>FWPV01000081.1_pt1 | contig 323851 bp, 280 predicted proteins | sample 2228371 | NCBI WGS metagenome assembly FWPV01 (sample SAMEA103939776, study PRJEB20133) | metagenome | reverse complement strand
GGATCACAGTCATGAGCTCTTTTCTGCCACTCGAAACTCGATGATTCGAGGAACCGGCTGAAACAGGGCATCGTCGACCGCTCAAAATGGGATCACCATGCCCGCAACTCAGCTCGCCCAACCACACCCTCACGGATTCAGGTACGATATGATTCTGCACACGACGGCCAGCGCGGACCTCGTCTGCCGCATAGCGGCTTCGTCCAACAACAGGATGCAGCTGACGGCGCTGCGCGCCGCTGCTGATGACGGTCGTTAGCTGAATAAGGGAACACAGACGGAAGACCCGCCCGATGCGCTTACTCGGGAATACCCAGGGTGGCGCCGTCGTCGATGCGTGAGCGGAACAAAGGCTCTTCCGCGAAGGCCTGGTAAGTTGCCACCGCGTCCCTCACCTTGTCAGCCGTGTCCACAAGCTCGGTGTGAATGGCTAATCCCCGCTTTCTGGCTTTTGGATCATGGATTTTGTGCCTCGGCTCCGGCCGTCCCAGACGGCCACCAGCGCTTCGGCATAGTGTGCCATGGCCGGGTTTCTCCGTCGGCCCGCCGCGCGACCGTAACGTTTCCAGTCGGGCTTGAATACCGTCACAGGGATGTCACGTTCTCTTGCCCAGGCCTAGCCCAGCTTATCCACGCCTTTCACTCCCCTACAGACAAGCTCCGTGATGGGGAATCCGCTCTTCCGGATGGCCTCCTCGACCACGTTCGGATCGGTTATGTTCCCGGATCCCGCAACGATCACTCGCATGTTGTCCTCCATAGGCATGGGTCCCAGCAAGATCGTCAATCCTAGGGCAATCTCGCGCGTCTCTGCCCCTTTTCCGTGTATTGCTCTAGATAATATGACGCTCGATAATATCCATGCCGCCTCGGAAATCGCGCGGGTTGTGGCTACCGGGGGACACCCAAGATGCCGACCCTCGTCCAGGTTGTTGGTTCAGGATTCCATTAGGCGCCGGCGCTCGTCAAGGTGTCCCTTGCGGAGGTGGGGGCGCGAAGTGGTGTCCGTTGGAGACACAGCGGAGACACGAAAAAAGAAAGGGTTAGGCCATGTGACCTAACCCCTTGATTTTCTTGGTGGGCCGTCAGGGACTCGAACCCCGAACCTCCTGATTAAGAGTCAGCTGCTCTACCAATTGAGCTAACGGCCCGGAATGTGCGGCTGTATCTGGTACGCCCGGCAGGATTCGAACCTGCGGCCTGCGGATTCGAAGTCCGACGCTCTATCCAGCTGAGCTACGGGCGCATGGCAACCTGTCGACGAGGCGTTTTTCCTATCCCAATTGCCTGGGGCTGTCAAGGGCTTTTTCGCCTTGGGATCTCGCGCGGACGCCCTTCGCTTCCAGCCTTGGCGTCGTCGAGCGCCTCGCGGACGGTGGCCGCCAGGTCGCGGATGAGGACGGGCTTCATGAGGAAGCCTCGGATTCCCATGTCTTTCGCCTTCTCCGGCGACACCTTCTCGCTGAAGCCCGTGCACAGGATCACCGGCAGTCCGGGCCGAAGCGCCATGATTTGCCGGGCCAGCTCGGTTCCCGTGACCTGGGGCATGGTCATGTCCGTGATCACCAGGTCCACCCGCTGCACCTCTTCCGCTCGGTTCTTGAGCGCTTCCAAGGCTTCGAGGCCGCTGGTCTTGCAGGCGACGCGGTAGCCGAGCCGTTCCAACATGAGTTTCATGGCCCGTGCCAGCGCCGGTTCGTCATCGACCAGGAGGATCCGTTCGTTGCCTCCGGGAAACACGGCTGCCGCCGGCGCTTCGACTTCCGCCGGCGCTTCGATCGCCGGAAAGAAGATGTAAAAGCATGTCCCTTTTCCAGGGACGCTTTCCACCTGGATCGCACCTTCGTGACTCTTCACGATGCCGTGCACCACGGCCAGCCCCAGCCCGGTTCCTTTTCCGGGCGGCTTGGTGGTGAAGAAGGGGTCGAACACACGGTCCAGGATCTCCGGGTCGATTCCCGGCCCCGTGTCCGAGAGGGTGAGCTTCACGTGACGGCCGGGACGAATGCCGGAAAAGGGGGGTACTTCGTTTTCGGCCAGTTCCACGTCTTCAAGGGTCACTTCGAGGATGCCGCCGTTTTCCTGCATGGCATAGGCGGAATTGGCGCAGAGGTTCATGAAGAGCTGGTGAATCTGGGTGGGGTCGGCCAGGATCATGGATTCCGTGCGGACCGCGGTTCGAATTTCGATGGTGGCCGGCAGCGACGCTCGAAGCAGCTTCATGGCTTCCCGGGCCACTTCGGCGGCTCCGACGGGTCGCCGCTTCTGTTCGCTGTGACGGCTGAAGGCGAGGATCTGCTTGACCAGATCCTTGGCCCGGTCGGCCGCCATGAGGACCTGTTCCAGGTTGTTCCAGAGGGCGTCGCCTTTTGTGGTCTGCCACCGGGCCATTTCGGTGTAGCCCACGATGATTCCGAGGATGTTGTTGAAGTCGTGAGCGATCCCGCCGGCGAGGGTCCCCAGGGCTTCCATCTTTTGGGACTGGCGGAGTTGTATCTGCATGTTTTCTTGATCGGTGATGTCGCGGACCAACTCCACGACGCTCACCACCGCGCCTTCCTCGTCCTTGATGGGCGTGGATCTCACGTCCCAGAGCCTCCCGTCCGGGGTGCGGATCTGGTCCTGTTCGGCGGCTCCGCTCTCGAAGCTTCGAGCTACGGGGCACACGGCGCACGGTTCCGACCGCTGATGCCACAGGGTGTAGCAGTGTTGCCCCATCAGGTCGGCGGCGTCCCTTCCCGCCAGGCGGGCCGCGCGCCTGTTGGCCCACAGCACCTCCATCCGCGGCGAGAGCAGGGTGAGGTTGTCGGGGATGGCGTCGAGGAGCGCGTGAAATTCCTGGGAAAGCCTGCGGAAGCGCGCCTCGCTTTCCACGAGCCGTTTTTCCGCCTCACGGCGCTCGCTGATGTCATGAACGATGGAATAGACCAGCTCTTTCCCGTCGATGTGCACGGGGCCGCTGTAGACCTCAACGGGCCGGATTTCGCCCCCGGCCAGGCGATGCGTGAAGAAGAAGTGGCTGCGCTTTTCTCCCTTGGCCTTTTGCATCTCCTCGAAGACTTCCTGCCGCGGGTGTTGGTTGATGTCGGTGATGTTGAGGCTGCGGATTTCGGAGACGGCGTAGCCGTAATAGCGGCAGGCGGCGGGGTTGGCATCGACGATGGCGCCGGTTTCCGGGTCGATGATGAGCATGACCGCATGGTTGTTGTGAAAGAACCCTCGGTAGCGTTCCTCGCTGTCTCGAAGGGCCCGGGCGGCTCGGTTCCTTTCCCGGCGCACCTCGGCTTCCTTCAGTTCTCTTTCGATGGCCGGGTTGAGCCTGTCCGTGAGTTCCTTGACGATGAAGTCCCGGGCCCCTTCCTTCATGAGGGATACGGCGGTTTCTTCGCCGATGGTTCCGGAAACCACGATGCAGGGGATGTCCCGCGCGGAGTCTTTCAGGACTTCGAGGGCTTCATGGGCGCTGAAGCGGGGGAGCTTGTAATCGCAGAGGATGATCTCCCAGGACTCGTGTTCCAGCGATTCCCGGAACTCCCGGGCGGTTTCCACCCGCTTCCACGCGGGGTCGAATCCGCCGCGGCGGAGTTCGCGAAGCAGGAGTTCGCAATCGTCTGTGTCGTCTTCAACGATGAGAACGCGCAGCAATCGGCTCATTCCGATGATCCTACATGGGGATCGGGGCGGGTTCGTTCAGGGTGAGCCAGTAGAGGCCCAGGTGCCCGACGGTTTCCAGGAATTGGCCGAAATCGACCGGTTTCACGATGTAGCTGTTGGCTCCCAGCCCGTAACTCTGGACCAGGTCGCGGTGTTCCCGGGAAGAGCTGAGGATCACCACGGGCAGCAGCCGGGTGCGTTCGTCGGCCCGAAGACCTTCCAGGACACCGAATCCGTCCAGCCGGGGCATATTGAGGTCCAGAAGGATGACGGCGGGCATCCTTTGCGGGTCTCTTCCGGCGTAATCCCCTTGACCGAACAGGTAATCGAGCGCCTCGACGCCGTCCCGCGCCAGAACGATTTCCCCTGAGACACCGTTCTTTCGCAGGGCTCGCATGGTGAGTTCCGCATCGTCGGCGTTGTCTTCCACGATCAGGATGGTCTTGAGATGCATGCGCCCTCCATCAAAGCTCAAGAATCCTCTATACGAGTCGGGCGGCCAAAACAACAGGTTCTTGGGGCGGCGTCTCGGGCCGCTTCAACCCAGCGTGAAGTAAACGCACGCCCCTCCATCGACGGCTCCTTCGGCCCACACCTCACCCCCGTGTCGGTGGACGATCCGCTGCACGAGGGCCAGGCCGACGCCGGTTCCTTCGAATTCCTCCGTCGCATGGAGCCGCTGAAACACGCCGAAGAGCCTCTCCGCATATCGCATATCGAAGCCCGCCCCGTCGTCCGCCACGAAGTACACGGTCTTGCCGTCTTGTTCCAGGGTCGCGAACTCGATCCTCGCGCTTTCGTTTTTCCGGGTGAATTTCCAGGCGTTTCGAAAAAGATTTTCCAGGGCGATCCGGAGGAGACGGGGGTCCGCGTCCACCCGCATCTCCGGCTCGATGACGGTGGAAACGGTTCGTTCCGGCCAGGTGTCCTGAAGCTCGCGGGTGATCTCCTGTGCCAGGGCGCTCAGGTCCACCCGGCTCCGGTTGAGTTCGCTCCGAGTGACCCGGGACAACGTCAGGAGTGCGTCGATGAGTTCCCCCATGTGGCGGGTGCCTTCGCGCACGCGGTGAAGGTATCTCCGTCCTTCGTCGTCGAGTCGGTCCGCACAGTCTTCCAGGATCGCCTGGCTGAAACCGTCGATGCGCCGCAACGGGGCTCGAAGGTCGTGGGAAACCGAGTAGGCGAACGCCTCCAGTTCCCGGTTGGCGGCTTCCAGCTGGAGCGTGCGATCCCGGATGCGCTGGTCCAGGTCGTGGTAAAGCTGCCTGAGCCGGCGCGTCATCTGGTCGAAGGCTTCGGCCAGCCGGCCGATTTCGTCCTCCCCTTTGCGCCCCGTTTCGTAGTCCAGGTTGCCGCCGGCCACGATTTCGGTGCCTTGATGGAGTTCCGCCAAGGGCCGGAGGATGCTTTTCCGGAGGATCATGGAAATGGCGGCGGTGGCCAAGGCGCCGACCATGAGCGCGGCCATGACGGTGGCGAGGGCTCGGCGTTCGGTGTTCACCATTTCCAGGTGGCTGTTCCGGTCCAGGGTCAGCGCATCGCTGATGAGGGTCTGGGAACGGACGGAAAACTGCCCGAAAAGGCGCCGTTTCCATTCGCCGGACGGAAGGCCCGTGGCGGTTCCCGAGCCGGCTTCCACCACTCCCGTCGTCATCTGGTCGAAAAGATCGTCGATGACGACCAGTTCGGAAGCGATCCGACGTAGGAGCGGTCGCTGCTCATCAGACCAGCGGTCCTTGGAACCTTCCAGCCTCTGTCGGATCGATTCGTGGCAGAGGTGCCACTGGGTGAGGGAAGCGGGATCCCGGTGGAGCAGGTAGTCGAAGGTCAACCGGTGGAGTTCGGAAAGGCCTTTGACGAATTCGGCGGCGGTCCGGGCGCGTTCCGCGGCCAGCCGGGTTGTCCGTGACATGTGGACGATGACGAAGGCGAGAAGGATCGCCATGGCGAGGGCGAGGAAGGTGTTCAGGTGGAGCTTGGTGCTGATGGTCACGCAGCGTGCCTTTCAATCTGCCGAAGGAGCGGGGGGACGCGCCGCCGATCCGCGGGCACTCGCACGTCCCCGCTGTCAGTGGATGACGGTCACGGCTTCCGGCCTCACCGCCTTCAACCCGTCCAGGTAAAGGTGATCGAAATAGTTGGGCATCACCTTCGTTTCCGTCAGATCGTTGGTGATCGCCCACTGGGCTTCGTCCCTCATGGAAACCAGAAGCGCCTGTTCCAGGGCCACCCGGAACGTGAGTCTCGCCCACAGGGGATCGAGTTCCGGTTCCGTGGCCCCCAGCCGGCGGGAGACGATCCGCCGTGCTTCAAGCGGATGTCTCCGGGCGAAAGACTCGGCCGCGACCAGTGAGCGAAGCGCCCTCACCAGGGTTCCCGGGTGGCCCGCCGCGAAGGCCCGCGTGGTGACCAGGCAGCAGGTCTTCACGTAGAGCCCCGGCTCCGAAAAGACCGCGACGGCGTTCCCCAATTCCCGGCGCGCCCGGGTGACGTAAGGCTCCCTCATGGAATAGGCGTCGATGTCTCCCCGGATCAGGGCGGGAAGCAGTTCGTCGGGGTCATGGAAGCGGACCGTCAGTTCCTCGTAAGCGATCCGGTGCCGCAAGAGAAACAGGTGAAGAAAGAAGTGGACCGCTGAACCCCGCTGCGTGCCGAGGCGCTTGCCGCGAAGGTCCTGCGGTGATCGGATCCCCTTGTCTTTTCGAGCGACGATCCGCGGTTCATCGTCCGACTTCCCGAGGGTCGCCACGACACGGATATCTCGGCGATGGAAGCTCTTGAAGACCACCGGAGTCTCCGAAACCGTGGCCAGGTCCACTTCTCCCGCGCACAACGCTTCCAGTGCCAACTTGCCGCTGGGATAGTACCGGAAGGCAGCCGGAAGTCCGTTCTTCTCGAACAAAGTCCTGTCTGCGGCCACCATGGCCAGAGCGCCCAGCGGTTCCAGGGCGATTCCCAGCGTGACCCTCGGGATTCGGGGTTCCGGGGCGGCCCCGCTGCTTCCCGGGAATCCGGGAAATATTCCCGCTAGAGCGGTCAATGCCAGGAAAGAAACCCAGGGACATCGGGTGTGCCGCTTCATGCGTGAAACCCGCCCGCTTTTTCGTCTCGATGGGTTCGTCGATGGCCGGTCCTTTGCGCCGGTCACATCGAACGGCCGCTCCCTTGCCGGTCGATCGCGCCGGAAAGGGCGCCGTCCGCCGGCGCATTGCTGGAGGATGCACACTGTTTTCTTTATATAAGCTCAGAAGTCCATCGCAAAGCGAAAAAGATCCCTTCACGGAGCCCCGCCCGCCGGATCGCATCCCTGCGGAACTTGCCTCCTGACGGGAAGTTGGCCTATGATGGCTTCAAAACCAGCCACCAGGGGGAACACGTGAAGAGACCACTCCGCTTCGAAGGGACCGACCGCTACCACCTGAATCCGGAACTGCGGGAGATCGTCAATATCGCCATCGCCCTCGAGAAGCCGCTGCTCCTCACCGGGGAAGCCGGAACCGGCAAAACGCAGCTCGCTTTCGAAATCGCCCGTGCGCTGGGCCTTCACATGGAAGAGGCGCGCTGCAAGTCCACGTTCAAGGGCGAAGAACTCTGCTACGTCTACGACACGGTGCTCCGGCTCAACGATTCACGCTTCGGCTGCGGCGACACGGGCCGGGACGTGAACAACATCTGGGATTACATCCGTTTCGGCCCCATCGGCCGGGCCTTTACAGCCGATGACCGGCGGGTGCTCCTTCTGGACGAAATCGACAAGACCGATTCCGACACCCAGGACAACCTGCTGGACGTGCTGGAAGACGGTTCCTTCATCATTCGGGAAATCAACCATCGGGTGGTGGCGCGGCGGCGGCCCATCATCGTCATCACGAGTAACGCCAAGCGCGAACTGTCGGATCCCTTTCTCCGGCGCTGCTTCTGCCATTACATCCCGTTTCCGACTCCCGAAGAAATGACGGAAATCGTCCGGCTTCATCACCCGGACATCCCGGAACCGTTCCTTCAGGCGGCCCTCACGGCTTTCTACCGACTCCGGGAGCAGGGCTTCGAAAAGCCCCCGGCCACGGCGGAGCTCCTGGATTGGATCGGGGCCTTGAAGGAGAGCGGAGCGCGGGGGCCCGGCGCGGGAAAGGACGTGGCCCATCTGGGGACGCTTCTCAAGCGCACCCAGGACATCTTGAAGTTCAAGGGCGTTCCCAGGCCGTTCCGTTTCTGAGGGCGCGCCGCTTGTCAGGACAAGGGATTCATGATCGGTTTCCTTTATCAGCTTCGAGACGCCGGGGTGCCGGTGAGCGTCCGGTATGTGCTCGAATTCTATAGTGCGCTTCGCCGGGGGATCGCTCCGGACCTGGAGCGGTTGTTTTTGCTGGCACGGCTCATCTTCGTCAAACGCGTGGAACACTACGACCTGTTCGAACAGGTGTTCGCCGATTATTTCCTGGGGCTTGAAGGACGCGGGATCGACTGGGACGAACTGCTTTCCGGGAAGCCCTTCCGGGAGTGGCTCCGGGAGCAGCTGGCCACCGGGGGACTTTCGCCGGAGGAGCTTCGGGAATTCGATACGGAAGAGCTTCTCAGGCGGTTCTGGGAGACCGTGCTGGAGCAGGAAGGCCGACACCACGGCGGCAACCGCTGGGTGGGGACCGGCGGCCGTTCGCCCTATGGGCACAGCGGACGCGAAGGGGGTGGTGTCCGGGTTTACGGGGAAAGCCGGCATCGATCGGCTCAAAAAGTGATCGGGGCTCGGCGGTACGTCAACTACAGCGACCGTTCTTCCTTTTCGGCGCAAAACCTCCGCCAGGTTCTGGATTCCCTGAAGAGCCTCCGGCCGGTGGGCCCGCTCACCGAGTTGGACGTGGATGAGACCATTCATCGTACGGCCAGGAACGCGGGCGAGATCGAGCTGGTCTTCACCCAGGAACTTCGAAACCGGGTGGAATTGGTGGTGCTTCTCGATAACGGCGGAACGTCCATGCTGCCGTACGTGGATCTGGTGAAAACGGTCTTCAGCAAGATCCGGGATGCCTTCCGCGAAGTGCGTTTCTTTTATTTCCACAATTGCGTTTACGGAGCGGTCTACCAGGACGTGCAGCGCCGGATTCCCCTGCCTTGGGAAAAACTCACCGGTTTCGGGCGGAAAACGCGATTGGTCGTCATCGGTGACGCCAACATGGCCCCGGCGGAACTCATGGCCTCCTACGGATCGCTCGACATCGGCACCTCGGTTCGGAAGCCGGGATGGGAATGGCTGAAGGAACTCCGCGGTGCCTTTCCCGTGAGCGTCTGGCTCAATCCCATACCCAGGGAAAACTGGCGCTACGAGAGTTCCACCATCGCCCGGGTCGGGGAACTCTTCCACATGGAAGACCTGACGCTCCTGGGAATCCGAAACGCCGTGGAATACCTGAACGTTCAGGGACAGACGGTGGATCACGAGGGATGATGCGCGGTCCGGGAAGCGGCCGGTCCGGAAGGCGGGAGCGGGGGCCGCACCGCCGGACGAAAGCCTCCGAGCCGTTGCGGGATGGTCCGCTCGCTCCGTGGTGCCGACGGGGCGCACCTGAAAGGAGTCATGGCCTACATCGATCAAGAAGTGCGGCGCCTGGTGGGAAAGGCCGTTCACCGTTACGGACTCATCCAGGACGGCGACCGGATCGCCGTGGCGGTCTCCGGGGGAAAGGACAGCCTGCTGCTGCTCTGGCTCCTTCGCGAACGGCTTCGGCGCGTTCCCATCCATTACGACCTGGTTGCCATCCACGTGGACCTGGGCTTCGACCCGGAACCCGCGGATCGATTGCAACGTTTCTTCCAAGAGGAAGGCTTCGATCATCGGATCCTGCGGACAGACTACGGCCTCCGGGCCCACTCGCCCGAAAACCGAGAAAACCCCTGTTTTCTTTGCGCCCGGCTGAGGCGGGCGGCCCTTTTCAGAACGGCCCGCGAACTGGAATGCGGCACTCTGGCGTTGGGGCACAACCAGGACGATTTCATCGAAACCTTTTTCATGAACATCTGTTACAGCGCTCAGACGGCCGGCATGGTTCCCCGCCAGCCCTTTTTCGGAGGCCGGTTGACCGTCATCCGGCCGCTGGCCCTGGTGGATTCGGAAAAGGCGGGAAGACTCGCCCGGCGGCTGGGGCTTGCGCGGATCGAAAACCCCTGTCCCACCGCGAAGAACAGCCGCAGGAGCGAAATCCGGAAGCTGCTCCAATCCCTCTACCGGCAGAACAGAAAGGTCCGGGGAAACATCTTCCATGCCATGAGCCACGTGAACCAGGAGTATCTGCCGCCGCCGCTCAAAGGCTGAGCGTCACCGACCACGATGGGTCTTGGCTCCCGCTTTTCGAGGGTTCGGCCGCGCCGCTTCCGCCGGCGGGTAGGCGACGGACGGCGGGTCAGGAGAGGAAGCATGACGATTCCGAAGAAGGCGCTGTACCTCATCGATGCCAGTTCCTACATGTACCGGGCGTTTTACGCTCTGGGGCGTCTTACCGGTCCTGACGGGAAGCCCACCCAAGCGATCTACGGCTTCGCCCAGATGCTTCTCAAGGTTCTGCGCGAAAAGAAGCCGGAGCTGATCTGCGTGGTCTTCGACGCTCCCGGCCCCAACTTCCGCCATGAGCTGTATGCGTCCTACAAGGCTACCCGCCAGAAGATGCCCGAAGACTTGTCCGAACAGGTTCCCTTGATCAAGGAACTGGTGGAGCTCCATGGCCTGCCGCAGGCGGAACTGGAAGGGTTCGAAGCCGACGACATCATCGCGACCCTCGCCGGGCGGGCCTCCAAAGAGGACATCGCGGTGGTCGTCGTTTCCGCCGACAAGGACCTGCATCAACTGGTGGCCGACGGCCGCATCCTCCAGTGGGACCCTCAAAAGGACGAAATCTTCACCGAAAAGGAAGTGGCGGCACGGCTGGGGGTGAAGCCCTCCCAGGTACGGGACCTCCTGGCTCTCATGGGCGACAGTTCCGACAACGTGCCGGGTGTGCCCGGCGTGGGGGAAAAGACCGCGCGGAACCTTTTGGCACGGTTTCCTACGCTGAAGGCCGTCTACGAACACCTGGACGACGTCAAGAGCGCGGCGGTGCGGAAGAAGCTCGAAAGCCACCGGGACCTGGCGTTCCTGTCCCGTGACTTGGTGGCGATTCGAGACGACGTGCCCTTGAAGCTGGCGCCCTCGGACTGCCGTCCCGGAGAACCCCGTTACCGGGATTTGCTGCGCTTTTACGAAGGCCTGGGGTTTCGGAGCCTGCTGAAGAGCCTGCGGGAAGATCTGGAGTCCATGGGCCGGGAAGTGCCGCTCAAGAAAGAGGCTTCGGAACGAACGGTCGCCGTGGTTCGAGACCTTTCAGAGTTGGAACGGGTGGTGCGGGAGATTCAGGGGCGGGAGCTTTTTTCTTTGGACCTGGAAACCACCTCGCAGGACGCCATGCGAGCGGAAATCGTGGGCATCGCGTTGAGTTGGGAAGACCATCGGGCGGTTTACATCCCCGTCGGGCACCGGGGCGAGGGAAGCGAAGGGCAGCTGGATGCGCCGCTCGTTCTGAAGACCCTCGCGCCGCTCCTGACACAGGATCGGCCGGGCAAGGCGGGCCAGAACATCAAGTACGAATGGGTCGTTCTCCAGCGGGCCGGGGTCGATCTTCGCGGCATCGCCTTCGACACCATGGTGGCCAGCTATCTGCTCGACCCGGGCCATCCTTCGCACAAGCTGGAACGCATCGCCGCGGAGCACCTGGGCGAGTCCATCCCCTCCTATGCCGACGTGGCGGGGAAGGGGAAGGACCAGGTGAATTTTTCGCAAGTGCCTGTGGAAAAGGCCGCCGCCTACGCGTGCAGCGATGCGGAAACCACCTGGCGGCTGGTTTCCGTCCTGAAGGCGAAACTCGAAGAAGTGAAGCTCAAGGAACTCTTCGTCTCGCTGGAAATGCCCCTGGTCCAGGTGCTGGGCGCCATGGAGCTCCGGGGCATCCGGGTGGATGCCCGCAAGCTGGATGATCTCTCCCGGGACCTGGAAACAAAGATTGAAGCGGAGGCCGGTGTCATCTACGATATGGCCGGCCGGGAATTCAACATCCAGTCGCCCAAGCAACTGGCGGAGGTTCTTTTCGACAAGCTGGGCCTCAGGGTCGTCAAGCGCACCAAGACGGGCCCGTCCACAGACATGGAGGTGCTGGAGGAACTGGCGGCGGAACATCCCATCGCCGAACACGTACTCACCTACCGGACCCTGGCGAAGCTCAAGGGCACCTATGTGGATGCTCTGCCGAAACTCATTCACCCGGAAACGGGCCGGATCCACACGAGCTACAACCAGGCGGTGACCGCCACCGGACGCCTCAGCAGCTCCGATCCCAACCTCCAGAACATTCCAGTGCGCGGTGAAGAGGGCCGGCGGATCCGGGAGGCCTTCGTGGCGGAACCGGGTCACGTGCTGCTGGCGGCGGACTATTCCCAGATCGAACTGCGGCTGCTGGCCCACTACAGCGGGGACGAACACCTGGTGGCGGCCTTCCGAGAGGGGGCCGACATCCACCGCCGCACCGCGGCCGAAATCTTCGGTGTGCCCTCCCACGAAGTGACTTCCGAAATGCGCCGTCATGCGAAGACCATCAACTTCGGGATCATCTACGGCATGGGCCCTTACGGCCTGGCCCGGCAGCTTCGGACCGGGACCACGGCGGCCAAAGCCGCCATCGACCGCTATTTCGAACGCTACAGCGGCGTGAAGGCGTTCATCGAACGAACCATCGAGCACACCCGGAAGCTCGGTTATGCGGAAACGCTTCTGGGCCGAAGGCGGAAAATTCCCGAACTGCAGAGCCGCAACCGGACGGTGCGTCAGCAGGGGGAGCGCTTGGCGGTCAACACCCCCCTCCAGGGAACCGCGGCGGATCTCATCAAGAAGGCCATGATCGACATCGACCGGGTGCTGGCGGAAGAGGGCCTGAAGACGGCCATGCTGCTCCAGGTCCACGATGAACTGGTTTTCGAAGTGCCGGAGGAAGAACTGGAGACCGCCCGCAAGCTGGTTCAGGAGAAGATGGAAAGGGTCACCACGCTCAAGGTTCCCCTCACGGTGGACCTGGGCTGGGGGCCCGATTGGTCCCGGGCCCACGGATAACCACGGTTTCACCCCGACACAAACCGGATTCCAACCGGCACGGAATCCCAAGTTCTTCTTTCTTCAACGTGCGAACGTTCGATTCCTATCCTCCCGCCTTATTCTGCGCAAATCCTCCCGGCCATCGGCCGCTCGAATCCAGCGGCGTTGCTCCCGCCCGGGAGCCGGCGTCATGAGAACCGAACGTTCTCGTCCGCTTGCCTGAATCTCACAGCAAAGGCCGTAAAAACAAGGTCGCGCAATCATGGCACGATCTGTGCCCATCTGCTTCCGCGGTCCGGCAACAAACAGCAGTCAAGGAGATCCGGGATGAGGCGCGAGGGAGGTGAGACGCGGGTCACCGTCGTGGGAATCGTGACGCCTTGCGAGTGGGACGGTGAGGATCGGATTCGTTCCTTTGCGGTTCACAGCTGGGACGAGCAACAGGTCGTTATCGAGAACCGGGGCCGCGGCAGGCAACTGGAGCGGGTGCTTCGAAGAAAGGTCCGCGTGACGGGGCGGGTGACCACGTCGGACGAAGGCCGAAAGACGATGGTGTTGGACCGCTTCGAAACGCTGGCGGACGAAGATCCATGACAGGTCGGTTTGATGGAAGGAAATCCGTTGGGGCGCATGAAACGAATCAACCCGATTCACCATGAGGGCAAGACGGTCAAGGTGACGGGTACCCTGGAGGAAGAGGAAGGGGACCGGATCATCAAGGCGACGCGCTTCGAACGGGTACCGTGAGGCGTGGGACCCGTGGCTGGGAACAGGAGCATTGGATAACGGTACGCTTTCTGATGGAGATCGCCGCCCCGGCGGATCCTCGACGAGGAGAAAGATGAAATGGAAGTAAGGGTGAGCTTTATCGATTCGGCTTTTACCGGACAAGGGTGTGAACCCGCTGAGGCCGGGGAGTCTCCGAGCGAACCTCCGGGCGTCGTGCCCCTTCCCACCGCGCGGTCGGTGGAACGGTCCGAACGTCCTCGCCGGCCGCGACCCACCCGTTTTGTCGCGAGCAGCCATTCGAAAGAATTCATAAAACGCTGGTTTCCGGGGGTGAGCATCACCCAGTGGAACGATTGGCGCTGGCAGGTCCAGAACCGGGTGCGCGGACGGCACCAGCTGGCCCGAGTCTTGGACCTTTCGGCCGAGGAGCAGGGGGCCTTTTCGGCGTCGGAGGGGAGCCTCCCGGTGTCGGTGACGCCTTATTACTTGAGTCTTCTCGCGCCGGACGACCCGAGGGATGCGCTCAGGCGGACGGTGATCCCGACGACCGGCGAATTCAGACCGTCGCGGGGGGAGGCAGACGATCCCTTGGGCGAGGACGCCCATTCTCCGGTCGAAGGACTGGTGCACCGCTACCCGGACCGGGTGCTGTTGCTGGTGACCGGGTTCTGTTCCACCTACTGCCGTTACTGTACCCGCTCGCGCATGGTGGGACGCCGGGGAACGCACTCTTTCGGCAAGCGGCAGTGGGAGCGGGCGATCGCCTACATCGAGGCCACGCCGGCCGTTCGGGATGTCCTCATTTCGGGCGGCGATCCCCTGACCCTCGGGGACGAGGCCCTCGAATGGCTGATCTCGAGACTACGCCGTATTCCGCACGTGGAATTCATCCGGATCGGGACCAAGGTGCCGGCGGTGCTTCCCCAGCGCATCACCACGGCGCTCGCGCGGATGCTGAAGCGCTATCACCCGCTGTTCATGAGTATCCATTTCACGCATCCGTCGGAAATCACTGCCGAATCGACGCTCGCCTGCACGAGGCTCGCGGATTCGGGCATCCCGCTGGGAAGCCAGACGGTGCTACTAAGCGGGATCAACGACGACGTGGCCACCATGAAGGCCCTCGTTCACGGGCTCCTTCGGATCCGCGTGCGCCCGTACTACCTGTATCAGTGCGACCCGATTTCGGGGTCTTCCCATTTCCGGACCTCGGTGGCCAAGGGGCTGGAGATCCTTCGGGGGCTTCGGGGCCACACCACGGGCTACGCGGTGCCCACCTACGTGATCGACGCCCCGGGAGGCGGCGGAAAGATCCCCCTCCTTCCGGAAACCGTGGCCGGTTGGGAAAACGGTGATCTTCTCATCCGGAACCACGAGGGTCGGACGTTCCGGTATCCCGATACGTCCCCGGAGACCGTGGACTGGGCCGCCGGTTCGCCTGTCGTGGGGGAACGGGGCGGTGCCCGATGAAGATCGGACTCACTTACGACCTGAGAAGTGCCTACCTGGCCGAAGGCTATTCGGAACTGGAAACGGCGGAATTCGACCGGGACGACACGGTGGAAGCCATCGAGGCGGCGATCCGGTCGTGGGGGCATGAGACGGACCGCGTTGGGAAGATTTCGAGTCTGGTTCGCCGCCTGGCGGCCGGTGACCGGTGGGACCTGGTGTTCAACATTGCGGAAGGCTTTCGCGGAATCGGCCGGGAAGCCCAAGTGCCGGCGCTTCTCGATGCCTACGGGATCCCCTACACCTTTTCGGATCCCCTGGTGGTGGCGCTCACCCTCCACAAGGCCATGACCAAGCGGGTGGTCCGGGACCTGGGAATTCCCACGCCGCCTTTCGCGCTGGTGCGGGACGAAGCGGACGTGGAAGCGGTGGCCCTCGATTTTCCGCTTTTCGCGAAGCCGGTGGCCGAAGGGACGGGAAAGGGAGTGACCGCCGCTTCGAAGATCGGCGACCGCGGCCAACTCCGAGTCGTCTGCCGCGACCTGCTCCAGACCTACCGGCAGCCGGTCCTGGTGGAAGCCTTTCTTGCAGGCCGGGAATTCACGGTGGGGATCGCGGGGACCGGGCCCAGCGCCCGCGTACTCGGGGTCATGGAAGTGGTGCTCCTCGAAAACGCCGACCGGGACGTCTACACCTACGGCAACAAGGAATGGTGCGAGGACCGGGTGTCGTACCGGCTGGCCGCCGATCCGGAAGCACGGGCTGCGGGCGAAACGGCCCTCAGCGCCTGGAGGGGACTGGAATGCCGGGACGCCGGGCGGGTGGACGTGCGTTCGGATGCGGACGGCATCCCCAACTTCATGGAAGTGAATCCGCTGGCGGGGCTGCACCCCGAGCATTCGGACCTTCCCATCCTGTGCAAGCTGGCGGGAATAACCTTTCGCGATCTCATCGGCTTGATCCTCGATTCGGCCCTGGAGCGGGCGGACGCCGGCCCGTGTTTCCCGGGGCGGGTGCATCTTCCGGACGCGGTCTTCGGTGGCTCCGGCGGATGGCCCGCCGAAGCAGGGACGCCATGAAACGCATCGTGGTGCTCCATTCCGAGGTGATCGACCCGGGCCGCCCCGACGAAGAAGATGTCCTGGTGCAGGCCCGAAGCGTTTCCGAAGCTCTGGCGGCCCTGGGTTTCGAACCGGTGCGGCTTCCCTTTTCGCTGAATATGGACGCGGCCGCGCGGAATCTGCGGGACCTTTCGCCGTGGCTGGTCTTCAATTTGGTGGAAACGGTCGGCGGCCTGGGGTGCTTGATCCACCTCGCTCCCGCGCTCCTGGACGCCCTGGGGATTCCGTATTCGGGATCCTCGACGGAAGCCCTTTTCGCCACGTCCAATAAGCTCTTCGCCAAGCGCTGGATGAACGGAGCCCGGCTGCCCACGCCTTCGGCCTGCACCTTGGAGGATCTTCGGCGCGGGATGATCCCCGAGCCGGGTGCATACATCGTGAAGTCGGTTTGGGAACACGCGTCGGCGGGATTGTTCGAAGATGCCGTCGTGAGCGTGGATTCCCCGGGGAAGCTCGTGCGGGTGATGGAAGAACGGCGGGACCGGCTGGGCGGCGAGGTGTTCGCCGAACGGTTCATAGACGGGCGGGAATTCAACCTGTCGCTCCTTGGCGGTGCGGGGCGTGAGACGGTTCTTCCTCCCGCGGAAATCCGCTTCGACGCCTTCCCTCCGGGGAAGCCCAGGATCGTGGACTTCCGGGCCAAGTGGGAGGCGGGGTCCTTCGAGTACCATCACACGCCGCGCCGCTTCGATTTCTCTGAAGAAGACCATCGCCTTCTGGAAGAAATGAAGGCCTTGGCGAAAGCCTGCTGGCATCTCTTCGGAATCTCCGGCTACGCCCGAGTGGATTTCCGGGTGGACTCTTCCGGAAAACCGTGGATACTCGAGGTCAACGCCAATCCGTGCATCGCTCCCGACAGCGGGTTCGTGGCGGCCGCCGAACGGGCGGGCCTCACCATGGAATCCGTGGTCGCCAGGATTCTCCAGGACATGGATCGCCTGCCGGACACCCATCCGCCGGGGCGGCGCAAGATGACCCTATGTTTCGCATTCGACGCGTCTACGACGACACATTAGCCATCGACCGGCAGGTCATCGCCCAGGTCCAGGGAATTCTTCGGGCCCAGTTTCCGGGGATGCCCGACAGGGATATCGCGAAGCTTCCCAAACAGCTCAAAAATCCCCTGAAATACCGGTTTCGGTCGATCCTTTTCGTGGCCGACGATCAGCGCGGCCGCGTAAAGGGTTTCGCGCTTCTCCTTCACGCCCCGGACCTGCACTTCTGCTACCTGGACACCATCGCCGTGGACGAACGGCGGATCGGGGGCGGCATCGGCGGGGCGCTCTACGAACAGGTGCGCCGGGAAGCGGCCTCCCTTGCCGATATCGGGCTCTTCTTCGAATGCCTCCCGGACGATCCGGCCCTTTGCCGGGATCCGGCGATTCTGCGAACCAACCGAGCCCGGCTCAGGTTTTACGAGCGCTACGGCGCCCGGCCCATCGTGAACACGGCCTACGAGACGCCGCTCAAGCCCGAAGACGACTGTCCGCCGTACCTGGTCTATGATCCCCTCGACCGAGAGGAACCGCTTCCGGCCGACCGGGTCCGGCTCATCGTGCGAGCGGTCCTGGAACGGAAATACGGGCGGTTGTGTCCTCCCGGCTACATCGATCACGTGGTGAACTCATTCCGGGACGATCCCGTGGGGTTGAGAGAGCCGCGCTACGTGAAGCCTTCCCTGCCCGCTCTGCGGGCCCGCGGCGTTTCCTCCATCGTGGAGCGGATCGCTCTGGTGGTGAACGACGAACACGCCATCCACCACGTGCACGAGCGGGGTTACGTGGAATCGCCCGTGAGGATAGGCCGCATCCTCAAAGGGATCGAAAAGACGGGCCTGTTCGACCGCCTTCCAAGGCATCCTTTTTCCGAACGCTGGATCCGGCAGGTGCACGACGGTTCCTTCGTCGACTATCTGAAGCGGATGTGCGCGCACCTGGAACCGGATCGCTCCGTCTACCCCTATGTCTTCCCCATTCGCAACGCCGCGAGGCCTCCCAAGGAACTGCCCGTGCGGGCCGGTTACTACTGCATCGACACCTTCACGCCCCTCAACCGCAACGCTTACCTTGCCGCCAAGGGCGCTGTGGACTGCGCCCTCACCGCCGCCCAGGCGGTGCTCCAGGGCTACCGACTGGCCTACGCGCTGGTGCGGCCCCCCGGGCACCACGCGGAGCGGCGGGCCTTCGGCGGGTTCTGCTATTTCAATTCCGCCGCCGTCGCCGCTCATTATCTGAGTCGGCACGGCAAGGTGGCGGTCCTGGACGTGGACTATCACCATGGAAACGGTACCCAGAACATCTTTTACGAGCGCGCGGACGTCCTGACGATCTCCATCCACGGTCATCCGAGTTTCGCTTACCCGTATTTTTCGGGGTTTCGGGACGAGCGCGGCGCGGGGGAAGGTAAGGACTTCAACGTCAACCACCCGCTCCCGGAACACGTGGACGGAAAGGCCCACCGGGAAGTGCTGGCCCGGGCTCTGAGGCGGATCGTTCGTTTCGACACTCAGTTTTTGGTGCTGGCCCTGGGACTGGATACGGCGAAAGGGGATCCCACCGGTTCCTGGTCTCTGGTCCCCGGGGATTTCGAGGCCATGGGCTCCATCATCGGGGAACTCCGCTTCCCCACCCTCGTGGTTCAGGAAGGCGGCTACCGAATGCGTTCTCTTGGGGGGAACGCCCGGAGTTTCTTTGAAGGTCTGTGGAAGGGCATGCATGGAAACGAGAAAAACACGGGAAAGAGAGGGCGTGTCGAAAGGTGAGGTTTCGGGCCACAGGGTGGCGGCGGAGCGCGGTCTGAAAATGAGAAGCGATGTGTTGCCCGAAGATATCCGGGCGGTGCGGGACCTCATCGGGGCGTCCGGTTTTTTTTCGGCCGAAGAAGTGGAAGTGGCGGCGGAACTGGTGGAAGAGCGGCTGCGGCGGGGCCCGGCCAGCGGGTACCATTTCTTGTTCCTCGAAGACGCCGCGAGACTCCTGGGCTATGCCTGCTTCGGCCCCGTGGCAGGGACCCGGGAAAGCTTCGACCTCTACTGGATCGCCGTTCAGCCGGATCTTCGGGGGGGCGGCATCGGCAGGCATCTTCTTTCACGGGTCGAAGAAAGCGTTCAAGCTTTGGGCGGCCGGCGCCTCTACATCGAAACGTCGTCCCGTTCCCTCTACGAACCCACCCGCGCCTTCTACAAGCGCTGTGGCTATGCGCGCGCCGCCCTGCTCCAAGATTTCTACGCGCCGGGCGATCACAAGGTCATCTTCGTGAAGGTCTTCCCGCCGGCCTGACCGTCCCTTCCACGGCGTTTCACGGTTTCCTCACACCGGACGGAATCTCTTTTTTTCGCGGGTCGAATGGAGTATGGTCCGGCCCCGTACGGGGTGCCGTCGATGCCGCGCCGGGCATGGGGATCGCGCCCCGTCGGGCCGTTCAAACGTGCAAGGACGAGGGGTCACCAAGGGAAGCAACATGGAAGCTTCAACATTGATTGAAAAGGCGCACGGCCTCAAACCTCCCGCTTCATGGCGTTCGATCCTTTTCAACTGCGGGCTCATCGTAGCCGGAAGTCTGATCTACGTGACGGGCATGAACGCGGTGCTGATCCCGCAGGAACTCCTGAGCGGCGGGGTGGTGGGAATCGCCATCATCATTCACTACCTGGCGCCCGCGGCGAGCGTCGGGCTCGTGTATTTCCTCTTGAACCTGCCGCTCATACTGGTCGGATGGTTCCAGGTCAGCCGGAGGTTCATGTATTACACGATCTTCGGCATGGTGACGTTCTCCCTTGCGGCCTCGTGGATTCGGGTCCCGGCGGTGCACATCGACGACCCGATCCTGGGGGCCGTCCTGGCCGGCATCATCTGCGGTGTCGGAGGCGGCATCATCCTGCGGTCACTCGGCTCGGCCGGCGGACTCGATATCCTCGCTATCTATTTCAATAAGCGCTTCGGGCTCCGGGTCGGAATGGTCATCACGGCGGCGAACGTGGCCGTCCTTCTGGCCGGGGCCTACTTCTTCAACCTGGAAAGGGTCCTCTATTCCATCGTCTACGTCTACTCCAGCAGCCGTATCATCGACAACGTGCTTTCCGGTTTCAACCGCCGGAAGGTGCTCATCGTCATCTCCTCGCACCCGAGGGATATCGCCGACCACATCCTTCACAGGGTCCGCCGCGGCGTGACGTTTCTCAAGGGCGAAGGAGCGTTCAGCGGGGCCGAAAAGGACGTGATCTTTACGGTCACGACGCTTACCGAACTGCCGAAGATGAAGGACATCATCTTCGAAATCGACCCCGAGGCCTTCGTCGTGGTCAACGACACCCTGGAGGTGCTCGGCAAGCGACACGGAAAGCGGCGGATTTACTGACGTGAACCGTCTCGTTCGGGACTTCGAAATCGGTCCCGGCCGTTCCGATCTGCCGTGAACCGGAACTCGAAGATCCGACTTTCCACAGGATCCACCTGGATGATTGCCTCCCGTCCGGCGGGCGCCGGCGCGCGTGTTCGCATTTGCCTGGCTTCGGAGGCGATGGCACGCGGCTTGCTTTTACTCAGCGGACTCGAAGAAACAATCCTGAACCGGAGGACGATGGCGATGGGGTGGAAATTCTGGGAGAAGCCTAAGGGTGCCGAGGCGGCACCCGGCGGGGAGAAGCTTTCGAAGGCGAAGGATATCCCCGATGAAGTGGGGCGGCATCTGGTGGTGAAGCTGGGAAAGGATCCGGACTGGGTCTGGTCACTGAAGGCCGTGACTCGGAAACGTCCTGACACGAAGGACGCCTACGACGTTCGTGTTTTCAGCGAAGCCAAGGCGGAGGCCGCCGGAGTCCGGGTGCAGAATTACTTGGCACTGGACAATCATCCGGGACTGATCCTGTACGAAGGCTGGTTCGACAAGCGGACCGGAACGGTGAAACTGGGCGAAAAGGGCCCCCCGGGCGACAAAGAGAAGGTGGCCTGAGATCTTTGCGGCGTCAGGAGGCCGTTTCGGAACGCTGCGCCCGGAGCCTCCTGGCGTTTTCCTTCCGTTTTTCTGTGGTCCCGGCGGGGACCGCCTGCCGAAGCATGTTGGCTCAACGACCGGGAAGGGAACCCCTTCCGCCGGCTCGATGCCTTTGCATGACCCGTCGTCTTTTATCTTTTGTTCGCAAAGGTCTCCAAGCAGGCCTGGGCGAAGGCCTCTCTTGAGAAGGGACTCAGAGCTTGTCCCAAAACAAGCTCATGAAAGTCGGGCCCTGAGGTTCCTTGTTCCTGTAGGAGCGGCCTTGGCCGCGATCCGGATCGCCGAAAAGCCGGCTCCTACAGGGCATGAGTCTCCCCTTAAGTGCCGTTCGCGAACCGCCCCTGCGTGAAAAGACGGGCGCTCAATCCTCAGAAGGGTGAAGGTTATTCTCAGACAGCCTCTCAGTTTCGGGAGTTGCGGTAGTCTTCCTTGTGGAGGTCGTAGCGTTTCATGAGCTTGTGGAGCTGGCGGGTGGTGATGCCCGCGGCCTTGGCCGTCAGGTTGATCCGCCCGCCGTGGATTCTGAGCACCTCCGAAAGGTAGAGCATTTCCGCCTGTTCCATGGCCCGGCGGCGCACTTCTGAAAGCTTGAGGGACGTATCGGCGGCGGCGAGGGGTTCGCAGCGGACGGATCCCATGATTTCCACGGGAAAGCTGGCCGGGCTGAGCACCGGGGACGTCTCCAGGATGTAGGCGCGTTCCATGACGTTTTCCAGTTCGCGGATGTTTCCCGGCCAGGGGTAGTTGGAAAAGGCTTCAAGCACGTCCGGATGAACTTCCGAGATGTTTTTCAAGTGGTAGCGGTTGAGGTTCTTGAGAAAAACGGACACCAGGATGGGAATGTCCTCGATCCGGTCTCGAAGGGGGGGGACCTGGATGGGGAAGACGTTCAGCCGGTAGTAGAGGTCTCTTCGGACCTGCCCGGAATCGGCCATTTCTTTGAGATTCACGTTGGTGGCGGCCACGACCCGGACATCGGTGGTGATGGTGCTTTCGCCGCCGACGCGCTGGAAGGTGCCTTCCTGCAGCACCTGGAGCAGCTTGATCTGGACCGAGGCCGAGATGGTCCCGATTTCGTCCAGGAAGATGGTTCCTCCGTGGGCGATTTCGAATTTTCCGAGCTTCTTTCGGATGGCGCCGGTGAAGGCGCCCTTTTCGTGGCCGAAGAGTTCGCTTTCGACCAGTCCTTCCGGAATGGCGCCGCAATGCACGCTGATGAAGGCCTTGGAGGCGCGGTTGCTGTGCTTGTGGATCAGCTTGGCCAAGAGGTTCTTTCCGGTCCCTGTTTCACCGAGCAGCAGGATCGTCGCGCGGGTGGGAGCGACCGCCTTGATCTGATCGTAGACCTTTCCCATGATGGGGCTTTCGGTTCGGATGATTTCCTGCACATCGGTCCGCCAGAAGGAGTTCCGCAGGTATTCCAGTTCGCTCTGGGTTCGGATGGCCGCATGGGCCCGTTCCAGCACGTATTTGAATTCGTCCGCCTTGACGGGGTAGGAAAGAAAGGTGCAGGCGCCGGCCTTGACCGCGTCCACGGCGTCCCGAACCCGGTCCGGGGGTGACAGGATCACGATCTGGACCGCCGGGAGAAGCTCCAGGAAAGGTTTGAACTGGTCCTTGTACTCATCGAGATGTTGCCGGTCGGAAGTCACGCCAAGCAGATCCAGGTCCAGAAAGAGCAGTTCGTGGCGTTTTTTTCGGAAGACCTCCAGCCCGGAGTCTTTGTCGGATGTCCAGTCGACACGGTAATCCTTGTCCAGAAACGAACGGATGGATCGATGGATTTCAGAGACGGGGGTCGTGACGAGAACGTTTTTCATGCCGGAAAAGCCTTTTTCCTGGATGAGCCTTCTGCTGAACGAAGAGTCAATCCGAGTCGATCGGCGGCTCCCACGGGTTGGAAGCGGTTTCGGTCGCCGTCAATCCCATCCATCCTATTTCGGTGTGTTTCGAAAAGAAACCCTCCGGGCCGAAAAAAGGGCCGAAAGCGTCTCGCTTATATGATCGGTTTGAAGAAAGCTTTCAACAGTATTTTTTGGTTTGCCGCCCGCGGTTTTCGGAGTATCCGTGAGGGGGCCGACGTGAAGGAAGGGAGGAGCGGATGCGTCGTTGGGTGGGGTTAGGACTGGTGTTGATGGGGCTTGTCTTGGGCACCGACCTCTCTGCGGCTTTGGCGGCCACCGAGCCGTCCGCCGCCGGGAATGCCGAGGTCGCCCGGCAGCAGGAGGGGGAAAAGCCAAAGGCTGCGCCTGCCGGCGAAAAGAAGGCGCCCGTTCAGACGGAAGCCATCGACAAGGCGGCCCAGAAGATCGGTGGGGAAATCGAACGGATGGGCCAGCGGGCCTCGTCACGGCTGGGAAGCTGGGTCAACGCCAGGGTTTTCGCAGGGATCAGCTGGATCAAGCTGGCTTTCAGCTTTTTCCTGCTCTTCCTGGTGGTCTTGGGGGAACGGGTCGTGCGGTCCGTCCTTCAGAGGCGGCTCAGGCGGCTCGAAGTGGAAGGCCGAGCAGAAAACTGGCAGGCCATCGCCCTGGACGCTTGCCGCGGACCGCTCACCCTGTTCATTTGGGTCTACGGTGTCTACGGCGCCCTGTCGCCTCTTTTCGGACATTTTCAGCGGCCCGACGGTTCCAATCTGATCCATTCGATCGCCGGCCGATCGGCCGACGTGGGCGGCACCGTGGCCCTCATCTGGCTCGTTTACCGGCTGGTGGTGATGGTCGACCGCCAGGTCAAGCAATGGGCGGCCTCTTCCGCCAGCAGCATGGACAACATGCTGGTCCCGCTGGTGGGGAAAACCCTGCGCATTTTCATCCTGATCGTCGGCGGTATCATCGTGATTCAGAATCTCACGGGGATCGACCTCGGGCCGCTCATCGCCTCCCTGGGCATCGGGGGCCTGGCTTTCGCTCTGGCCGCCAAGGAATCGGTGGCCAATTTCTTCGGGACGCTCACCATCGTCTTCGACAAGCCCTTCCAGGTGGGCGAGCGGATCATCCTGGACAACCACGACGGGGTGGTGGAGTCGGTGGGGTTCCGGAGCATCCGCGTGCGGACCCTCACAGGGCACCTGGTCACCATCCCCAACGAAAAGGTGGTGAATTCCGCCATCGAAAACATCGGCAGACGCCCTCACATCCGCTGGTTGACCAACATCACCATCACCTACGACACGCCTCCCGAGAAGGTGGAACGGGCGGTGGCGATCCTGAGGGACGTCCTGGAGGATCATGAAGGCATGCATCCGGACTTCCCGCCGCGGGCCCATTTCAACGGCTTCAACGACTGGAGCCTGAACCTTCAGGTGATCGCCTGGTACCACCCGCCCAACTATTGGGATTTCCAGGACTGGCTCCAGCGCACCTGCCTCGAAATCATGAGGCGTTTCGAAGCGGAAGGGATCGAATTCGCCTTCCCGACGCAGACGCTCTTTCTTGCCAACGACGATCGGCGGCAGCTGAAGCTGCAGATGCTCAAGGGTGAATCGGCATGAGAGACCAGACACAAGGGACACCGATGGCCGTCACATCCGCCCGCCGCCATTCCGAGAAACTGGGACTGCCGCCGGGATCCCTCATTTTTGTCGGCGAACAGCGCAGAGACCGGGTCGCCGTCACGCTGGCCGATTTCGGTTCGGGTCACTTGGAACAGGCGGCCGTGGACCTCCCGGAGGCTTGCCTCGAATACCGGCGGCGTCCTTCCATCACGTGGATCGACGTGAGCGGCCTCCACGAACCCGACAGGGTGGAGCGGCTCGGGAAGTGTTTCGATATCCATCCTCTCATCATGGAAGATATCCTGAACACCACCCAGCGGCCGAAGATCGAACTCTTTGAAAACACGGTCTTCGCGGTGCTCAAGGCCTTCTGGCTGGACGAGGCCCGGGAAGCCATCGCCGTGGAACACGTCAGCCTGATCCTGGGCGAAGGGTTCGTGCTGTCCTTTCAGGAAGGCGGAAAAGACGTGTTCGCACCCGTTCGGGAGCGGCTGCAAAATCCGCGGGGGCGCATCCGGACCATGGGTGCGGACTATCTTTTCTACACGCTCATGGATACCATCATCGATCACTGTTTCGCGGTGCTGGAAGAGATGGGCGAGCGGATCGAAGAACTGGAAGAGGCGCTGCTGGAGAGTCTGGACCGGGAGATGCTTTCTGAAATTCACCGGCTGAAACGGGAGACGCTTTTTCTCAGGAAGTCGCTCTGGCCTCTGCGGGAAGTGGTCGGGCGTATGGACCGAGGCGAGTCCCTCCTCTTCCAGGAAGCGACGCGGCCCTACATCCGGGACCTTTACGATCACACCCTCCAGGTGGTGGACACCCTGGAAAACTACCGGGAAATGTCTTCAGCCCTTCTGGAAGTCTATCTCACCAGCGTGAGCAATCGAATGAACGAGGTCATGAAAGTCCTCACCGTTATCGCGACCCTCTTCATTCCCATCACTTTCCTTGCGGGGGTGTACGGGATGAACTTTGACTACATGCCCGAACTGAAGTGGCGCTGGGGATACCCCGCCGTTTGGGGGGTCATGATCGCCATGGGTGCGGGCATGCTCGGGTACTTCAAGTCCAGGAAATGGTTGTAAATGGCTGTGGCCGTACAAGAGGGGAGGTGCCGTGCTGAAGGGTCGAAGCGGTATCGTGGGGGATGCCGGGCGATGGGAAGGCCTGCAAGGCCGGCCGAAAGAAAGGTTCCCGTGGAGGCTTTCGAACACCCTTTTTCTCCTGTGGGTGCTTGTCGTGGTGCTGTCGCCCGTCCGGGGAGCCGCCCAACCCGCCGACGAGCCGGCTGAAAACCAGGCCCCGTATCGAGAACTGGCCTCGTCGCTGGAACAGGCCTACGAAGCGGAACAGAGAGAACTCGCCGCCCTGAAGGACAGCCTCGGAGAGGTCCAGCGCCTGGAGAAGGCGCTTTCCACGGAGTTGAGCGCCTACAAGATCCAGCTTTCCGCCTACGGCAACCTGTTGGCCCTCCCGGGGGCATCGCTCGAGGACCTGCAGAAGGCTCTGGCGGCCCAGCGCTCCGCATCGGAGGCCATCGGCTCGAGGGTCGAAGAGTTCGCGGGGAAACGGAACGCCGTCCAGGAGGCACTCAAACGGACGGCCGAACAGGTCAACCTCAACGAAGAGCAGCTCGGCCAACTCCGAGCCAGAGATGCCGGCGACTCCCGGGTGGCCGCACTCCTCGAGCGGTTCCAGCAGATCACCAAGCTCATCGCCGCCAAGCAGAAGATCCTCGACGAGATGGACGAACGTTACGGGAAGCTCCTGGAGCAATGGACGGAGACCAAGCGGGGGTTCGCCGAGCTCTCAAGAAAACTGGAACTTCGTCTGGAGGAACGAAGAAAGGAAGATCTCTTTCATCGGAAAGTGAACGCCCTGTCCGTGATGAGCTGGGAACAGGTGGTCTCGGAGGCCGACCGGCTGGCGGAGCTGGCGGCGCGGCTGGCAACCCCTTCTCTCTGGGCCGAGCGGGTGCGGATGTTCTGGAGGACGGGCGGCTTCCTTCTGGTCACCAGCGTCGTGCTTTTCGCCGTGATCCAGGCGATGCTCCTGAAGTTCCAGCGCTTCTGCGCCGCGTTCACCGACCGGCCGTTTTATCGGCAACACCCCTGGCAATGCTTCGCGCTCCGGTTGTTCACCCACTCCGTTCCGCTCCTCGGCGCCACCCTCTTCATCTACCTCTATGCCCAGCTGCAAGACGTGGCCACCGCCGTCACGGAAATCCGGTTGGGTATCACCGTGCTCCTCATCGTCCTGATGGCCCGCTGGAGCTTGGATTTTCTCCGATTGTGGAACGAAGACGGCCGTCCGCCCATTCCAGGGCCGCTCCTGCGGCCTCTGAGGCGGATGATCCGGATCGGCAGGAACGTCGCCGTATTCCATGTGCTCCTTGCGGAAGCGCTGGGGGCGGACAGCGTGCTGCTGGTGCTCAGTCGGGTGATCTTTGAGGTGGCCTTTCTGGTCTGGAGTATCTCCTTTTGGCGTGGGTTCCGAAGGGAACTGGCCTCGAAGGACGTCCTGCGCAACCTCTGGGTCTCCCGCGGGCTCCAGTGGCTTCCCTGGTGGGGTTACGGCGTCGCCGGAGGCGGCTTGCTGCTGGAACTGGCGGGCTACGGTTCCTTGGCGGTTCACTGGTACGTCTCCTGGGCGCGCACCCTGGTGGTGGGGCTCTGGGCCGCAACCGCCCTCTTGGTGCTGCGTGAATGGGATGATATCGTGCAGCGGGGATCGACGTTTGCCCCCGCCGCTTCCACGGAATCCATGCATCCGATCCGCTGGTTTTCGATCCGCCTCGGCTGGCTGGCCTGGATCGGGACGGTCATCGTCGGTCTCCTGGTGGCCTGGGGCGCCCGGAAAGCCATCATCGTCGGGTTTTTCAGGTTCCTCAATCACCCGATTCCCATCGGAGGACTTGAGTTCAGGCTGGCAGGCGTGGTGTATGCCGCGGTGATCCTGTTCATGACTCATGCGGCGGTCCGGCTTTGGAGCCACCTCCTTCGCCAAAAGGTGCTGGCGCGCAGCGGTCTGGAATTGGGCCTCCGTGAGTCCATCACCACCATCAGCGCCTACGTGGTGTGGGCCCTTGGAATTCTCGCATCCCTGAACGCCCTGGGGTTCAGTTCGACTTCGCTGGCCGTGGCCTTCGGGGCCCTGGGGATCGGACTCGGCTTCGGCCTGCAGAACATCTTCAACAACTTCGTGAGCGGCCTCATCCTTCTCTTCGAACGGCCCATCCAGGTGGGTGACGCCCTGGAGATCAACGGAACATGGGGCGAAGTGGTGAAGATCAACGTGAGGTCAACCGTGGTTCAAACCTGGGACAACGCCTCGCTCATCATCCCCAACTCGGAATTCGTGACGACCCAGGTGACCAACTGGAGCTTCAAGGATACGCGATTGCGCCGCAATATCGATGTCGGCGTGGCTTATGCTTCGGACGTGGAGCGGGTCCGCGAAACCCTTCTGGAGGCCGCCCGCAGCCACCCGCTGGTGCTCCATCACCCGGAACCCAGCATCCTTTTTCTCGATTTCGGAGACAGCGCCCTGCTGTTTCGCCTGCGGGTGTGGACCACGGTGAAAGACTGCCTCAAGGTGGAAACGGACCTTCGTTTCGAAATCACGCGACTGTTCCGCGAACGCGGCATCGAAATTCCCTTCCCGCAGCGTGACCTCCACCTCCGGTCCGTGGCCGATGGAGTCGGGGCTTTCAAGGAAAAGCCGTAACCGTCTCGACGTCCGAGCCGGTGCGGCACGAAAAAAAACCCCCGGCACCCCCGGGGGTTTCGCTTTGCACGCGCGGGAAAGCCCGCATCCGGAATTGGAGAAATGTTACGCTTACACCCGCGCCGCCGAAAGGGAGGGAGAGGCATCGCCGTTCGGCGTTTCATCGAGGGGTCGAGACGGAATCAGCCTCCGGCGAAGGGTTGGGGCGATTTGGCATCGTCGATGCAATTTTTGAGTTCTTCCGAACTGACGCTGTTCGGGTCACGCAAGGCGTCCATGGGGCAAACGAATTCGTTTCCCGCCTTGTCCTTGACCCATACGAACTGCTGCCGCTTGGTCGGTTGGTAGGCTTCAGCCATGGGGGTCCTCCTGTAGGGTTGAATGAAATGATTGTCATTCCTATTCTTGTACACCTTTGAAATTAACCACGCCTCGCCGTCGGGTAAAGAGGGGGGGGCGCGAATGCTTTCCCGGGAGTAGCCGCGTCGGCACGCCCACTTTGCTTTCCGGGCCGTGGCCTTGTTCCACGGCCCGCATCCTTGGGATCAGTCGTTCAGCGAAAGCAGGATGTCGGCGTAGAGTTCGGCCGCCAGGCACACTTGGTGAAAGGAAACGGATTCGTCGGCGGTGTGCGCCTTTTCCAATTGGCCGGGCCCCAGCAGCATGGGCTTGATCCCCGCCGACCAGAGGAAGTTGGCGTCCGAATGGCTTCGGAACGGTTCAGGCTGCCACGGCACGCCACGCCGTTCGAACACGGGCTTGAGCCGTTCCACCATGGTTCCCCGTTCCGGGATTTCATAGCCTGAATGGATGGTGGTGAATCGCAGCGACAGTTCCAGGTTGGGATTCTGCTCCTGGGCCTTCTGAACGATTTGTTCCAGTTCGAAGGCGATTTCCCCGATGGGGGCTGCCGGCGGCAGGTGGACGTCCAGCCAGGCTTCGCACTGTTCGGGGACCACGAAACCTCCGGAGGCGCTGCTCAGGTCCCGGATGTTGGTCACCACGTCCGGCCGGTCCGATTCCCAGTAGTGGCTGATGCGCAGAAGCAGGTGGAGCATGGCTTCCACCGGGTTGTGGTCGCGGCTGGCCAGCGAGGCGTGCATGCGTCTTCCTCGCGCGACCAGGTGCAATTCCAGGTATCCGAAATGGCTGAGGGCCAGCCGGAGGTCGGTGGGTTCACCGATGAGCGCCCAGGGAAAATGGTAGTCCTTGACCAGGCGCTGGGCTCCGTCGCCTTCTTCTTCTTCGCCGACCACCAAGGCCAGGGCCGCTGCAGGCGGGAGCGTGGACGTCTGGGCGGCCGCGACGTACGCTTCGATCATGGCGGCGCAGCCACCCTTCATGTCGGCGGTACCCAGCCCGTAGATTTCATCTCCTTCTTCCCAGTACCCGTAATCTTCCAGGTCGTGGGCGGAGACCGTGTCCAAGTGGCCGATAAAGACCAGTTGAACGTCCGTTTCCTCGGGGACCACCAGCAGGTTGTAACGCCGGTCGTCCACCGGTTGTTTCACGGCCTGGAGGCCCCGTCGCCGGAAGTAACCGTACAGGTAATCCAGGACGTCTTCTTCTTTGCCGGAAGGGCTGTAAATGTCCACGAGACGCTGAAACAGCCGCCGCAGTCGTTGCAGGTCGATGGAGGTGTGTTCAGAGACCATCAGGATTCCGGTTCCGAAGAGGTGGAGGTTTCCGTGCGAGGCCGCCGCTTCTGGGCGGCCAGGTTGAGGCTCAGGTAGATGTGTTCCTTGGGGCTGCCGAAACCCATTTTTCGGAAGAAGTAGAGGGCTCCCAGGTTGTCGGCTTCCGAATCCACGAAAATGATCCGCACGCCCTCGTCCAACATGAGTTCCTTGAACTGGGCGAAAAGCTTTTCCCCGATGCCGTATCCGTGCAGGTCGGGTCGGACGCCGAGCCACACCAGGTGGCCGTACTTCCATGCGGAGCGCGCCTTGGAAATGGTGGTGCCGAGGGCGAACCCGACGATGTCGTCGCCCGCTTCCGCCACCAGGCAGAATTCGGGATCACTCATGAAAAAGGAAACCACCTCGTATTCGTCCCAGGTGCGATACAGGTTGGGGACCACGTCCGCCTTGAAAAGCTGTTCGCCGAGGTGGAAAACGATGGCCAGATCGTCCAGTTCCATCTCGCGTACCGTCACGTGGACCCGCTTCTTCTTTCGATCGGATCTTTCGGATAGCTCGGTCATGTTTATCGGAATCGATCCTTTGCATGGAGTTAAAAAACGGTGGCGAAAACCTCCCTTTCTTGACGGATATACAACGGCCGAAAGCGGGTCAAGCGGCTTTATCGTGTCGATGGGTTCCTGAACGCCGGGCGTCAGTAGTCCAGCTTCCAGTTGACGCCGATACCGGTGTCCGCATCCGCTCCGACTTCCGTTTCCACCGTGACGTTGGGGTGCACCTCCACTTCGACGGTCACCTTGCCCGATCCTTCGCCCAGCCCCTGTTCGTAGTCGATGTAAATCTCCTCGGTGAGGTACTTGCCGGCACCGACCTTCGTGCCTTCCATTCCTTCTTCGGAACCCCTCAAGCCCAACTGGTCCAGCCCCAGCAGCCGGCGGGTTTTCCCGAGCAGGCTCGGGCCTCCCCCGGCACCGAACCCGGAGAGGGCCCTGGCGGCCTGTGCCAGCCTGAAGGCCTGAAGCGGGCTGATCTGAGCCGCGCCGCGCCCGAACAGCAGCCGAGCCAAAATTTCGTCCCGTGGGAGGGCCGGTTCGGAGCTGAGCACCAGTTCCGGGGATTGAATGTCGCCTCTGATGTTCAAAACAGCCGTCAGGTCCTTTTCCCGGGATTCAGCCCGAACGTCCAGGACGGGGGCGGGCGGGGAGGCGCCGAAAAACCGGAGGGAACTTCTGGCCAGCTTGAACTGTTTGTTCAGGAAGTTCAGGGTGCCCCGTGCCACCGAAAGTGTCCCGGTGACCATCGGTTGGTCGGCCGTGCCCCGAATCCTCAGGCGCCCTTCCCATTCGGATTCCAGCCCCCAGCCCCGGACGTAAACCTGGCCGGGAAGGTTCAAGTCGAGATCCAGGACCAGCCGGAGGGGGGACGGCGTTTCAGGGGGGGCTTCCGCACGGGGTTCTTCTCCGGTGCCCCCGATTTCGATCACCTCCAGTTCCGCCACTTCCGGAGGCAGACGTTCCGGAAGGTAAATGTCCACGGGCCTTGCTTCCAGCGCGCCGCGGACCGTCATTTCCCGGGTGGTGCCTTCCAGCGAAAGCGTTCCATCGACGGCCGCCGTCACGTCTTCGCGCCGCACCAGCGTGGCTTGGCGAATGTCGGCCTCCAGTTCGAGCGGGAAACTTCGTGAGCGATCCAGTTGCAGGGAGCCTTCGGCGGCGACGGTTCCCGACGCTCCGTCGGTGGCCCGAAGCCTCGTGAGTTCCAAAAGCTCGTCCCTCGCGCGGACCTCCAAGGTCAGGTCCCTCAGTACGGTCCCGCTGGAGTAGTTTTCATAGAGTCCCTCTTCTACGCTCACGGCGCCTCGGACCGTGGGGGTTTCCATCGTTCCCGCCACCGAAAGATCCACGTCCATCCGCCCGCCGATCCGCTGGCCGTCCAGAGGAAGCATCCCGGCGAGTCGGCCGAGATCCAATCGAGCGGCCATCCTGCCGGAAAGGGGATCCCGGGCTGAGAACGTGAAAACGAACGGTTCAAGGCTGAACTGCACGGGCAGCGCGGCGGTGACTTCCACCGGGTCGGGACTCAACCCCCCGAGGTTCGCCGTGAGTTCAAGGGACCCTCCTTCCAGGCGGGCGCGGGCGTCCAAGTTGCCCTCGGGAAGGGCGTTCCATTCGGGGCCGGGCATCCGAAGCCCTTCCGCGTGAAGATCCGCCCGGGCGTCCGGCCGTGACGGATTGCCGCTCACACGCACTTGCCCCGAGACGGCGCCTTCCATTTCAGGGCCGCCGAACAGGCGAAGAAGCTCGAGGTCCAGTCCCTCCCAGCGAAGGTCCAGCCGGGCCGAATCCTGGTGCCGATCCAACTGCCCTTCGATGGTACCCGAACCCAGGCGAAGGGCCAGGTCGCCTGCCACCCGGTCCTGACCCGCAAAACCCAGGCGGAACGGCGACAGCAGTTCGAAGCGGTGCCCGCCGAAGCGGCCGTCCAGGACATCGAGTGTCAGCGTCTTGTCCTCTTTGGCCAGCTGGAGCGTTCCTTCCGTCCGCCATTGCAGTTCCTGGAGGAGTCGACCCTGGAAGCGGCCGTCGAAGGCCAATCGATCTCCGCGGCCTTCGGCGTTCACCGTCAGGCTGTGATCTGTGTGATCCCCGGCTTTCAGCCCGGTCACGTTGAGGGTGGCCGTTCCTCGGGGGTGCCCCGGAACGTCGGAAAAGGTCGCCTCGAGGCGGACGGACTCCATCCGGTTCCCAAACGCCTGCAGGCCGCTTCCCCGGAAGGAAAGTTCCATGCCCTGCTTTTTGTTTTCCTCGTGCAGCCTGGCCTGGAGCTTTCCACGGCCCTCGATCTGCTGCCCCGCAAATCGGCCCAGCGGCCGAAGATCGTCGGAATCGGCCGAGACGTTTCCACGGGTGATCCGGCGCTTCAGGTCGTGGGTCAGGTTTCCGTCGACCCGGGTTTCCGGGACTTCCAGCCTGAAGGAGGAGAGTTCGACCGTATCGTCCTGGAAGGAAAAAGTGGAAGCGGCGTGGAGCGGTTCTCCGCCCCGTGCCGACTGCAGCGCCGCGGTTCCTCGAACCCGGCGGGGAAGCCCCGCGACGTCCAGCGAAACCTCGACGGTGTCCAAGGCCACCCGGTCCACGGCGATCGCCTGCCCCGAAAGATCGGCGACGGCCTGGAACGAATCGAAGTGACCGGAAACCTCCCCGTGTCCACGGAGGCTTCCGGCGAGCCTCGTTCCGACGGCGCCGGAAAAACGTTCCAGCTCGGGAAGCTGGAGGTTCCAGGCGGCTTCAAGGGATTCCGCTGGCAAATCGATGGTTGCCCGGGCGTCCAGCCGTCCGGGTGGGCTCTCCACTTCGAGCCGGTCGATGATCAGCTTTCGGCCGTGCTGGAACCGCAGGGAGGATGAGAGAAGGAGTTCGGAGTCTTCCAGCGGCTGGAGCGGCGGGGCCAGGTCCTTTGGGAAAGCGCTTTGCAGTTTCAGGACGCCTTCGGCGCTTCCTTCCTTCAGGTTGCCCTTGAGGGTCACGATGGACCGGGCGGTTCCGTTCAACGGCAGGTTCAGGAAGGCGCCCAGGGTGGACAGGTCGTCGATCCCGACTCGCGCTTCCAGGTCCGTGTCCCCGGAGTCGGTGCCATGGCGCCCCTTCAGGGTGAGCCGGTGCGCACGTCCCAGGACTTCGAACCGTTCCACCACGAGCTGTTCCGGGGCAACGGAGCCGGCCGCCTCCCAACTCCAGTCGGGTTCGGGAAGAGGCGAGCCGTCGGTTCTCGTGAGGTTCGAGACCCCGCCGGTCGCGGACACATCGAGGAGGGGCAGCCCGGGCCCGCCGGGTTTTGCGTGAACGGTCGTGGTGAGCGAGTCGAAACAAACGCCTCCCAGTTGCCCGTTTTCCAGGAGGACGGCGGCTTCCCCTTGGGGGAGGCCGGTCGTTCCTCTTGCGGTTCCCGTCAGTTCGAAGGCTCCCGCCAGGGGAAGCCCGGCCGCGGTTTCGAGGAGCTCGAGATCCGGGGCGAGCAGCCGGAACCGGACGTCCACTTCCCGGGACGCAAAGGCGTATCGGCCGCCTGCAGACAACTGGAAACCGGCCCCTTCCAGGGTGAGATCCTGGAGCAGGATCTGTGTCCCGGGTTCCAGGCGGGCGGCGAGCAGAAAGTCGAGCTCCGTCCCCAAAACGGGACGCCACCGTTTCGGGATGAGCGAAGGTTCGGGCCGGGAGGTGCCTTGGATGCGGCAATCGGCGAGGAGGTTCCCGCTCAGCATGACCTGGAAGGAGGCCGCCGTGGTTCCGAATCGGCCGATCCCGGCCTCCACCTCACCTTCCCACCGGGCCGGCGGACCCTCTCCGGAAAGGCTGAAGTTCAAGGCGCCGGCGTCTTCAAGGCCCGCCAGAGAAGCGATGAGCCCGCCGGGTTCTTCCTGGACTTGCGCGTGAAGCCGGAGCTTCGGCGCGGCGCCGAGGACGGCCGCCGACAGAAACGCACGGCTCGGCGGCCCCGCATCCGCCCGAAGGATCGACAGGTCGGCTCGAAGCCCCGGTTCCGGGTCCGTCGGAAGGATTTTGCCCTGGAGAGCCAGTTCGACCGGTATTCCCAGGATCGCCTCGCCCAGAGAAAGCCTCCGGACTTGAAAGTCCTCCAGAACCAACGGCGGGAGCTTCCCGGGGAGCCTGATTTCCGCCGGTTTCCCGGAGTCCGGCGGAGGCTCGGCCGGGCCTTCCGGAAATCGCTCCAGCGTGAGTTGCTCCGCGCTCACTTCCTCCACCACGACTTTCCCCCGCAAAAGCGCCCCGGGTGACCACCTGAGGGCGATTCCCCGGGCTTCCAGCCACGTCCCCTTCGCGTCGCTCACGGCCACGCGATCCAGCCGGAAATCGAACGGGAGCTTTCCTCGGAGGGTATCGATCTCGACGTGCCGGTCCGGCGGCCGGCTCAATGCCTCGGCCAGTTTGCCGGCAAGGAAGGTCTTCACCGATTCCGCCTGAAGCAGGGCGAAAAGGGCCAATGTCGCCACCACAAAGACGGCGGCGGCGCCGAGGATTGCCTTGACCAGTCGTTTCGTCTTCATAGGTCCGGTTCAACCCGGTTGGATGATGGAAGAAGAAAGCCCGCGTGAAGGCGTCGCGGCCGAAAGGCGCCGGAATCAGAAGGCTTGGCCGAGGCTGACATACACCTGGAAGGAATCGTCCACGTCGTCCCGGCGGTTCAGTGGAAACGCGACATCGATCCGGAAGGGTCCGATGGGAGTGAAGTAGCGAAGGCCTACGCCGGTGCCCCACCGTACCGATTCTTCCAGATCCGGGTAGGCGGATTCGAAGGCGCCGCCCCCGTCCAGAAAGACCGCAAAGCCCAGAGTCTCGGTCACGTTCATCCGCAGTTCGGTGCTCAGTTCCAGCAGGGAACGCCCGCCCAGCGGATCGGTATCCGACAGAGGCCCGACGCTCTGGAAAGCGTAACCTCGAATGGAACCGCCGCCTCCCGCGTAATAACGCAGATCGGCTGGCACCGAATTCCTCCCCGCGCCCCACAGGGTTCCCACGGCGGCACGCAGAGCGAAGACGGCTCGCGGTGTTTCCCTGAGCTGCAAAAAGTGGCTGTAACTTCCATAGACCTTGAGAAAGTGCGACTCTTGATCCAGGATGTCGGCAAACGGTGCGACGGAGAACTGGAGCCGCCCGCCCCGGGTCGCGTCCAGGGGATTATCGACCGTGTCCCGGGTGAAGCGGGAGGGCACGGAAAGGAAAACGAACTTGTCTTGCGAGGCGACGTCGTCCACATCGGAAATCCGGAGCGCAAGCCCGGTGGAAAAGCGCATGCCCGCGCCCAGCTCCCGCTCCGCCACGGCCCCCGCGGTGATGTTCCGGCTCGTGAAGGCGTCGGTGTCTTCCTCGGCCAGGCGCCCGCTCAGCAGAAGCGACTGGTCTTCCCTCAGGAATTCCCGCTTCCGAAAGGATCCGTCCAGGGCCAGGTAGATCCCGGAGACCTCGCCCTGGAAAGCGAGCCGATCGCCGCGGCCGAAAAGATTGCGGTTCTCCCAAGAGGTGCGGATTCCGGCCCCCTCGTCCGTCCGGTAGCTGAGGCCCGCTCGAACCGTGCGGTGCTTTCGTTCCACGACGTCGACGGTCATGGGCAGGCGCCCGTCGGTTTCCGGCTCGTCTGAATGTTCGATGCGAACCAGCGAGAAAAGCTCGAGCCCGATGAGCCGATTCCGGGCGGTGGCGACCAGGTCTCGGTTGAAGACCTGGCCTTCCCGCCAGGGGATCTTCCGGCGGACCACCGATTCATCCACGGTGGAAAGGCCTTCGACGGTCGTGGGGCCGAACCGGCACAAGGGTCCCGATGCGAAGGCGTAGGAAACGCGGACCTCGCGGGTTCGGTGATCCACCACCACGCGCCGCTCTTGGATGCGGGCCAGAGGGTAACCCCGTCGCGCCATTTCCTCCAGGAGGGCCTCGCCGGCATCCAGAATCGGGCGGCTTTCGGCGGGTGCGCCGACCGGCACCCCCAGCGATTCCAGAGAAGGCAGTCGGCCGGCGATGGAGGCCCCGGGGCCCGCGACCCGGATGTCCGCCTGGCTCACACGGTACAAGGGGCCGGGGTCCACGTGGAACACCACCCGGAGGGTCGTTGCGGTGTCGTCGATGGAAACCCGGATGTCGGCGGCGTAGTGACCCCGGGATTGGAGGACTTTACGAAAAACGGGAATATCCTTTTCGGCCCGGCGCCGCAGAAGGCTCAACGTGAGGGGCGGCCGTTGCTGGAGATCCCGGGTCGCGGAAACGCTTTCCAGGGCTTGAAGGAGGGCGCGATCCTCGATTCCCTCGATCACCGTCTCATAGGACGCGCCGGGTTGCGCCACGGCGGGCGCAGCGCAAAAAACGAGGGCACACACCAGCCACAAGGCGGCCTTGGATCCAAAGCCGCAGGCGATCCGGCGCCGGATGGAGTTCCCGCCCCGAGGCTCTGCCCCGAACGTCCCGTCGACTCCCGGGAAGCCGTCCGCGGGCGGCTCGGATTGCGGGGCGCAAGCGGGTGACTCTCTCGTGGGTTCCATCTTCGAATCCGCACGTCCGCCGGCGGAACGACGGCCGCCGGGGCCGGGAACAAAAAAGCCACCCGACCGGCGGGCGGCTTCACGGACAGCAGGATGGGAGTTCGAGTCGAATCAGCTGGTGGCTTCGGCTTTGGCCTTTTCCAGTTCGGCCTTCAGCTTTTCCACTTCCTGCTTGTACTTTTCAGCCTCTTCTTTGTACCTGGAGGTTTCCTCGGGCGCGGGGGCCGCCGTTTCCTCGGTTTCCTTCTTCTTCGCGAACGGGAGCTGATCCTTCACTTCGTCGTAGCCCAGATAGGCCGCCATGGCGCCGCCCAGCAGCAGCATCAGCGGCACGGCTCCCGCAAGCAGCTGCAGGAAGGGACCAAAGAAAACGAAAATTCCGATGATGCCAAGGAATGCCGCGGCAATCCCGCCCAAGAACACTTTCATGATCGTCCTCCTTCTGCGTCGTTACCTTCGTGTGAGAGATATTTCCTCGGTGGATCGCAACCCCGGAAACCCTGAATTTCCAAGGGATTTAACCGTCGGATAGAGGCGCAGACAAGATAAAAATTTCACGCATCCCTTAACATGGGATCCGGGTGATTGCAAGGCAAAAGTTCGGGGCTTTGGGGTTGACGGACCTCCAAGGCCGAAAGTATATACAACTGCTTTCGTGGGTGCCCGGTCGGATCGGGTGCCCGTTTGTGGAAACGGGTTGAACGTGTCCAGGGAAGGGAGCGGCAGGATGGACAGGCAGCGCATCTATATGGACCACATCGCGGGGACTCCGGTGGCGCCCGAAGTCCTGGAAGCCATGATGCCTTTTATCGGCGAGCACTTCGGGAATCCGGCGAGCATCCATCACCTGGGGGAACAGCCCCAGGACGCCCTTTTCCAGAGCCGGGAGAAGGTGGCGCGGCTCATCCACGCCGAACCCGAGGAGATCATTTTTACATCGTGCGGAACGGAAGCCAACAACCTGGCCGTCAAGGGAGCCGCCTTCGACCGCATGGGAACCGGAAAGCACGTGGTGGTGTCGGCCGTTGAGCATTATTCGGTACTGTATGCGGCCAAGGCGCTGCAGAAATTCGGCTTCGAGGTCACGGAGGTTCCGGTGGACGGCCATGGAGTGGTGGATCCCGAGGACGTCCGCAAGGCCATGCGCCCCGAGACGGTGCTGGTTTCCGTCATGCATGCCAACAACGAAGTGGGGACCATCCAGCCGCTCAAGGAAATCGCCCGATGTGTTCATGAAGGCGGGGCGCTTCTGCACACGGACGCCATCGCATCGGTGGGGCGGGTCCCGGTGAGCGTGAAGGATCTGGATGTGGATCTGTTGAGTATGGCGGCCAACCAGTTTTACGGGCCGAAGGGCGCCGGAGCTCTTTTCTGCCGGAAGGGCGTCCAGATCTGGCCGCTGTTCCACGGCGGCGGCCAGGAGGACGGCCGGCGCACCGGGACGGAAAACGTGGCGGGCATCGTCGGCATGGGGAAGGCGGCGGAGCTGGCCGTCGAACGGATGGCGGCGCGCGGTGCGAAGGTTCGTCGGCTTGAAGCCCTGCTCCGCAGGGAAATCGCCGAACGCCTCGACGAGGTGCGTTTCAACGGCCACCCGGAATCCCATCTGCCGGGGTTGGTGAACGTGTCCATCCGTTACGTGGAAGGCGAAGCGCTGCTGCTTCACATGGATCTTCGCGGGGTGTGCGTGGCCGGGGCTTCCGCCTGCATGTCCATCACCGCCAAGGCGTCCCATGTGCTGGAAGCCATGGGACGGCTGGACGACGGGGCCTACGGGACGCTCCTTTTCACCCTGGGAGATGGAAACACCGAAGACGAGGTCCGCCGCGCCGCGGACATTCTCAACGAGGTGGTCACCCTCCTCCGGTCCATGTCGCCCCTCTACCAGGCGCGCCGGTGACCCTGGATGGTCGAAGGAATGGGATGCACGATAGGCTTTTGGAAGGAATTGTCAAGCCCGGCCGCTACACGGGCGGTGAATTCAACGTTCACAACAAGGATTTCGCAAGTGCGCGGGCCCGCTTCGCCCTGGCTTTCCCCGACGTCTACGAGGTGGGGCTCAGCCACTTGGGCCTGCGCCTGCTTTATCATCTGCTGAATCGGAAGGAAGCCGTTCTCGCCGACCGCGTCTACGCCCCCTGGCCCGATTTCGAAGCGCGCCTGAGGGAGACCGGGGAACCCCTCCGGGGCATCGAAAGCGGCCAGCCCCTCAACGAATTCGACTTCGTGGGCGTGAGCCTCCAGTACGAACTGAGCTACACGAACATCTTCACGTTGCTGGATCTGGGTCGCATCCCTTTTTCGGCCGGGGAGCGCACCACGCGGGATCCCTGGGTCATTGCCGGGGGGCCTTGCGCTTTCAACCCGGAGCCGTTGGCGGATCTCTTCGATTTCATTGTGCTCGGCGAAGCCGAGGACGTCTTCGACCCCCTCATCCGCCTTCATGAAGCCTGGCGGCGGGCCCGGGCCTCCCGGAGGGAGTTTCTCGAAGCCGTGCGGAAGATCCGGGGCGTCTACGTTCCGTCCTTCTTTTCCGTCCGATACCGCAAAGACGGCGAGGTGGAGGCGATCGAGCCGGAATTTCCGGACCACGCGCGGGTGGAAAAGCGCGTGATCAGCGATCTGGACTCGGCCTCGCCGCTTCCCGAGCGGCCCCTGGTGCCCCTGGTGGACATTGTCCACAACCGGCTGGGCGTGGAAATCGCCCGGGGATGCACCCGGGGTTGCCGTTTCTGCCAGGCGGGTTTCGTCTACCGCCCCGTGCGGGAACGGGACCCGCAAACGGTGGTCGCGTCGGCGACCGAGGCGTTGCGCCAGAGCGGATACGAAGAACTGTCACTCCTTTCCTTGAGCGCCGGGGATTACAGCGGAATCGAACCCCTTCTGGCCGCACTCATGGAACGATGCGGCCCGGAGCGGGTGGCCGTGTCGCTGCCGTCCATGCGCGTGGGGACCCTCACCCCCGAACTCATGGAATGTATCCGCAAGGTGCGAAAAACCGGCTTCACCGTGGCGCCGGAAGCTGGAAGCGAACGGCTCCGCCGGGTGATCAACAAGGACGTGAGCGACCGGCACCTGCTGGAAACGGCTGAAAACGCCTTTCAGCTCGGCTGGAAACTGATCAAGCTCTACTTCATGATCGGTCTTCCGACGGAGACGGAAGACGACATCGAAGCCCTGATTCGCCTTTCGCTGGAAGCGCTGAAAGTGGCCAAGCGCTGGAGGGCTTCCGTGAACGTGAGCGTCTCGCCTTTCGTTCCGAAACCGTTCACGGCCTTCCAGTGGAGTGGGCAGCTGGAGCGAGATGAGATCGAACGGCGCCTGGTCCGGGTGAAGCAGGGGTGCAAGCGACCGGGTCTCAAGGTCAAATGGAACGATCCGGGCCAGAGCGTCCTGGAGGCGGTTTTCTCGCGCGGGGACCGTCGGCTGGGCGCCGTCCTCAGGCGGGCCTGGGAACAGGGCGCGCGTTTCGACGGCTGGTCCGAACATCTGAAGACGGACGTCTGGGGGAAGGCCTTTCGAGAAGCGGGCCTGGACCCTCGGTGGTACGCCCAGCGGGAACTGGGACGGGACTCGGTGCTGCCGTGGGATCACCTGTCCGCGGGGGTTGAAAAGGCGTTCCTGTGGAAGGAATACGAGCGGGCCCTGGCGGGGGAATACACGGAGGACTGCCGCCGGGGAACATGCGGGGCCTGCGGCGCGTGCGATCACGAGACCGTCGCGCCGGTGATCCGGGAAAAGGCGCCGCTGCGGGCGGCCCAGCGAGCGCTCCCGGCCGTCGCGGGCGATCGAAGTTTTCTCTGCTGGATCCGCTACCGGAAGGAGGGTCCGGCACGCTTCATCGGCCAACTGGAATTGAGCCGGGTGCTGGAGCGGGCGCTTCGGAGGTCGGGGCTCCCGGTCGCCTACAGCGCTGGCTTTCATCCCCATGTGAAGCTCTCGTTCGGAGAGGCTCTTCCCCTGGGGATGGAAAGCGAAGCGGAGGAGGCGTGTCTCGTGCTCACCGAACCCCTCGATGCCGGTGACGTGCGGGCCCGGCTCAACCCCTGCCTGCCCGCAGGGGTGGAGGTGCTGGAAGCCGCCCGCGTGGAGCGGCGGCAGCCTGTGCCGGCCGCCAGACGGGTGACGTATCGAGTTTCCCATTTGACCCCGTGGGTGGTGAAAAGTATATTGCGCAATTACCCTGAGCATCTTGACGAGTTCTTTACGAAATCGACAAAGCGGCGGGAGCTTCGAATCCGGCTCGGCGAAGTCCTGATGGGGATCCGAGAGGCGGACGAATCGTCCGTGATCATCGATGTGCTGGAAAAACCCAATCTTTGCGTGCGGCCTCAAAACATACTCCGACTCCTGATGGGGGAACAGAGCGGCGCACTGTACGGGTGCCGGGTCCGTAAGCTCCGGGTGACCCCGTTGGAGGGTGGCGACGATGACAGCCGAACTCATTATCAACGCTGATTTCTACGAAACCCGGGTCGCCCTGGTGGAAAACGGGCAGGTGGCGGAACTCTACATCGAGCGGGCGTCCGATACGGGAATCGCCGGAAACATCTACCGCGGCCGCGTGGTCCGGGTGCTTCCCGGGATGCAGGCGGCCTTCGTGGATATCGGCCTGGAAAAGGCGGCTTTCCTCTATGTGAGCGACGTTCATCACCCGCTGATGGAGGCCGAGGATCTTTTTCGAACGCCCCGTGAGCCCGATGCCGTGCCTCAGGAAGGCCCGCCGACGGCCGCCGGGACCTTGGAGGAACTTGCCGCCGCGGATCTCGCCCCCGATTCGAACGGGACGCCTCGCAGCTACAGCGACGTGCCCATTGAAGACCGCCTTCAGGAGGGGCAGGACATCCTGGTCCAAGTGGCCAAAGAGCCTCTCGGCAGCAAGGGGGCCCGCATCACCACCCACATCACGCTTCCCGGAAGAAACCTGGTGCTCATGCCCATGATGGACCACGTGGGCGTCTCGCGGCGCATCGAAAACGAAAAGGAACGCAAGCGGCTGCGGGACATGGTCTGCGCCATCAAGCCGGCGCATTGCGGGTTCATCGTGCGCACGGCGGCGGAAGGCGAGGACCTGGAAAAGATCCGCGCCGAAATGGACTTTCTCCTGAAGCTCTGGCAGAACGTGCAAAAGCGGGCCGAAACGGCGGCGGTGCCTTCCCTGGTCTATCAGGAACTGGATATCACCCTCCGGGCGGTGCGGGACCTTTTCACCAAGGAAGTCGACCGCCTGGTGATCTACAGTGAGGAAGGATACCGTAAGATCGTCAACTTCACGGAAAACTTCATGCCTTCACTTCGCAGTGCCGTGGAACTCTACGACGGCACGGAACCCATTTTCGACGCCTACGGGATCGAAATGGAGGTGCAGCGGGCCCTCAGCAAGAAAGTGTGGCTCAAGTCGGGCGGCTACATCGTGATCGAGACCACCGAGGCGCTCACCGCCGTGGATGTGAATACGGGCCGCTACGTGGGCAAGCGGAACCTCGAGGAGACCATCCTCAAGACCAACCTGGAGGCCGTGCGGGAGATCGCCTACCAACTCCGGCTCCGCAACATCGGCGGGATCATCATCATCGACTTTATCGACATGGAAAAGGAAGCCAACCGCCAGAAGGTGTTCAACGCCCTCAAGGAAGCCATGCGTCGCGATAAGAGCAAGACCAACATCCTTCGCATGTCGGACCTGGGACTCATCGAAATGACCCGCAAGCGCACCAAGGAAAGCATCGGCCGCGTGCTGTGCGAGCCCTGTTATTACTGCGAAGGGGAAGGGCACCTGAAGTCCCCTCAGACGGTCTGTTACGAAATCCTTCGCGAACTGCAGAGAGACAGCCAGGACCTGTTCGGCCGAAACGTCATGATTCTGGTCCATCCCCATGCGGCGACGCGTTTTCTGGACGAAGACCGGGCGGCCTTGGAGCATTTCGAAGAAAAGCTGCACGCGTGCATCCAGGTGAAGGCGGAAAAATCCCTGCATCTGGAGCAGTATGAAATCACGGTGCTGGATCTGTGACGAGGCCGGGGACGCCGGATGGACCGTGTTCGGCCGCGGCGTGGTGGAAGCGCAGAGTGACCGTTGAAAACCATCGAGGAGTCGTGATTCGGGCCCAGGCTATTCGCGACGTGCTGGAACGCCATCGAACGCTCCGGTGGGTTGTCTACAGTATTCTCGTGGGAGCGGTGAGCGGCCTGGGGGCGTGTGCCTTTTTTTTTCTGCTCGAGTGGGGAAAGTTTTTCGCCCTGGAATTCCTGGCGGGGTATCCGCTGGCCAAGCCCGCCGGGGAACACTTGGTGATGCGGGAGGCCGCCGTTCCTTTCCGCCGCTGGGTCCTCTTCCTCCTTCCCGCCTTCGGGGGGCTCCTTTCGGGCCTCATCGTCTACCGCTGGGCTCCGGAAGCCGAAGGGCACGGCACCGACGCCCTTATCGACGCCTTTCACAACAAGAACGGCATCATCAGGACGCGTGTTCCGTTCGTGAAAAGCATCGCGTCGATCATCACTCTAGCGACGGGGGGAAGCGCCGGGCGTGAAGGCCCCATCGCCCAGATCGGAGCCGGTTTCGGATCCTGGGTGGCCCGGGTTCTCAAGCTGACGGTTCGAGAACGCCGGCTGCTGCTGCTTGCGGGTTGTGCCGCCGGGCTGGGCGCGATCTTTCGGGCGCCCCTCGGAGGCGCCTTGACCGCCATCGAAGTGCTGTACCGTGAGGACTTCGAAACCGAGGGGATCATCCTCTGTATCATGTCGTCCGTGGTGGCGAACGCCATCTTCACCTCGATTTTCGGCCACCAGGCGATTTTCGCAACGCCGCCCATCCGCGTGACCCTCCCGGCCGAACTCCTGATCTACGCGGCGATGGGCCTGGTGTGCGTGCCTTTCGGCTACCTGTATGTCACCGCCTTCTATGGCCTGCGCGATCATGTCTTCAAGAAGCTGCCGTTGAAGCGCGCCTTTGTGCCGGCGCTGGGAGGACTGCTGGTCGGGTGCATCGGGCTGTGGCGGCCTCAGGTGATGAGCGGCGGCTACGGAACGATCCAGCAGGCCCTCCTGGGCCAGCTCCCCGTTTCGCTCATGCTCACCCTCGCCGTGCTGAAGATCTTCGCCACGTCGTTCACCATTTCATCGGGGGGAAGCGGCGGCGTGTTCGGTCCGTCGCTGTTCATCGGAGCGATGCTTGGGGGAGCGGTGGGGCAGTTGAGCAACAGCTGGTTTCCGCAGGTGGTGGGGCATCCGGGAACCTTCGCGCTCGTGGGCATGGGCGCCTTTTTCGCGGGGGTGGCCAAGGCGCCCATCGGAGCCCTCCTCATGGTTTGTGAGATGACGGGCGGTTACGGCTTGGTGGCCCCCATGATGCTCACCGCCGTGCTCGCCGTCCTCTTGAGCCAGCGGTGGGCCCTCTACGAAAAACAGGTGCTCAATAAATTCCATTCCCCGGCGCACCGGGCGGACACGGTCATCAACGTGCTCCAGACCCTCAAGGTGGGTGAAGTGTACCAGCGCGAAGCTCCCGTGACGATTCTTCCCGAAGACCTGTCGCTCGACGCGCTGAAACGGTTCATGAAGACCACGCGGGAGTCCTTTTTTCCGGTGGTGGACGGGGGGTTCCATCTCCGCGGGATTCTTTCGCTCCCGGACCTGCGCGCGGTGCTCTTCGAAGAATCGCTGTCCAACCTGTTGGTCGTGGGCGAACTGGCCTCACCTCCCGTGAGCGCCGGGCTCCAGGACACCCTCTATGAGGCCCTCATCAAGTTCCTGCGTTCCGGCTACGGACAGATCCCCATCGAAGATCCCGCTCAAGGCGTGGTCGGAATGCTGCGGCTGGAAGAACTCATGGAAGCCTACCACCGGGAAATCCAAAGACTGAAGCAGGAATAGCACGGGGAAGAAGATGCGATGGACCGGCAGCCGGGTGCTGAAAGGGGGGCTGCCCGCCGTCGTGACCCATGACACGACTTTGCTTCCGAAGGAGGGCGCGATGCATCGAAAGATTTCGGACAGACTTTTCGAAAGGGCTTGCCGGGTCATTCCCGGGGGAGTGAACAGCCCGGTCCGCTCGGGACGGTCGGTGGGGGTGCGGCCCTTTTTCGTGAAGGAAGCGAAAGGATGCCGGATCCGGGATGAAGACGGAAACGTCTACATCGACTACGTCTGCTCTTGGGGGCCGTTGATCGCCGGGCACGCGCCCGTCCAGGTGGTGGAGGCGGTGATGAAGGCCGCCGCCGGCGGGACCTCTTACGGCATCCCGAGCCGACTGGAAGTCGAACTGGCCGAACAGGTCGCCGCTTTGGTTCCCTCCATGGAAATGGTCCGGATGGTGAATTCGGGAACGGAAGCGGTGATGAGCGCCGTCCGGTTGGCTCGGGGATTCACCGGGAGGAGCAAAGTCATCAAGTTCAATGGCTGTTATCACGGCCACAGCGACTGCCTGCTGGTGGCGTCCGGGTCGGGCCTGGCCACCTTCGGGATTCCGGGAAGCCCGGGGGTTCCGGAAGAACTGGTGCAGCACACCGTGTCGCTTCGCTACAACGACCTGGATGTGGTGGAAGAGGCCATGGAGCGCATGGGAGGGGATGTGGCCGCCATCGTCCTGGAACCCGTCGCGGGCAACATGGGCGTGGTGCCGCCCCGGGAAGGGTACCTCGAGGGGCTGCGCCGGATCTGCGACCGATACGGCGCACTGCTCATTTTCGACGAGGTGATCACGGGGTTTCGCGTGGCGTTGGGAGGCGCCCAGGAACGTTACGGCGTGAAGCCGGACCTGACCTGCCTCGGGAAGATCATCGGCGGAGGCCTTCCGGTGGGGGCCTACGGGGGGCGGCGCGACGTGATGCAGCGGGTGGCCCCCGAAGGCGACATCTACCAGGCGGGAACCCTGTCGGGAAACCCGCTCGCCATGGCGGCCGGCTTGGCCATGCTGGATCTTGTGAGCCGGGACGGCGTCTACGAGGAGCTGGAAGAAAAGACGTCCCACCTGGCAGCAGGCCTTGGACGGGCCGCGGAAGAAGCCGGAGTCCCGGTGACGCTCAACCGGGTCGGTTCCATGGGATGCGGGTTTTTCACCCGCGGCTCGGTGACCGATTTCGAAACGGCCGCACAATCGGATACGCGGGCTTACGCGGTCTTTTTCAGGGAAATGATGGAAAGAGGCGTCTACCTGGCCCCTTCCCAGTTCGAAGCGTTTTTTGTGAGCCTGGCTCATGAAAAGGAAGATCTGGATGCCACCGTCGAAGCGGCGGCGGAGGCGTTTCGAGCGACCGCCGCCGTTCTGGAAGCCCCGTGAGTTGAAGGATTTATCGTGATCGCGGAGCGGTGGATGCGCCCAAAAAAGCGTTGACTTGGCGGCGGGGCGTGTGCTAGGTAGCGTGTGATATTTTACACGAAGTCGTTCATGAAAGAAGAAACCAAAAAACTGTTTCGCCAGGTCGGCTATGCCAGCACCATCGGGCTGACCGTGGCCTTTTCGATCGTCATCGGTGCCGGCTTGGGATTCTGGTTGAGCGGTGTGTTCGGTCTGCCGATCCTGTTTCCTGTGTTCCTGGTGCTGGGCGGCGTGGCGGCGTACCGCAATTACGTGCGCTTGATGAGGAAAATCCGTAAGGACGAGTGACGGCCAAGCCGGGAATCCATTGCAGGAAATCCTCAAGGACGAAAAGCTCCTGCGCCGCGTGGAGCAGTGGAATCTGGCGATCCTGGCCGCGATGGCCCTGGGGGCCGCCGCCTTCGTTTCCTTGAAAGCCGCCGCGGGGGTTTTGCTGGGCGGCGCGGTGGCGATCCTCAGCTTCCAGGGGCTCAAGTGGCAGTTGCGCCGGGCCTTCACAGGGGCGGGCCGGGTTCCCGGCAAGGGGGCTCTCTTCCTGCGTGTTTACACCCGGTTTCTCGCCACGGCGTTCGTGGTGTTCACGGTCATCTACTACGGTTGGGTCAGCCCCGTCGCGCTTCTGGCGGGGTTGTCGGTGGTGATGTGGAGTATTGTCGGGGTGGCAATACAGCAGGCCTTTTGGATTTTTAGGAAGGGGGAGAGGTAGCCTATGGAGCACCCAATACTTTTTCTGAATCTGTTGTTTGAAAAGCTGGGATTGCCCGTGCCGCACAGCCCGCAGGACGCCGACTCGATCGTCGAAATGCTGTTGCTCCCCCACGTGGTCCATACCTGGGTCGTGGCGCTGATCCTGCTGATCCTCGCCAAGATGGCGGCCAGAAGCGTCCAGATGGTGCCCGCGGGCGGTCAGAACTTCTTCGAAACGGTTCTGTCCGGCATCGAAGACTTCATGGTGGGCATAACGGGGGAAGAAGGAAGGTTCGCCTTCCCGCTCATCGCGACCCTGGGTCTGTTCATCCTCTTCAGCAACTACATGGGAATGATCCCGGGCTTTTTTGCACCGACGGCCAACATCAACACGACGGCGGCCTGCGCCATCATCGTGGTGGTCTACACCCACGTCATCGGGATCCGATTTCACGGTGTCAAGTACGTCAAACATTTCATGGGACCCATCTGGTGGCTGACGCCGCTCATCATGCCCATCGAGCTGATCGGTCACGCCGCCCGGGTGCTGAGCCTGTCCATACGTCTTTTCGGCAACGTGTTCGGGGAGGAATTGGTTCTGGCGATCCTCTTCTTCTTGGCGGGTCTGTACCTGGCGCCGCTTCCCATGATGTTTCTCGGGCTCTTCACCGGCTTTGTCCAGGCGTTCATCTTCTGCCTGCTTTCCATGATGTACTTTGCCGGAGCCATAGAAGAAGCGCACTGAAAGGCGGTAACGGTTGGAGGGAGGCCGCAAGCATATCTCTTATTTCTTTCAATCACCCAAAAGGAGGTTCTCTATGTCGAAGAAGGTTGGGTTTCTGACGGTCCTGTTCGTGCTGGGGTTGACCACGCTGGCCCTGGCGGCCGAAGCCGAGTCCGCCGAGAAGGTGGCCGGGCTGCAGTTCTTCATCTACTCCGCCGTGGCCGCCGGTTTTGGCATCGCCATCGCCGCTTTCGGAACGGGCCTTGGCCAGGGAATCGCCATCAAGAGCTCGGTGGAAGGCGTGGCCCGCAACCCGGAAGCTTCCGGCAAGATCACCGTCACCATGATGATCGGTCTCGCCATGATCGAGTCGCTGTGTATCTACGCGCTGGTCATCGCCCTGATTCTCATCTACGCGAACCCCGTGTCCAGCCTCATCCAGGGATTCATCGGGTTGGCGGCCCACTAGCGGCGGACGGTGTTCGACCCCTGTGAGAGCCGAATCGACCGGGGGCGGGAAACGTGTTTCCCGCCCCCGCCCCCGAACTTCCGAGGGGTTTCGAGGACGCTCTTTTTTTCACCGATTCAATGTGAACGAAGTCACATAGACGTGTGTCACGGATGAAAATGCATAGCGCGAGGGCCCGGTTTCAGGTCCGGACCACGGGTGAGGGCTGAGGATGAAGTTCGCTAAGATTCCCATGGCCACCATCAATCGGCTTTCGATCTATATGCGGACGCTCCAGGAGCTGCTCGAAGAGGACGTGGACGTCATCTCTTCGGAACGGCTCGCCAAGCAGTGCGGGGTCAACCCGGCTCAAATCCGAAAGGACCTCGCTTACTTCGGCGAATTTGGAGTCCGCGGGGTCGGTTACCATGTTGGGGACCTGGTCAACCAGATCAAGGAGATCCTCGGGCTGAACCGCACGTGGAACCTGGCCATGGTGGGCCTTGGAAACATCGGGGCTTCCCTCATCCGGCACGGCAATTTCGTAAAGCACGGGTACATCTTCACCGCCGCCTTCGACGTGGATCCCCAGAAGGTGGGAAAAAAGCTCCCCAACGGACTCATCATCAACCACGTGGACGAACTGGAAGAGCTGGTGCGGGAAAGAGACGTGCACATCGGCGTCATCGCCACGCCGGCCGGTGCGGCTCAGAGCGTGGCCAACCAGCTGATCCTGGCGGGAATCAACGGGATCCTCAATTTCGCGCCCGTCCAGATCCAGGTCCCCGACTGCTGCCACGTGGAGAACGTGGACTTCACCATCAAACTCGACTGCATCGCCTACCATCTTTCTTCCGGCCTCTAAGACCCGACGCTCACCTTTTGAAGGCGTCCCGTCGCCGGGGCGGGCAAGACGTTTTCTTCCGCGATGAACCTGGAGGGGGCACGTTCCGAGGGTGCGGGGTGTTCCAAAGCCTGCCCGGTTCCATCATTTCGACCAGGGTTTCTCTCCGCCGCTTCGAAAGCGTCTTCTGAGGGCTTCGCCGGTGTGGGATGGGAGGGCGGCTGCGATGTCCTGCGGTGTACCTTCGGCCACCACGAAGCCGCCTCCCGGCCCGCCTTCCGGCCCCAGATCCACCACGTAATCGGCCCGCCGGATGACGTCCAGATGGTGTTCGATGAGAATCACGGTGTTGCCTGCATCGATGAGGCGCTGGATGAGATCGAGCAGCTTGGCGATGTCGTCGGCGTGCAATCCGGTGGTGGGTTCGTCCATCAGGTAGAGGGTGTGGCCCCGGGCCTTGCGCCCCAGTTCTTTGGCCAGCTTGAGCCGTTGCGCCTCACCGCCGGACAGCGTGGTTCCGGGCTGGCCCAGCCCCAGGTATCCCAAGCCGACGCTTTGAAGCACGTCGAGTTTCCCTCGGATGGCCGGCAGGTTGGCGAAGAGGTCCAGGGCTTCCAGCACGGTCATGGCCAGGACGTCGGCTATGGAATGGCCTTTGAACCGAACTTCCAGGACCTCGGGCAGGTACCGGCGCCCGCCGCAGTCCGCGCAGGTCACGTAAACATCCGGAAGAAAAACCATTTCGATGCGCTGCACACCGTCTCCCCTGCAGGTTTCGCAGCGCCCTCCACGACTGTTGAAGGAAAACCGCCGGGCCGAATAACCGCGGGCTCTCGCTTCCGGGAGCCGGGCGTAGAGGTTCCGGATCAGGTCGAAGACGCCGGTATAGGTGGCGGGGGTGGAGCGGGGAGACTTTCCAATGGGTGCCTGATCCACGCACACCACCCGGTCGAAGGCGTCCCAACCCTGGAGGTCCTGGAAGGGCGCCGCAGGGCGCCGGCTGCGGTGAAGGAGCCGGGCCATGGCCCGGTGAAGGGTGTCCAGGACGAGGGTGCTCTTTCCGGAGCCGGAGACGCCCGTGACGCACGTGAGGCATCCCACGGGAAAGGCCGCCGAGATGTTTTTCAGATTGCGCCCGGTCGCGCCCACCAGTCTCAGGGTACCGAGTTGGAAGGGGGTCCGGTGTTTCGAAGGCGGAAGCCGTTTCGTCCCGGAAAGATACCGGCCCGTAAGCGATGTGGGATGGTTCGCCAGTCCGGCGGGGGAGCCGGAGTAGAGGAGGCGGCCCCCCTGGGTTCCGGCGCCGGGCCCAAGGTCCACCACGTGGTCGGCGGCCAGGATGGTTTCGAAATCGTGTTCGACCACGATCACCGTGTTTTCCGCTTCCAGGAGCCTCCTGACGGTCCGGAGAACCCGGCGGTGATCCCTGGCGTGCAGCCCCACACTGGGCTCGTCCAGGATGTAGAGGACTCCGGAAAGGGGAGCGCTCAATTGTTGGGCCAGGCGCACGCGCTGGGCTTCACCCCCGGAAAGCGAAGCGGCCACTCGTTCCAACGTCAGGTGAGCCAGGTCCAGCTCTTCCAGGCGGTCCAGGCGCCGGAGGATTTCCCGAAGGGGGCGTTCGGCGATGGCTGCCTGGGTGTTGTCGAGCGGGATGCCGGTGAGCCAGGAACGGAACTCCGACAAGGGAAGCCGGGAGGCTTCATGGATTCCCAGATTCGCGAGGCGCACCGCCCGGGCCGCTTGGTTGAAACGGGAGCCACCGCAAGCCTCGCAGACTTCCATGCCCCATCCCAGGAGATCCTCTTCCGTTTCTTCCGATTCGAGGGCCCTGGCCACATCCACCGGGACGCCCAGCCCCCTGCATACCGCACATGTTCCCAGAGGATGGTGAAAAGAAAAAAGGCTGGGAGTGGGCGCCGCGGCTTCCCTGCCGCACCGCCCGCACCGGTAGCTGTCGCAGAAGGTCTTCTCGGTTCCGTCCAGGGAGAGGACCGCCGCGGTTCCACCAGCGAGGGAGGCCGCCAGTTCCAGTGCGTCCGACAGCCGCCGGCTGTCGCTGCGGCGAAGCACCAGCCGGTCCACGACCACATCGATGGCGTGATGGGGTCGGCGAGGTAGAGCGGGCGGCGGGTCCAGTTCGTGGATGATCCCGTTGGCCCGAATCCGAGCGTAGCCTTCCCGCCTGAGCCGCCGGAAGGTGGCACCCACCATGGTTTCGGGTACCGGGCCGAGAGGGGCCAGGACCATGATGCGCGTTCCCTCGGGCCACTGGAAGGTTTCCTGCACCATGCGAGCGATGGTGAACGCCTGGATGGGCTGATCGCAGTCCGGGCAGAAGACGGTCCCCAGGTGCGCATACAGGAGCCGGAGGTGGTCGTGGATTTCGGTGAGGGTGCCCACGGTGGATCGAGGATTCCTGGGAAGCGGCCTCTGTTCGAGGGCGATGGCGGGGCTGAGCCCTTCGATGGATTCCACGCGGGGGGCGTCGCGGCGTACGACCCCGGGCAGAAACCGGCGGGCGTAGGACGAAAACGCCTCCAGGTAGCGCCGCTGGCCTTCGGCGAACAGGGTGTCGAAGGCCAGGGAAGACTTCCCGGATCCGCTCACGCCGGTGATCACGGTGAAGCGGTTTCGGGGGAGGTCCAGGTCGATGTGATCGAGGTTGTGCTGGCTGGCTCCCCGAATGCGGATGAGCGGGGTCGATTCCGGCATGGCGGTCACCCGGCTTCGGCGGCCCGGCGGTTTCGCGCCATGAGAGCCGCCACGGCGATGGCTACCACAAGGCTTGAGGCGTCGGCCTTTCCCGTGCCCGCGATGTCGTAGGCGGTCCCATGGTCCACCGATGTCCGGATGATGGGAAGCCCCAGGGAGACGTTCACCGCCCGGTCGAAGTGGATCAGCTTGACGGGAATCAGCCCCTGATCGTGGTAGAGGGCCACCACGGCGTCGAATTCGCCGTGAAACGCCCTCCAGAAAAGAGTGTCCGCAGGATGGGGGCCGCTCACCCGGAAGGATTCCCTTTCGAAGCGTTCCACCACCGGCCGAATCAGTTCGATCTCTTCCCGCCCGAAAGCGCCTTCTTCGCCGGCATGGGGATTGAGTCCACAAACCGCGAGTCTCGGGGCCGCCAATCCGAAATCCCGGATCAAGGCTTCACCGGTGATCCTTATGGTGTCGGCGAGCCCTTCGGCTGTGAGAAGTTCCGGAACTTGCCTGAGGGCGCAGTGGATGGTGGCGAGCGACACTCGGAGCTTGGGACCGGCGAGCATCATCACCACGGTGCGGGCGCCGGTGAGGTGCTTCAGAAATTCCGTGTGACCGGGAAAAAGGAATCCGCTGCGATGCAGCCTTCCCTTGTGGATGGGTCCCGTGACGACGGCGTCCACCTGTCGTCGGAGGGCGAGGGAAACGGCTGCTTCGATGTTTCGGATGACCGAGTGGGCGGCTTTTTCGGACGGGTCGCCGTAGGGGATGTCTTCCAGGCGGAGTGGGATGGGGCTGAGGAGGGGGACGCTTCCGGGGGGCACCGCCCAGGGATCCCTTTCGGAAGCTTGAACCCACGGAGGCCTGGGCCTACGTCCCTCATCGGAGGAAACCAGGTTCCAGGCCCGTTCCAGGGCCGTGGCATCGCCGACGATCAGGGGCATGGTGTCTTGGAAGACTGCCGGGTGCATCACGGCGCGGCAGACGATTTCGGGCCCCACGCCCGTGGGGTCTCCCACGGTGACGGCGATCTTAGGTCGGCCGGTCGAAGGCGGGTCGGGCACGTGGCATTTCCTTCAGCGGAGGTCGGAGTAACCAATGTCCCTGGCCCGGACCGCTCAGGCGGCGGCGAGCATCCGTTCCACGGCTTCCAAGGCCCGCAGCCTCACGTCTTCCGGTACGGTGATTCTCGGCTCCAGTGTCTCCAGGGCCCGTTGGATGTCTTCCAGGGAAATCTTCTTCATATCGGGGCAGACCATCTTTTCGGAGGCCGGATAAAAGGCCTTGCCGGGGTTGGCCGTGCGAAGGGGGTAGAGCAGTCCCACTTCGGTTCCGATGATGAAACTGGAATGGGGACTCTCCTTGGCGAAGCGAAGCATTCCGGAAGTGCTGGTCACGACATCCGCCAGGTCCAGGACTTCCGGCCGGCATTCGGGGTGGGCGACGAAGACCGCCCCGGGGTGCTCTTCCTTGCGCCGCTCGACCTCTTCCGCTTTCAGCCGGTTGTGGAAGGGACAATGTCCCGTCCAGTGATAGACTTTTTTCGAGGTGTGGCGGGCGGCGTAGCGGGCCAGGTTTCGATCCGGCGCCATGTAGACGGCGGTAGCTTCGCGGAAGGATTCGACCACCCGAACGGCGTTCGCCGAGGTGCAACAGATGGTGCTTTCGGCTTTAACCGCCGCGGTGGAATTGACATAGGTGATCACGGGCATCCCTGGGTAGCGTTCCTTGACGGAGCGGATGTCTTCGGCCGTCACCATGTTCGCCATGGGACAACCCGCGTCCCGCCGCGGAAGCAGCACCGTCTTTTCGGGGTTGAGGATGGCGGCGGTTTCGGCCATGAAGTGGACGCCGCAGAACACGATGACCTCCGCGTCCGTTTCCTTCGCGCGGCGGCTCAATTCCAGAGAATCCCCCGTCATGTCCGCCACGTCCTGAATTTCCGGGGGCTGGTAATTGTGCGCCAGGATGACGGCGCGGCGCTGCCTTCGCAGCCGGTCAATGGCTTCCGTCCAACGATCGAGTGCGTTCATCCGGGTTCCTTTCCCATTTCGACGATCTTTCGCTGCAGCTCCAAGACTTCGCCGTGTTCGAGGCGCCTGCCGTCCGCGTCGAGCACCAGGGTGTCCGGACCGGCCTCAAGGCGAAACAGGGTATCGGGGAGTCTTTCGACCTTCCGGTGGTTCCGGAAGTCCAAGCGGTTGGTGTTGCCCAGAGCGTCCCGCGTTTCGATCCTCAGAATGTCGAAGGTGTTCCTCGTCACGTGGATGCGGAGCGATGGCAGGTTGGGGTCCTCTTTCTTGGGGGTCAGTGTCAGGACGGCGACTTCGTGGGAAGACTCGCCGTCGTCCAGCGCCGGGGTGAAGTGGTTCGCCAGGTCGAGGAAGCCGTCGAAAAGGGTCTTCATGATGGGTGAAGAAAAGAAGTCCCGGCTGTCGAACAGACTGACCTGATGTTCTTCGGGGACCGCCAACCACACAAAATCTTCCACGGCCACGAAGGCCTGCGGTTCGGGGCTCCTGTATTCCCAGCGCATCCTTTTCGGTCTCTGAAAATAAAAGGTCCCATGGGCCTCGGTGGTCATGGCGGAGGCGGCGGCCGAAGTCGTCCACTGGCTGAAGTCGGCGGAATAGGCTTGAAAGGAACCATAATGTTCTTCGATTCCCCGGAGAATGCCGACGGCCGTTTCGATCCGCCGGGCGCCGGCCGGTTCTGCCGGAACAGCCAGGCAGGCGGCCGCGATCCAAAGACTGAAGGCGATCCGGAACCACCGCATCGTAGAAGTCCTTCCATTGTCGACGCTCAACCGTCTCTTCGCGGAGCCAGCACCTCTCGGGGCTTGCTACCGTCGGACGGTCCCACGATCCCCTGCTGTTCCATGATTTCGATCATTCGGGCCGCCCGGTTGTAGCCCACCCGCAGCCGCCGCTGGATCATGGAAATGGAGGCTTGGCGGCTTTCGATCACCAGCTGGACGGCTTCGTCGTAACGTTCGTCCATTTCGTCGTCGTCGATGTCGTTGGCGGCGTCCCGTTCGTGGAAATCCACCCGTTCGCCCAGGGGGTCTTCCACCGGTTCCTGGGAACGCCAGAACTGGGTGAGGCGCTGGACTTCCTGGTCGGAAACGAAGGCGCCCTGGATGCGCTGGAGTTTGGCGGTGCCGGGAGGCAGAAAGAGCATGTCACCCGAACCCAGGAGGGCTTCCGCTCCGTTGGAGTCCAGGATGGTTCGGGAATCGATTTTCGAAGACACCTGGAAGGAAATCCGCGTAGGGATGTTCGCCTTGATGATGCCGGTCAGCACGTCCACGGAAGGCCGCTGGGTGGCCAGAATGAGATGGATTCCGGCCGCCCGTGCCATCTGCGCCAGTCGCGTGATGTATTCTTCCACTTCGCGGGAGGCCACCATCATGAGGTCCGCCAGTTCGTCGATGATGATGACGATGTAGGGCAGATGGTGGTGATCGAGGGCCTCGCCGTTCAGGACCGCCTCTTCGGGACGGGGTTCCTTCCTGTGATGTTCGCGGGCCAGGGCCTTGTTGTAGGCCTCGATGTTCCGCATGTTCCTGTCGGCCAGCAGCCTGTAACGGAGTTCCATCTCCTGGACGGCCCAGCGCAGGGCGCGGGTGGCCATCTTGGGTTCGGTCACCACCGGGTGCAGCAGGTGCGGGATCTGCTCGTAGCTGCTCAGTTCAATGCGCTTGGGATCGATCAGGAGCAGGCGCAGCTCTTCGGGCGTGTTCCGAAACAGAAGACTGCCGAGAATCGTGTTGATGCACACGCTCTTTCCGGTCCCCGTGGCGCCCGCGATCAGCAGGTGGGGCATCTTGGCCATGTTGGTCACCACGGGTTGGCCGGTGATGTCTTTGCCCAAAGCGATGGTCAGGGGGCCGGTGGACGAAAGGAAGGTCTTCGATTCCAGAACGGATCGGAGGGATACGGTCGCCCGCTCCGCGTTGGGGATTTCGATCCCGATGGCGGCCTTTCCCGGAATGGGTGCGACCACCCGGATGCTGACGGCCCGGAGCGCCATGGAAAGGTCGTCGGCGAGTCCCACGATCCGGCTGATCTTGATGCCCGGGGCGGGTGCGTACTCGTACATGGTGATCACGGGGCCGGGCGCGATCCCGATCACCTTGCCCTGAACGCCGAAGTCCTGCAATTTGTCCTCGAGAATACGAGCGTTTTCCTCCAGCACCTTCGGGTCGGGCCGGGCGTTTTCGTTTTCGTACGCGTCCATGATGTTGAGGGCCGGCAGTACGTACCGCCCGGAGGCCGCGTTCAGCTGGATCCCGGGAATCTGCCGCCGGGCTTCCGGGAGAGCCTTCGGTTCGTCGTCTCCGGGCCAGGGTCGCCGGTTGCCGGGGAGCCTTCCGGGTTTGGCCGGCGGCCGGATGGATCTCGCCTTAAGCTTATCTTTCGGGCCGGCCGGCTCGCCCAAAGATCGGAAAAAGGGCATGGGGACGGCCGAAAGCTTCGCCAGGAAAAATGCCGCCAAGGACCGGATCGCCCGGGATGTCTGTTTGACCGAAAACGGTGTCGCGAGCACCAGAGAAATGAGAAGCAGTCCCGTGAGGAGCACGTGGCTGCCCAGAACGCTGATTTCCCGCCGCAGCCAGCGGGAAATCAGCAATCCGACCTGGCCCCCGGTAAGGAATTCCTGTCCCATGAGGCGCATCTTTTCCTGGTGAAGGGCCGCGAGCGCGACGCTGCTCAAAACCAGGAGCGCCATTCCGAGGACCTGAATCCGACCGTACGGCAAAGGCTTGATGCCTCTCAGCAAGCTGTAGCTCACCCAGGCCCCCAGAACCGGAAGAGCGTAGGCCCCGGCGCCCAGGAAAAACAGGAGCAGCCAGGCAAGGTTGGCTCCGAAGGTCCCCACCCAGTTTCCGGGCCGGGCCTCGGACGCCGAAGCGTTGAAAAAGGTGAGGTCCGACTGCCGGTACGACAGGAGGCTGCAAAGCACCAAGACGGTGAGGGTCAGGATGCACAGCGCCCAGATTTCATGCTTCTTTCTCTCCACCGGCTGAGTATCTCCTCAGATCTCGACCACGATGGGATAGATGAACGGGCGCCGTTCCAGCACCCGCTGAAAGAACCGCTTGAGCTCTCTGCGGATTTCCATCTGGAAATCGGCGCAGTCCCACACGGCGCTGTCGGAAAGAAAGCGATCCAACACTTCCAGGACCACGCACTTGGCCCCGTCCAGGATCTCAGGCTTCGTTTCTTCGAGGATGAAGCCGCGGCTGATCAGTTCGGGGCCGTTCAGGATTTCCAGGGTTCCCTTGCTCAGGACCAGCGAGGCGATCACCATCCCATCTTCCGAAAGGTGACGGCGATCCCGGAGCACCAAGTCCCCCACGTCCCCCACCCCTTTGCCGTCCACGAAGACGCGGCCCGTTTCCACGCCCTTTTCGACCACGGCGCCTTCCGGCACAAAATGAATCATATCTCCATTTTCCGCAACCAGGCAACGATCCGGGGCGATCCCCGTCGCGGCGGCCAGTTGGCGGTGTTTCACCAGGTGGCGGAATTCTCCATGGATCGGGATGAAGTACTTCGGCTTCACCAGATTGATGAGCAGTTTCAGCTCCTCTCGGTAGGCGTGGCCCGACACATGGATGTCTTTGACCTGCTCGTGAATCACCTCCGCCCCCTGGCGGTAAAGATTGTTGATGATGTTGTGAATGGCCCGTTCGTTTCCCGGGATGAACTTGGAAGAAAGAATGATCGTGTCGCCGGGCTGGACCTTAAGCTTCCGGTGGACGTTGAACGCCATCCGCGTGAGGGCGCTCAGGGGTTCCCCTTGGCTTCCGGTGGTGAGCATGAGCACCCGTGAATCCGGCAGTCTCGGGATATCGGGCAGGAAGATTTCTTCGTCGGGATCGAAATGGATGTAGCCCAGTTCCCGGGCGATCCGGATATTCGCCACCATGGACTTGCCGTTGAGAAAGACCTTGCGGTCGAATTCACGGGCCATGTCCACCACTTGCTGAATCCGGTGGAGGTTGCTCGCGAAGACCGCGACCACGATGCGCCCGGGACACTCTCTGAAAATCTCCCGAAGCGTGCGCCCGATGTCCCTTTCGGACAGCGTGTAGCCTTCCCGTTCCACATTGGTGGAATCGGAAAGCAGGGCGAGCACTCCTTCTTCACCGTAGGCCGCAAAACGGGCCAAGTCGCATCGACGGCCGTCGATGGGCGTGTTGTCGACCTTGAAGTCCCCGGAATGGACGAGCACGCCCGCCGGCGTGCGGATCGCCACGCCCACGCCGTCTGGAATGCTGTGACAGACCTGGATGAATTCGATGTCAAAAGGCTCGATCCGGACCGTTTCCCGAGGCAGGACCCGGACCAGCCGGGACCGCTGCAGCAGGTTGTGTTCCCGCAGCTTTTCGGAGATGAGCGCCAGGGTGAGCGGCGTGGCATACACGGGAACCTGGAACTCCCTGAGAAAGAAGGGGATGGCTCCGATGTGGTCCTCATGGCCGTGGGTGACGATCAGCGCCTGAATCCGGTGGCGGTTTTCCCGGAGATAGGTGAAGTCGGGAATCACGATGTCGATCCCCAGCATGTCTTCCTCCGGAAACATGAGCCCCGCATCCACGATGATCAGCGTCTCGCCGTACTCGACGACCATCATGTTGAGCCCGATTTCGCCCAGCCCTCCCAGCGGTATGATCTTAAGGTGCGGTGAAGTCATGTCGATCGCGATACGGCTCCTGTTCCGTTTTGCGTTGATGGCTTCCCGGCGCCGGCTGCGGCGGGCCGGAGTTCACAGCCCCTTGTCCCGCCGGGCTTCGGCGCCGCCCGGGAGAGGACGACGCGCCGAGGGCCCGTCAGTCGTCGAGCCGCCCGCCTTCCTCTTTTCGCAGATGCATCCGGATGGCTTCACGCAGCCTTTCGATCAGCAGGTCCCGGTCTTCCACCGTCAACTGCCTCGTGGGGATCGGTTTCCCGATGGTCATCCGGATGGTCCCCGGCCGGATCATGACGCTTCCCTTTTTCGGGAGAATCTTGTGCGAACCGCTGATGCTGATGGGAAGGACAGGCTGCTGCGAGCGGATGGCCAGGATGATGCCGCCCTTCTTGAAGTTCTGCAGCACACCGTCCAGGCTCCGTGTTCCTTCCGGAAAAATCACGATGGACGTCCCCCGGCGCACCTGCTCGGCGGCCGTGTCCAGACTCTCGAACGCCTTGCGCCGGTCCGCCCGGTCTATGGGAATGTAGCCGATGGATCGCATGGCGTGGCCGAACAGCGGAATCCGAAACAGCTCCTCCTTGGCCAGCCACCGGAACTGCACCGGGATCTTACCGAGGATGGCGAAAATGTCGAACCATCCCTGGTGATTGGCGGCCAGAACATAGGTGGTGCCGGGTTCGATGTTTTCCATGCCCTGGAGCCGAACCCTGACCCCCGCGGCCCAAAGGTTCAAGTTGCCCCAGAGTCGCCCGCACAGATGTGCCCAGTCCTGACGCCGTGTGAGCAGGACGATGACGATGGCCCCGGCTCCCAGGATCACCGTGGAGACCAGGAGCATCAGGTAGAAGGTTGCGGTTCGGACCGCGCTCATGGAGTCCCTTTCAATTGGGATCGATATAGAAAACAAATACTTGCAGCTTTCCAGCCGCGCTAGAGTGTAATCGCTTTGCGGGGCGGAGTCAACTTTTGCGCGAAAAACGAGCCGCTTGTCATCCGACTTGATGGAGGCCGGAAGCCTGTGCTAAAGTGCACAAAACTTTCACAGGTTGGTAAGAACGCCGGCCGGTGCGAAGGTGACGCCGGCGGCCCGCTCGTACCCTGGGGCAGGAGGGGAAGCGCATGGCAGGAACGGTCAACAAGGTCATTCTCATCGGACGCCTGGGTTCGGATCCCGATCTTCGTTACACGGCCGGCGGAACGGCGGTGGTGCAGCTCAGCGTCGCCACCGACGAGAGGGTGCCGGCGGGCGAAGGCAACTGGGAGAAAAAAACGGAGTGGCACCGGGTGGTGGTGTTTGGAAAAAACGCGGAAAACTGTGCCAACTATCTGGCCAAGGGACGGCTGGTCTACGTGGAGGGGCGACTTCAGACGCGCCAGTGGGAAGACAACCAGGGGGTCCGCCGCTACACTACGGAAATCGTGGCCCGCGAGGTGGGTTTCCTGGACAGCGCCGGTGACTCCGCGGGAAGCGGTGCGGCGAAGGCGCCGCAGGGTCCCCCGAAGAGCGCCACCGGTTACCGCAGCGCCGGCCCTCAACAGAGCCCCGAAGAGCTCCCGGAAATGTCCGGACCTCCGGATGACGACATCCCCTTTTGACCGCTCTGCGTCCAGAAACGAAAGGTTCCGCCCCGAAAACCGCCGGAGCCCCGCGCCGACATCCGGGTCGATCCAAAGGGCCCGGTTCCTTGTTCGTTGAAGCAGAAAAGCCTCTCGACTCCGGAGAGGCTTTTCTGGGTTCGAAGCGGCGCAGCGACGACTGCGGCCGAAAGGGTCAGGTCTTGTCCTTTTCGCCTTCGGGGGTCTTGGCCTCCAACTGCTCCACCGCCTCCGCCTTCTTCTCCGGAAGTTCCGGTTCATCGGTGGTGGCTTTCTTGAAGTTTCGTATCCCCTTGCCCAGGCCGGCTCCGATCTCCGGCAGCTTTCCGGCTCCGAAAATGATGAGCACAATGACCAAGATCACCAGCAATTCAGGCATTCCGATTCCGCCGATCATGTGATGGCTCCTTTTTGTTCCGGTCTATTTGCCGAGCAATGCTTCGACTTCCTGAACGAGCTGGAGGAATTCCTTGGAGCGTCGATAGTCGTCGAGGCTTTTCTGGTGTTCCAGCCAGCTTTCCCAAACCCTCATCCAAAGGTCATTGTGCCAGTAGTACTTCGGATGAGCCGTCTTGCCTTCCGTGCGGGCCCGGTATTCTTCATATTCTTCGCGGCAATTGCTGCAGAACGAATACGGGCCGGCGTACGTCCCCGTTTCGCCGCGGTCCTGGGTGTCGAGCTGTGTACCGCACTTGGCGCACTTGAACACGCACCGGGTGCACTGGAAGATCTTGCGAAGCGCCTCGATCTTTCGCTGTCGCAGCGTGGTGTCGCGTTCGGACTTGAGGTCCAGGGAGCGCTTCCCGAACTCGATGATGTCAGCCATGGGTTGCTCGCAGTTTTGCTATAGGTTTCAGCAAGTTAGTATCCAGTAACATGTGATCCCGGCGGAGTCAAGTGAAGAAGCGATGCCGGGCGGAACCCCCTTCGGGTCTCAGAGGAGTTCCTGCGAAGGCTCAGCCGCATCGGAACCGTTTCCATCGGAAAGGTTGAACAGCTGCTGAGTGAAATCCACGTACAGCTTTTTGCTCTCCCTGTGCGATTTCTTCTTCAGGAAAAGGATCGGGTCATGAAGAAGCTTTCTCACGATGGCTTCGGTCAGCACGGTCACGGCTTCACGCTGGCGATCGTCCAGGTCTTCCAGGTGGGCGAACGTCTTTCGCAGTTCGGCTTCGCGAATGGTTTCCGCCTTCCTCCGGAGCGCGATGATGGTCGGAACCACTTCCAGCGTTTGAAACCACTGCTGAAAGCTGACCGTTTCCATCTCGATGATGTGTTCGGCCTTTTCCGCTTCTTTCAAGCGTTGGCCGCGATTCAGGTCCACGATGCCCTGGAGGTCGTCGATGTCGTAGAGATAGACGTTGTCCAGTTCGTTGATCCTGGGGTCGATGTCTCGGGGGACCGCGATGTCGATGAGAAAGAGGGGCCGGTTCCGTCGTTCTTTCATCCTCGGCCGGACGTCCTGCAGGTTGAGAATGGTTTCGGGAGAACCTGTGGAGGAGAGCACGATGTCCACTTCCTTGAGATTATCGGCGACTTGAGAGAACGGGATCGTTCCGGCGTTGAAGCGGCGGGCCAGTTCCATGGCTCGTTCGAGGGTGCGGTTGGCGACCTTGATGCGCCGCACTCCCTGGGCCAGGAAATGTTCGGCGGCCAGTTCGGCCATTTCGCCCGCGCCGATGAGGAGCACGCTTTTTCCTTCGAGAGCTCCGAAAATCTTCCGCGCGAGCTCCACGGCCGCGTAACTGATGGAAACCGCGTAGGCTCCGATGAGGGTTTCCGAACGGACCCGCTTGGCCACCGAAAAGGACTTGTGAAGGAGTCGGTTGAGGACCACGCCCACGGAGCGGTGGACCGTGGCTTCGCGGTAGGCCGACTTGATCTGGCCGAGGATCTGTGGCTCCCCCACCACCATGGAATCCAGGCTCGAGGCCACCCGGAAAAGGTGCCGGACGGCTTCCATGTCTTGAAAAACATAGAGATGGGGATCGACGTCCAGGAGGGGCTGACCGAGGTGCGCTTTCAGGAGTCCTCGCACTTCCTGAATCGCCCCTTCAGGCCGGGCGCTCGTGAAAAGGAACTCCACGCGGTTACAGGTGGACAGAAAAAAGATTTCATCTACATGCCGGAGCCGGGTGCGAAGGGCCACGGGGTTCGATCTTTGGGCACAGGCGGCGGCCAGCCGCTCGCGCACTTCAACCGGTGCTGTCTTGTGATTCATGCCCATCAAAACGATATGCATGGTCTTCACTCACCTGATGAAAACGGTATGGTGGCCCTTGAAGACCAGATTGACGCCGAGGAACGTCACCAGCACGGCCGAGAAGCCGAAAATGGCCAGCCATGCCGCTTTGCGGCCGCGCCACCCCACCGCCAGGCGTTCGTGGAGCAGCACCGCGTAGATGCACCACGTGATCAGCGCGAAGATCTCCTTGGGATCCCAGTTCCATGGGGACCGCCACACGGTGTTGGCATAGATGAAGCCGGTGACGAGCCCGACCGTCATCAGCGGAAAGCCGGCAAGGAGGCAGAAACGCCCGATCCGGTCCAGGCGATCCAGCGACGGGAGGCGGCTGAAGAAAAGACCGAAACGCTTCTGCTTGATCTCCCGTTCCTGCAGGAGGTACATGACCGCCGCGCAGAAGGCCACGGCGAACAAAGCGTTGGCGGCAAAGAGCGAGATCACGTGGATCGCCACCCAGGCGCTCCGGAAAATGGCGTTGGACGGCAGGATGGTCTCCGGGAGGATCCGGCTCGCCAGCATGAAGACCACCGCCAAAGGCGAGACAAAGGTCCCCAGGATGCGCAGGCCGATCCGCCCCTGGATCATCAGGTACACGACGACCAGGAGCCAGGAGAAAAAGGAAAGCGCCTCCGGGCTTCCCGTGACGGCCAGGTGACCCCGGTCCACGGAGCGCAACACGATGGCCCCGCCGTGAAGAACCGCTCCGGCCAGGAGAAAGGTCCAGGCCGTCCGGTGGACCCCGTCCTGTTCCCTGAACAGATAAATCAGGTACCCGACGGTCCCCAGCGCATAACAGATCGTAGCGAGGATCAAGAAGATGCTTTCCATGCCTCATCCCAAAGGGCGGCCGCTTCCTGGCGGCTCAAGTGGGGTCCGCAAGCCTCGGCGGTTTTTTCCAGCGCCGTCTGAACGTCGTTGTCGCGGATCCAGCGCAGGAGCGGCAAATCCACCAGCGTCCTGAAAATCATCTGGTTTTCCGCGGAATCGTTGCTGCGTGACTGCACGGCCTGTCGCACCAGGCCCAGGAAGCGGAGCAGGATCTCCCATTCCAGGCCGAACTGGCGTTCCAGGTCCCGGCGTACTTTTCGGGCGAGGGCCGGGCTCACCCCGGAGGTGCTTACGGCCACGGTGAGCGGTCCCCGCGAAAAGGAAGACGGGACAATGAACGAGCCGCATTCCGGATCGGTGGCCATGTTGCACAGTACCGCCCTGTGCCGGGCGTCGCCGGCGATCCTGAGGTTGAGTGCCGGGTCGTTGGTTGCAGCGAAGGCGAGCATCACCCCCTCCAGGTGTTCCGGGGTATAGGTCGATCCCACGTGGGAAATCGCCCCTCGATCCCTCATTTCCTCCAGCCAGGGCGTGAGCTCCCGGGAAACGATCCGAACGCGGGCACCGCTTTCGAGGAGACCCCGCACCTTGCGTTCCCCCACGCCGCCTCCACCCACCACAAGGCAGGTGAATCCGTCGAGGGAAAGAAAGATCGGGTAGCGGCGTCGCGTTTCCATGGGTGTTGAACGAGGACCCCCCTTCGCTGCCAAAGGACCATTCGGTGCCGAACGCCCCTCTTCTATCACGTTCGAGCGTCGTGAAACAAGGTGCCCGAAAAGCGGCCCCCTGTTCCGACGGCAGCCCAAAATGAAAAACCGGCCAGGTGCGGCCGGCTTCGAAGGGGGCGGTGCGCTGGGGGCGTGCCCTCAGGTCTTCCGGCAGAGCACGTAGTCGGCGATGTCCAGGAGAATGCCCCTGGTGGGGTGTTCGGGGAAGATCGACAGGGCGGTCTTGGCCGTGGCGATGTGTTCCGAAGCACGCTGCAGCGTGTATTCGATGCCTCCACTCCCATGGACGATCCTTCGGACCGTCTCGAATGCTTCGGGACCCGCCGCGTCGCTTCCGAATACCCGCTGGATCTTCCGGCGGTCTTCGGCTTTGGCGGTCCTTATGGCATGAATCAGGGGCAGCGTGGCTTTTCCTTCCCGGAGGTCGTTACCCACCGGCTTTCCCAGTTCATTTCGGTCGCCCATGTAATCGAGGGCGTCGTCGGTCAACTGAAAGGCGATTCCCAGATGATGACCGTAATCGCCGAGCGCTTTCTCCTGGTCCGAGGTTCCGCCTCCAAAAATGCCGCCGATTCGGCAGGCCGCGCTCATGAGCACCGCAGTCTTGCGCCGGATCACTTCAAGATAGCCCGGCTCGTCGATCTCCAGATCGTCGGAATGGATCAACTGCAGCACTTCCCCTTCGGCCATCCGGGTCGTGGTTTCGGAGAAGACTTCCAGGATGCGCAGGTTCTGGTAGCCGACGGTCATGAGTACGGACTTGGAGTAGAGGAAGTCTCCCACCAGCACGGCCGCCGGGTTTCCCCAGACCGTGTTGGCCGCAGGCCGGGTGCGCCTCAGTTCGGCGTTGTCCACCACATCGTCGTGAAGCAGCGTGGCGGCGTGAAGCAATTCCAGGGAAACGGCGAGCGGGGCGTCGTGGTTTCCCCGGTAGCCGCAGAGCCGGGCCGAGAGCACCATGAGCAGAGGCCGGAGCCGCTTCCCGCCGCTGTCCATGATGTGGCGGCCGATCACGCCGATCAGGGGGATGCTGGAATCCAGATGCCGATGGAGTTCGGTTTCGATCCTTTCGAGGTCAGGACGAATTTGAGCGTAAATGCGTGCTTTCAGAGCGGAAGCGTCGATGGGGTTGACAGGGGTGGGGGCCGGTTCCGTCACGGTGAAAGATCCCGTTCCATATCCAGTATGAAGGTGGCTTTCGACGTTTAGGGTGCGTCCCGTTTCAAACCCGTGAAAGCGTTGACCTTCGGTTCATAGCCGAAAAAGGTAGAGGTGTCAAAACGATTCTGGAATCACGGTCTTGCCCGGGAAGGGTTGTCCGGCGCCTTCCCACGTTCGTCCATGGCCTCCGCCACGACGCCCTCCAGGTCGTAGTCATGGCTTCCTGTGATGGTGACGTCCAAAATCCGCCCGACCTCCGCCGTCCCGCCCGTGATCAGGACCGAACCGTCCACCTCCGGCGCCTGGTGGGCGGTGCGGCCGACCAGGAGCAGATCCGTTTCCGGATGAACGCCCTCAACGAGCACAGGAACACGTCGACCGACCCAGCGCTTCAGGCGCTTCCTGGAAATCGCCCGTTGGAGCTCCATCAAGTCGCTGCGCCGGCGCTCGGCGGTCCTCCGCGAAACCCGCCCGGGAAAACGTGCGGCGAGACTCCCCTTTTCAGGCGAAAACACAAAAACCCCCACGTGGTCGAATTGGGCCCGTTCCACGAAGGCGCACAATGCCTTGAACTCCTTCCGGGTCTCGCCCGGAAAGCCGACCATGAGCGAGGTGCGCAGCGTCGCCTCGGGTAGCTCGCTCCGAATCAGTTCCACCACCTGTTCCACGGGTTTCCAGCCACCGGACCGATGCATGGCCTGGAGAACGCGGGGGGCGGAATGCTGGAAGGGTACATCCAGGTAAGGGACCACCTTCCGGCTCGCGTTCATGGTTTTGAGCAGGTCGGCCGTGATCCGTTGAGGGTGGGCGTAAAGGAGGCGCACCCAGCGGATGCCGGCGATCGTTTCGAGCGCTTCGATGAGGTGGATCAGACCGGCGGGATCATTCCGGTCGGACCCGAAGGCGGTGATGTCCTGGGCGATCAGGTTCACTTCCACGGCGCCGGTCTCGGCAAGGCTCGATATTTCTCGAACCACGTCATCGACGGTTCGGCTGCGGAAGGGTCCCCGAAGTTTCGGAATCAGACAGAAGGCGCAGCGGTTGCTGCAGCCTTCGGCTATCTTGACGTAGGCCGTGTGCCGGGCGGTGGCTCGTTCCTTCGGGGTTTCGGCGGTGAGCAGATGCGTGGGCCTACGCAGATGGAGCCTCCGGCGCCCCTCTTCAAGGCATTCGCGGAAAAGCGATGCAAAGTCCGCATACTGGGATGTCCCGGCAAAAAAGTCCACTTCGGGAAGAAGGTCCACCAGCTTTTTTCCGTAGCGCTGGACCATGCAGCCGACCGCCGCCAGATGCCGACAGGATCCGTTCTTCTTGAAACGGGAAACGTCCAGGAGGGTTTCGATGGCCTCTTCCACGGCGCTTTCCAGAAACCCGCACGTGTTGACGACGATCAACGCCGCTTCACTGGGATTCCCGGTCAGGCGGTATCCGAGGGCCGTCAGCTGGTGAGCCAACACTTCGCTGTCCACCAGGTTCTTCGCACAGCCCAGGCTGATGAGGGACGCCTTGGGCGCGGCCTGATCAGCCGCCTTTTCGATTCCGGTCATAGAAAAATCCCATCCTGCCGCTGGCGGGTTTGAGGCATCGCGGAGCGTTTGCGGCCGCCGGGGCGCGCGGCGACCCGCCCCTCAGGCGATCCGCATCATGCCGAATCCAGCCCGGAGCATGGAACACCGCGACGGTCGTTTCAAGCAGCAGCATAAGTATCCACGGTGAAATGATCAATCCCCTCGAACACCATCGCCGCAAACAGCAGCGCGGCCAGCACCGCCGCCGCTTTCACGACTCGATACACCGGGGAGGGGGCCCGTTGCGCCAGCAAATCCTTCGCGGCCTGAAACGCCGACACCATGGCCACGCACTCCAGGGCGAAGGGAGGAAACCCCAGAAACCCCAGGATCGGCATTTCGAAGACCTTGAATTGATCGAAGAACGGAACCGTGTAGACCCACTTGGATGAGGCCCGGAAATTCCAGAGTTCCCAGAGAAATCCGCAGACCAGGCCCGCGGTGAGGATGACGAGAACGTCCCGGAGGGGGCCTCCGGGGCGGGGCTTGAAAAGCGACCAGGCGCCGTGCCTGTAGTTGAAAGGTTCCAGCGCGAGGAAAAAGCCGAGCCAAACCAGGGGAAACGCGTATTCCGGCCAGATCAAGGGGGCCACGAGGCAGAACAGTCCTGCGTACAAGGATGCCCGGAGCAGTCTTTCGGGATGGGTCGGGCCCCGGTTTCCAACGCCGGAGAAAAGTCCCAGGAATTCGAGGAAGCGCCGCGTGACAAAAAGGCCGGGAAGGACGGTTGCAAAGGAAACCGCGTATCCGGACCAGCGCACCGCCGTGCAGTCCGGCAGCAGCAGGTAGCTCCAGTTGTTCAGGCGGAAGTTGTACGCCTCGAACACCAGCCACAAGACCACGGAAAGCGGAAGCGACCCCAGGAAGCCCCAGGGATCGTCGTAGAGCCTGGAAGCGCTTCCCTTCAGGTGCAAGTGCGACTCCAGAAAGAGGATGTACGGCCACCAGGCAAAACAATAATACCAGCTGTCGAACGGTTCCCGGTCGAGCAGCATGGCCGCCGTCGCCGGAACGAAGACAACCACCGACGCGAAACGGACTCCCTTGGCCAGGCGGTGGGTCGCCATCATGACTCCATCCATAACCGATCGGTCGGCTTCGAAAAAAACTTCAATCTTGTTTTTCCTATTTTACAGGTCTTCGAGTATCCGGCAACCTTGAGCAACGACGCCACCTTAGGGGTGCAGGGGCGGGCTCGGCCGCACGGGGAGCGGGACTGGAAAACAGCGTAAGAAACGGAAAGGCTACAAAAGTGTTGCAGAAAACGGCGTTCCGGCCACCCGGAGTTCCTGAAATCATCTCCAGGGAGCCGAAACGGGCCCATGTCTTGGTTGTCTCTTGGTCGTGAGGATTGCTAAGAACCCTTCACCGGTGGGAGGTCGGCCCCGGTTTTCCTGAAACAGGCCAAGGTTCGGACGGGGCGGCTTCCGGCTGAGGTTCTTGCATCGCCTGTCACGGCGAGCGCCCTTCGGGTGGGCGGCGCGTCCGTCGAATCCTGAGGCGATGGATTCGACAGGCTCCCGGCGTGCCGCGCAGTGCGCCGCCGGAACCTTTCGTTCAGGCAGGGGTGGGAACCGCAGAGGGAGGTGGCTTATGACGGCTGCCCTGCGTAGCTGGGTCCAACGACAACTGAGGCGGGCGGCTCTGGCGGCCAACCCGCGAAAGATCCTGATATCGCTTGCTTTCTCGGCGCTGCTCGGAAGTCTTTTCTCTCCTCCGCCGGTTCTGGCGGAGGATCTGCTGGTTGCGAGAACCGTCCCCATCGTGTCCAAGGAATACTTTGCACGACCTTCCCACGGGGACACCTTGATCCTGGCCTCTCTACCATCCACGGAACCACCTTCCATCGCCAGCAAGTACCGCGTCACGACCGACACCTCCCTGGTCGACGCTCCACGGCGCCCGGAGATTCAGCGGTATGTAAGCCTTTACAAGGATCGGGGCCGAAAGGGTTTCCAGGAATCTCTGGAGCGCTGCTGGGCGTATCTGCCGATCATGGCCGAGATCCTCCAGCGTTCGGGCCTGCCCACCGAACTGGTTTACGTTCCGTTGGTTGAGAGCAGTTTCCGGAAAAAGGCGGTGTCTCAGAAAGGGGCGGCGGGTTTCTGGCAGCTGATGCCGAGCACCGCCCAGGCCATGGGACTCCGTGTGGACGGCTGGGTGGATGAGCGCCTGGATCCCATCAGAGCCACGGAGGCCGCGGCCCGCTACCTGGAGCTCCTTTACGACCGTTTCGGTTCCTGGCCCTTGGCGCTGGCCGCCTACAACGCTGGAGCCGGCACGGTGCGGAAGGCCATACGGAGGCACCGGACCGACGATTTCTGGGAACTGAGCGCCAGGGGAGGACTGCCCCCGCAGACCCGTGCCTTCGTGCCCAAGATCTTCGCCGCGGTGTTGCTGGGGGCGAACCTGGAAGGGAACGGGTTCAGCCGGCCGCGTTATCTTCCCATATTCGATCACACGACCATCCTGGTCCGCAAGCCCCTCAGTCTGGTCCAAGTGGCCAGATGGATCGACGGTTCGGTGAGCGACCTCAGAGCCCTCAATCCGTCGCTCAAGAGGGACCGCCTGCCTCCGGAAAAAGGCTATCGCCTGCGGCTGCCCACATGGGCCCTCACGAAGTTTCTTTCGGCGTACGAAAGCCATCTGAAGGGAACGGGCTGACCGGTCCCGAGACTTCACGCGGGCGGGGCGGACTGCAGGGCCGCGGAGGTTCGCTTTTTTCCTGGAGAAGCGTTCCGACTCGCGCTATGGTCTTGCCGCTGCGCCCGCAGGCGGTTGTCGGGCGGCGGAAGGGTTGCGCCGTGCCTGAGGGGGGGTCGGGGACCGAACCGAGCGGCCGACGGAAAGGCGGGGGGATCCATGAGCGTGAGGGAACTGGCGGCCGAACTGTATCGGCAGATGAAGCGGGTGGAGGACCTGGAACGGACCCTGGCGGCGCTTCCTCCGGGGGACGCCCAGCGGGAAGCGCTGGAAGGCGAACTTCGGGGAGCCCGCAAGGAACGGGACCAGTTGAAGCGGGCCTTGGAAGGATCCAAGGCGTAGGTGTCGTCGCTCCGGCGCTTTTCGAGCGGGGCGGACGCGTTGGAAACAGAGGGTTTTCCGAGGCTTTCCCGGTCCGGAATTGCGTAAAATTTCACTTGACAAGGGGTCCCGCCTCACTATAATCACCTTGCAACATATTGCACAAACTAGTGTCCCGCGCGAGGCGGAGAACGCTCAAAACAACATTACACAAGGAGAAGGGTCATGTCGAAGCTCGTACCTCCGCACGGAAAAGAAAGAAAGCTCAAACCCCTGTTGCTTGAAGGTGAGGCCCTTGCGGCTGAGAAGAAGAAAGCCGAAACCTTGAAAAAGGTTCCCGTCACCAGTCGGGAAGCGTCGGATCTTATCATGCTCGGCATTGGGGCCTTCACGCCGCTGGAAGGTTTCATGGGCTACGACGACTGGAAAGGCGTGTGTGACAAGTACCTCATGGCCGACGGGACCTTCTGGCCCATCCCCATCACGGTTTCCGCGGACAAGGACGTGGCCGACAGCATCGGTGCCAACGAGGAAGTGGCCCTCTTCGATACGGAAAATAACGAAATCCTCGGCACCATGAAGGTCACTGAAAAGTACAAGATCGACAAAGAGCACGAGTGCAAGGCGGTCTTCTGGACCAACGACGCTGAAGGGCACCCGGGCGTGGCGAAGGTGATGGCTCAGAAAGAGATCAACCTGGCCGGTCCGGTGAAGGTCGTCAGCGAAAGCTTCTATCCCACGCGGTTCAAGGAAATTTATCAGCGTCCCGCGGAAGCCCGTAAGATGTTCGACGAAAAGGGCTGGAAGACGGTCGCGGCCCTTCAGCTCCGGAACCCCATGCACCGCAGCCACGAATACCTGGCCAAGATCGCCGTCGAAGTGTGTGACGGGCTCTACATCCACCAGTTGGTCGGGAAGCTCAAGCCGGGCGACATTCCGGCGGACGTCCGCGTGAAGGCCATCCAGGTGTTGGTGGACCATTACTTCGTGAAGGACACGGTCATCCAGGGCGGTTACCCGGCGGAGATGCGTTACGCGGGACCCCGTGAAGCGCTCCTTCACGCCGTTTTCCGCCAGAACTACGGCTGCAGCCACCTGATCGTCGGCCGGGACCACGCGGGCGTGGGCGACTATTACGGTCCCTTTGACGCGCAGAAGATCTTCGACGAGATTCCGGAAGGCGCGCTGGAACTTCAGCCGCTCAAGATCGACTGGACCTTCTACTGCCACAAGTGCCTGGGCATGGCGTCCATGAGGACCTGCCCGCACGGCAAGGAAGATCGGCTGTTGCTTTCGGGCACCATGGTGCGGAAGACCCTCTCGGAAGGCGGGGAGCTGCCGAAGGAATTTTCCCGACCGGAAGTGGTGAAGGTTCTCCAAGAATACTACCAGAGCTTGGAAGAGAAGGTGGAGATCAAGTTGCACGGCGCCGCCACCGGCGATGCCCTCAAGAAATAGCTAACGTCCCGTCATGTTTGAACGTTCGATATGGAGGCGCCCGCTCCGGCCAGGGAGGGCGCCGAGTCTCAGGAAAGGAGGTGCAAGGCGAGCTTCCGCAACAGGGACTTGAGTGTACGGAAGAGTTTCGTTGGACGTGAGGAGTGCTAACCCTAGGAGGTGAAACAATGCCAAGTTATGTGATTCTGGAAAAGTGCGACGGCTGCAAGGGGCAAGACAAGACGGCTTGCATGTACATCTGCCCCAATGACCTTATGGTCCTGGACAAGGAAAAGATGAAAGCCTGGAACCGTGCTCCCGAAATGTGCTGGGAGTGCTACAACTGCGTGAAGATTTGTCCTCAGCAGGCCATCGACGTCCGCGCCTATGCCGACTTCGTTCCCATGGGTGCCTCCGTTGTGCCTCTGCGCGGTTCGGAAGACATCATGTGGACGGTCAAGTTCCGTTCCGGCCAGGTCAAGCGGTTCAAGTTCCCCATTCGGACGACTCCGGAAGGCCAGGCCAAGCCTTGGCCGGATGAGTGGAGCACGGGAACCGAAGATCTGAAGAGCCCGGTGTTGTGCACCGAACCGGCTTCGACTCTGGCTCCTGAACTTCCCACCCTGAAGAAGTAACCTTGAAGGAGGTGACCGCATGAAACCTTCCGATTTCGAAACTGTACGCGTCGACACCGATCTTCTGATTCTGGGCGGCGGCATGTCCGCCTGCGGCGCTGCTTTTGAAGCTTCCTACTGGGCCAAGAAGCACGGCCTGAAGGTGACCGTCGTGGACAAGGCCGCCATGGACCGTTCGGGCGCCGTCGCCATGGGTCTTTCGGCCATTAACCAGTACATCGGTTACGGCAAGGGCCAGAACACCCTGGAAGACTACGTGAAGTACGTCCGCCAGGACCTCATGGGTATTTCCCGCGAAGACTTGGTCTACGATATCGCCCGGCACGTGGATTCTTCCGTGCACCTGTTCGAAAAGTGGGGACTTCCCATCTGGAAAGACGAACAGGGCGAATACGTCCATGAAGGCCGTTGGCAGATCATGATCAACGGCGAATCCTACAAGGTGATCGTGGCGGAAGCCGCGAAGAACGCTCTGGCCACCATGGGCGACAAGGCCGAGATCTATGAGCGTGTGTTCATCGTGGAACCGCTCCTGGACGGCAACAAGTGTGTCGGCGCCGTCGGCTTCAGCGTCCGCGAAAACAAGTTCTACGTCTTCACCGCCAAAGCCACCATCGCCTGCATGGGCGGCGCGGTGCACGTGTTCCGTCCGCGGTCCGTGGGCGAAGGCCTCGGCCGTGCGTGGTATCCGCCGTGGAACAGCGGTTCGACCGCTTATTTCACCATCCGCGCCGGTGCGGAAATGACCTGCCAGGAAGTGCGGTTCATCCCCGTCCGGTTCAAGGATGGTTACGGACCGGTCGGTGCGTGGTTCCTCCTTTTCAAGTCCCGTGCCACCAATGCCATGGGCGGGGAATACATGGTGGAACGCGCCGGCGAACTGCCCAAGTGGGCGCCTTACGGCACCGGCAAGCCCATCCCGGCCAACCTGCGTAACTGGCTGGGTATGGAAGACGTCATGGAAGGCAAGGGCCCCATCTACATGAGGACGGAAGAGGCCATCGCCAACCTGGCCGCCGCCTACAAGGACGACCCCAAGGCCTTCAAGAAGAAAATGAAGGAACTGGAAAGCGAAGCCTGGGAAGACTTCCTCGACATGACCATCAGCCAGGCGCTCCTGTGGGCCGGTATGAACATTCAGCCGGAAGAGAAGCCGTCTGAAATCGCCGCGGCGGAACCCTACTTCATCGGTTCGCACTCCGGCGCCTCCGGTGCCTGGGTCTGCGGTCCGGAAGACGTGATGCCGGCCGAATACAAGAAGCAGTGGGAAGCCATCGGTGTGTACAACCACATGACGACGGTTCCGGCGCTCTTCACCGCCGGTGACGGTGCGGGAGCTTCGAGCCACAAGTTCTCGTCCGGTTCCCACGCGGAAGGCCGGATCGCCGCCAAGGGCGCCATCGCCTACATCCTGGACAACAACCAGGCTCCCAAGGTCGACGACGCCCAGGTCGAGAAGATGAAGGAGCAGATCCTGGCTCCTGTGGGCCGGTTCGAACAGTTCGCGGCCATGTCCAGTGACCCCGACATCAACCCCAACTTCATGAAGCCGAAGATGTTCATGTTCCGGCTCCAGAAAATCATGGATGAATACTGCGCCGGCGTGTCGGCTCAGTTCACCACCAACAAGTACCTCCTGGAACGCGGACTGGAACTGCTCGGCATGCTGAAGGAAGACGCGGAGAAGCTGGCGGCCGAAAACCTGCACGAACTGATGCGGTGCTGGGAAAACGTGCAGCGCATGTGGATCGCCGAAAGCCACCTGCGTCACGTCCTGTTCCGTGAAGAAAGCCGTTGGCCGGGCTACTATTTCCGCGCCGACTACCCGGATATGGACGAACAGAACTGGAAGGTGTTCGTCAATTCCGTGTGGAATCCGCAGACCGGTGAATGGACCCTGAAGAAGGTTCCCGTGGTCAACCTGCCGGTCTAAGGTGACGGTCTGACCGTGAAGCCTCCGGGCGCCTGGCGCCTGGGGGCTTTTTTTTTGGGTGGATGCCGAAGGAAAACACCCACCGGCAGGGTTCGGCCCCGGCTCCAACCTCTTGCTCCCTCCGTTGCTGCAGACGGAACCGACCCGGGCGGGAACCGACCGTCGGCATCACAGCCGAGTATTGCCGTGAACCGGGGCTTTGTGATATCCCAAGCCAGCCAGTGAACAAGGGCACAAGTGATGAGCGGGCGCGGGACGGGGTCATGGGACGGCACGCCGCGGACGGGATGCGGACCCCTTAGGATGCAAGGATCACCAGGGAGGAAACTCGATGGCAGAAGCGGTCAATGGCAATGGTAGCGTGTTGGTGGTCGGAGGCGGCATGAGCGGATTGAGTGCTGCGCTGGAGGCTGCCGAAGCAGGGCGGCAGGTCTACATCGTCGAAAAGGAACCGTATTTGGGAGGCCGGGTGGCCCGGATGAACAAGTATTTCCCCAAGTTGTGCCCCCCCAACTGCGGCCTTGAAATCAACTTCCGCCGGATCAAAGCGAATCCACTGGTGCGGTTTTTCACGATGGCGGCGGTGACCCGGATCGAGGGAACGGCCGGAGATTTCGACGTTACGGTGAAGATCGCGCCCCGCTATGTCAATGAAAGGTGCACGGGATGCGGCTTGTGCGCGGAGGCGGCGGAAACGGAGATCCCGAATCCCTTCAATTACGGACTGGACAAGGTCAAAGCGGCGTATCTGCCGCATGATTTCGCCTTTCCCATGCGGTACGTGGTGGCTCCCGAGGTCATCGGGACGCCCGAGGCGGAGAAGATCAAGGCGGCGTGCCCGTACGACGCTGTCGAACTGGATATGGAGCCCAAGGAATTCGAGCTCAAGGTGGGCGCCATCGTCTGGGCCACGGGCTGGGAACCCTACGGCGCGGAAAGGATCGCCTACTACGGCTTCGGAAAGCACAAGAACGTGGTTACCAACGTGATCCTGGAGCGGCTGGCGTCCCCCAACGGCCCCACGGGTGGGCGGATTGTTCGGCCGTCGGACGGAGCGGACGTGAAAAACGTCGCTTTCGTGCAATGTGCCGGATCGAGGGACGAAAATCATCTCCCGTACTGTTCCGGCGTGTGCTGCCTGGCGTCCTTGAAGCAGGCGACCTACCTCCTGGAACAGGACCCCGAAGCCCGGGCGACGATCTTCTACATCGACATTCGGGCGCTGGGGAAGTTCGAGGAATTTTACACCAGAATCCAGAAGGATGAACGCGTTCGCCTCATCAAGGGAAAAGCCGGTGAAATCCTGGAAGATCCGGCGACGGGACTCGTGACCGTCCAGGTCGAGGACCAAGCCACAGGGAAGATCCTCAAGGAGCCTTTCGACCTGGTGGTGCTGGCCACCGGCATGGTGCCGAGCACCGCGGCTGAAAAAGTGCCGGCGGCCGTGGCCTGCGATGATCACGGCTTCATTTTGTCCGACAGCGGTGTGCCCGGCATCGTCGGCGCGGGCTGCGTGAAACGACCGGTGGATGTGGCCACCAGCGTGCAGGATGCGACAGCGGCGGCTCTGAAGGCGATTCAGGCGACGGTGAGGAGGTGATTGGAATGGAAAAGAAGATCGGTGCCTACATTTGCACGGGTTGCGGCATCGGAGAAGCGCTCGACATCGAAGCGCTTTCGAAGGTGGCGGCCACCGAGTACAAGATTCCCATCTGCCGGCGGCACGCGATGCTTTGCAGTGCGGAAGGAGCCGCACTGGTCCGGGCCGACATGGAGGCCGAAGGGGTGAACACGGCGGTGATCGCGGCCTGTTCGCCGCGGGTCATGGCCGATGTCTTCGATTTCGGCCGTGACCAGGTGGTGGAGCGGGTGAACCTGCGGGAGCAGGTGGTGTGGGTGCATCCCGCCGGGGACGAGGATACGCAGATGCTCGCCGAGGACCAGCTGCGCATGGGGATCGTCAAGGCCAGGGAAATGCTTCCCCCGGAACCCTTCCAGGGAGAAAACCTGAGCAAGCGGATCCTGGTGGTCGGCGGCGGCCTTGCCGGCCTGACGGCCGCGAAGGAAACCGCCTCGGCCGGATACGACGTAGTGCTGGTGGAAAAAGCCGAGGCGTTGGGCGGGTACCTCCGGAACGTGTACAAGTTGCCGCCGTCCAGTCCGCCCTACGAATCCTTGCAGACACTGGACCTGGACGGCCTGGTGAAGACGGTGGCCGAGCACCCGAAGATCCAAGTCTACACAGGGGCCACGGTCAGGAAGATCAGCGGGGCGCCCTGCATGTTCGACGCGAAGATCGGCGCCGACGGCAGCGAGGCCGAGGAACGGGTGGGTGCCGTCGTTCTGGCCACGGGTTCGGTGCCGTACGATCCGACCAGACTGGAAGATCTGGGCTACGGGAAATCGGCCGATGTGATCACGGCGGATCAATTGGAGGCGATGTTCAAGGAAGGTGACGTGAAGCGCCCCTCCAACGGAGGACCGGTGGGCGCTGCGGCGTTCATCCTGTGTGCCGGGTCACGCGATCCGAAGCACCTTCCCTATTGCTCGGCGGCCTGCTGTGTGGAATCCCTCAAGCAGGCCAAGTACTTCAAGGAAGCCAACCCCGAAACGCCCGTCACTATCTTCTACAAGGACATCCGCGCCCACGGGAACTACGAACTGCTCTACAAGCAGCTCCAGAAGGACGGGGTGATTTTCGTCCGAGGGACCGTGACCGGTGTGGATGACGACGGGGCGGGAGGCCTGGTCGTTTCGGCGGAAGACCAGCTCACCGGGGCCCCGGTCGTCTCCGAAAGCGTGGGACTCGTGGTGCTCGCCACCGGGATGGTGTCCACCGCCGCCCTCGGTAAGCCTTTCAAGGCCGTCACGCCCAAAGAAGGCGAAGACGAACCCGAGGTCCCTGAAGACACGATCCTGGCTTCCAACCTGCTCAACCTCGATTACCGCCAGGGTCCGGAAATCCCGGCGCTGAAGTACGGTTTTCCCGATTCCCACTTCATCTGCTTCCCGTACGAATCCCGTCGAACCGGCATCTACCCCGCCGGATCCGTGCGAGCGCCCATGGACTACGCCCGGGCGATGGAAGACGCCACCGGAGCGGCCCTCAAGGCCATCCAGTGCGTGGAAATGACCGCTCAGGGAAAGGCGGTGCACCCGAGGGCGGGGGATCTCAGCTACCCGGAATTTTTCATGCAGCGGTGCACCCAGTGCAAGCGCTGCACGGAAGAATGCCCCTTCGGAGCCATCAACGAGGACGAAAAAGCCAATCCGCTTCCCAATCCCACCCGGTGCCGGCGGTGCGGCGTGTGCATGGGGGCCTGCCCGGAACGGATCATCTCTTTCAAGAACTATTCCGTGGGCATGGTGGGCAACATGATCAAGAACATCGAAGTGCCCGAAGAGGATGAGGAAAAGCCGCGCATTTTGGTGCTCGCTTGCGAAAACGATGCCTACCCGGCGCTCGACATGGCGGGCATCCGCCGCCTCGCCTACAATCCCTGGATCCGCGTGATTCCGGTCCGGTGCCTCGGTTCCATGAACCTGATCTGGATCGCCGACGCTCTTTCCAAGGGGATTGACGGCGTGCTGCTACTGGGCTGCCGGCACGGGGACGATTACCAGTGTCATTTCATCAAAGGCAGCGAACTGGCCAACATACGCATGACCAAGATCAAGGAAACCCTTGATCGTCTGGTACTGGAGTCCGACCGGGTGCGCCTGGAGCAGCTTTCCATTGCGGATTACCCGCAGCTCCCGAAAATCTTGGACGGATTCGCCGATAATTTGGAAAACCTCGGCCCCAACCCCTACAAGGGCTTCTAGCAACGCGAGCGTAAAGGGAGAAGGATGATGGAACCGAAATACGTATCCCTGGAGATGCGGGATTACATTGTCGGCATGGGAGCCGAAACGCTCAACTGGTGCATGCAGTGCGGATTGTGTACCAACCTCTGCCCCTGGCGGCTGGTTCCCGGAGAAATCAGCGAAAAGTTCAACATCCGGCACATGCAGCGCCTGGGACAGATGGGCATGGAAGGCTTTGAAGACGAGGACGTGCTGTTCGCCTGCACCACCTGCAGCATGTGCCAGACCAACTGCCCGCGCGGCGTGAAGATCGTCGACAACGTGCGGGGCATGCGGGCGAGTATCGTGGGAGCGGGGATGGCGCCGGCGAATCTGAGGCCGATCTTGGGCAGCGCCCATGCCAACGGCAATCCCTGGTCCGGGCCTCGGGAAAAACGCACCGCGTGGCAGCAGGGCTTGGACGTCCCTGCTTTCAGCGCCGATACCGAATACTTCCTCTTCGTGTGCTGCCATTCCTGCTACGATCAACGAAGCACCAAGGTGGCTCAAAGCATCGTAAAGCTGCTCAAGGCGGCGGGTGTGAGCTTCGGCGTGATTGGGGAGGAGGAGAGCTGCTGCGGGGAAAGCATGCGAAAGCTGGGCGACGAGGAGCTTTTCCAGAAGCTGGCCCAGTCGAACATCGACCTGTTCAACGGGAAAGGGGTGAAGAAGATCATCACCACGTCCCCGCACTGCTACTGGACGTTCACCAACGAATATCCGGAAATGGGCGGACAGTGGGAAGTCATCCATTACACGCAGTTGCTGAGCCGGCTTATGGCGGACGGCAAGCTCAGGGTGAAGAAGGGTTTCGAAAAGAAGACGGCGTTCCACGACCCCTGCTACCTGGGCCGGCACAGCCAGGTTTACGATGCCCCCAGGGGGCTCTTGGATCGGGCGGCCGGAAACGGCACGGTGGAGCTCTCCCGAAACCGGGAATTGAGCCTCTGCTGCGCTGGAGGCGGCGGGCGGATTTGGGCCGAAGTGCCCATGGGGGAACGTTTCGGAGAGCTGCGGGTGACCGATGCGTTGGAAAAGGGAGCCGAGGCGCTCACAACGGCTTGTCCCTACTGCCTGAACATGTTAATTGACGCGTGCAACAGCTTGGATAAGCAGGAGGAACTCCAGATCGTCGAACTGTCCGAAATCCTGGCGGCGAACCTGGAATGAAGCTTCGACGGCCGCCGGCCGCGGCGGGAAGGGCCCGCGTGCGGCCGGCTCCCCAGCATCCCGGCGGGGCGCCGTGCCCCGCCATTTGTTTATTTTCATCTGACCCTGCAAGGATACCCGGTTATGGCGACCACGCTCGAAGCCCTGAAGGCCGCTCGGACCGATTACCTCCGAGCGCGCTGGGAAAAGGAAGAACTCATCGTGGAACCGCACTGCGCGTGCGGCGAAGACTTGGACGAAGACTATTACTGCGGGAGCTGCCAAAGAACGTGCAACTGCCGGTTCGTTCTCTGTGAAGATGCTCGAAGCCTGGAAGTGATGCACAAGTTCATCCACGGAAATCCCGATTTTCGGGACTTTCGGGCCGATGTGCTGGCCGGTGGCGGATCGGCGGAGGGTTAGTCCATGAACGAGCATTCGGAAAAGAAACAACCGGTGGAACTTGCCGCCGAAAGCCCTTTGCGGTTTGCCTGTCACGCCGGCCTCCCCTGCTTCACCCAATGCTGCCGGGACGTGAACATCTACCTCACCCCGTACGACGTCCTTCGGTTGAGGCGGGCGACGAAGCTCTCTTCGGGAGAGTTCCTGGACCGTTACACCCGTCACTTCCTGGCCAAGGTCACCCACATCCCCGTGGTGCAACTGGCCATGGACCCGGATACCCTCTATTGCCCCTTCGTGAGCGAGGACGGGTGCCGGGTTTACGAAGACCGACCCTGGGCCTGCCGGATGTTTCCGCTGGATCTCGCGGGGCCCCCGGGCCGGTATCGACTCATCCGGGGAAACGACCGTTGCCTGGGGCTGTTGGAAAAGGACGCGTGGACGGCCGGCCGATGGCTGGAGTCCCAGGGGGTTGGGCCCTACGCGCGCATGGAAGAAGCATTTCAGGCGGTCATGCCGGCGGGTTTCGAACCGGGACAGCGTCTGGACGCGGGCCTGGGGAAGATCCTTTTCCTGGCTTACGATCTGGACCGCTTCGCCAGGATGGTGGGTGACCGGCGCTTCCGGTCCTTTTACGGCGTGGACGACGAAGTCTTGAACCGGCTCCAGGAGGACGACGAAGCGTTGCTGCGTCTGGCCTTCCGCTACATCCGGAGCCAGATGGAAGAACTGATCCGCCTGGTGTGAGAAATCGCGTCCAAGGAGAACTCATGACTCTTCAACATTCCGCGCCCTCGTCCATCCAGGAAAAGCTGGTCCCCTTGGGCGAAGGTCGTTTCCGCTTCGCCTGCCATCCGGGCGTCCCCTGTTTCACGGAATGCTGCCGCGAATTGAACCTTTTCCTGACGCCCTATGACATCGTTCGGATGAAACGGCATCTGGAAATGACGGCCGAAGCCTTCATCGACACGTATGGCGACGTCCGGTTCGAGGAGGAGCAGCAGGTTCCGATGGTCTATCTTGCCATGAGGGACGACGAACGGAGGACGTGCCCCTTTGTTTCGGCAAGGGGCTGCGGGATTTACGACGATCGGCCTTCGGCCTGCCGGACCTATCCGCTGGCCCGCGCTTCGCGCAAACACAAGCTTCACGGGGTCTTCCTGGAAAACTATTTCCTGCTCAAGGAAGACCACTGCCGGGGTTTTGAAGAGGATCGTTCATGGTCCGTGGAAGAATGGATCCAGGACCAGGGGCTGGCGCCCTACCACGAAATGAACAACCTCTGGATGGAGATCGTGACGGATGCGCGGCTGAAACGGGCCCTGGCGGAACGGCAGCTGCAGGTGTTCTACCTGGGTTCTTACGACTTGGATCGTTTCCGTTCCTTCGTGTTCGGCAGCCGCTTTCTGGCGCTGTTTGACCTGCCCGAAGGCGAGGTGGAACCACTGCGAAAAGACGACGAAGCGCTGCTTCGGCTCGCCTTCCGCTGGCTTCGCTTTTCGCTCTTCAACGACGCTTCCCTTCGACTCCGACAACCGGCTGCCGCTTCGCCCTGAGTCCCATCGATCGTCATCCGAAAGGCTGCCTCAAAAGAAAGCGGCCGCTTGGTTTTTCCGATCATCCGCGGGGTACGCGGCTGAAGGGTCCGCCGGGGCTCAGGCGGAATCAGTCCTCCAGGATGGCGGATTTCAGGGCGTCCCGTGACCACACGGGAATCGGCCCGCAGTATCCCGTATCCGGGTCATAACGGTGGCGGTAGGAACATCCGGATTTCATGGTCTTTTCCATCTGGGTCCAGCCGCGCACGAAATACGGGCAATCGTCGTTGAAACAGACGTAAAAATACTCCGCCGTCCAGGTGGAAAAGTCCGGCGTCCGCCATTTTTTCATCTTTTCGCCGCAATGAGGGCAAATGGTCTTGTCTTCAGTCATGGATCACTCCTCGTGGTTACAGCCGTTCGCCGGCACAATCACTGCTTGAGCTTCCATCGCCTTTCGGGACGTATAACCATGGAACACGGTTTTGGCAACTCGGCTGACGGTCTTCCCGGATCAGAGGGCCGGGCGCCTTCGGTTCAATCGCCCGCGGCCGCAGCGGCTTCCGCAACGGGATAGTCCTTGGGGTCGAAGGTTCGGTTCGACATGAAGATCTTTGCGAACTGCTTCATGGTTTCCTTCATCACCGCTTCGTAGTCGGGAACGTGCCGGTCGAAAATCTCTCCGATCCGTTCGTAGTTCAAGGGGGTCAAGTCTTCGCAGATCTTCAGGTATTCGTCCCGAACGTCTTCGGGAAGCGCCCGGACCATGTTCTGGCCGAGCATGTTTTCGAAGAGCTTGTACATGTCGTTCAACAGTTTTTTCAGAGCTTCCGGTTCGTGGTGTTCCCCCTTCTGTTCCACCAGGACCCGGCAGAAGTTCATGATGTAAGGATTTCGAATGCCGAGCGGGGTGGCTTCAGCCGGTTCCTTGGCCTGAGGCTGCTTCGGGGTCATGGGCTCTTCTCCTTCCAGAGGCATAGGGATACCCGAGCGGTGACTCGGGGTCTTGTCAACACGCGCCAGCATAGCACCGTGCGCGGGTCAGGACCAGCCCCGGCCGCGGAAATTCCATGACCGGGATCGAGAACGGATCCGAAACGGGAGGCCGCAAAGCGAAGGCATGGTTGCCCGAATGGAAACGGGAAGTCAAGCGGTGGAGGCTTTGTCGGCAAGGCTTTCGCCTTTCTTGAACAGCCGAAGCTCTTCCTGGATTCTCTTGGCGCAATCCGGGCAGATTCCGTGGGTGAAACTCACTTCGGAGCGCTCGCTCAGGTAGGCTTCCAGCTGGTTCCAATAGCCCTTGTCGTCCCGGATCTTCTTGCAATAAGCGCAAATGGGCAGCAGGCCGCGAAGGCGGCGGACATTTTCCAGCGCCTCACGAAGTTCGTGAATGAGACGCTCCCTGTCTTTTTCCACCTGGAGCCGTTCCCCCATTTCCGCTTCCAGGGCCCGGTTTTTCAAATGGAGTTCCGCCAGGGTCGTCTGGAGTTCCCGGGTTCGTTCCCGGATCCTCCATCGAAGGAGGAACACCATGAGCGCCGCGAGTCCAAGCACGCTCAAGACGGCCAGGGCGACGGCGGAATGGACGGTTTCGCGCTGGATGACGAGGACGTGTCCGTCCCTGAGGCGTTGCAGGGTGTGCTGTTCCTCGAAACTGAGGGCTGGAGTCGGCGCTGGACGCTCGATGCCCTCGGATGGGGGCGTCGTGGCCGGCGGCGGTTCGAACCCGGCAGCGTTTGTCGCAAGGTGCGGACTCTGTCGGGATGCCGCAGGGAAGGACAGAGGCAGTTGGACCAGCAGGGCCAGAACCACACAGAGACTCTTCAAGCAGGTCACGCCGCCCTCCGCCATGAATTAGCCCGCTGTCCATCCAAGAGTCCTCATTCTATGGGACGTTGCGGCATTTTCCAACCACAACTTGCACCGTTTCGCGGTGCCGGGATGGAAACACGCTCCGGCGAAGACCGATGGCCCCTGATCCGGCTTCCTCCGGTGCTCTTGCAGGGCGCCGCCTTTTGCGGGGCGCCCCTGCCTCGTTGCGACCTTTCTCAATGCTCATGCTCCGTGCGGGGGGAGAAGTCGGGGCAGCTTTCGGGAGGCTGGAAGGCCCAAGGGATTGGCTGCCTGAAGATGGCGAGCCGTTGTGGGCGTTCGCGTTCCAAGCAAAAGCCCAACAGGAGTTCCGCCATGTCGGGGTTCACGGCGGAGTTGAATTTGCTGCAGCGATCACAGACAATGGCCATGAAACACCCTCCTTCTTGAGTGTTTTTGAATTCGCGGTGCATTATACTTGCTCCGTTTCCCCGCTTCCAGGCCGCAGTGAACCGGCGGTGCCGGAGGCGGGAGGTCGACTCGGGCCGTCATTCGCAAACCATGGAGACCAACATTGCAGGAGGTTTTCCCATGATCCAGGTTCCGGAAGCGCCGCCGGCACGTTTTCTGGAAGTGACCGTCCCCGTTCGTTTCGGCGACACGGATCCTTATGGAGTGGTGTATTTCGCTTCCTACTTTCGCTACTGCCACCATGGCATCGAAGAACTTCTGCGCCACCTGGGGTTGCCGCCTCAGGATTATTTCAGAAACCGCGACAAGGGCTTCGGGCTGCCCATCGTGGGGGCTTCGTGCGATTTTCTGAAACCGGTCCGTTACGGCGACACGTTGCGGTTGCGGGTTTCGGTGTTGAAGTTGGGCCGGAAGTCCGTGATCTATGGCTTTCATTTCTATCCGGAAGACGGCGGCGATTGCGTGGCGCGCGGGCACGCCGCCATGGTGGCCATTGACCGGACTTGGAGATCCTGCGAGCTTCCCGATGCGGTTCGTGAAGCCCTGGGGGCCTGCCTTTGCTGAGACCGGATCGAACGAGGCTCCGCGAAATCGCTTGGGTCCCACGTTGGGATTGAAGGCGGCCTCGCAAGCCGTCGGGGTGCTTGACAGGAATCCGCCGTGCCGTTATGAGTCTCCATTCGACCGTAAACAGTCAGGGACTCAAGGGCGGAATTCCATTTCCGCAGGCGGTGTCGGGTATGGGTTCAGTCAAGAAAAGTTTCGCCGAGATCAATGAAAAGATCAGGAAAGGCCAGGCGGTCGTCGTGACGGCCGAAGAGATGGTGGGGATCGTTCGGGAACGGGGTCCCGAAAGGGCCGCCCGGGAGATCGATGTGGTGACCACTGGAACGTTCGCTCCCATGTGTTCTTCCGGGGTGTTCATCAACTTCGGCCATACCTCGCCTCCCATCAAAGCGGCCAAGGTGTGGCTCAACGATGTTCCGGCCTATGCCGGACTGGCGGCGGTGGACGTCTACCTTGGGGCCACGGAACCCGCCTTCGATGATCCGCTGAACAAGGTGCGCCCCGGACCTTTCGAATACGGCGGCGGCCATGTGATCCACGACCTGGTGAGCGGCAAGCCCGTGCGGCTTCGCGCGGAAGCTTACGGAACCGACTGCTACCCCAACCGCCACGTGGAAATGGCGGTGACCCTGGACGACCTTCCCTACGCGGTGCTCTGCAACCCGCGGAACGCTTACCAGAATTACAATTGCGCGGTGAACCTCTCCAAGAAGACGCTGTACACTTACATGGGAACGTTGAAGCCGCGCCTCGGAAACGCCAACTACTCCACGTCCGGGCAGCTGAGTCCCCTACTGAACGATCCTTACTACCGGACCATCGGGCTGGGGACGCGCATTTTTCTGGGTGGAGCCCAGGGCTTCGTGGTTTGGCACGGATCGCAGCACAAGCCGGAGGCGCCCAGGCTTCCCAACGGGGTGCCTCGCAGTCCGTCCGGCACCCTCATGGTCCTGGGCGACTTGAAGGAGATGAAGCCCCGGTGGCTCATGGGCGTCAGCATCCAGGGCTACGGCTGCTCGCTGGCGGTGGGAATCGGCATTCCCATCCCGGTGCTGGACGAAGAAATAGCCCGTTTCACGGGGATTTCCGACGAAGAAATCGTCACCCAGGTCAAGGACTACAGCTTCACGCAGGCTGAACCCCTTTGCGAAGTCTCTTACGCTCAACTCCGGTCCGGATCCATCACCGTCGAAGGAAGAGAAGTCCCCACGGTGCCGCTTTCGAGCTATGTCCGGGCCCGGGAGATCGCTGAAATCCTCAAAGCCGACATACAGCAGGGGCAGTTCCTGTTGGGTGAACCCCAGCGGTTGCTGCCGAGTGTGCCCGGTTCTTGAAGCCTTTCCCGTGGGCGACGACCGCGGACCGATCCGCTGAAAGCCCCCGGTTGAATCTTCCAGGTTCGCTTCCCGGCCGCCTTCGAAGGCGATGAAGGCGCTTCGAACGGCAGGGCGAAGGCGGCCGCCCCCGGAAACCCCATGGATTTTTGTCGAAATCTTCCCGGAGACCTGCGGAAAAAATGCGTGGAACTCGACGGGTTCCTGGCCCGCTTCCAACGGGTTCTCATCGCCTTTTCGGGCGGTGCGGACAGCACTTTTCTCACCTGGTTCGCTGAAGAGGTGGTGGGCCTCGAGGTGTCGCCTTGCCTGGCCGTGACGCCGTTTGTGAGCCGCAGGGAAAGGGAGGGTGCCCGGCTGGCGGCTCGCCGCCTGGGATGTTCCCTGGAAGAGATCCCCTTGAACTTGCTGGAACACCCGCAGGTTCGACGCAATGACAGGCGCCGCTGCTATCACTGCAAGACGGTGATCCTGCGTGCCATGACGGATTGGGCCGGCAGACGGGGCTGTGACGCCGTACTGGACGGCACGCACGCCGGAGATCTTTCCAAGGATCGCCCGGGGCTTCTTGCCTTGAAGGAACAGGGGGTGTTGAGCCCGCTGGCCGCATCGGGGTGGACCAAGGCGGACATCCGTGAAACAGCACGCCGCGCCGGGCTGTTCAACTGGGCGAAACCCTCCCAATCCTGCCTGGCGACGCGCATCGCGCACGGTGAGCCCCTCGACGAAGCAGGGTTGGTTCACGTGGAACAGGCCGAAGCGTTGCTTTGGGATTTGGGATGCCGCCAGGTCCGCGTGCGGCTCCGGGCCGGCGAAGCCAGGATCGAAGCGGCGGCGGAAGACCTCTCAGGTCTCGCTGCGGAGCCTGCGCGCAGTCTGATCGTCGGCCGTTTCAGGGAACTGGGGTTCCAACGCGTCGTGGTGGATCTCACGCCCTATGGAGCCGAAGGAGACGAGGGCGCCAAGGCAGCGCGCGATGCTACGGTGAAGTGACGGAAGCGCAGTGATGACGGTGAAAAAACGAGCGAAAGGCATCGGGCTCCTTTCGGGTGGGCTCGACAGCATCCTCGCCGTGAAGGTGCTTCAGGAACAAGATTTGGAGCTCATGGGCGTCACTTTCGTGACCCCTTTTTTCGATGCCGAACCGGGATTACGGGCCGGACAGCTCGCCGGTATTCCCATGCGAGCCCTCGATATCGGCGAGGAGCACCTGCGGATGCTGAGAAACCCCCGCTACGGCTACGGCCGGGCGATGAATCCCTGCATCGACTGCCACGCGCTGATGCTCCGGGTCGCCGGAAGGCTGATGGAAGCGGAGGATGCGGACTTCCTGTTCACGGGTGAGGTCGTGGGGCAGCGCCCCATGAGTCAGCGGCGGGACGCTCTCAGAAGCGTGGAGACCCTGTCGGGCTATCCCGGACGCATCCTCCGGCCGCTCAGTGCCAAGCTGCTGCCGCCGACCCTGGTGGAGCAGGCGGGGCTTGTGGACCGGGAAAAGCTTCTCGACTTGCATGGTCGGGGTCGCAAGGGGCAGATGGAACTGGCGGCCCGTTACGGCATCCGGGAGATCCCGCAACCGGGAGGCGGTTGCATGCTGACCAAGGAGGGGTTTTCGAGGAAGTTGCGGGAATTGTTGGCTTCGCGAGCCGATGCGGATCCGGTCGATGTGGAGCGGATCAAGCGGGGAAGGCTGTTCCGCCTGCCGCACGGCGCTCTGCTGGTGGTGGGGCGTTCCCGCTCCGACAACGCCCGGCTCGAGGCCCTGCTGGACGATGCCACTCCCGCGCTGAAAGCGGCGAATCATCCGGGGCCACTGGGGGTCCTCCTGGCGGCGGATCCCGAGCCCAAAGACCTGAAAGTCGCCGCCATGATTCTTGCGGCCTATAGCGATGCGCCGGAGAAGGAGCGTGCGGCGGTGACCGTCCGCTGCGGAGCCGTCGAAAAAGAGATTTCGGCGCCGAAACGGGACCGGGAGCGTTTCCGCCGGTTCATGATCCAGTGATCCGGCGCCTTCGCCCGGGAGCCCGCTCGAATCAAGCCGCCGGATCGACGGGGTTGGGGGTCCGGGGGTGGAGTCAGGGCGGAGGCTTGGGCGCCGCGCCGGACTGCCCGTAGGCGCACAGGGGCCGCAGGCGGCACTCGGGGCAACGCGGGTTCCTGGCGAGGCACAGCGTTCGACCGTGTTGGATGAACTGATGGGAAAGCCTGCCCCATCGTTCTTCGGGGAAAAGTTCCGTCAGAGCCTTTTCGATCTTCACGGGATCCCTTGAATGGACGAGGCCCAGTCGGTTCACCACCCGGTTGACATGGGTGTCCACGGGAAATGCGGGGATCCCGAACGCGTTGCTGAGGACCACGGCGGCGGTTTTTCTTCCCACGCCGGGGAGGGTGAGCAGCTGGTCCAGGGTTCGGGGCACTTCGCCCCGGAACGCCTCCTGGATTCGGCGGGCGGCGCCTTGGAGGCTCATGGCCTTGTTGCGATAGAGCCCCGTGGGCCTTATGATGTCTTCTATGTTCCTGAGGGGCGCCTCGGCTAGGGCTGCAGCGGTCGGGTAGTGGGAGAACAGGGTCGGGGTGATCTCGTTCACGCGCTTGTCGGTGCACTGAGCCGATAGAATGGCGGCCACCAGCAGCTGAAAGGGATCGGCGAAATGCAGGGAGCATCGAGCGTCCGGATACATTTGCTCAAGAATATCGAGAATTTTCTGAGCCCTTTCGCGAAGGGCCCGGTGAGCGGCGGGTGGTGTGGTTCCGGGGGACTGCTGCTTCGGCATGTCCATGGTCCTGAAGGGTTGTCGGAGGCTTTGCGGACCGGATCTATATGTCAAAGTCTCCGTTTGATTTCAATGCAAAAGCACTTATAATGAGTTCATCGTGAATCGTAACCGTCTTACGCCGGTTCAGCGGAAAGGAGCTGAAGCATGTCGGAGATGCGCCAGGTTTGCCATTGCGATAACTGTGGCAGTGAAGCGGACATGATCGTCACGTGCGAATGGGTCGAAGTGGAGAAGGAACCGGGGGTGGTTTCCAGGGAAAAGAAGGAAACGCGAACCTGCACCGTGTGCGGCAATGAAGCGGATATCATTGTCGATACCGATGAATGATTCGATCGGGGTGCTGGAGCCCATGAACATCAAGATCTTGAAGAGACCCGCGCAGACCCATATCATCGTCTGCCCTTTCTGTGAAAGCGGGCACCCCATTCCGGTGGACTTCGACGCGATTCACCGGTGCACCTGTGGAGCCTGCTACAAGGTGTGCGGCAACCACGTGCTGGAAACCGGGGTGTCGGATATCGCGGAGGAAATGTGGACCGGCGAGGAGCTGGATTTCATCCGTTCGGTGCCCATCGATTTCTGCAACGTGGTGGTCGAGAAGGATTTCGACCGCCTGCTGGATTTGAAGCAGAACGCCGATCCAAACGGCATCGAGCGCTTCTGCAAATTTGACATCGACACGCCCTTGAATCTCATTTGGGTGAGAAGGCTTTTCTGAATGCCGCTCGAGTCGGTCGCCCTGGTGTCCATGCCATGGCCGCTGGCCGAGCGCCCTTCCATCCAACTGGCCGCCCTCAAGGCTTACCTGGATCGGCATTTCCGAAACGGCATCGCCGTGAGCGCCTGCCATCCCTATCTCGCCGTTGCCGATCTCCTGGGTTTGAAGCGTTACACCGTCATCGCTTCGAGGACCTGGCTGGCGGAGGCCGTCTACGCGCCGTTGCTTTTTCCGGAGCAGGCGGTGAAGGCACAGGCGCTGATCCGAAGACTCTGGAAAAGGCGGATGGGGCCGATTCCGGACCTCGATGAACTGACCATGGCGCTCGCCGCGCTGCACGAGCGGACCGGCCTGGTGGGCAGGCTGTGCGCGAGCGATGTGGTGGGGTTCAGCGTCTGCCTGGGCCAGCTCACCGCGTCGCTCTACCTGGCGGCGGCGGTCAAGGGACGGTCCCCCCGGGTGACCATTGTCTTCGGTGGGAGTTCCGTTTCGGAGCGCCTGGGGCGGGGTCTTCTCGAGCATTTCGAAGTGGTGGATTACGTGGTGAACGGCGAAGGCGAACGGCCTTTTGCCAGGTTGGTGGAGGCCATGGCTCGCGGTCGGGCGGCGCCGGAGCCTTCGGATGTTCCCGGGGTGTTCGGGCGTTCGGTGGACGGCCGGGTCCTTGGGGGCGGAAGAATCCAGCTCACGCGCCTGGACGATCTTCCGGTTCCCGATTTCGACGCCTATTTTCAAGAGCTTCGCGAGTTCTCGAATCTTCGCACCATCCTGCCCCAAGTCCCCGTGGAAACCAGCCGGGGATGCTGGTGGCATCGGACCCGACCCGGAAAGTCCTCCACGGGGTGCCGCTTCTGCAACCTCAACCTGCAATGGCGAGGGTATCGATCCAAGAGCCCGGGACGCGTGGCCGACGAAATCGATGGCTTGTCCCGAAAATACAGCACGTTGCGTTTCGCCTTCATGGACAATGTCTTGAACCCCGGCCGCATGGGAGCCATGTTCGAAGCCGTCGCCGGAAAGGACGGCGACTTCGACCTTTTCACGGAACTGCGTGCTCCGGTGCCCCGGGCGGTTTTCTCGGGCATGCGACGGGCCGGCGTGCGGCAGGTCCAGGTCGGTATCGAGGCGCTCAGCACGCCGCTGCTCAAAAGGATGGGAAAGGGGACGCGGGCCGTCGACAACGTGGCCGTCATGAAGCGGTGCGAGGAATTCGACATCGAGAACCATTCGAATCTCCTGCTGGAGTTTCCCGGAAGTGATGCATCCGATGTGGCGGAAACCTTGAGAGTCTTGGACTTCGTTCGGATTTTCCGGCCCCTGCGGACCGTTCGCTTCTGGCTGGGGGAAGGGAGCCCCATCGCGGAGAACCCGGGGGCCTTCGGCCTTTCGGCGGTGCGTAACCATCCGTGGTACCGTGCCGTGTTTCCCGGTGAACTGGCGGAAAGACTCCCACTGATGGTGAAAACCTGCCGCGGCGACCGCGAAAGACAGCGGAGGCTGTGGGGGCCCGTTCGAGAGGCCGTCCGGCGGTGGAGGCGGGATCACGACGCATGGAAGCGGCGGTTTCCCGGGGCACCCCTGCTGGGATACAGCGACGGCGGGAACTTCCTCCTTTTGCGGGATCGGACGGTTTCGAGCGGAGCCCCCAGGACCTATCGGCTCAAGGGAATGTCCCGCAAACTGTACCTCGCCTGCGACGAACCCCGGCCCATCGCCGATCTTTTCAGGGAATTCCCGTCCATCACCGAAGCGAAACTGCGTGCTTTCCTGGAAGCCATGACGAAAAAGCGGCTGATGTTTGAAGAGGGAGATTGCTACCTGAGCCTGGCGACTCATGAAAATATCCGTCGATTCTGCCCCCGGGATAGATGCGATGCCCCTGAAGGCACGCGATTTCATTGACAGAGCAGAGTCGGTTGTATAGGATGACTTATCGGTGAAACCTTTCAAGGGGGTTGGTGAGCACCCGTTCTTTCCTTGAGTTCCCTTTCCCACGTTGGACCTTCAATGTGCCGGAACGTCTCGGTCCATTGGAGCCGAAGCTGTATTCCGTTCGTTGACCAACGTCTTTTCCGCACACAAAAGGAGGTCACCATGACACGTTATGGAAGGAGATTATTTTTCATTGGTTTGGCTTTGGCGTGTTTGCTGGGAACGGGAGTGCTGGCGGCACAAGCGAAGATGGTCCCCAAGGTGGACAATTTCATCTTCTTTGTGGATCAGTCGGGTTCCATGTACATGACCCACGGCAGGATGGGCAAGGTGAAAATGGTACTCGCCATCTAACTGCTCCTCATGATGAACGAGAAGATCCCCGAGCTGGGCTACAAGGGCGCCCTGGACCTGTTCGCTCCATGGCAGGTGGTGGCGGACCCGGAGGTTTACGAGCGCAACGCCTACGGGGAGGCGCTTTCCAGCATCCCCAAGGAGCAGGGCATTTTCAATCGCCTGACGCCCATGGGGCCGGGCATCAACCGGCTCGATTCGGTGCTCGCCGGCCTGACCGGGAAGACGGCGGTCATTCTCGTCTCCGACGGTGAAGCCAACGTGGGCACGGACCCGGTCGCGGAAGCGCACCAGGTTCACGCCAAGTATCCCAATGTATGTTTTCACGTGATTTCCTTTGCGGAGAGGCCCAAGGGCGAACAAATCCTGAAGAAGATCAACGGCATGGGTGACTGCGTCTGGGCTGATGCAGAAACGCTGCTGGCCGATGAGGCCGCCATGAATCAGTTCGTTCGAGACGTTTTCTACGACGAGGTCGCCGAGGCCGCTCCCCGGGTGGTCATTTTGAGGGGCATCCAGTTCGACTTCGACAAATCGGACATCAAGCCCGAATGGGAGCCGGTGCTCGATGAGGGCGCCAATATCCTCAAGGAAAATCCTGCAATCCGGATCATCATCGAAGGCCACACATGCAACATCGGTACCGAGGCTTACAACCAGGGGCTTTCGGAGCGAAGAGCCCGGTCCGTTTATGACTACTTCGTGAAGAAGGGCGTCAGTCCTTCGCGCATGAAGACGGTCGGGTATGGAGAAATGAAGCCGAAGGCGAGTAATGCCACGGAAGACGGCCGTATCATCAACCGTCGGGTCGAGATCCAGGTGGTGGAATAGCGTCGGCGATTCCGGGGGCGGAAGCCGCTGCGGCCTCCGCCCCTTCCATCGGGAAACCTCGTAAGGGCTGAGAGGTGCGGTCGTGGCAAGTGGACGGCGTGGGAGGATGATTGGGACGGCGGTGGTGGCCTGCGCCATCGTGGCATTGACCTCAAGCGCAGCCTTTTCCTTGGATGACCAGGAGGCCGAATCGAAATTTCAGCAGTTTCAGCGGGAATGGATGCAGAAGCTGGCTCGAAACGGCCTCTACGGGCCCGGCAGCGTGCAATGCGAAGCACGACCGCAGGATCGGGGCCTGTTCGTAGCCACTTACAAGACCTTGGGGGAAATCACGTCCGCTCGGGTCAAGAGGACGCAGTCCGCGGGCTCTCCTTACGTGGGGATTCTGAGCTACGAGGAACTGCTTTACAGTTGCCGGGGTCGGACGCCGGAGGAAGCCCGCAAGGGTCCCTTCCAGTTTGAATCCCGGATCTCGGTCACCGAAATCTTCCGGTTTTCCAAAGGGAAGTGGCTGTATTGACGTTGCGAACCGGAACTCAAAGCTTGAAGAGAGGGCCCCGCCGGGAAGCGGGGCCCTCTCTTGCTTTCGGGGGGTCCCGGGCACGGGGCTGCCGAGCCCGGCCGGGGCCTGTTTGATTGGAGTCTGCATGGATTTTGGAAGGCGTTTCGAGTAAGATGGCAGCGGTTCTTTTGTGTGCGTGGCCAAGGCGGACGCCGTGACGCCATCGGGAGACAAAAGGGGAGACGAGAGCCGGTGATCAGTGTCCAGGGCGCAGCGAAACTTCTCGGAAAGAAGGATCTCTTTCGGGAGGTCTCTTTTCACGTTCATCCCGGAGATCGGATCGGGGTGGTGGGGCCGAACGGCGCCGGGAAGACCACCCTCTTTCATATCCTTACCGGCGAGTTGGAACCGGATGTCGGGGTCGTCCAGCGCACCCGGAATCTCCGCCTGGGCTACCTGCCTCAGCAATGGAATCCCTGCATCCACAGGACGGTTCTCGCCCACACGCTGGACGTGCACAGCGAAGTCCATGGCATCCGTGAAGAACTGGCTGCGCTTCATGAAGCCATGGGCCGGGAAACGGACGGAGAACGGCTTCGGGACATGGCTGCGCAACACGCGCGGTTGCTCGAAAAGATCGAGCACCTGGGCGGCTACGACCTGGAGGCCCGCGGCTTGAAAATCCTCCACGGACTGGGCTTTCGAGACGACCACTTGGACCGGCCTGTGGCGGCCTTGAGCGGCGGCTGGGTGATGCGGCTCGAACTGGCCCGGCTTCTGCTTTCCGAGCCGGACGTGCTGCTCTTGGACGAACCCACCAACCACCTGGACCTGGAGTCCCTCCTCTGGCTGGAATCCTTTCTTCTTTCCACTCGCTCGGCGCTTCTCATCATTTCCCACGACCGGGCGTTCTTGAACCGGGTCGTGAATCGGATCTTCGAACTGGAACAGGGCCGCTTCGAGGAGTATCGGGGAAACTACGACAGGTACCTGGAAGAAAAGACGAAAAGACGTGAAATCAGGGCCGCCGCCCAGAGAAACCAGGAGGAACGGGTCCGCCAGCTGGAGCGGTTCATTGCGCGTAACCGCTATCGGAAGGACAGGGCGCGCCAGGTGCAGAGCCGCCTGAAGACGCTCGACAAGATGGAACGCGTGGAGGCGCCGGAGGAAGAAGCCGGCATTCGGTTCGAGTTTCCCGAGCCGGCGCGTTCCGGAAGGCGCGTGGTCGAACTCCACGGTGTTCACAAAGCCTATGGGGACCACGTGGTCTATCGCGGGGTGGACCTGGTCCTGGAGCGGGGCGACCGGGTGGCGTTTCTGGGACCGAACGGCGCGGGAAAGAGCACGCTCCTCAAGATTCTTGCTGGCGTGGAATCCGCTGATCGAGGTGAGCGCAAGCTGGGGCACGGAGTGGAACTCGCCTACTATGCTCAGAACCTTCAGGAACAGTTGAACCCGGAGCTCACCGTGCTGGAGGAGGCGCTCCAGGTTTCCGGCGATCTTCCCCAGAGCCGGCTCCGGAGTCTTCTTGGAGCGTTTCTTTTTCGAGGCGACGATGTGACCAAACCGGTGGCTGTGTTGAGCGGCGGTGAAAAGGCGCGGCTCACACTCTGCAAGTTGCTGCTTCAACGCCCCAACTTGCTGCTCCTGGACGAACCCACCAACCACTTGGACATTCCGTCCCGGGAGGTGCTGGAAACCGCGTTGGAGCGGTTTTCGGGAACCGTCTGTTTCATCAGCCACGATCGTCACTTCATCAATGCGGTGGCGGACAAGATCCTGGTCGTCCGGTCGGGAAAGGTGGAGCTTCTTCCAGGAAATTACGACGACTACGAACGGATCTGGAAATCGCGCCTGGACGCCGAGCGCCCAAAAGACGGACCGGGGGATCCGGGGACCAACACGGTTCGGGAGCGCGTGGGCACCGGCAGGACCGACCGGGATCGGAAGCGAGTCGAGGCGGAGTGGCGAAACGAGTGGTATCGGATCAAACAGCCGATGGAGCAAAGGATCGAGGTCCTGGAAAGCCGCCTGGAGGAGGCCCAGGCTCGACTCGAAGCCCTGGAATCCCGCCTGTCCGATCCCTCGACGTACGAGGACGGAGACCGGGTTCGAACGCTTCAGGTCGACTATCAGCGGTGCCGTGAAGAGATCGACGCAATCACCCGGCGCTGGGAAGAGGAGGCGTTGAAGTTGGAAGCCCTTGAAAGGGAGTTCTGGGAGAACAAAGAAGGACTTCGGGGCCGGTGGTCCGCTGAAAGCGGGAACCCTGGAATCCGCTTCGGTTGAAAGCGCTCGGCTCCCTTTAAGGACCTTGCCGCAGGGACCGGCTTGAGAAGCGGCGAGGGCTTTCATGTGTTGACGGAGGTTTCCATGAAATCGGTTTGCGTGCTGCTGGCGGTATGTCTTTTTGCCGGCACGGTGATTCCGGGCTGCGTGCCGGGTCCGACGACCCAGCAACACCTGGAATCGGCCACCTGGCTGGGTGTGGTAGGAGCAGGCGTCGGGGCCTTGGTGGATAAGGACAACCGCTGGCGGGGCGCCGTGATCGGAGCCGGGATCGGGTCCCTCGCCGGATACGGTCTGGCGGAGGTGAGCCAGCGGGCCGCTCGGGAAGCGGCTGAGCGGCGCCAGACGGTGACCTATCACAACCCGAACACCAACGAATGGGTCCAGGCCGACCCGGTGGCCTACGATTCGGCCACCGGGACCGCTACCGTTCGGACGCGCACCTGGGAAGGCGAGCAGCTTCAGAGCGACCGGTATGTGAGGGTTCCGGCCTATTGAAACGGCGTGACAGGGCCCGCACGCAGCCGGTCCAGGTGGAGCTTCAAGGCCGGGTTATGGGGACACAGGGTGAGTGCCCGTTCCAGGGTCTGGACGGCGGCCGGCACTTCCCGGCGCACCTCGTAGAGCCGCGCCAGGACCAGCCACAAACCGGGATCCCTGGGCCTTTTCTTGAGCCGCCGCTTCACCAGGAAGATGGCCAGACGACTTCCCTGTTCGTAAAAGAGACGTTTGGGTAAGGACAAGAGCTGCAACGGACGGTCTCCTTGCGCGTGGCATTGCCCTGGATCGAACCCTTGACATCGAGACACCGGGTTCGCGTGGTTCGTGATCCGGCGGCGCATCCTTCTCAACCCGGCATGCGATGGCGGCCGAGGGAGTGCCTTCGGCGCTCGCGGGGAGGCCGGGTCATGCGGCCGGTTCATTTGCCTGAAGCCTGAAGTGCCGGAGTTCGAGACCCGCGTCCCGGGCTTTCTGCCAAAGGAGGCGGCTTGCCCGGCGGCGGTCTTCATCGTCCATCACGATGAAATGGATCGTGTGCGGGTAGCGGGACAAGATGGAAACGTCCGGGGTCGCGTCGCAGGCGAGCACGTCGAAGCCTTCCAGGAACCGGAAAGAGGCGGTGATGAGAACCGGTTCCTCGGCCGGAAGTGATTCGCCGGGCCCGAATATCCGGTGCGGGACGAAACTGGGTTGCGAAAAGGTCCACAGCATTTGATCCAGGTGCTGCGCCCCCATGGTGGAATCCGTGAGGACCTGGACCCGCAGACCTTTCTCGTAGAAGAACTCCACCCACCGGCACAGGAGCCTTCGCATCTCCTGCGACCGCGTTTCCACGAAGACCATTCGACGATCCATCCGTTCCGCCCCAGAGTCCTTCGCCATGTCAGCACGTGAGATGAAAGGCACCCGCCACGTCTCTTCCTTCCGAAAAGAGCCGGTTGAACGTATGGACGGCCCGATCGGTGGGTTCTTCGATGAGTTCGATGGCCGCTTCCTCGAGGCGTTTTCTCAGAGGCGGCAAGACCTGCATGCGGCCCGGATGTCCCTGTCCCACCACCAGAGTGCGGGGCTTGGCCTGCAGGATTTCCGTCACGTCCGACACGTCCACCTCATGGCCTTCGCGGCGCCACCAATCGGGAATCACCCGGCCTTGGACGATCATCAGGTCCGACCGGTACGTGCGGCCCCGAACCGTCATGGATCCGAACCGATAGCTTTCGATCATCACGAAAACCTCCCGCCTATTGCCGGCACATCCGCAGCACCGGTTCCGCGGTGCCTTCTCCGAAATGACGCCCCATCTCCAGGAAGAAGGACGCCGTGGGGTTGACGCGCAGCTTCGCGTTGAGCGCGATGACGGCTTCCGCTTCACGTTCCACGTCCACATGAAGAAACGTCTCGCATTCGCCCGCATGGCTGATCAACAGGTGCCGCAGCCGTTCGATGGTGTCCCGGTCCAGCTGTTCCGCTTTCAGATGGATCCGGACCGATTGCACCGCTTCCACCTGAGCGTCTTCCAGGGTGAGAATCCTTTCGGCGATGACCTTGGATCCCTTTTCATCGTGCTGCACGGAGCCGATGACCACTTTCGGCTCATCTTGTTCCAAAAGCTCCCGGGACTGGCTGAAAACCTCAGGGAAAGCGACCACTTCCAGGGTTCCCAGCTTATCTTCCAGCATGAGGAACGCCATGCGCTCGCCGCGCTTGGTGGTCAGCTCCTTGGTGACCGTGATGAGTCCGCAGAGGATGGCCTGGGTGCCCTCCGGTCTTTCCCGAACCCTTTGGGTGTCGGCGCTGCAGAGGGTGGCCAGTTGGTCGGCGTAGTGGTCCAGCGGGTGGCCGGAGACATAGAAGCCGATGGATTCCTTTTCGTACTGAAGCGTGGTGCGGCTGTCCCAGGCGGGCACATCCGGGAGCGACGGCGACGCAGCCCGTTTCCGGTTTCTCAACAGCTCGAACATGTTGAGCTGGCCGGACTGGCGGTCGCGCTGCACGACCTGGGCCCGCTCCAGGGCGGTGTCCAGGGCGGCGAAGGTGCTCGCCCGGCTGTCGTGGATCGAATCGAACGCACCGCACTTGATGAGTTGCTCGATCACCCGGCGGTTCACCCGCTGCGTGTCCACCCGCTCGCAGAAATCGTGAATGGATCGAAAAGTGCCTTCGTTGTTCCGGCTCCGAAGGATGCTCTCGATGGCGCTTTCCCCCACGTTCTTGACGGCCGCCAGCCCGAACCGGATCTTCCCTTCCACGACGGTGAAGTCCCGATCGCTCAAATTGACGTCCGGCGGCAGGACCTCGATCCCCTTGTCATGGCACTCGTTCATGAGCTTCACGACTTGGTCCGTGTTGTTGAGAACGCTGTTCAGAAGGGCCGCCATGAATTCCACGGGATAGTGGGCCTTCAGGTAGGCGGTCTGGTAGGCGATGAGCGCGTAGGCGGCGCTGTGGGACTTGTTGAAGCCGTATCCGGCGAACTTCGCCATGAGGTCGAAGATGTGGTTCGCCTTGGCCAGGTCGATCCCGTTGGCCTTCGCCCCGTCCAGGAACCTCTGGCGCTGCGCCTCCATCACCTCCGGGATCTTCTTTCCCATGGCCCGCCTGAGGATGTCGGCTTCGCCCAGGGTGTAATTGGCGAGGACGCTCGCGATCTTCATCACCTGTTCCTGGTAGAGGATCACCCCGTAAGTGGATTCCAGGATGGGCCGCAACGCTTCCAGCTCGTAAGTGATGTCGATCTTTCCATGTTTGCCGTCGATGTAGTGCTCCACCATGCCGCTTTCCAGGGGTCCCGGCCGGTAGAGGGCGACAAGCGCCACGATGTCCGCAAAGTTTTCCGGGCGCAGCCGGACCATGATGTCGCGCATGCCGGAGCTTTCCAGTTGGAACACCCCGGTCGTGTCCGCCCGCGAAAGCAGCGCATAGGTTTCCGAGTCGTCCAGCGGGAGTTCCTCCATCTTCAGTTGGATCCCGTGGTTCTTTTCGATGAGTTTCACGGCATTGTGGATGACCGTGAGGTTCCGAAGTCCCAGGAAATCGAACTTGATGAGCCCGGCTTTTTCCACGTACTTCATCGAATACTGGGTGACGATCTCGCCGTCTTGGTCCCGGTAGAGCGGCATGTAGTCGACGATGGGCCGGTCGCCGATGACGACCCCGGCCGCGTGGGTGGACACGTGCCGGGGCAGGCCTTCCAAGGCGAAAGCCACTTCGAAGAGTTCCCGCACCTGCGGGTCGTCCCGCTGCACGTCGGCCAGGCGCGGTTCCAGTTCGAAGGCCTTCTTGAGAGTCATGCCGGGAGAAGACGGGACGAGCTTCGCTATGCGGTCTACGTCGCCGTAGGCCATGCCCATGGCTCGGCCCACATCGCGGATCACGGCTCGCGCCTGCATGGTTCCAAAGGTGGTGATGTGTGCGACCCGGTCCGACCCGTATTTTTCCGAAACGTAGCGGTGCACGTCGTCCCGGCCGTGGATGCAGAAGTCCACGTCGATGTCCGGCATGCTGATGCGTTCCTTGTTGAGGAACCGTTCGAAGATGAGCCCGTGTTCGATGGGGTCGAGGTCGGTGATCTCCATGACGTAGGCGACCAGACTCCCGGCGGCGGATCCGCGGCCCGGCCCCACGGGGATGCCCTGCTTTTTCGCGTAGCCGATGAAGTCGGCCACGATGAGAAAGTAGGCGGCGAAGCCCATCTCCCGGATGACGTCGATTTCGTAGCGGAGCCGCCTATCGTATTCCTCGCGTTCCCTGGAGCCGAAGTGCGGCCGGCGCTTCTTGATCTGCCTTAGGCGGCGCTCGAAGCCTTTTAGGACTTCCTTTTCGAAACGGTCTTCGATGCTCTCACCCTCTTCCAGGGGAAACACCGGGAAATGGTATTCGCCCAAGGGGATCTCCAGACGGCAGCGGTCCGCGATCCGCACGGTGTTTTCCAGCGCTTCGGGAACGTGGGCGAATTCCCGTGCCATTTCTTCGGGAGACTTGAAGTAGAGCTGGTCGGTGGAAAACTTCATCCGTTTCTGGTCAAGGATGGTCTTTCCCGTTTGGATGCAAAGCAGCAGTTCGTGGGCGCGGGCGTCGCCCCGACGCAGGTAGTGACAGTCGTTGGTGGCCACCAGGGGGAGCCCCAGGTCTCGGGCCAGCTGGATGAGGCCTTCGTTCACGGTGGCCTGTTCCGGGATGCCGTTGGCCTGGAGTTCCAAATAGTACCGGTCCGGCCCAAAAAGGGCCGCGTATTCTTCCGCTGCTTTGACGGCTGTCGCCTTCCGCCCCTGGAGGAGATTCAAAGCCACTTCCCCTTTGAGACACCCCGAAAGGGCGATGAGCCCCTGGTTGTGGGCCCGCAGCAGCTCCTTGTCCACCCGCGGTTTGTAGTAAAAGCCTTCCAGGTGCGCTTGGGTGACGAGTCTCATGAGGTTCCGGTAACCGGCGTCGTTTTCGGCAAGCAGCACAAGGTGATGGTTTCGGTCTTCATCACCGTTGGGCCCGGGCGTCGCCTGCCGATCGAAACGGCTTTTCGGCGCGACGTACACTTCGCATCCGACGATGGGATTGATACCCGCCCTTTTGGCCTTCTCGTAGAATTCGAGGGCTCCGAACATGCCGCCGTGGTCGGTGACCGCCACCGCCGGCATCCCGTAGCTTCGAGCCGTGTCCAGAAGGTCGGCCAGTCGGATCGCGCCATCCAGGAGGCTGTACTGGCTGTGAACGTGGAGATGAACGAAAGAAGGTTGCACCATGAATCGCTCCCTGCCCGCACTCCGGGTTTCCAAAGGCGATTCCCGGAGCCGGATCGAAAAATCGGTTGCCGACATGACCCTTTACGGTTCCGGCGGCCTCAAGTCTAGACCATTTCCGGCAAGACTTCCAGGCGGGAAGGACCGATGGCGGGGGGTGCACCGCAGCGGCCGTGCGCCTACGGACCCGAAGACGGTGGGACGATTCCGGGCCGGGCCGCGAACGTCGCCGTCCGGCGATCCTCACCGTCTGTCTTTCAGGGACGCCCTGTCCTTCACCGGTTCCCGATCCCAGCTGAATTCCGAAAACGGTTCGTCGGCCCGGCCGCGCTTGAATCCGCTCAAAACCCGTTCCAAATCTTTCGGGTTCCTGCGGGGGCCTTCACTCAGATCGATGAGGAAGCAGCGTACGCCCCAGCTGCGAAGCGGCGCCAGCCGGGCCAGCCAACTCACGGGGCGGTCGGCGTAGACTGCCGTAAGCCCTGATTCCGACAGGAGAAGGTACGGTTCGTTCCTTGGGGTCACGAAGGGTTTTCCCGCAAGCAGTGCGGGTTTGAGCCGCGACGAGAAGAGGGCGGGCCAGGCATAGACGGTCACCACCGGAAGGCTTCCCAGGGGAAATCGAAGCAGGCGCTGAATTTCCCGGCCGGTGATTTCCAGCGAAAGCACCGTCCGGGCGCATCCCTGTGCGCCGAGGGCGGCAAGGGCCGCCGGGTTTCTCACGTTGAAGCGATGGCCGGCCGTAAGGCCCGGTCTTCCGGCTTCGCGGAAGAGGTCAAAATGTCCCCAGTTGTTGAGTTCCCAGTTCCGGTATCCCCGGTCCACGAACCACCGGACGGCCCGCTGGTAATAATCCAGGTCCTTCGGCAGGATCACGGGGGGAAGAGACCAGGTGAAGCGCTTCTTCTGCGCGGGGTGAAGTCGTGCCTTTGCGGCGCGTTCCAGGTTGGGCTTGGAGGCGGTGAGGAGCACCCCGTGGGCGGGGGACGCCATGGCGTTTCCCAGTTCTTCATAACGGCCGACCTTCACCAAAAGGGTTTCCGCAAAATGCGAATGCCTGGCGGGAACGGTCGGCCAGGAATCGGAAACGGAGTCGGCAGTGGGGAAGGTTTTCCGATAAGGGCGGGGTTTCGGGACGGCGTCCAGGAGGATCTTTCTCCAGCGCACCGGATCTTCCAGTTGGCCGCCGATCCGAAAGAGCCGTTCGCCCGGCTGCAGATCCCGGGCGCCCTTCAAAAAGACCTTTTCTCCCGGCCCCACTTCTTCCCGGGGCGCGCTCGTTTCTAGTGACAACAGCGCCTGGACGGCGAAGGGCTTTTGCTCCCTGCCGTCCGGGGATTCCGTTCGAAGGCGGTCGCCCTTTCGGATTCCGTGACGAAGATCCACAAGTGCGCGTTTTCCTTCCACCTTCAGTACGTTTCCGACCCACAGGCCGCTGGAACCGGACCGGTGCGGGGTGAGAATGCCCGAAGCGTTTTCGCCTTCCAGGTGACCCTGGGTGAGCTTCCGGGCCGGAGCGAGCCCGAGCCGTTCCCGGGCGTGGGCGATGGCTTCGGAATGCCTGTCCGGGGGCGCGTCCATGACGTCTCGGTAGGCGCGGACAACTTGGGCGATGTAATCGGCGCCTTTCATGCGGCCCTCGATCTTGAAGGCGGCGATCCGAAGCGCCTTCAAACGGGGAATCCAGTCGAGCGCGGAAAAATCGTTGCAGGAAAGGAAGTAGCCTTCCTTCTTTCCTTGCCGGAATTTCAGCCGGCAGGGTTGCACGCAGCGGCCCTGCAGCCCGCTGTGACCGCCTCGAAAGCTGCTCGCGAGGCATAACCCCGAAAAAGAAAAACAAAGGGCCCCGTGAACGAAGATTTCGATTTCCGCCGTGGTACTTCGGGTGATGTCCCGGATTTCGTCGAAGCTGAGTTCTCGAGCCAGCACGATGCGGGAGGCGCCGAGCCGCGCGAGAGCGTTCACACCGGCGGCGTTGTGGGCGCCCATGAGGGTACTGGCGTGCAGGGTGAGTGCGGGAAACCGGTCACGGGCGAGCTGAAAGATTCCCGGATCTTGAACGATCACGGCGTCGGGGGCGAGGTCGGTAAGAGATTGAAGCAGGTCCAGGATCCGGGGGAATTCCAGCGCGGTCACCAGGCTGTTGAGGGCCACGTGGACGGCCGCGTCCCGGGCGTGGGCATAGGGAATGATCCGGGCCAGATCGTCCAGGGTGAAGTTGGGGGCGAGCGCGCGGGCGCTCAGTTCTTTGAGCCCCAGATAGACCGCATCGGCTCCGCTATCCAGGGCCGCGAAAAAGCTTTCCAGGTTGCCGGCCGGCGCCAGGAGTTCCGGGGTCTTTCTTCTTGATTCACGCAAGCGGGTCGTCTCCGTCGGCTCCATTCCTTGAGGGCTCCCGCCACGCTTCAAGGCGGCGGATCAGTTCCACCAAGGCGTCGGTGGAACGTTCCATGAGGGTTCGGCCTTTTTCGGCCGAGGCGGCTGCGGGGTTTCCCCATACCCCGTGAGCCCAGAAGGCGCGCTTGTTTCGCACCAGGAGATGCGGGGGAAAGCTCGGGTATTCTTCCGGTGCGGAGCCCCGGACCCGATCGGGGTATAGGTGAAGCATGAGCGAGGTTTCCACTTCGCCGGCGTGGGAGTCGCCGGGTGTGGCCTGAACGCCGCGCCAGGCCTCCTTTCCCAGATCCAGCACGGAGAGCACGGCGAAGGCGCTTTCCGGCAGTTCGGCCAGGGATTCCTCCGCGGCGTCGAGAAGGGTCGCCATGTGGGTGCCCCCCGCGTGGCCGCTCAAAACGACAAAACGCCGAATGCCCTGCGCGTAAAAGCCACGGATGATGTCTTTCAGTAAGCGGTGCAACGTGCGGCTGCGGATGCCCACGGTACCCGGATGTTCGCTGGAACTGCGACAGACGCCGTACCAAAGCGGCGGTGCCACCCACACGGAGGCCTTCCGGGAAGCCTCCCGGGCCAGGGCCACCGCGTGAAAGGTATCGGTTCCGAGCGGAAGGTGCGGCCCGTGTTCTTCCAGCGATCCACAGGGGATGATGATCGTTCCAACGGATTGCCGTTCCGTTTCGAACCGGGCCATGGTGATATCTTCCAGGACGTGCATGGCCTACTCCTTCCCTTTCGACACCGGGGCGACGTGTTCCCGAAAAACCGCGCCCCATCCTTAACCCGAATGCCTGTCGGGAGCAAGAGCCCGCCGGGCGGGTGTCTTGAAAAACGATCGATTGAAAAACGATCCCAGGTCCTTTACATAAGAAGTCAGGGCTTGAGTTTTGCCGCCGGTGGGCGGCCGTCCCTTGAGCCGCTGCCGGGGGAAGTCTCTTCTGCAAGGGAACCCCCTGCGATAGGGTTCCGGTTTCTGTTTTTTCAAGCGAGTGCGCCATGCCCGTTGCGTCTTATCAGACCGCTTTTCTCGTCTTCCTCTTGAACCTGCCCTTCGGTGCGTGGCGAGCCAAGGTGGAACGGTTTTCGTTTCCGTGGTTCCTGGCCATTCACCTTCCGGTTCCTCTGGTGGTGGCCCTCAGGGTATTTTCAGGTGCGGGGTGGCGCTTGGCCACGTTTGCCGTGTTCATCGGCGCCTTCTTCACCGGGCAGCTGCTGGGCGGCATGGTCTACCGCGGAGGCCGGCGCTGGCTGGATGGAAAGAACGACTCCGGGGCGACGAAAAGAAAGGAGGGTGTGCGATGGCTTCGAAGAAAATCTTGATGCTCGTGGGCGATTTTGTGGAAGACTACGAGGCGATGGTGCCCTTTCAGATCCTGACCATGGCCGGACATGTGGTTCATGCGGTCTGCCCGGGGAAAAAGGCCGGAGAAACGGTGCGTACGGCCGTCCATGACTTCGAAGGCGATCAGACCTACAGTGAAAAGCCCGGCCACAACTTTCATCTGAACGCCGCGTTCGACGACGTCGCCCCCGAAGACTACGACGCGCTCGTCATCCCCGGCGGCCGGGCTCCCGAATACATCCGGTTGAACGACCGGGTGCTCGAAATCGTCCGCCACTTCGCGAGTGCCGGAAAGCCCATCGCGTCCATCTGCCACGGGCTGCAGGTCCTGACCGCGGCTGGTGTGCTGCAAGGAAGGACCTGCATGGCTTATCCCGCCGTCAAGCCGGACCTGGTGCAGGCGGGCGCCCAGTGGGTGGATGTCAACGAGACGTTCTCCAACGCTCATGTCGATGGAAACCTTGTGACGGCGGCCGCCTGGCCAGCCCATCCCGAATGGATGCGGAAGTTCCTCGGGCTGTTGGGCACATCCATTCAGCCGTAAGGAACCGGTGCATTGAGGCCGGCGGGTCCTCATCGCGCCATGGAGTCACCGTGATCGAATACCTGGCCATCTTCGGCGGATCCTTCATGCTGGCCCTTTCGGGGGCGCTCATGCCGGGACCGCTCTTTACCGTGACCCTTTCGGAATCGGCGCGGACCGGCTTCAGAGCGGGCCCGCTCCTCATGACCGGTCATTCCATTCTGGAACTGGCCCTGGTGGCGGCGATTCTTTTGGGGTTGGGACCCTATCTCGAACTTCCCACCGTCACGGGCGTGATCGCGCTCCTCGGCGGCGCGTTGCTCGTCTACCTGGGCTGGGACATGCTGCGAAGCGCCGGCCGGCTTTCCCTGCGCTGGGATCCGGTCGCCGAAAAGCGAAGCGCTGCGCGCCACCCCGTGGTGATGGGGGCGCTGGCAAGCCTCGCCAACCCCTATTGGACGCTCTGGTGGGCCACCATCGGTCTGGGGTACCTCATCGCGGCCATGAAGTACGGCGCCCCCGGTGTGGCCTTGTTCTTCGTGGGGCACATCGCGGCCGATTTCGCCTGGTACAGCCTGGTGTCCTTCGGGGTCAGCCGCGGAAAGACCCTGCTCGGCGATTCGGGCTACCGATGGACCCTTCGGGCCTGCGGGCTGGTGCTCATCTTTTTCGGCGGCTGGTTTCTGATTTCAGCCCGTGACTTCCTCGGTTCGCTGGCGGCTTGAAGCACCCTCTTCGGTCTTCGTTCCCGTCCTGACGAAAGACTCAGCCGGTGAAGTGAAGGACCACACATGGACGAAACCCTGAAGCAGGCCATTGTGGATCGAGTCGCCCGGGAGCCCTTCGCGCGGAAGCTGGGGTTGCGCCTGGTCGATCTGCGCGCAGGCTATTCGCGCGTGGCAATGGATTTCACGTCGGATCTCGAAAACATTTTCGGGATGGCCCACGGCGGGGCCGTTTTCGCCCTCATCGACGAAGCCTTTGAAACGGCCGTCAATTCCCACGGAACCGTCGCGGTGGCCCTCAGCATGACCGTCAACTACACGGCGGCCGCGGAACCGGGAAGCCGGCTTACGGCCGAAGCCCGCGAAATGAACCGGAGCCGCAGGACCGCGCTCTACGACATCCGGGTGACCGACGAAAACGGCCGGCTGATCGCCACGTGTCAGGCGCTCGCCTATCGGAAGGGCGCGCCGCTTCCCTTCATCCACGGCGATTGAAGCCGTTGCAAAGCCGAAACGCCACCCTGGCCCGTCCCACGAGATGGGGCATGGTTTTCCGGAGGAACTCCCGACCTGGCGATCCACGACTTCACGATTGGCCATCGATGATTTCGGGATTCCCGGCCCCTGTTGAATGCGTTGCGCCTGCGGCGGCTGCCGCAGGATATCCATCACCTGGGCCGCACGATATTCGAGGAGACTCCGGTGAGAGCGGTCACGCCCAGGGCATCGAAATGATATCGGAATATCAAGGAGCCGTTTCCATGGACGAACGCGTGCAAGAATTGGTGGAAGCCACCCGGGACTTGGTCCGGTATATCGAAAGTGAATCGGTCTTCGACAAGGCGGCCGACGGGGGGTGCGGTTACCTGGACACTTACCGCTCGGAAGCCTTCGATCGTCTCCTCCAAAGGGCCAAGCAAGCGGCGAACCGCTTGGACGGACGGTCATGAACGGCCGGTCGGGTGATCCTTCCGGTGCCTGGCGCTGATGCACAGCCCCGTCACTGCGCTCACCAGCCGGGTCAGTTCCGGAAGCGAAATCCGGCCGTTGAACGCTCCCAGGTGTGGCCCCGTATAGACCACAACGTCGTCCCGGCCGCGCTGGATCTTCTGCACCGTCTCCGGCGGGTAACCCCGTTCCATCAAGAAGCTGCGGAATTCCTGGTCGGTCATTTCCAGCTGGTCGGGGACCCTGAGGATTTCTTCCATATGCCGGTCAACGCCCATTTCTTCGATCATGCGTGAAGCCAGCGCTGGAAGGTCCGCGGCGGGCAGCGGCCTTTCGCAGTCCGTTCCCACGAATCCTCGGAAGTACCCGCAGACGATGGTTTCCAAAGCCTGTGCGAGGAGTTCGGGGTCGAAGAGGTCCCGGGCGTCCACCGGCCGGCCCGCTTCGTCCCACCCGATCCGAGCGGGGTCGCAGTTGCGGAAATAGCTTCCCGCGACGAGAAAGAGGCTCAGGAGATGGCTCCCCATTTCCTGGTAGAGCTTGTCGTTTTCCCTCGACCGGCAGGCTTCCAGGTGCTCGAAGTCTCTTGGGCCCGCCAGGCCGAAGTTGGGGAAGCGGCACGATGCAAGCCACCGGTCCAGCCGTCCGCCGCGTGGCCACAGGTACCGGCCCCCGTCGTTTCGGCGGTGCTGCTGCACCCGGTTGTGAAAAAGCGGGATGGGGGCCGTGTGAAGAATGCCGCGGCCGGCGAGGCTTCCCAGTGCGCGGGCGTTTCGGCTGAGTGCTTCCACAAACGTTTCGGGCGGAAGGGGCGCTCCGTTTCGAGGTGCGTTGGGGTAGGCGAAATAGTCCGGGTGAGCCGAAAAGGCGATGGCGAAGCGGGCTCGCCGGCCGTTTCCCAACGGGACGCCTTCCGTTCGGAAGACGCAGCGGTTCTGAAACCGAATCGGACGGGGAACGTCGAAGGCGGGATCCTCCGTCGGCAGGCAACGCCCCAGATGTTCCATCCAACAGGCTTCCTTCTGTAAGAGAGCGGCTTCGTCTTTGTCTGCTGCCGTCTTTACCACGAAGAGTCGCTGCCGGCGGCGGCAACGGGCCGCGAGGCTTCGGCCCAGCACCTTGAAGTCTCGGAGCCGGCGGGCGGTGAGTGCCGGCCAGGGGACCTGCGGCGCCGGTTCCAGGGGCGGGACGTCCAGCGACGGGCCTTCGAGGCCAACCGGAAGCGACCCCAGCCCTTCGGCCGCTGCCCGTTGCACGCTTCCCGACCTGGAAAGAGCCGCGTTTCGAAGCACCGTCCACGCTTCTTGGGAGACGGCGTCGCTTTCCGATTTTCGAAGGATATCGGCGAGGCCGTCGGCGGTTTCCCGGAAGAGAAAATAGCTTTGCTTGTGGCGGCCGTAGACCGGGCGGTCGAAGACGCGCTGGAGGCTCAAAACCGTTTCGATGCGTGCCGCTTGCGGATGTTCGGCCAGTGCCCTCCGCAGGGTCTGAACGGTCATCCAGGCGCCGGTGAAATCAAGATCGCGGCAGCGTAGAGCGTGTTCGGCGTCGAAAAACGTTTTCAGGCGATCGAGGATCATTCGGTTTCCGACCTGTGGTCTTTTCCTTCCAGTCCCAGGCAGAAGGCGAGCGCGTTTTTTCCCAATTCGTTGACGGCGTAGCCGCCTTCGAGGATCGCAAACCTTCGGCCGTGATCCGTTTTCGCCGCCGCTTCGAAGACGGCGAATCCTATCCGGTGAAAGTCTTGGGTGGAGAGGCAACCGCCCCAGTCGTTTTCGTACAGGTCGAACCCGGCGCTTACCGCGATGACGTCCACCGGGGGGAGCGTCAAAATGCGGTCCAGGAGCCTCTCCATGAGCGCCTGACGTTCGCCGTGCCAAATATCGATCATGGTGACGCGGGGGTCGTGAGCGAAAATCTCGCGGGTCCCGTCGCCCTGATGCATGTCGATGTCGACGATGGCGGCTCGCCGCAGGCTCTTTTCCGTGAACAGCCGCGCGACGGCGACGGCCATGTTGTTGAAGAAGCAAAAACCCCCGAAGCGGTTCTTCCCGGCGTGGTGTCCCGGCGGGCGGATCACGGCGAAGGCCGGTTCCCCTTCCATGGCCAGTTCGGCCGCCCGGATGGCGCCGCCCGCCGCCAGAAAGGCGGCTTCGTAAACGGCGGGGCCCTGGAGCTGCACCTGGATCAGGTGATCCGGTTCGTGGACCCTCAGGATGTCTTCCTTGGAGGCGGGTTCGGGCGCAACGACCGCGTAACGGGGTCGCAGCTTGTTCATGATGGCCAGCACCCGGGCGGGGTTTTCCACCGCGCAGGTGGGGTACCGGGTCGCGTAGCCTTCGTGGTAGACGATCTTCACAGGCTTTTCCGCGCGCACCATGGAGTTGCTCGCTTGTCAGGGTGCCGCCGGGCAGGAACCGAAGGTCACGCAAAGACGGCGGATCACGCTTTCAAATCGCGCGATTTTACCACTTCCTTCAGTTTTTCGGCAATCGCTTCGTAAAGGGCCAGTCCGGCGTTTTCGCCATAGCCTTTTTCCGCGTGGATGAAGACCGGCTGGCCGGTTCCGTACTTGAGCTTCGATGAAACCACCACGTAGGGGATGTGACGTTCCCGGTCCACGTCATGGACCAGCGAGATGAAATGGCCCCGGATGAGGATGAGGTCCGGCGTTTCCAGGCGGGGGCTCATGTGATAGGCGAAGAGTTCTTCCCGAGGGAACTGCCGGATCCGCACCGAAAGGCCGTGGCGACGGCAGACCGTTTCCAGGAGCTTTCCGTCCAGCCCGCAATGAAGCATGTAGAGGACAAGCGGCTCCTTCTTTTCGTTTTCTTCGGCGACGCTTTCCATGGGCGCCCTTTTTTCGCCGGCCTGGAGGTCGGACGCGGCTGGATCCTGAAAGCGAATGATAGCATCAGCGAGGCGATCCCTTGCAACAGGTTTTTGGGGGGCGGGGACCGCGAATGGACGCGATCAGAGCCTGTCCGAGAATACCCTTCGCCCTTCCGGGGATGGAGTGTCTGTTTTTTCGCGTGGGGGCGGTTCGCGAACGGCACCTGAGGAGCGCCTCATGCCCTGTAGGAGGCGACTTGCCGGCGACCCCGATCGCGGCCAAGGACGCTCCTTCAGGAACGAGGAACCTCACGGCCCGGCTTTCATGGGCTTGTTTTTGGACAAGTTCTCAAAGAGCTAGGGGTTGTCCCCGAACACTTTCCGGAAGATGGTGTCCACGTATTTCAGATGGTAACCCAGGTCGAAGAGCGGCGCCAATTCTTCGGGGGAAAGGCGCCGCATGACTTCCGGGTCTTCTTGGAGGCGCTCCTTGAGGTTCCCGCCTTCGTGCCAGACTTTCATGGCGTTTCGCTGGACCAGCCGGTAGGCTTCTTCGCGGCTCAGACCCTTTCCGGTGAGCGCAAGAAGCACCCGTTGGGAAAAGAAGAGGCCGCCGGTGAGTTCCAGGTTGCGGCGCATCCGGTCGGGATAGACGAGGAGTCTGTCCAGCACGCGGGTGAGCCGAACCAGCATGGTATCGCAAAGGATGGTGGAATCGGGGCCGATGACCCGTTCGACCGACGAATGGCTGATGTCCCGTTCGTGCCACAGAGCCACGTTTTCCATGGCCGCCAGCGCGTTGGTTCGAAGAATCCGTGCGAGCCCCGAAAGATTTTCGCAGGCGATGGGGTTTCGCTTGTGAGGCATGGCCGAGGAGCCCTTCTGGCCCGGCGCGAAGTATTCTTCCGCTTCCCGCACTTCCGTCCGCTGAAGGTGCCGGATCTCCACGGCGATCTTTTCCATGGAGCAGCCGATAAGGGCGAGCGTCGCAAAGAACTCCGCGTAGCGGTCTCTCTGAATGACCTGTGTGCTGATGGGGGCCGGCTCGAGGCCCAGTCTGCGGCAGACCCGCGCTTCGATATCCGGGTCGATGTTGGCGTAGGTCCCCACGGCTCCTGAAATCTTTCCCACCCGCATGGTTTCCCGGGCGCGTTCCAGCCGCTCACGGTTTCGGCGCATTTCCGCGTACCAGAGGGCGAATTTCATGCCGAAGGTCACCGGTTCGGCGTGCACGCCGTGGCTTCGGCCGATGGTGACCGTGTCCTTGAATTCGAAGGCCCGCCGTTTGAGCACCGCAAGCAGCTGGTCCACGTCCTGCAGGAGCAGGTCGGCGGCTTCGACGAAAAGCAGGGCGTTGGCGGTATCGAGAACGTCCGAGGAGGTGAGCCCTTCGTGGATGAAGCGTGAGGCGGGCCCCACGTTTTCGGCGACGCTGGTGAGGAAGGCGATCACGTCGTGCTGGGTCTCCTTTTCGATGGCATCGATCCGGCCGACATCGAAGGCGGCCTTTTCGCGGATATCCTGCAGCGCTTGGGGAGGGATTTCGCCGCGTTCCGCCCGTGCTTCGCACACGGCCACTTCCACGTCCAGCCACTTGCGGTACTTGTTTTCTAGCGTCCAGATTCGGCCCATTTCCGGGCGGGTATACCGTTCGATCATGGCGTCGTCCTTTCCGAGGGTTGTGGGGGAGTCTCAGGATTCGTCCGATTCCTTGCTCAGTTGGTCCAGGGCCGTGTTGGGGCCCAGCAGGATCAGGACATCGGCTTCACGGATGACGAAATCGGCCTTGGGGATGAAGATGAGGTTTCCCGAACGGCCGTCCCGGATGGCGATCACCTGGATGCCGTAGCGGTTGATGAGGTCCAGGTCCCGGAGGGTTTTCCCCACGAAGCTTTCTGGAGGGCCCAATTCGAAAATGCTGTGGTCTTCGATGAAGGGGAGGTATTCGAGCATGTTGGGGTTGGCGATCCGCCGGGCGAGCGAAAGGGCCAGGTCCTTTTCCGGGAAGAGGATCCGGTCCGCTCCGATCCGCCGCAGGATGCGTTCGTGTTCCGAACTCAAGGCCTTGGCGTAGACTTCCTTCACGCCGATTTCCTTGAGATGGAACGTGGCGAGGATGCTTGCCAGCATATTGGTTCCGATGGTGACGACCGCCAGTTCCATGCCCCCGATTCCCAGGGCGAGGAGCGTTTCCTTGTCGGTCGCGTCGGCGAGGACGGCCTGGGCTATGTCGGTCTTGGCCCTCTGGACCTCGTCCTTTTCCTTGTCGATCCCCAGCACGTCGAAGCCCTTGGAAGTCAATTCCTGACCCAGGTAAAATCCAAAGTTCCCCAACCCGATGATGACGATGTGCCGCATAGGCTTTCCTCACCCGATCATGACCGGTTCTTCGGCGTAGACGTACCGCCCCTTGACTTCCCGGGCCGTGATCGCCATGGCGATCACCAGCGGTCCCAGCCGTCCCGTGAACATGATGACCGACAGGATCACCTTGCTCCAGGTGCCGAGCGTCGGGGTAATGCCCATGCTCAGCCCCACGGTCCCGAAAGCCGACGTGGTTTCGAAAAGAATCTCCATGAACCGCCCGCGGCTCTGAGGAAACGGCACACTCCCTGTCTCCATCAGCAGCACCAGAACCGTCCCGATGGTAACGATCGAAAGGGAAAGAACGATAACACCGAAGGCCCGGTTTATCGTTTCTTCGCCGATGGACCGCTTGAAGGCGTGAACCATGGGAGTGCCCCCGATCCGCGCCCGGCTGAGGGCCACCAGGACACCGAGGGTCGTGGTCTTGATTCCGCCCCCCGCGGAACCTGGAGACGCGCCGATGAACATCAAGATGATGGTGCCCATGAGGGTCGCATTGGTCATGGCGGAAAAGTCGAGGGTGTTGAAACCGGCCGTCCGGGTCGTGGTCGACTGGAAGAAAGCCGCGAGAAGCCGGTCGGCGGCCGGAAGCGGTCTGAGAACACCGGACCATTCGGTCACCAGAAAGAAGGCCGTCCCTCCCGCGAGCAGCGCCGAGGTCATGACGAGCACCAGCTTGGTGTGCAGCGAAAACCGACGCCAGCGGGGAACGACGTGCCCGCCCCGCGGAGCCGTGAAGACGCGGAGCACTTCGTAGAGCACCAGGAAGCCGATGCCGCCCGCGATGATGAGCCCGGCCACGGTGACGTTCACCGTCGCATCGCTCACATAGGCCATGAGCGAATCGGAAAAGAGCGAAAAGCCGGCGTTGCAGAAGGCGCTCACCGCGTGAAACGCCGCGAGGTAAAAGGCCTGCAGGGGTTCGAAGCGGTCCAGGAACCGGACGAACAGGGCGAGCGTTCCCAGGGATTCGAAAGCCACCGTGAAGAGGAGGATGTGTTTCAAGAGATTGAAAAGGTCGGCGCTGGGGCTGTGCGTGTAGATGTCCTGGAGCAGAAAGCGTGAGCGGAACGTGACGCCGCGCCCGAGCACCATGAGAAAGACTGTGGAAAAGAGCATGATGCCCAGGCCGCCCGTCTGGATGAGCCCGAGGATGATCAGCTGCCCTCCCAGGGTGAAGTCGCGTCCGATGTCGTAAAGCGTGAGTCCGGTCACGCACGTCGCCGAAGTCGCCATGAAAAGAGCGTCCACGGCGGGGATATGGTCGCCCCGGGTGGTCGGGAAGGCGAGCAGGAGCGCGGTTCCCGTGAGGATCAAGCCGAGGAATCCGATGATGGGGACGGTCCAGGGCGACAGGGAATACAGTCCCTTGTTTGGCATGAAAACGTTCTCCGAAACGTTTGCGGATGCGCGCATTTCTATAGCACGGCCCTGTCCCCTTGCCAAGAAAACGCCTGGAGGCGGCCGTGGAAGGCCACCCCGCCCCGCCCGGCTCAAGTTGACGCTCCGGCTGCGCGAGCCTATAATCCCTAAAACATGCGTTCCGCGTGAACTTGCCTCCTTCGCCCACGGAGACGGACCCTGCAACGGCTCGAATCACTTCATGACCCGGAAACCGTTTCCGCTCCGATCGCGCACCGCGGAGCCTGTCACCGCTTTTCCGTTCCCCTGGTGCCCGGTCGCCTGCTCAGGCGCTACAAGCGGTTCCTGGCCGATGTGATGCTCGACGACGGGCGGGCGGTGACCGTGCATTGCCCGAATTCCGGTTCCATGAAGGGATGCCTGGAAGAAGGGGCGCCCGTTTACTGTTCGCCGAACGCTTCGCCCAAGCGCCGGACGGCTTACACCTGGGAAATGATCCGCATCGACGGGGGCTGGGTGGGGATCAACACGGGGATTCCGAACATCCTGGCGGTCCGGGCCGCCGAAAACCGGGCGCTGCCCCTCTTCAAGACCGTGCAGCAGGTCGCCCGCGAAGTCCGATTGGGCGAGCACAGCCGAATCGACCTTAAAGTCGAAACGGCCGAAGGCCCGATTTTTGTTGAAGTGAAAAACGTGACGCTGGTGGAAGACGGGACGGCGCTTTTTCCCGATGCCGTGACGAGCCGCGGCACCAGGCACCTGGAGGAATTGATGCGCTTGAGGCAGCGCGGGATCGCCGCCGCCATGCTTTACGTGGTCCAGCGCGGAGACGCCGTTCGGTTTGCGCCGGCCGACGCCATCGACCCCGTCTATGCCGCAGCCTGCCGGAAGGCCGTGCGGGCCGGAGTCGTCATGACGGCGGTCCGGGCTCGGGTCACCCCCGAACACATCTGCCTGGAACGACTGCTGCCGCTCGCCTTTTAGATCCCGTGACGGCGCGGCGGCGGGCGCCCTCCACGGTGCGCTTCGGAGGTTCTTCGAGGGGGCGGCATCCGCCATCCGAATGGGGACCATCGAACAGGGCGTGCCCGCAGGCACGAGGCACGGTTTTGTGCCGTTGGAACGAAACATGTTTTTCTGCCGTAGGAGCCGGCTTGCCGGCGACCCAAGTCCCTGCAGGTCGGCTCCCGCAGGATGAGCCCCGCAGCTCGGGAACCCGGAATGTGGATCGTCTGCGGGGCGTAACAGGCGGCGGTCTTTCGTGATCGTCGAGCGAATGCAGATCATTGGCAGCAGGCTCAAAGGCGATGATATTTTCGAACGACCACAGGATCCATTGATTGGAAAAAGGAGGGACGGGGCTATGAGTGAAATCATGACGGTCAAGGCAAGGGAGATTCTCGATTCGCGGGGGAATCCCACCGTGGAAACCGAGGTGGTTCTGGAGTCGGGGGCCGCCGGGAGGGCGGCGGTGCCGTCGGGGGCTTCCACAGGTTCGCGCGAAGCCCTGGAACTCAGGGACGGAGACGCAAAGCGCTACCTGGGCAAAGGGGTCCTGGAAGCCGTCCGGCACGTGAACGAGGAGATCGGGCTCAAGATCATCGGCTTGGACGCCCAAGACCAGGTGGAACTCGACCGTTTCATGATCGCGCTCGACGGCACGGAAAACAAGAGCCGTCTGGGGGCGAACGCCATCCTGTCGGTCAGCATGGCCGCCGCCAAGGCCGCCGCCGAAGAAACCGGGCTGTCGCTTTACCGTTACCTGGGAGGCGTCTCGGCCTATGTCCTTCCGGTTCCCATGATGAACGTCCTGAACGGGGGGGCTCATGCCGACAACAACCTGGACATCCAGGAATTCATGATCGTTCCGGCCGGTGCCCCGTCTTTCAAAGGGGCGCTCCGAATGGGCACGGAGGTCTTCCACCACTTGAAGAAGATTTTGAAGGCCCGCGGGCTGAACACCGCGGTGGGCGACGAAGGCGGATTCGCGCCCAACCTCGCCTCCAACGAAGAAGCCATGGAACTGCTCATGGACGCCATCAAGGCGGCCGGTTACGTTCCCGGCGAGGACGTGTTCATCGCCTTGGACGCGGCGGCCAGCGAATTTTACGAAAACGGCGCCTACCGGCTGGCGGCTGAAAAGAAGCCGCAGAAGAGCGCCGAAGAACTGGTCGCGTTCTACCGGTCCTGGTGCGAACGCTATCCGGTCATTTCTTTGGAAGACGGCATGGCCGAAGGCGACTGGGCCGGCTGGAAACGGCTCACCAAAGAACTGGGAAGCAAGATCCAGATCGTGGGAGACGATGTCTTCGTGACCAACACCCGCATCCTGGCCCGCGGGATCGACGAAGGCGTGGCCAACGCCGTCCTGATCAAGCTCAACCAGATCGGCACGGTGACCGAAACCCTGGAAGCCGTCTCCATGGCCTACCGGGCCGGCTACCGAGCGGTGATTTCCCACCGGTCCGGCGAAACGGAGGACACCTTCATCGCGGACCTGGCGGTCGGCGCTCGGACGGGGCAGATCAAGACCGGGTCCCTTTCCCGGACCGACCGCGTGGCGAAATACAACCAGCTCCTTCGCATCGAAGAAGAACTGGGAGATTCCGCACGTTTTGCCGGGATCGAGGCCTTCCGGCGTTGAACCGGGTCCGGGAGGCGCGACGCGGTGGGTGTGGAAGCGAATCCTTCGCAAGACCGTTCCGCCGGGAAGCCCCAGGGGAAGCCGTCGGCCGCCCCGCGGGTCGCCCTCACCGGGGGGATCGCCAGCGGGAAAAGCGCGGTTTCGGACCTGTTTCGACAAAAGGGGGCGGTCGTCCTCGACGCGGACCGGGCCGCCCGGGAAGCGGTCCGCCCCGGAACCCGCTCCTGGCGGCGGCTGCGGGAACTGCTGGGGTCGGATTTCTTCCTCGAAGACGGCCAACTGGACCGCCGCCGTCTTCGGCTTCGCATCATCGACGATCCGAGCCTTCGAGCCGAAGTGAACGCGGTGCTGCATCCCACGGTCATGGAAATCATGGAAGAAGGGTGGCGGGAAGCGCGATCACACAACCCGGAGGCGCTCGTTCTGTTCGACATTCCGCTCCTTTACGAAGCCGGGCTGGACGGCCGGTTCGATCGGGTGATCCTGGTGTATGCCCCGCCGGAAGTCCAAGTCCGGCGGCTCATGGAAAGGGACGGCGTTTCCCGCGAAGAAGCGGAACGGACCCTCGCCATGCAGATGTCCATCGATCGGAAGAGGGCGCGGGCCCACCTGGTGATCGATAACGGCGGAAGCCTTGAAGCCACCCGCAGGCAGGTGGACGCCGTCTGGCGGGTGCTCGCGAGGGAGGTTGCGGGAGCGCCCAAGGAGCTTGTCCGAGAATAGGTTTCGGGGTGCTTTTGCAGGAACCGGCCTGCCGGCGACCTCCATCGCGGCCAAGGCCGCTCCCACAAGGGATTCGGATCGCTGTCTTTGCATTGTCGGACAGCTTCCTGGGAAGCCTGGTCCCGCCAACGCCTTGCTGGAGGTGAAAAATCGCATGATGCCGGTACACAAGCACGATGTGGTGATCGTGGGGTCGGGTCTTGCCGGACTCCGAACGGCCGTCGAAGTGGTGGGTTCGGCCGACGTGGCCCTCATCTCCAAGGTCTTTCCCACCCGGTCCCATTCGGGTGCAGCCCAGGGCGGGATCGCGGCCGCCATCGGAAACGAGGAGCCCGATTCCTGGGAATGGCACATGTTCGACACGGTGAAAGGCGGCGACTACCTGACCGACCAGGACGCCGCGGAAGTGCTGGCCCGGGACGGGCCTCGAGCGGTCTACGAACTGGAACACATGGGGGTACCCTTCAACCGGACGCCCGAAGGAAGGATCGCCCAGCGCGCCTTCGGCGGTCACACCCGGGACTACGGGAAGGCGGCGGTGAAACGCGCCTGCTACGCGGCGGACCGGACCGGCCGGGTGATCCTGGACACCCTCTACGGCCAGGCCGTCCGGAAGGGCATCCGCGTCTACTCGGAACTTTCCATCGTGGATCTCATCTTCCGGGACGGCCAAGCGGCAGGACTGGTCGCCTACGACCTCGCAACGGGTGAACTCCACCTCTTTCACTGCCGGCTGCTGCTGCTCGCCACCGGCGGCTTTGGAAAGGTCTATAAGACGACTTCCAACTGCTTCGCCAACACGGGCGACGGCGTCTACCTCGCCTACCGCGGCGGCCTTCCGCTCGAAGACATGGAATTCGTCCAGTTTCACCCCACCGGCATCCACGGCCTGGGCGTGCTCATCAGCGAAGCGGCCCGCGGCGAAGGCGGGATCCTTCGAAACCGGGATGGCGAATGGTTCATGGAACGTTACGCGCCGACCATCAAGGACCTCGCCGCCCGCGACGTGGTTTCCCGGGCCATCATGCAGGAAATCCAGGAAGGGCGCGGTATCGACGGCCAGGACTTCGTGCACCTGGACCTCACCCACCTGGGTAAGGATCGGCTGGCCGAACGCCTCTCCGATATTTCCTCCTTCGTCCGCATCTACCTGGGGATCGACCCGGCTTCCGAACCCATTCCCGTCCATCCCACCTGCCACTACATGATGGGCGGCATCCCCACCGACGTGGACGGCCGTGTCCTGGGAAAAGACCTGCAGCCCGTCACGGGGCTCTTCGCGGCCGGTGAATGCGCCTGCGTCTCCGTTCACGGCGCCAACCGCCTGGGATGCAATTCGCTTCTGGATCTCGTGGTGTTCGGCCGGCGAGCCGGAAAGAAAATGTTGGCGCAACTCCCGAACGTTCCGTGGCCCCAACTCCCGCGGGATGCCGGCGATGCCGTGCGGGAACGCATCGAGCGGCTGAAGGGACGATCGTCCGGGGAACGCGTCCACGGCCTCCGCCGGGAACTCCAGCAGGTGATGATGGAACGCTGCGCGGTGTTCCGCCGGGAAGCCGACCTCCGGCAGGCGCTGGAGGACGTCCGGGCGCTCCAAGCCCGCTGCCGCGACGGGCTCTACCTGGACTACCGCGGTGAACGCTTCAATACCGATCTTCTGGAAGCCCTGGAACTGGAGTCCCTCCTGGGGCTCGCCGAAACCATCGTGCTTTCGGCGCTCAAACGCACGGAAAGCCGCGGCGCCCATTGGCGCGAAGATTTTCCGGATCGCGACGACCAACGGTGGCTCAAGCACACGCTGGTCGCGCTGGAAGACGGCGAGCCCGTGATCTTCTACAGGCCGGTGACCGTCACCCGCTTCGAACCCAAGCCGAGGGTGTACTGAGATGGAACTGCGTTTCAAGATCTACCGGTTCGATCCCCGGGTGGACAGCGAACCGCGGTATCAGGACTACGTGGTGCAGGCGGATCCGCGCGAACGCATCCTGGACTGCCTGAACCGGATCAAGTGGGAACAGGACGGGAGTCTGAGCTACCGGATGTCCTGCGGGCACGGAGTGTGCGGTTCGGACGCCATGCGCATCAACGGCCGCTGCGCCCTCGCCTGCCAGAAGCTGGTCAAGGATGTCGCGGATTCCGAAGTGCTCTTGGAACCGCTTCCGACCTTCACCGTGCTCAAGGACCTGGTGGTGGACCTGGATCCCTTTTTCGAACGCGTCAACCAGATGCGGCCCTATCTCCTCGCCGCCTTGGAAGAACCGAACCGGGAACGCCTCCAGACCCCCGAAGCCCGCAAAAAGCTGGATCACGTGATCCGCTGCATCCTGTGCGCCTGCTGCACGGCGTCCTGCCCCATCGTCCAGGAAGGCACCCCCTTCATCGGGCCGGCCGCCCTGGTGTGGGCCTTCCGGAACATTTTCGATTCCCGCGACGCCCGGCATGAAGAACGCCTCAAGGCCGTGGACACGTCGGACGGTGCCTGGGGATGCCGAAACCATTTCGAATGCACGCGGGTCTGCCCCAAGGAAATCCCCGTCACCAAGAGCATCAATATCATCAAGCGCGAAATCGAAAAGGCGCTCCGCTGACACCTTCCGGTGGTTTACCGCTTTTGCGATTGAAGCCGTCCGTTACATCTGGTAGTTAGCGTGAGGACCAAAAGCGGCCGGTTTGAGCTGCGTTTTCCAGGCGGATGCGCTGGCGTGAAAGCGCGGCGTTTTCTCGAAAAGGAGGGCATGCGGATGTTCGAGCAAAAAGAGGTGGAAGCGAAAATTCACGAACTCTATCCGGATATCCAGCGCTACGGAATTTTCCTCAAAGTGAAAAAAGACCGCCTGATCGGCGCCCAAAACTACGTGCTCACTCTGGAAAAGGACAATCGCACGGCTTCGTTCAAGCTGGATCTGGACGATGTCAAGCAATGCATGGCCGGCAATCGGTGTTCACTCATCACCTTGGAACTGGAAAAGTTCATCCGGCAGTTCATCGACGAAAGCTACAGCATTTCGGAGGCCGGCTGAAAGCGGGCGGAAGGGGAAAAGGAACCGACACGATGCTGCATTTCCTGCCGGCTCCGGTAAACGGAGCGCTTTCTCTGTTTCTTCTGTCGTTCAACACGGTTGCCTGCTGCCTGCCGCTGTTTCTGGTGGCTTTTCTGAAGCTCGCCGTCCCCTCTCGCCCCTGGAGAAAGGGCTGCGATGTGGTTCTGAACGGTATCGCCGAAGGCTGGATCCTGGGGAACAACCTCTCACTGAAACTCACCAAGAAAATCCACTGGGACGTGAAAGGGCTGGAGGGGCTCAAGCGAAACGGATGGTACCTGGTTCTCGCCAACCACCAGACGTGGACGGACATCGTGGTGCTCCAGAAGATCTTTTGGCGAAAGATCCCTTTTCTGAAATTCTTCCTGAAAAAAGAATTGATCTACGTCCCCTTTCTGGGGCTCGCGTGGTGGGCCTTGGATTTTCCTTTCATGGAGCGGAGTCCGAGGGGGATGGCGTCCCGGCGTTCCAGGGCGAGGGGGGGAGACCTGGCGGCCACCGCCAAGGCGTGCGAAAAGTTCAAGACCATCCCGATTTCGGTCATGAACTTCGTCGAAGGCACGCGTTTTACCCCGGAAAAACGGGACGGTCAACGGTCTCCCTTCCGGCACCTGCTGCGGCCCAAGGCGGCGGGAATCGCTATCGTTCTCGCCTCCATGGGCGAGCAGCTCCACCGGATCCTGGACGTCACCATCGTCTATCCCGAAGGAGTCAAAAGCTTTTGGGCCTTTCTGTGCGGCCGGGTTACCCGGGTGAAGGTCCGCGTGCGGGCGCTTCCAATAACGTCCGAACTTCTGGGCGATTATTTTGAAGACCGCGAATACCGAGCCCGTTTTCACGACTGGCTCAACCGCCTTTGGGAAGAAAAGGACGGGCGGATCGCCGCGCTCCTGGCGAGTGCCGAAGCCGGCTGCGACCCCGTGGCCTTGGAAGGGGCCGCCTGACGGCCCGCGCTTTACCGAGGCCGTTGCATGGCCTCTTTTTTCGAACTTCCGGCGAAAACCGTACGTCTTTCTTCATCGTCTGGTGCGTTCCGTCCCGCCATGCGGCGGGACTCCACGCACCCTACGCTTCCCGCGAAAGCCACCCTTGTAGGAGCTGGCTTGCCGGCGACCCGGATCGTCGCGTTGCGGCCGGGGGCCGGAAAGCCGAAGCGGAATGCTCTGTGGGAACCGGCTTGCCGGCGGCCCGAATGGCAGCACAGGATGAAGCGGTGGTTGTGTAGGGTGCGTGGCGTGAGGCGAAGCCGAACGCAACGCACCAAGGGAACTCACCGGGTCCACGCCTTGTGGAGCAACGCCAAGGCGTCCTGGTATTCCAATTCTTCGGGATTGAAGATGACCGACGGGTCGTTCACAGCGGTTCGCGCGACGTCTTCGAACCGTTCCGGCGGGACGTCGGCTTCCGAAAGCGTGCGGGGAAGACCCGCCAGCCGATGCAATTCGTCCTGGAGCTCCCTGACGAACGCCACGGTCTTTTGCGGCCGTTGGGCGGCCGGGGTTTCCGCGTAGGTTTCGGGGCCGGCGAGCGGAAGCAGCAGGTCGCCGATTGGCTCCCGCCGGCTTTTCAGGTTGTACTCCAGCCCGTGCGGCAAAAGGATGTTCATGGCGACGCCGTGAGGCACGTGGCAGACGCTCCCCAACGCGTGTCCCAAGCTGTGTACGGCGCCCACCATGGCGTTGGAAAAGGCAGCGCCCGCAAGGCACGAGGCGTTGGCCAGCGCAAAACGTCCTGCCACGTCCTTTCCGTCTTTCACCACGGGAATCAGGTTCCGGGAAATCAGCCGGATCGCCGCGTGCGCGTGGGCGTCGCTCAAAGGATTCCTCTGGAGCGACAGCGTCGCCTCCATGGCGTGGGCCAGGGCATCCATGGCGGTGGCGGCCGTCATCCGGGGCGGCAGGCTGAGGGTCATCCGCGGGTCGAGTATGGCGACCTTCGGGAGCAGGTGGTAGGAAGAAAACGCCATCTTGACGTTCTTTTCGGGATTGGCGATCACGGCGACCAGCGTCACTTCGGAACCGGTCCCGGCCGTCGTGGGAACCACCACCAGCGGCCGCATCGGTTTCCTCAAGACTTCCGCGCCGACGAACCGCATCAGGTCGTCGGCTCCTTCCGTGATGACGATGTTGGCACCCTTAGCGGTATCGATCACGGACCCGCCGCCCACGGCCACCAGCGAATCGCAGAGCGCTTCCCGGTAGGCGCGGGCTACGTTGTTGACCACCGCATGAGACGAATCCGGCGGCACCCGGTCGTAGACGCCGCCGATGGCGGCGTTGCTTTCCGCGAACGCGGCGGTCACCAGTTCCAGGAGCCCGGCCGCCCGAACGCCGGGGTCGGTCACGATCAAGGGGCGGTTCACGCCGAGTTGTTCCAGTTCGTGGGGCAGGTTGTCGAGCGCCTTGTGGCCTGAAACGATCTTCACGGGATTATAAAATTCGAAGTAGGCCGGCAGCATGGCGGATGCCTCCTTGTGAGGGTGGTCGGCAATCACAACCCGAAGGGGATGCCCAGCGCATAGAGCCTCAGCCGCTGGGCCTGGCGGGTTCCGAACGGGACGGCCGGGACGCGCTTCATGACCCGCCGGGCGATCCAGTTCGGGTACAGGAGCGCCTGCACTTGGTTGATGCAGCGGGTGAGGGCCACCGCCTGGGAAAGATCGCCCTTGACGCTCAGGCGATGCTCCGCGAAAGCCTGCGGGATGCTCCGCTGCGGGGTGAGGACCAACATGGCGGATTCCAGGTTCTTGAAATAAATGACGAGGTCCGCTTCGTCTTCTTCGATCTTCGATCCCCGGTACCGCAGCCGCCCGTCTTCCTTTTCAAGCCCCATGCGGGGGCCGAAGGGGAGCACCTTGAAGAGCACGGTGGCGCCTTCGGGCCACCGGCTGATTTCGTACCGGATGACGTCATCCCTCCTGGAAGCGGACTGAAGCGCCTTGCCCAGCACGCGGAAGGCCACCCGCGCGGTCACGGTCTTGAACCGTTTGCGATCCGGAACGAACCGCCCGAAGGCGCCTTCCGGAAGCATGATGCCGAGCCTTTTGAGGAGCTTGGGGGTGGGTTCGCCGTTGGGCGTAAAACCTCGTAACCGGTAGTATTCGTCCAGCATCCGCTCCAGGGGCACCCGGTGCCGTGCCGGGTCGCTCGCTCGCGCATCCCTGAGGAACCGCTGCGGTAGTGTGTCGTCTTTTCGTGAGACGCCTTCCCGCGCGTTGAGGTACCGTTCCAGGGTGTGGATGCGCCTTCCGGCCCGGAGGAACCTCTTCTGGTCCATGGGGAGGCCCATGACCGACTGGAAAAGGTCGCTCAGGACGCTCACGTCCATGAGCGGGAGTGCCGCTTGCGGGAGAGCCTGCATGGTGAATCCGAGCAGCGGCTTGGGGGTGAAGCGCGCCACGGGGGGTTCCAACAGATAGGCGTAGGTGGTGAAAAGGCAGGTGTCGAGAGAATTGAGTGCGGCGTAAAGGTCTTCGAAAAAGATCGTGAACCGCGCCTTGGCCCGCGTGGAGGTGGGGTCCAGAAAGCCGAAGAAAACTTCCAGGGGAAAGAGGGTCGCCGACAGGTGGCAGGCGCCGCGGTTCGCCACCGCGTAGGCGAGTCCTTGGCCCCAGGAGCCCCTCGGGTCGTAGGCCGCCGCCTCCAGTCCCTTCACCTGGATGGCGAAGTCTTCGCCCCCGTAGTGCTTCGCAAGGCTTCGCGTTCCCTGGGCCATTGCGTCGCCGAACCCGCGCCGGTAGGCGATGCTTTCGATGGCTTCCGAGACCCCGTCGGGCGTTCCGAAACGGAGCGGCGTTTCGAGCAGTCCCTTGTCGCCCGCTTCCATGACGTAAGCCAGGGTGCCGCCGGTGGAGATGGTGTCCAGCCCCAGCCGGCCGCACAAATCGTTCCATTCGGCGATCCGGTCGGGATCGAAGACGCCGAGGTTCGTTCCCAGGAGTCCCACCGTTTCGTACTCCGGGACCTGCTGTTCCCGGCCGTTGATGGTCGCCTTGTGGCCGCAGAGGATCGTGCACGGCTTGCAGGTGCTGTAGGTGAACCCGTAGCGTTCGCGAAGGGCCTGGCCGGAGACCGCGGCGGCTTCCGGGTGCGTCCCGTCCTGGAAGTTCCGGATCGGCAGGATGCCGCCGCCGTTGCACAAGTTCACGTTGGACGCGGTGCCGTAGCGGCGGTAGAGTTCCGCCGTGAAGCGGTTCCGGTTGATGTAGTCGGTGGCGACCTTTCGGGCCTCGTCGAACCTTCGCTGGTCCCGCGGATGGATGGTGTAGCGGCCGCCGGCGGCGACCACGGCCTTGAGGTTCTTCGATCCCATGACGGCGCCGAACCCGCACCGTCCGAAAAACCGGTGGCCGGAGGCGATGTTGGCGTAGAGCACCCGGTTTTCCCCGGCAGGGCCGATCACCATGGCGGCGCTCTTGCGATCCAGCTCCAGCGTTTCCTGGGTTTCCCGGGTGTCCTTTCCCCAAAGGTCCGCCGCCGGTTCGAAGGTCACGCCGTCGGGGTCGATCCGAAGTGTTACGGGTTCGTCGGATTTTCCGGTGATCACGAGCCCTTCGTAACCCGCCGTCTTGAACGCCATGCCGAAGGGCCCGCCGCAGGACGAGGACGCAACGAGCCCCGTGAGCGGGGACTTGGTCGCGGCGGCAAACCGCCCGCTGCAGGGAGCCCCGGTTCCCATGAGCACCCCCATCATGAAGACCAGGACGTTGTCTTCATCGAAAGGGTCGATACCGGGCTTCAGCCGGTCGAAGAGCGCTTTGATGGCGAGCCCTTTTCCGCCCAGGTACCGTTCGCGGTCCTCGTCGGGAACCATGAATCCGGTGACGTCTCTTGAGGATAGGCTCACGTGGAGAATGCGCCCGCTGCTTCCATAAATGGTTCTCATGGGGCCTCCTTCCCGCTCCGGCGAAGGAAACGGGCTCAAGGGGTGGGCGACGGGTTGAGGACGGCTTCCTGGAGCGCTTCCGCCATGTCCACGATCCGCGGCCCGGAACGGCACGTGAGCCCGCAGTGGAAGACTCGGAGGCGGCCTTCCCGCACGGCGCGCGTTGTCTTCCAGACCGGGTCCGCCGGCAAACGGTCCAGAAGCGCCGGGTCGCAGAAAAAGATGAGGTCCGGGTCACGGCGGGCGAGCTCCTCCGGGTCGCAGGCGAAGTAAGGGGCGGTCCCGTCGGCGGCGATGTTTTCAGCTCCCGCCGTTTCGATCACATCGTGCTGGAAGGCGCCGGGACCCACGGTGATGAGCGGTTCCCAGTGCATGATGCGCAACACCCTCGGCCGCTTCGATCGCCGGATCCGTTCGGCGCGCTCGCGGACGGCTTGGAGGCGCCCTTCCAGGCTGCCGAGGAGCCTTTCGCCTTCCGCGGCCCTGTGCGTCAGCGCCGCCAGGTCGCGGAAGGTTTCCAAGGCTTCGGTGATGGTCGCCGGATCGCTGTGGCAAACGGTGATCCCTTGGGAACGCAAAAGGTCCGCGACTTCTTTCTGATGGCGGCCGAAGGTGCAGACCAGATCGGGGCGGGCCGAAAGGACCCTGTGGAGGTCCGGGGCGGCCCACGGTCCGAAGCGTTCGAGTGTCTTCACTGCTTCGGGAAAGTCGCAGTTGTCGCTCACGCCCACCAGGTCGTCGAACGCACCCAGCGCGGCGAGGATTTCCGTCTGAGTCGGAGCCAGGGAAAGGAGGCGCATGGATTCGGCCCTTGGCGAGTTGACCATCGTTGCGGCAAATCACGGGAAGGTTCTCGTTTCGAGTCGTCCGGCATCATAGACGAATCGAGCCCTCTTGACCATGAATTCCTCGAGGGTCTTTGAATTCCTCGGAGCTCGCTCGCTTTACCATTCCCGCCCCCAGCGAAGCGCGCTTCGAGGGACGCTGAAGCACAGGTCCGGCTGAAGGCATTCCGAGCCGTGGCGACGAAACGGCACAAAGACCAGTTCCTTTTCGCGGAACGCGAACCGCCCCCGCCGGATCTTGGGAAAGAGTTCGTCCTTCGCCGGCGCGAGCGCTCCCAGGATGACGGGAACGCTTTGAAACGCTTCCACAGCGGGAAGCGTCGTCGGGTAGCCCTGCTCCGGTTTGAGAGGCTTTCCGGGGACCGTCTTCCGCTGGGCGGCCGTGAACGTTCGTCCGAGCCGCAGGAACAGCTTGGGATGCACTTTGAATGCAGGAACCCAGAAGGAGAAAGGCTGGGACTCCATGGCGGGAAGGACCGCTCGGGGGAGGTTGGTGAGGCGCACGAAATCGGCGAAGGTTTCGAGGGCGAAGCCTTCCGCTTTCACGTCGAGCCGCCAGAACGGGAGGTGAAGATCCACCTTTTCCTTTTCGGACCGAAAAAAGGAAAAGGCGATCCGATGAAAGCCGCGCCGGGTGATTTCCCACATCGAATCGCAATGGCGACAGCCGAGGGCGACGCTGTCCCTTTCGCCGTCCAGATCCCAGCCGCAGTGAGGGCACGTGGCCGGCTGAAAGACGATTTCGGCCGGAAGACGCGGTTCCGCCACGGCGCGGAGCGCTTCTTCATCGGTTTCCCGTTGGACCGGGTCGTGGGTGAAGGCGTCGTAGAGGGTCCCGCCCTTGAGATAGACCGGCGCGTAAATGACGTTGAGCGTTTCGCCGATGAAGGCTTGGTAGAAAAGCTTTCCCGTGGAAGTCCGCTGGGTCTGGAGGATGCCCGTACCGAGGCGGTTCAGGAAGTCCTTGGAATCCAGGGCCGCCTTGAGGAAGACGCCGCCTTTTTCGGCGGCGGCGAACCTGAGGGCGACCGCCTGGGGCCGAAGCCCCAGCGAATAGGGGAGGCCTTGGATGCTCGAGGCGTGCACGCTGGTATCGAGAATGCGGTGGGTCACCCGCCGGCGGTCGAGGCCGAAGACGAGGCCGCGGAAGCGCCAGTAAGGGACGTAAAAGAGCGGCCTTCCGCCGTTGGCGCTCGCCTCCGGCGGAAGCGTGTACGCAAAGTGCGGCCCCTCCGGAACCAGGCTATGGCGCACGCGGCAGTACGGACACATGAGGATCCGGTCCGTTTCCGCAAGCTCCAACGGCGCGCCGCACTGCGGGCACTGATGCTGGATGCGATAGCTAGAGCCGTTCACCGCACTGATCGCAGAAGACGGCCTGCGGCAGGTTTTCGGCGCCGCAGTGGGAGCATTTCTTCGCCTGCGGACCCTGACCCGCCGGCGTGCCGCACTTGGGGCAGAACCGGGCGTTGGGCGGAAGGTTCTTGCCGCATTCCGTGCATTGGCTGAAGACCATCACCTGGTGCCCGCAGTAGGGGCAGAACTGGGCGTCTTCGGGAATGGCCCTGGAGCAGTCCGGGCAGCGTTGGCCCGACGAGCGGCTCTTTTCCGGTTCTCTTTCGTCTCTCAGGAATTGGGCCATGAGGCCCGGCATCATGAAGCCCATGCCGACTCCGACGCCTTCCCCGGTGCCGCCCGGGTTTTCGGCCGCCTTTTCGAGGGCCGTGGCGGCCTTGAGCTTGATGAGCTTGTTCAGGTCGTCGAAGACGCCCAGCTTGCTGCGGTCGTCGATGGCCTGCTGCACTTCGGGAGGCGGCGTGATGGCGTTGATGTAGAGGTGCGTGAGGCCGAGGCCGAAGTGGGCGAAGTCGTCCTGGAGCTTGTTCCGGAGTCTCAGGGCCCACTCGTCGTAGCGGCCGGGAAGATCGAAGATGCTTTTCAAATGATCGCCCAGGTAGTCGTTGAATCGGGAGACGATCACCCGGTTCAGGTATTCTTCGATGTCTTCGGTGGTGAACCGGCCGAGGGTTCCCACCAGCGCATTGATGAAAAGGAGCGGCTGGATCACGCGTACGTTGAAGACGCCGTGGGCGCGGAGTCGGATGAGTCCCACTTCGCCGTCTTTGAAGGCCACCGGGTCGCGGGTACCCCACTTCAGATTGGGGAAGACCTTCATGTTGATGAAATAGACTTCGGCACGCAGCGGACTCGTGAACCCCCAGGGGATGCTCAGGATCTTGTTGAGCACGGGGATGTTGGCGGTCTTCAGGGTATGGCGGCCGGGCCCGAAGGCGTGAACCGCTTTGCCGTTGTAGAAGAAGACCCCCACCTGGCTTTCCCGGACGGTGAGTTGCGCGCCGAACTTGATCTCGCCGGAGCCTTCCTCGGGGATCCGGTGCAGCATTTCCTGCCCGGTGGGATCGAACCACTCGATCATCTCGAGAAAAACAACATTATGGGTGCCCATGGCGCCTCCTTTGCCGATATCGTGGGATGCCAGCCCATAAAACGGCAAAACCAGGGCTCGACTTGAATGCGGGATCACATTCCCTGTGGGGGCCAACCGATTTTGCTCGGCCAAGACGCGGCGTGTGCCTTGCCCGGTCCGGCGACGATCTCGCCGGACCGGGAGATCGCCCGGAATCTGAGGGAGCTGGGATTCTGAGGTGCTTGTTTTGTGAGCGTTCAGCTCTTTGATGGCCGGTCGGCTTCCAAGTCGCTGGGCATCTCAACGAAACCGAATCCCTTGGACTGGCCGGCGTGACGGTGTTTGACGATCTTGATCATTGCCACACTGCCGAATTCGCCGAACATCGCTTCCAATTCCCGTTCGGTGATGCGGCAGGGCGGATGGCCGACGTAAGAGGCTGTCTGAGAATACGCTTCACCCTTCTGAGGATTGGGTATCCGTTTTTTCACGTAGGGGGCGGTTCGCGAACGGCACACGAGGAGTCACTCATGCCCTGTAGGAGCCGGCTTGCTGGCGATCCGGATCGCGGCCAAGGCCGCTCTACAGGAACAACGAACCTCAGGGCCCGACTTTCATGAGCTTGTTTTTGGACAGGCTCTAACCGGTTGTCCGCACTTCCTTTCTCGTATGTGGCAGCGTCCGCCGACCGTGATCTCCCCACTCCCGGCGCGGCGCCTGTCCACCCATGGAGTCAGGCAACGCCCATGATGTCAGTGACGCCGGCCGGCGGACTGGTGCTGGGGGCCGTGGCGCCAGGTCGCCGCGAGGGGAGTTGCCGGGCTTGCCCGGTGCGGCTCCCCTGGGCCGCAAAACTCTTTGATAACGCAGTATTTCAGCTTGGTACCCAGCATCCTCTTGATGGCGAGCTCCAAGAAGCCGTCGTCGGCGCAGACGAACGTGAATGCCTCGCCGGTCTGCTGGGCGCGGCCGGTCCGCCCGATCCGGTGGGTATAGGCATCGACGCTGTCGGGCATATCGTAGTTGATCACGTGGGAGACCTTGCTCACGTCGATACCGCGGGCGGCGATATCGGTGGCCACGAGGATCTCGTAGCGTCCCTGGTGGAATCCGTCCAGAGCTTGCTGGCGCTTGGCTTGGGTGAGGTTGCCGTTGAGGGCCGCCGCCCGGTAGCCGGAGCGTTCCAACTGGCGCGCCAAGGTTTTTGAGCGGTGCTTGGTGCGGGTGAAAACGATCACCGGCCCGGTGGAGGTTCGCTCCAGGATCTGTTTGAGCAGGGCCGCCTTGGATTGGGCTGCGACAGGGTAGAAGGTGTGCGCGACGCTTTCTACCGGAGCGGATTTGCCGGCCTGGATGGTGGACGGATTTCGCAGGATATCCTCGACCAGGCTCCTGATTGCACCTGGCATGGTGGCGGAAAATAGCAGGGTCTGGCGACTGCGCGGCAGCAGAGCGACGATTTTACGGATATCCGTCAAAAACCCCATGTCGAACATGCGGTCGGCTTCGTCCAGAACCAGGACTTCGACCTGGGACAGGTCGATACTGCCCCGCTGAACGTGGTCGAGAAGACGGCCGGGACAGCAGGAGACAATTTCCACTCCGCGGCGTAGCGCTTGGATCTGCGGGTTGATTCCGACTCCCCCGTAAATGGTGGTGCTCCGAATGTGGGTGTTGCGAGCAAGCTGATGGATGGCCTTCTGAGTCTGTTCAGTCAGTTCCCGGGTCGGAGCAACAATCAGGGCGCGGATCCGATTGCGCGGGCCCCGAATGAGGCGCTGCACGATGGGCAGGGCAAAAGCCGCCGTCTTGCCGGTCCCGGTCTGGGCCAGGCCGATGACGTCCCGGCCTTGCAGGATGCCTGGGATAGCCTGTTCCTGGATCGGGGTGGGTGTGGAGTAGCCGATGGACCGTAGGTTGTTCAGAATGCGGGAATCAAGGTCAAAACAATCGAAACTCATATATTTTCTAATTTTCTTTCTCCATTCCTTCACGCATTGACATGCTCCTTTGCAACGTTTTCAAGTATTCTCATACGTCTCTACTGGAGGATGTCATTTTCTCAAAACGAACGGTTCCTGCAGAAAAAACGGCCCCGGCTCCAATCCGGGGCTTGAGTTGCACCAACCCTAATGCTTCGTGGCGGGGAAGGCAAGAAAATAATGGGAAGGCCGGCTGGCCGGGAAGGTGAAAACTGAAAACCCCTTGGCGCAGAGGTTCTTTGAGTCGCTATTTTTTCCGGAACAACTTGACTCTCTTCATTTTACCGCCTCCCTTCGTTTTTTGCGTGCAGCAGGGGGCCCAGGATTTGTAAGGCATCAACGGAATTGGAATTTTCCTTCGTACGCGTTAGCTTGATGTCGTTGAACATCGGCCCATCACCCACCGTGAGGTCGCCCGAGTCCAGTCGTTCCCCGACGACTTCCGGTTCTGCGGATCCAAGATGGATCGCCCGGCAGATCGGGAACGCGGTTCCGCTCCTCCTGGCGGTTCGCCTTGCCGACCACGTGACGGGGCTGCTCCGGGTGGGAAAAGAATCCATTTGCCCGGGCTCGTCCGCCGCCGTGGTGGAACCCGGCGTATTCTCGGCAAAAGACAAGAACCTCGTGGAGGGTACGACCAATGGCAAAGTCAGTTCTCTTTTCGCCCCTTAGAATCAAGGACGTCGAGTTTCGCAACCGGATTTTCGTCTCCCCCATGTGCCAGTATTCCAGTGAGGACGGTCTGCCCACGGACTGGCACCTGGTTCACCTGGGGAGCCGTGCCGTGGGTGGGGCCGCCCTGGTCGTGGTCGAGGCCACGGCCGTTTCGCCCGAAGGGCGCATAAGCCCGTGGGATTCGGGCATCTGGTCGCGGCAGCACGCTCTCGCGTTCCAGAGGATTACGGCGTTTCTCAAGGCCCAGGGAGCCGTGCCCGGCATTCAGATCGCCCATGCGGGACGAAAGGCCTCCACGGACGCCCCGTGGAGAGGCGGTAGACCCCTGGGAACCGATTCGGGGGGCTGGCAGCCCATGGCTCCCAGTCCCGTCCCCTTTGATGAGGTGTCCCCGGTGCCCCGGGCCATGTCCCGGGAGGACATCGAGCGGGTCGAAGACCAGTTCGAGGACGCGGCCCGCTACAGCCACGAGGCGGGGTTCGAGGTCCTGGAAATCCACATGGCCCATGGCTACCTGGCCCACGAATTCCTCTCCCCCCTGTCCAACCGGCGCACCGACCTCTACGGGGGAGATCTCGAGAATCGGATGCGGTTTCCCCTCGAGGTCGCCAAGAAGGTGAGGAAGATCTGGCCGGAGAACCTGCCCCTGTTCGTTCGGATTTCCTGTACGGACTGGATGGAAGGCGGGTGGGACATGGTTCAGTCCGCCGAGCTTTGCCGCAGGCTGAAAGAAATGGGCGTGGATCTTATGGACTGCTCAAGCGGGGGGCTGGTGCCGCGGGCAAGGATTCCCGTGGGCCCCGGGTTCCAGGTTCCCTTTGCCGAAGCGGTCCGAAGGGAAGTGGGGATTGCCGTGGGTGCGGTGGGGCTCATTACCAGCCCGGCGCAGGCGGAGCAAATCGTGGCCAACGGGCAGGCGGATGCGGTGCTACTGGCCCGGGAACTGTTGCGCAATCCCTATTGGCCCTTGGATGCCGCAAGAGCCTTGGGCGTCGACCTGCCTTGGCCCCCTCAATACCGGTTGGCCAAACCCGCGTAATCCGGTGTGCAAGCGCCGGTCGGGCCGGGACCCGTCGCAAATCGTTCACCTGCAACGAATTCGGGATGAACGGGAACCTCGATGGGGGAGATCCGGGCGGGGAAGCTGTCGGGAAGTAAGCGTTCAGCAAACCACATCTTTTTGCGGGCTAGAGACTGTGGGAAACTGACCACCAGAAGAAGGCAGGTCAGCGATGCAGCATTCAGCCCTTGGAGCGCGGGAGGAAAAGCGAAGGTTTTGGTCAGAGCGCCTCAGCCGCTGGGAGGCGAGCGGGCTCACTCAGAGAGAGTATTGCCATCAGCACGATCTCAAACCCCATTGCTTCATGTACTGGAGAAAGAAGCAACGATCCCGGGCGGAGTCCACCACTTGCCTGGTAGAGCGGGTTCGCTTTTTCCAAAAGGAGCTGTTCGGCCGTAAGACGGAAAAGCGCTCGGTGCGGTCGCAGGGCGTGCAGCTTCACCTTTTCAACGAAGCCGAAGCGTTGCTGCAGGAACAAGGCGAGAAGCCGCTGAAGGTTCCGGCGCACACTCGGCGGCGCCCCAAGCGCAAGCCCCTGCCTGCGGATCTGCCGCGCCTCGACGTGGTCCATGATATCGCTGAGGATGAAAAGAGATGCTCCTGTGGCTTGCAGGCGTTCGTAGTATTCGGCGCGGCGCTGCTTGAAGTAGTGCGACAGATAGAGCACCGGCTTGGCGAGCAACTTTTTGGGGTGAGCAGGAAGGTGATCAGCAGGCGGCCAACGCGGCCGTTGCCGTCCAGGAAGGGGTGGATGGTCTCGAACTGGGCATGGGCAAGTCCCACTTGAACTAGAGCCGGTAGGCCGTCGCCATGATGCAGGAAGCGCTCCAGATCGCCGAGCACGCGCGGCACCTCGTGCGGGGGCGGCGGCACGAAGGTGGCGGTGGCCAGGGTGCAGCCGGCCGGACCAATCCGGTTCTGGCTGGTGCGGAGTTCGCCCGGTTGCAGGCGTCCGCCGCGCACGCCCCGCATCAGTTCGGCGTGGATTTCGCGGATCAGGCGCACCGAGACCGGCAGCTCGGCCAGGCGGGCCAGGCCGTGGTTCATCGCCCGCACGTAGTTGGCCACTTCGGTGACGTCCTTGGGCGTGTCGGGATCGAAGAGTTGCGCTTCGGCGGCCAGCAGGTTTTGCAGCGAGCTTTGCGTACCCTCGATCTGGCTGGAGAGCACGGCTTCCTTGCGCACGTACATGAACACGAACAGGTCCGGGTTGGGCAGTGCGAGCACGGCCCCATCGAGCCGGCCGAGCGCGTAGTCGGCCTCCGAAAGGGATTCGCGAAGGTGACCGTCCAGATCGAGCGGCGGCTTGGGCGGCAGCGGCGCGGGAATGAAAGCCCGGTATCCGGTGGGCTGCCGCAGGTAGTGGCCGGCGCGGTGTGCCTTGTTATCGGCTGCGTTCATAACGCATAACCCATGCCTTCATGTTTAACGCAGCGTTTATTATGGACCGGATCCTTCTCCATGGTAAACGCAAGATTTAAAACCCGAGTTCCTTCAGGTTCGCCTCGATGGCCGCATCGAGCCGGTTGGCCTCGGCCTGCTGCTCCTTGAACCGCGCCACGAGCCGCGCCATCTTCTCCTCGAACGGCTCGCCATCGTCCTCCTGCGCCTCGGCGCCCACGTAACGGCCGGGCGTCAGCACGTAACCGTACTTGCGCACCTCGTCCAGCATCGCGCTCTTGCAGAAGCCGGGGACGTCTTGGTATTCGCCCGCATCCTTCTCGCCGCGCCAAGCGTGATAGGTGCCCGCGATCCGCACGATCTCTTCGTCTGTGAGCTCGCGGTGGGTGCGGTCCACCATGCGTCCTAGCTTGCGGGCGTCGATGAAGAGGATCTCGCCGTGCCGGTCGCGGAACTGACCATTTCTGCGATCGCGGGTGAGGAACCAGAGGCAGGCCGGGATCTGCGTCGAGTAAAAGAGCTGGCCGGGCAGCGCAACCATGCAGTCCACGAGGTCGGCTTCGATCAGGTTCTTGCGGATCTCGCCCTCGCCGGATTGGTTGGACGACATGGAGCCGTTGGCGAGCACGAAGCCGGCCACACCTTTGGGCGAGAGGTGGTGCACCATGTGCTGCACCCATGCAAAGTTGGCGTTGCCCACAGGCGGCAGGCCGTACTGCCAGCGCTTGTCGTCGCGCAGGCGTTCGCCGCCCCAGTCGGAGACGTTGAAGGGCGGATTGGCGAGGATGTAATCGGCCTTGAGGTCGGGGTGGCGGTCGTTGTGGAAGGTGTCGCCGTGCTCGATTCGCCCCTCGATGCCGCGGATGGCAAGGTTCATCTTGGCCAGGCGCCAGGTGGTGTAGTTGCTCTCCTGGCCACAGATGGAGATGTCGGCCCTAGGACCGTGTCCGAGAACTCAGAATCAACCCTTTGGGGCAACGCAATGTCGCACACTTAGCGTACCCAAAACTGCCAAAATCGGCATTCTCGGACAATCTCCGAGGCCCCCCTTTACGGATACCAAAGGCTGACTCCCATCATCGCCTATAACACCTCGTAGGGCGGAGAAAGGAACCACCCCCATGCAGAACCCGAGCCTTTCACCCGAAAAACCGACGCGGAGGTGCGCCTTCAAACAAGGGATTTGACCTATTCACGCTCCGACCGGCATCCCTCAACGGGACGTTCGAACCCACGATCACCCCAAACGGCCCGCTGAACACTTGAAGACTCTCCTTTCACGCCCGCTTGTCGCCCAAGAACCATCCGCTCCGGGAATTGCTGGTTCCCACCGGCTTTGCATTTCCAGCAACACGATAAAGACCCGCCCGTCGGAAGCCCGCACCCGGATGGGAAAATCGCTTCGGCGAACCGAAGCCGTCTCCTGGGGAAGTTCCAAAATCTCCGATTCTTCCACGTGCAGACCCAGGAAAAATTCCAGCGCCGCCTCACGGCAGTGGGCGAAGATGACCTTCATCGCGGCATCGTAGCCACCCCTGGCGGACTCCTTGCGAAAAACCCCGGATACCGCTTGAAAATATCACAGTCCCCATGGATGGCCAACGGGCCGTTTTCCCCGTGAGACTGCGGTGATGATAATTTACCTGTCCCTAATTGACGAAGCGTTGCGGCTTCGGGTGCACGATTTGGCTTTCGAGCGCAACGAGATCACGGTACGGGCCGGAAAAGGCGACAAAGACCGGCGCGTGCCCTTTCCGGCGTCCCTCAAGAGCGAACTCCACCAGCACCTGGACGGCTGGCGACACCAGCACGAAGTGGACCGCAAAAGGGGGATGCACGAGGTGCCGTTACCGGGGGTTATGGCCCGGAAGTGCTCCACCGCACCCTGGGAGTGCCGATGGCGGTTCGTCTTTGCCGCCCGTGATTACTCCGTAGATCCTCACAGCCGCCCCAGGCGCCGGCAGCTCCTGCAAGGGGTCCGGGTGCAACGCACGGTGCATGGCGGTGAGGAGCAACGGCGATCCCATCGTCGTGTCCAACGGTCTTCGCATGATCCTCGCTGACCTGTTGGAGGCCGGCTGGGATTTCGTGGACCGAGAGAAGATCATCATCTACGGGGCTATTGAGCGCGGTCACCGGGGAGGGCTGCTGCCGGGCGTGTCCTGTCAGAGTTCCGACCTCGCCGTAGCCGTTTCAAGCGGTGCAGGCGAGTGAGCTGTAGTCGAATGAAGGATGGAGCGGGGCGGATCCGGATCGGATCCGCCCCGCGGACCGTTGGACCTTCCACCCGGATGCCTTTCCTGCCCCGTTGTTTCGAGCGCCGGCGGGTCTCCCGGCGTCTCGTTCCACACGGACCCGCTCTTCGACCCAGCGCCAAAGTCCCCGGATCTCGCCATGGGGACATTGCCGGCGCGAGACCCCGCGGCTTAAATCTTGATGCCCATGGGGATTCATGCTAGGTATCGTCGTTCAACCGATCGGGGCGTGGCGCAGACTGGTCAGCGCACCTGCCTTGGGAGCAGGGGGTCGGAGGTTCAAATCCTCTCGCCCCGACCAATTGAATCCATGACATCGAACGACCTTTCCCGAGCCGGTTCACAGCGGATTGCACCGGCCCCGTTCCCGCAAAATCCTCCAAGATGAACCTTGGCCTCGGCAAAGCTCTCCGGGCGGCACCTTTACGGAACCCGCGCCGCCTTTTTCAACCGATGAGCGTTGTGGCTTCAACGCAGGAAACGACATGAACCTTTTGCCGCTTTGCGTGGGGTTTCCTCTTGCGGGGGCATGGGTCGCTCTTTGGGGTGGGCGGCGGGGGCGCCGGACGGCCGCGTGGGCGGCGGCGTTGGTCCTGGCGGCCCCCTTGAGTGTCCTCGGCGCGCTTTCCGGCCCGGTTCTTGAGGGAATGCCCCTGGGATTCCGCCTTCCCTGGATTCCTCAGCTGGAGCTGGAGTTCGCCTTGCGCCTGGACGGCCTGTCCTTGATCTTTTGCGGGGTCGTTTTCGCCGTCGGCCTTCTCGTCGTCCTTTATGCCTACTACTACATGCCTGCTGAGGATCGGCTGGGCCGGTTTTTCGCCTTTTTGCTTCTTTTTGCCGGGTGCATGACCGGCGTGGTGTTGGCCGACGATCTGATGCTTTTGTTCCTCTTTTGGGAGGGCACAAGCCTCACGTCTTTCCTGCTGGTGGCCTACGATCACACTTCAAGGGACGCGCGGCGCGGGGCCCGGTCGGCCTTGACCGTGACCGTGGCGGGGGGGCTGGCCCTCTTGGGGGGCCTTCTGCTGCTCGGGCACATCTGTGGGACGCACCGCCTTTCGGCGATGCTGACCATGGGCGACGTGGTGCGCGCTCACCGCCTTTACGCTCCCGCCCTCGGTTTGATTCTTCTGGGCGTGTTCACCAAGTCGGCCCAGTTTCCGTTTCATTTCTGGCTTCCCGCCGCCATGGCGGCTCCGACTCCGGCCAGCGCCTACCTGCATTCGGCCACCATGGTGAAGGCCGGTGTTTTTCTCCTGGCCCGCCTGTTTCCCGTTCTTTCCGGCACATCGTTGTGGTTCGGCCTGGTGGCCGGCGTGGGGTTGTGCACACTTGCGGTCGGAGCCTACATCGCTCTTTTCAAACACGACCTGAAGGAGCTGTTGGCGTATTCCACGGTGAGCCATCTCGGATTGATCACGCTGCTGTTCGGGTTCGGCACGCCCCTGGGGGCGGTGGCGGCCGTCTTCCATGTCATCAACCATGCCACCTTCAAGGCCTCGCTTTTCATGGCGGCGGGCATCATCGACCACGAATCGGGCACTCGGGACATGCGGCGGCTCAACGGCTTGTGGTTCTGCATGCCGTATACGGCTCTACTGGCCACGGTTTCGGCGGCGGCCATGGCGGGAGTGCCGCTGTTGAACGGCTTTCTGAGCAAAGAAATGTTTTTTGCCGAGCTCATGCAGCAACCGTGGTTGGGCTCTGCGCGCCACGCGATGACGATCACGGCGGCTCTGGCGGGCCTTTTTTCCGTGGCGTATTCGCTTCGTTTCATCCACGACGTGTTTTTTGACCGGCCGCGGTGCCGGCTCCAGCGGCGGCCTCATGAGGCCCCGGCTTGGATGAAAGCGCCTGTGACCGTTCTGTCGGCCGTGTGTCTGCTGGTGGGCGTACTGCCGGACCGGACCGTGCGGCCGCTGTTGGACGCAGCGTCGGCGTCGGCGCTCATGGGCCCGCCGCCCGACTATTCCCTGGCTTTGTGGCATGGGCTGACCCCGCCGTTTGTCATGAGCGTTTGCGTCATGGTCGGAGGCGTGACGCTCTACGCCTTTCGGGAACGCCTTTTCCGGTTCCACGACACGTATTCCCCTCCGTGGACCGGGGGCATGCTTTTCGACCGCCTGGTCGACGGAGTGATTGCCTCAGCGAGGCGTTTCACGAAGGCCTTGGACAACGGATCGTTGGGACGTGCCGCGGCGCTGCTCATCGGTTCGGCGGGGGTCGTGGGGGCGTGGGCTTTCGTGGATTCCCGCGCCGTTCTTGTCGGCTCGCTCGCCATGTCCCCCGTGGACGGGCCGGCCCTTGTGGGCGCGGGGCTTCTCGTTGTCGCCACGCTTGCGGCGGTCATGTCACGCACCCGACCGCTTCCGGCGATCCTCAACCTGGGGGTCACGGGGATGATGGTCGTGCTGGCGTTCGTGCGTTTTTCGGGCCCGGACTTGGCCCTGACCCAGATCGCCGTAGAGATGGTTTACACGGTTCTGCTGCTGCTGGTTTTTTTCTTTATGCCTCAGGAAACGCGGCCGGAATCTTCGCCGTGGCGTATCGCGCGAAACGCCGCCCTCGCCGGTCTGGCCGGCCTGGGGGCCGCCGCCGTGACCCTCGGCGTGCTGACCCGGCCCTATGCGCCCATATCGGATTACTTCCTCAGGGTCGGAAAACCCCTTGCCGGAGGGGCCAACGTGGTCAATGTGATCCTGGTGGATTTTCGAGGTCTGGACACTTTAGGGGAAATCACGGTCATGGGCATCGCGGCCGTCGGCGTCTTTGCGCTCTTGGACGGCCTGCGCCGGTTTACGGTTTCGCCCGGATTCGACCTTAAAGACCGGGCGGCGGAAGTTCACCCGCCGCTTCCGGCGCATCTTTCCAGGCTGCTGATGCCTTTGGCGCTGCTGGTCGCCGTCTTCCTTTTCTTTCGAGGACATAACCGGCCGGGGGGCGGATTCGTGGCGGGACTCGTGGCGGCTACGGTGCTCCTTCTGCAGCACCTGGCAAGCGGCGTTCAGTGGACCCAGGAGCGGCTGCGCTTCCGCTTCCTGCCTTGGATCGCCGTGGGCATACTGGTAGCCGTCGTGACGGGGCTCGGAAGCCTGCTCATGGGGCGCCCCTTCCTCACGTCGGCGGTGATGCACGGCCGGCTGCCGGTGATCGGCGGCTGGGAAGTCTCGACGGCGGTCGCTTTTGATCTGGGGGTGTTTCTCGCCGTGGTGGGCACGGTGCTGCTGATTCTCGTGGGACTGGGGCGGTTGAGCGTGGGGGCGGACAAGGTGCCGCACCCCCAAGAAAGCCGCGGGGAGGTAAACTGATGGAACTGCTTTACGCTGGGGTTGTCGGGATCCTGGCGGCCTCGGGGGTGTACCTGCTCCTGGAGCGCGGGAGCTTCTCCGTTGTGCTGGGGCTTGTGGTCCTTTCCTACGCGGTGAACCTTTTTCTGTTCGCCATGGGGCGGTTGCACACCGACCAGCCGCCTTTGGCGGACTTGGGTGTCCGGTTCGCGGATCCTCTGCCTCAGGCCCTTGTGCTCACCGCCATCGTGATCGGTTTTGCCATGACGGCCTTTGTGTTGGTTCTGGTCTTGCAAGCTCGGGCGGTTTCCGGATCCGACCCTGTGGATGCGTCCGAGGAGGGCGCGGCGTGAATCATTGGGTGGTGGCCCCCGTGTTGATTCCTCTCGTGGCCGGCGGGGTGCTTCTGGCCATGGCGCGCTTCAGCCTGGCCTGGAAGCGGGCGGTCAGCGCGATGGCCTGTGTGGCGGCGCTGGCCGTGGCCGGGGGGCTTGCAGCGGCCGCCGCCGTGGGGAACCCTTTGGTCTACGCCGTGGGGGGCTGGCCGCCGCCGTTTGGGATCGTTCTCGTGGTGGACAGGCTGGCCGCGATGATGCTGGTTCTCACGGCCCTGGTGGCCCTGGTGGTCTTCGTGTACGCCGCTTCGGGTCAGGACGCCCGGGGGCGCGGGTTCCACGCCTTGTACCAGTTCCAAGTGCTGGGGCTTTATGGCACGTTTCTTACCGGGGACCTGTTTAACCTGTTCGTCTTTGTCGAGATCCTTCTCATCGCTTCTTACGGGCTGCTCCTGCAGGACGCGCGGGCCGATCGCAGCCGTGCCGGGCTGCACTACGTGGTCTTGAACCTGGTGGGGTCCTCGCTCTTTCTTGTGGCGGTGGGCCTCCTTTACGGCGTGGTCGGGACGTTGAACCTTGCGGACCTGGCCGTGAAAGTCCCGGCGGTTCGAGCCGAAGACGCAGGCCTGGTGCGCACGGCCGCCGGTCTGCTCCTGGTCGTCTTCGGTCTCAAGGGCGCTCTCGTGCCCCTCCATTTCTGGCTGCCGGCCGGTTACGCGGCCGCCCCCGGACCGGTTGCCGCCCTGTTTTCGCTTCTCACCAAGGCGGGAGCCTATGCGGTGGTAAGGGTGTTTCCGCTGGTCTTCGGATCCGGGGCCGGTTGGGCGGCGGACGTGGCCCGGCCTTGGGCCCTGCCGGCGGCATTGACGACGGTCCTGGTCGGGGCGGCGGGAGCGCTCGCATCGGGGGACCTGCGTCGGCTGGTCGCCTATGGAGTCCTCGTCTCCATGGGAACCGTTTTTGCCGGGATCGGTCTTTTCAGCGTCGACGGCATGGCGGCGTCCCTTTACTATGTGATTCACAGTACGGTGGTGACGGCGGGGCTCTTTCTGCTCGCGGACGTGACGGCCGCCCGGCGCGAACGGGGAAGCGAGCTGGTGCCTGGAGGTGCCGTCGCCCAGCGGGCTCTCTTGGGAACGCTCTTTCTGATGGGTGGAGTCGCCGTCACGGGGATGCCTCCCCTGAGCGGGTTCACGGCCAAGGTGCTGCTGCTTCAGGCCTCGTGGGGCAAGGGATCCCTCACGGTGTGGGTATGGACGGTGCTCCTTCTTTCGAGTCTGGCGGTCTTGGTGGCGTTGAGCCGCGCCGGAAGCGTGATTTTCTGGAAGGCTGAGCCGGGCGAAGGGCGTTGGGAGGACCGGGCGGGTTGCTGGTGGCCGGTGGCTTTTCTTTTGGCCATGAGCCCGGTGTTGGTGCTGGGGGGCGGCCCTTTGACCGCCTTTTGCCTGGAGACGGCCGTGCAGATCATGAATCCCTGCGCGTATGTCACGGGGGTTCTGGGACCCGCAATGGTTGGAGGGGGACCATGAGGCGTTGGGTTCCCCAGCCGCTGCTGAGCCTGGCCCTTTGCGCCGCGTGGGTGTTGCTTTCGAACGACGTGGGGGCTGCGGAAACGGCCGCCGGCGTGGTGTTGGGGCTTACGGTTCCGCATGTGACGCGGGCCTTCTGGCCGGGAGTCCGCGTCCGAAGGCCCCTGAAGATCGTGCGCTACCTGGCTGTGCTCCTTTGGGACGTGGCCGTGGCCAACCTGCAGGTGGCCGCGTTGGTACTCGGTCCGAAAAGGCGCATGAAACCCGCTTTCGTCACCTTTCCTCTGGAATTAACGAACGAGTTCGCCGTCATCGTGCTGGCCTGCACCATTTCACTGACGCCCGGCACCGTGACCGTGGACGTGGATCTTGCCCGCCGCCGCCTGCTCATCCATTGCCTGAACGCCCCGGACCCGCCGGCCCTGGTGCGCCGCGTTCGCGAAACGTACGAAATGCCCTTGAGGGAGATTTTCCCATGATCTTGCCGGCAGCCTTCGGTCTGGCTCTTTTCATGATGGGTGCGGCGCTCGTGCTGTGCCTGTGGCGGGTGGTGAGAGGCCCGGCTGTGCCGGACCGAATCCTGGCTCTGGACACCTTGTACATCAACACCATCGCGCTTCTAGTGCTTTTGGGCGTTTATTTCCCGAGCCAGGTTTATTTCGAATGCGCCGTGGTGCTGGCCATGAGCGGGTTCATTTCCACCATGGCTTTCTGCAAGTATTTGCTCAGAGGGGACATCATCGAATGACGGGATGGGAACAAGTCGGCGAAGTCGCGATCGCCTTCTTCTTGGTTCTCGGGGCGTCGCTCGCCCTGGTCGGCTCCATCGGTCTGGCCCGTATGCCGGACTTTTTCATGCGCCTTCATGGGCCGACCAAGGCCACCACCTTGGGCATCGGGAGCATGCTGATCGCCTCGTTCCTTTTCTTTCTGATTCGCGAAAAATCGTTGAGCTGCCACGAGATTCTGGTCACCGTCTTCCTTTTTATCACGGCTCCGGTGAGCGCCCACATGCTGGCCAAGGCGGCCCTGCACCTCGGAATCCAAAGCCACGACCCCGATTCCGACCGCGGGGAAGACACGCCGCCGCACGCCCTTCGCACAACCGACCACTCCGAAGCATCGTGAGGCGGCCGTCTTTCAGGTGCCGCTGCGGCTTTTGCCGGCGGATGCATCGGCGCGAACAACGACGGGTGGCGGCGATCGTGGCGGTTTGAGAAATCGGTGGAGGATGCGGTAGAGCTTCCGAGGCTAATGCGAAGCTTTTTCTCGCGCGTTCGAGGGGGGTGTGAACGAGACCTGGGAGCGGGTTTTCGAAAGAATTCCCTTGTTTTTGAGCTCTTCCACGCAACTTTCGCAAATGGAATAGAAGGTTTCGGGGATCTTACCGCAAACCGGGCACTTGTCCGACCTTGCAGACGGCTGCCGCTCCATGAGGTCCTCCCGTTCCGGGCGTCTTCTGTTGGCCTGAAAGAGCCGTGCTTTGGGTTCCCTGCCGGAGCGGCCTTGGCCGCGACCGGGGGTCGCCGGCAGGCCGGCTCCTACAGCAACGATTCGGTTCTCCGGTTCCTACAGAAAAGTCCCCTTCTCTGGCGGGCTCTTGCATCCCTGCGGCGGTGTCCCATTGAGCGTCATGATCGTTAATACAGCTAAATATTATCCTCACAATGTTACCTCTACTGTAGAGCCTGAGGGTTGGCAAGGCCAAATTGCGGCTTTCCGCCTGGAAGCGCCTTCGGGCTGCCTTTGTGAACGGAAGGTGTTCGCTCGGGCCGGCCGACCCGCTTGCTTGGCGGACGTTCCGGGCCCGGGCGGGGGCCCCTGGAACTTTCGGGATTGGCGGGTTAGGTTGGATCCATGGAGTGACGCTGAATGCCGTCATGGCAAGGTGGGAGTCGTAACGCTTGGAAGGAGGAATGGATGAGCCTTCAGGGAGTACGGGGACGGATCGCCTGGGTGGATTTGGCAACCCAAGAAACGAAGATCGAAGCACCGCGGGAAGATCTCTATCTGAAGTACCTGGGCGGCTACGGATTGGCGGCGTATTTGCTGTACACCCGCCAGCGCCCGGGTGTGGACCCGCTGGGTCCGGAAAACGTGTTCGGCCTCACCACGGGCCCGCTCACGGGAACCGCCGCCGTCACGGGAAACCGGTTTACGGCGGTGGGAAAATCTCCGAAAACCGGTGGATGGGGTGACGCCAATTGCGGCGGAACCTTCGGGCCCGCTCTCAAGCAGGCTGGACTGGATGCGGTCTATTTTTCCGGGATTTCGGAAAAACCGGTGTACGTGCTGGTGGAAGGCGGCCGGGTGACGCTCCACGATGCCTCCGATCTGTGGGGGCTCCCATGCGGCGAAACGGAAGCGAGACTGAAGGACCGGCACGGGAAGAACGCGCGTTCGGCGGTGGTGGGCCCGGCGGGTGAGAGGCGTTCACTGCTTGCCTGTATCATCAACGATGCGGGGCGGGCGGCCGGCCGGTCGGGCTTGGGAGCCGTCATGGGATCGAAACGGGTGAAGGCGGTGGTGGCCGTGGGCGGCGGCGAGGTCCCGGTGGCGGACGACGAGAAGCTGAAAGCGCTTCGGAAGGAGATTCTGTCCACCCATTACCAGGTCACGAACCCCATGTACGAGTTCTTCCACAATTACGGAACGCCGGGCGGATTGGAATCCAGCGTCCGCACGGGCGATGCGCCCATCAAGAACTGGATGGCGCCGCCGGAGGCCTTTGCCGGCGCGGAGCGGATCGGAGGCGAAGCCGTGCGGCGGATTCAGATGAAGCCGTACGGGTGCTGGCGCTGTCCCATCGCTTGCGGCGGCCGCGTGAAGGTCGAGGCGGGGCCCTACGCGGGAGAAGGTCACAAGCCGGAATACGAAACGCTCGGGGCCTTCGGCACCATGTGCCTCAACGACAACCTGGAATCCATCTGCCGCCTCAACAACCTGTGTAACGACTTCGGCCTGGACACCATTTCCACCGGCGCCGTGGTGGCCTTTGCCCTCGAGTGCTTTGACAAGGGGCTGATTTCGGAGGCGGACACCGGCGGACTGAGGCTCGCGTGGGGAAATCACCAAGCCGTCGTGGAGCTCACCGAGCAAATCGCCCGCGGCGAGGGCTTCGGCGGAAAGGTGCTGGGAGACGGCGTTCGCCGGGCTGCGGAACGGATCGGTGGCGGGGCCGAGGCGGCCGGCATGGAATGCGGCGGCGAGGAGTTGCCCATGCACGACCCGAGGTGTTTTCCGGGTCTGGGCGTGAGCTATGTGGCGGACGCGACGCCCGGCCGTCACACCCAGTACGGCTCGTGGTTCGTGGAAGGCAATATGCTGCCGGAAGATCTGGATGTCCCGAAGATCGCCGGTCGTTACGTCTACCGGGGAAAGGGTGAGGCACACCAATTGGCGTCCTGTTTCGGTCATGTGGTGAATGCGGCCGGCGTCTGCATGTTCGCGTCCATGATCACGCCCGGTCGGGTGCTGTCCGAATACCTGACCTTGGCCCTGGGGCGCCCGTTCACGCTGGAGGATGTGCTCACCGTTGGAGAGCGGATCGCGAACCTCAGGATCGCCTTCAATCTGCGGGAGGGCATTCGAAACGTCGAACGTTTTCGGCTTCCGGGCCGCGTTCTCGGGAACCCGCCGCTTCCAAGCGGCCCCACCCAGGGCGTGACGGTGGACAACGACACCCAGATCCGCGACTATTACGAAACCATGGGCTGGGACCCGGAGACGGGCGTTCCCCGCCGTGCGGTGTTCGAGCGGCTGGGGCTGGATTTCGCACTGGAGGTGACGCGGGAGTGACCTTTTTCATCCCGCCTGTTCTGTTCCACGACCGTTCTGCCGATTAAGCAAACGATGCGGAAAGATGCAATGGATGAAGAAATCTATGGATTCCAGTGGTGAGAGGCTTGTGGACGAGTTGGCCGAGGATCAGGCGGAACGGGAGTGGCGACCGAAGACGATCGATGACTGGGTTCTGCGGTTGCGGGAAAAGGATCTTCCCATTTTCAACCGGACGGCCCAGGTGGTCGCATCGTTGGCGGTGAATGCCGAGGCGTCGGCGAGCGAACTCGCCAAGGCGATTCTCACCGACGCTTCCATGACCTCGCGGGTCCTTCATCTGGCCAACAGCCCCTATTACAATCCCACCTTCCGGGACATCAAGACGGTGAGCCGCGCCGTGGTCCTGCTCGGCTTCGACACGGTCTCGGCCATCGCCCTTTCGGTCGCCGTCATCGAAGACCTGCTCAAGGGCGCTCAGCGCCACCAGGTCGTCCGTGAAATGGCGCGCTGCTTCCATGCGGCGGTTCAGGCCAAGTCATTCGCGGTGAGCCGCAATGACGAGTCACCGGAAGAGGTCTTCATCGCCACGCTGCTTTCCCGGCTGGGCAAGATCGCCTTCTGGTGTTTCTGTTCCGACAGGCAGGCCACTTTGCTGCAGGTGGAACTGCGCCGGCCCGGCGTGACGCCCGAGCAGGCGGAAACCCGGGTGCTGGGGTTCCCGCTCACGCGGCTGACCTTGAAGCTTTGCGAAGAATGGAAGTTGACGGATCTTCTGACCGAGGTTCTTCAGGCGAAGGCTGGAAGCCGCAACCGGCGCGCCGGGTACATTCAGGCGGCCAACCGGTTCGCCGAAGACGTGGAAAAGGGATGGGACTCCCCGGTTCTGACGGCGGATATCCGGGACGTTTCAAACCTGATCGGACGGTCGGAAGGGGAAACCCGGCACCTGCTGCGAGCCAATACCGTCAAGGCCGCGGAAACGGCTTTCCACTACGGGGCGCGTGAAGCGAGCCGCCTCATCCCCTTGCCCCCCGAAGGATCCGGGACCGTTCCGGAACTGGAGCCGGAAGCGACGGTGCCGGCGTCTCACGAGGCGCCTTACATGGAGCGGGACCCGCTGCTCCAGCTGGAAATCCTCCGCGATCTTTCGAAGATGCTCACCGAGGAGAAGACCACTCCGGATCTGGTTCTTTCCACCGTTTTGGAAGGCATTTTCCGCGGCGTGGGCATGGACCGGGTTCTGTTCGCTCTTCTGTCCCCCGATCGGAAGTTCCTCAGGGTGAAGCTCTGGCTGAAGTGGGCGCAGGAAGGCGATTCCGACTGGGTGAAGACCATCCCGGTGGACGAGCCGCTCAATATCTTCGGCCACGTTTTGAAAGTGAAACGGGCGATTTGGGTCACCGCGGACCCGCCCGAGCCCATCGCGCGGATGCTGGCGGAAGGCAACCTTTCGGCCTTTTCGCGGCCGGGTTTTTTCATCATGCCGGTGGTGGTCAACGATCAGAGTATCGGCGTGATCTACGCCGACCGGCGGAGCAGTCGGCGTGAACTGGATGAACAGAGCTTTGAGAGCTTCAAGCACTTCGTGTTCCAGGCGAACCTGAGCCTGTCGCACATGGTGGCCCGAAGCCAGGAACCGGTATGAAGGGTGAAGGAATCCACGAACGGCGGGATTTCCACCATTTCGGGGGGCGAAGACATGATCCGTTCTCTCGCGGTTCTCACCAGCGGCGGTGATGCTCCCGGGATGAACGCCGCCGTCCGCGCTGTGGTGAGGCGCGCACTGGACTGCGGCGTTCCGGTCCACGGTGTGTTCAACGGCTACGAGGGGCTGGTGGCAGGCGGCGACAGCATCCGGCCGTTGGGGTGGCAGGATGTGGGTGGGATTCTGCCCAGAGGTGGAACGTTTCTGGGAACCGCCCGGTCCGAGCGTTTCAGGCTGCCCGAGGGACGCCGGGCGGCGGTGGCCAACCTGGTCGAGCGCGGGATCGGGGCGTTGGTGGTGATCGGCGGCGACGGTTCCCTCATGGGCGCTCACGTGCTGGCTTCGGAATGGCCGGAACATCTGGCGTCGCTGGGACTGGAAGAGGCGCCGGAGCCTCTCCAGGTCATCGGCCTTCCGGGTTCCATCGATAACGACCTCTTCGGGACCGATATGTCCATCGGCGCGGACACGGCCCTGAATCACATCGTGCAGGCCATCGATGATTTGAGTTCCACCGCCGCCAGTCACCAGCGGACCTTCGTCTTGGAAACCATGGGGCGCCACTGCGGTTACCTGGCTCTCATGGGATCGCTGGCGGGCGGAGCGTCGTGGGTGTTGGTTCCGGAAGAGGAACTGGAACTTCGCTGGCATCAGAAGATGGTGCGTTCGCTGCGAAAATCCAGGGAAATCGGGCGGCCTCACCAGATGGTGGTGGTGGCGGAAGGAGCCCGCCACCCCGACGGGCTTCCCATTCGATCCGAAGAGATCCGGCGGATCCTTTCGGAGCAACTGGCCATCGATGTGCGGATCACGGTCTTGGGTCACGTTCAGCGGGGCGGCTCCCCCACGGCTTTCGACAGGATTCTCGCCACACGTCTCGGCGTGGCCGCCGTGGATCTGCTGGTGAAGGAGCCGCCGGGGAAGCTCCGGCACATGCTGGGACTCCAGAAAAACCGGGTGACGGCCACGCCGCTGGCCGAAGTCGTGGAACAGAGCCGCAGGGTGGCGCAAGAGATCGAAAACGGCAACTATGGCAAGGCTCAGGAACTGAGAGGGGAAAGTTTCACCCGCGGCCTGGAACTTGTGAAGACGCTGTCGCGCATCGAGCCCGCCGAGAAATCCCAGGGGGAAGGAGGCGTGGGGATCCTCACCGGCGGCGCGGACGCTCCGGGGATGAACACGGCCGTGAGCGTGGCGGCCCGCTGCCTGCTGAACCAGGGCATCGCCGTCTACGGGGTGTTGGAATCGTTTCAGGGATTGATCCACGGGCGCCTGCGGGAACTCGGCTGGAACGAACTGACCGGCTGGGTGAACCGGCCCAGTTCCGAGCTTGGTACGGTCCGTCACGATGTGGGAGAAAACGATCTGGCGAAAATCGCCGAAAACATCTCGCGCCACGGTTTGAAGGGACTCGTCGTGATCGGCGGCTTGGGAAGCTATCTCAACGTGGCCCGAATGGTGGAAAACCGCCGTCGGTTTCCCGAACTCGACATTCCCATCATGGTTCTTCCCGCGACCATCGACAACAACCTGCCCTGCACCGAATTCACCATCGGGGCCGACACCGCCTTGAATAACGTCATCCAGGTCCTGGACAAGATCCGCCATACCGCCGGCGCCACCCGGAGGGCCTTCGTGGTTGAAGTGATGGGCCGCCGGTCCGGGTTCCTGGCGCTTTTGGGAGCCCTGGCTTCAGGGGCTGAAAAGGCCTACCTGCCGGAACTGGGGATCCGCCTCCGCGACCTGAACCGTGACGTGGACGTGCTCCGGGAAAGCTTCCGGAGCGGCAAACGCATGGTGATTTTCCTCAGAAACGAAGACGCCTCCCGCCATTACACGACGGATTTCATCCGGCGCCTGCTCGAAGAAGAAAGCCGGGACGAATTCGAAGTCCGCACCGCCGTGCTGGGGCACCTCCAGCGCGGCGGCGCGCCTTCGGCTTTCGATCGAATCCTGGCGAGCCGCATGGGCGCGTTTGCGGCCTTCAGCCTTGCGGACGCCCTGCAAAAGAAGGACACCGCGGTGCGGGTGCTGGGATTGCAGGGCCGGGGCATCGGGGTGTATGACCTTCGTGAGGCCCTGGCGGAAATGGATGATGGTCTGACGAGGCCGAAAAACCCTTGGTTTCTCGAGCTGGTGGCGATCGCCGAAGCGCTGGCCAAGCACGGGCCCGGTGCCACCGTCTGATCCGAGGCCTTTCAGCTCTTGGGGCCGGATCTTTTCTGTCTTCCAGGTTTCGTCGGCTTTCCGGGTTTGGGGCTGAAGGCGGCCCGAAGCGCCGTGTTCACCGCCTTCATGTCGAAGGCTTCGGGATCGAAAGGCCCGGGAACCCAGTCGATGATTTCCTGGTGATCGGGATGCTCCGGGTCCGCCAGCACTTCCAGAAAATCGCCGTAGCCATAGGGCCCCCCGACGTCTTCGGGAGGGCAGGCGCGTTTGCCTTTGATGCACTGAGGAAGCTCGGCCTTGGGATCCCAGGGGAGGATCTTTTCCAGCAGCAGCACATGGACCCAGTCGTCGCCGAAGTCGTAGACGTACAACGCCTTGTCTTTCTCTTCACGCAGCAGGTCCTGTAGTCTGAAGCGGGTTTCGTCCTTCACGTCTTCGAAATCCCAGTCGAGGTCTGCATCTCCGTACCTTTCCAGACCATAGTGGTTCCCTCTTCGGAATTCGTGGAGATGGGTGAATTTCCAGCCCATGGCGATCTGGATGACGGCATGGAGTTCGTCCAGCGGAGTATCGCTCCGCAGCAGAAGCCTTCGCCAGATGGGCGGGCGGATGTGCTGCAGGGTGACTTTGACCTGATAGATGAGGGGATCGGGAGAGCTTTTCGCCGGCTGACTCATGCCTGATCCTTTCGGGGAAAAAGCAACTCGGGTTGGGATCCATGGGACCTTCGGCGTTACGCCGCTGCCATGTCCACGGGCTTGCGGGCTTCCACCAGTCCGTCCATGCGCTCGCCGGTCCGGGCGAGCCGCACCTTCGTGAAGCCCGCCCGTTCCAGGGTTTCCTTGATTTCCCTGAAGGTGTACGTGTCGCCTCCCGCCGTGTTCACAAGCATGTTCAGCGCGAAAAGAGCTCCGGCAGGCGGGCGCGATCGGTCTTCTTCCATGATGTGGTCGCGGATGAGGATCGTGCCCCCGGGTTCCAGCGCCTCGAAAACCTTGCGGTAGAGTTCCAGGTTCTCTTCCGGGCTGTTCTGGTGAATGATGGCGGAAAGCAGGACCAGGTCGCACCCGCGGGGCAGAGGGTCATGATAGAAGTCACCGGCGGCGAGCTCGACCCGATCCCGCAGTCCTTCCTGTTGCAGGCGTTCTTCCGCGAACGGAAGGACGGACTCCAGGTCGAAAAGCACCGCCCTCATCGATGGGTTTTCTCTCAGGAAAGCGATGGTATAGGTTCCCGAAGCGCCCCCGACATCCAGCAGCTTCTTGAAGGGCGTGAGATCGTAGCTTCCCGCGATTTCCCGCGACAGGTCCCGGCCCGCCACGTGCATGGCCCCGATGAATGCCTTCTGACTGTCCGTTCCCGATTCCGAAACGGGCTTTCGGTGAGGATTGACTCCCCGCCGGACGGTCTCCGTGAGATGACTCCAGCTGTCCCACAGCCGCAGTAGGTGTTGCACCATGGGAAGCACCGTTTCAGGGTGGTGCGCGGAAAGCGGCGCCCCCCTGGGGGTCGGCGAATAGCGGCCGTCGTGCTTTCGAAGCAGTTCCAGCGCCACCAGAGCGTCCAGCAGACGGGTGGCAGCCCTCAGGTCCAGCTCGAAGGTGTCGGCGATTTCCTGGGCGGTGGACGGGTTGTCCCCCAAAAAGGTGAAAAGATCCAGCTCCCCGGCGGTGAGGATCACGCGGCTTTTCGTGAAGGCACGGGCATCTTCCAGGGCGGCGACGGGACTCGGTTCCATGCTTGGACTCCCGGGACGGTAAAGGTTCGCTGACTCTCGACACGGGTCACGCATCCCCCTCATAGCACAAGGGGTTGCCCGTTGAAAAGGCGACTTCAAGGCCGGAGTCCGCCGCAGGGTGAGAAGCCGGGATCGACAGCGAACCGATGCCGTGCGGAAATCTTCCGTTGATGTGAAAGTGAGCCTGGCGCAAGCGCGACCAAGATCGTTATGATGAAAAAAACACACAAGCCATGATCCTCTCATCTTGAAAGGAAGGAACGATGAAAATGAGCGACCGTGCGGCAGGGTTCTTCGCAGGATGGATCCTTCTGTCGGGATTCGTTTCGGGGTGCGCCCCCGTGATTTCTTCTCCGGTGAGAGAGCAGGCGGTGCTCAACTTGAGCCTTTCCGAAGTGCGGGCCGCTCCCCACCATTACCGCGGGAAGGTGGTGATCTGGTCCGGAAAGATCTTGAAGGTCGAAAACAAGCACGGGGGCACCTGGCTGGAAATCCTGGAGCATCCCGCCGATTCGCGCGGAAAGCCCAAGGACCTGGACCGATCGCGGGGGCGTTTCCTGGCGGTGGATTCACGCTTTCTCGACGGAGCCCTCTTCGCACCGGGGCGGCTGGTCACCGTGGCCGGTGAAATCACCGGGTTCGAAACGCGCCCCATGGACGAGATCACCTACCGCTATCCCGTCCTCCGGGTGCTCGAAATCCACCTGTGGCCCGAAGAACGTTACTACCACTACGATCCATGGTACGACTATCCGCCCGTCTGGTGGCACTTCTACTATGGCCGCGGCTGGTGATCGCCGGGGGGCTCCGCGGCCGGCGTCGAGCTCCCGCAGGTTCGGCCGCCTCAGGGGGAGTAGAGGTGCCACAGGCGCGGCAGGTACAGGCTGAGTTCTGGAAAGAGGATGGTCAGCAGCAGTCCCGCGGCCATGGCGCCGATGAAGGGGAGCGTCGCCATGGCCGTCTTTTCCAGCGGGAGTCCGGCCAGGTTGGTGGTGACGTAGAGGTTCACCGCCACCGGGGGCGTGAACTGGCCGATGGCCAGGTTGAGGGTCATCACGACGCCGAACCAGAGGGGGTCCCAGCCGAAGTGGGCCATGATGGGCATGAGGATGGGGAGGAACACGTAATAGATGGAAATGGCGTCCAGGAGCATGCCCGCCGCGAAGATCAGGAGGTTTACGGCGAAGAGGACCACGAGCGGATTCTGAGAAATGGAGAGGATGGTACGGGCCATGGTCTCCATGACTCCGAGGGTGGCTCCGGCCCAGCTGTACAGCCCGGCCAGCGCGACGATGATGAGCACGACGGCCGATGAAAGGGCGGAATCCACCAGGGTCTCGTAGAAGGCCTTGAGATCCAGGGTCCGGTAGACGAAGAAGCCGAGAAAAAGCCCGTAGAAGACCGCCACGATGGCCGCTTCCGTGGCGGTGAAGATGCCGCCGTAAAGGCCGCCCAATATGACGAGCGGGGCGAGCAGTCCCCAGAACGCTTCCCGGAAGGCCTTCCAGGTTTCCCGCGCCGTGCCCCGCCGCTCCCCCATGTAGCCGCGTTTCCTGGACAACCAGTAGGCGGGGATGATGAGCGAAAGCCCCGCCAGAACCCCGGGGAAGACCCCTGCGGCGAAAAGCGCCGGAACCGACGTGTTGGTGATCACGCCGTAGAGGATGAACGCGATGCTCGGCGGCACCACGATGGCCGTGGAGCCCCCCGCGGCGATCAGTGCCGCGGCGAATTCCTTGGCGTAGCCTTTTCGAGCCATGGCCGGGATGAGCACCGCTCCCATGGCCGCCGCATCCGCCGGACCGGAACCACTCACCCCGCCAAAAAAAACGCAAACCAGGATGGCCACGATGGCAAGTCCCCCGGGAACGGCGCCCACCAACAGGCTGGCCAGGTGCACCAAACGCTTCGAAACGCCGCACCGCTCGAGAATCATCCCGGCGAGGATGAAAAAGGGGATGGCCAGGAGCGGGTACTTGGCGATCCCCGCGTAGAAATTGGACGACACCACCTGGATGCCCAAGTCGTAGAACGCAATGAGAAATATGGCGACGCTTCCCAGCGCCACCGCGATGGGAACCCCGATAAGCAAAAGAGCGAGAAAAAGAACGAACAGGACAATGGCGGGTTCCATACCGGTCACCGTACGGGCGGGTTGGAGGAACGGGGTGCCTGTCGGCGGAATTTTCGCATCAGTTCCACGGTCCGCTCCAGGGATCGCACGATGATCAGAAGGCCGCCCAGCGGGAGTGCCAGGGTGTACAGCCATTGCGGCACTTCCAGGGCTTCCGAAAGGGTTTCCAGTTCGATCTCGTCGTGGATCTGAAGCATGCCGTAGGTGACGATGGCGGCGAAAACGGCGACGGTGAGAAGCGTTGTGAGCACCAGGATCGCCTTCTGGGCCTTGATGGAAAGGCGGGCGTAGACGAAATTCAGCCCCAGGTGGAGGCCGCGGCGGAAAGCCGCGGCTCCACCGAAAAGCGTCAGGTACACCAGGCCGCTCACCTCGAGTTCTTCCGTGAAGGCAAAGGAGTAGTCGGTGAGGTAGCGCAGGAGAACGTTGGAGAACGAAAGCAGGGCCATGGCGAGAAGAAGCCCGGCGCACAGGGCTTCTTCCGCGTGGTCCCACAGGCGCCGAAGTTTCGACGGGTGTTGGCCGCTTCGGGAGGCCGTGCCGCTTTCAGGGGAAGAGCCCATCGCCGCCATGGATCCTATTGGGCCGTCAGCTTTTCGGCTTCGGCCACGAGTTCGCCTCCGATCTTTTCCGTCCATGCATCGTAGACGCTCTGAGTCTTGGCTCGAAAGAGCTTCCGGTCATCCGGCGTGAAGACGGTGACGTCCATGCCGTTAGCGGCCAGGGTCTTGAGTGCCGGCATGTCTCCTTCCAGACCCGCGCGGGCTTGAGCCACCTGCCATTGGCAGGCTTCCAGAGCGCATTCCTGCACGATCTTGCGGTCTTCTTCGGAAAAGGTTTCCCAGGTCTTCAGACTCACCCCCAGGATCAAGGGGTCGATGGCGTAATGCCAGATGCTGATGTGCTTGTGGACCTGCCAGAGCTGGTAGGGGATGATGACTGAGTTGACGGGGTTCTCCTGGCCGTCCACGGTCCCCTGCTGGAAGGCCGTCTGGGCCTCGCCCCAGTTCATGTTGATGGGGTTGGCGCCGAGCGCTCGAAAGGTGTCGATGAAGATGGGAGACCCCACGACGCGAACCTTGAGGCCCGCCAGATCCTCGGGGGTCTTGACGGCGCGCTTGCTGTTGGTGAGTTCCCGGAAGCCGTTCTCGCCCCACGCCAGGCCTTTCACGCCCTTTTCTTCGATCTGGCGGAAGAGTTCCCGGCCGGGAGTCCCGTCTTTCACGGCGTCCAGTTGGGCGTAATCCCTGAAAAAGAAGGGAAGGGCGAACAGGTTGAGCGACGGAACCTGGGGGGACCAGTTGATGGTGGAAGCGAGGGCGAAATCCGCGACGCCCTGGCGCAAGAGGAGGAATTCGTTGGTCTGCTTGCCCGCAAAAAGCTGCCCGGCGAAGTAGCACTTGATGTTGATCCGCCCCTGGGTTCGTTCCCTGACCAGGTCTGCGAACTTCTGGGCGCCTTCGCCCCAGGGTCCCTTGGGCCCCACAACGACGCTCAGCTTGTATTCATCCTTGTAGTCCGCCGCCCAGCCCATGGACCCGGCCAGGCAGACCGTGAACACGAGAACCAGCGCCGCCTTCAGTCGACTTCTTCCCTTCATTGTCTTCTCCTTGTGCGGAATGGATTGATTTGCCGGGAACGCGTCCCGGGGTTCCGAGCTTCCCGCGGCCTCGTTCACGCCTTTGCGATTCGGCAGGGGATGCCGCGCAGCCGCGGCGTTCCCATCACCGGATCCTTGGCCCCGGCGGTGGACGTGAGGACATTGAGATTGGCTTCCTTCCAGCCGCGGAGCGGGTCTTGGGTTCGTTCCGGGAACCACCAGCCGTAGTCGGCGAGGATCACCCGGGGATCGAGGCCTTCCGTCAGGCGCGCCGTCTGAAAAACGGCGCCGCCTTCCGTGGCGATCTGCACCCGGTCTCCGTCGGCGATCCCCAGGCGCGAGGCCGTTTCCGGGTGGATGCGGACTTCGGGGCGATCGTGCCGCCTTCGAAGCGGTTCCATATGCCGGTAGGCGGAATGGAAGAAGTACCGGGGCTTTCGACTGGTGAGGACCAGCGGGTAGTCGTCCCGGAGTGGTTCCGGGGGGGCGGCCGAAGGAAGCGGATCGAACCCCCACTGTTCGAACAGGCTGGAGCGCAGTTCCACTTTGCCGGAAGGCGTTGCGAATCCCTTTTCTTCGTAGGTGCGGTAACGTTCGGCGCCGCGGAGGATCCCCGCCTGGGCGAACTGGCGGTAGGTGAGTCCCGAAGGCTTGAGAATGGCTTCCAGGATGTCGGCCGGATCCTCCCAGAAGTCGTCTGAAAACCCCATTCGTTTTCCCCACTCGTTCAGGATGGCCAGGTCGGAACGGCATTCCCCCGGGGGGTCCACCACCTTGGGGCGGGCGAGTACATAGCCGTGCGGCAGGCCGTAATGGCCGATGTCGTCGTATTCCATGGGCAGGGCCACCGGAAGCACCAGGTCGGCCAGGGCGGCCGTAGGGGTCATCACCTGGTCGGCCACCGCAATAAAATCCAGGGAATGCAAAGCCTTGAAGACCCGCTGCGCGTCGGAATAGGTGAGGAGCGGGTTGGTCCCCTGGGTGTAGAGGCAGCGGATGGGATGAGGGGACTGTTCCAGGATGGAATCCACCACCATCCAGTTGGGGACGGTGATGAGCCGCGGGATGATGCCATGGCGGCGGTTCAGGAGTCTTTTCGGGCGGTCCGGGAAGCGCTTGAGTGCGATGAAGTCGCTCAGGCGCATGAGAGGAGGCGCCTGGGCGCGAACGTTTCCGCCGGGGACTTCGAGGTTTCCGGTGACGGCCATGAGGAGAACCAGCGAACGGCAGGTGCCGGCGCTGTTCGGCGTGTGTTCGACGGCGTTTCCCCAGTGAATGAGACCGGGGGAGGCGCGCCCGTAGGCGCGGGCCGCTTCCAGAAGCGCGGCCTTCGGCACCCAGGTTTCCCGGGACACGCGATCGGGGGTGTAAGGCCGGACGGCTTCCTTCAGTTCGTCAAACCCCACGGTCCACTGGCGCACGAAAGTCTCGTCGTGCAACTTCTCTTCCACGATGAGGTGAAGCAGGCCGAGAGCCAGGATGTCGTCGGTGGCCGGGCGCGGTTGAAGCCACACGTCGGCCCGCTCGGCCAGGCGGGTCCGAAATGGATCGACCACGATCAGCTTGGGGCCGGACTTGAGGCAACGCGTGAGGTGTTCGCCCAGCACGCCTTCTTCATTGGTGGCCGCGGGGTTGCTGCCCCAAAGGAACACGCACCGGGTGGGCGAGGCCAAGTCGGCCACCGGAAAAAAACCGCAGGTGGCCATGGCCGTCTGTTCGCGGGGCATGTGGCAGACGTGCTGGGTGCCCGCAACGTTCGGGCAGTTCAGAAGGTTCGCCAGGCGCAGCAGCATGAAGAATTCCGGGCCCTTGGGAGCCCCCTGGGCAAAACTCACGCCTTGCGGCCCGTGGCGTTCGATGGCCGACGAAAAGGCCCGCGTGAGCCGTTCGAAGGCTTCATCCCAGGAAACCTCTTCCCACCGGCCTTCGCCCCGGCTTCCCACGCGTTTCAGGGGCCGGGTCAATCGGTGAGGGTTCCGGAGGCGATCGAGGGCCGAAAGCCCCTTGGGACACGCGTAACCGTGACTGAAGGGATCGTCCGGGTCGGGAACCACCCGGACCGGGACTCCGTTTTCCACTTCCACCTTCAGCCCGCATCCGCCGTGATCAAATCGCGCGCAGTGAATTCGAATCGAGCTTCTTCCGCTCATGAGGGCTCCTCGGAGGAAAACCAGGGTTGGAAACCGGGGGCAAGGGGCATCAGGATGTCTCGTCCAGGCGGCCCAGGGCCTTTTCAAACAACGCGTTCATTCGAGCGGAAACGGCCGCGGCTTCTTCAAGGGCTTCGGCGACAGCCGTTTCGCCGAGCTTTTCCGCCCGCCCGGCCCATTGCCGGTAGGACTGCACGTGGTCTTCGTTGTGATGGATCCAGTGTTCGATCATTTTTCGGAGCTTTTCCCGGTCGGACAGCCCTTCGCCGTGTGAGTGCGAACCGTGGGCGTGCGGCCCGTGGTGGGATCGGCCGCCGTGCTGGTGATGGCTCATGGCAAGGCTCCCATGCTCTGGTGGCGGGTTCTGGACAACAATGGTCGCCGGCTCCTGATCAAGACCGCGCGGAAGATACATTCTTCCACAAAGGAGAGGTCGGTTTCCAGGTTTTTTTGCGACGGCCCGCGAGTTCGACGGCTTGCCGTTTCGCAAGAAGAAAGAACGGATGGAAAAATCCTGTTGACAGGATTCGACGGAGATTGATAGAGGTTTTTCGACAATCTGCTGTAGCGGTCAGGTGTGAGAACGCTTAAAAGGGAATCCCGTGGAAATCGGGAGCGGTCCCGCCGCTGTGAACGGGGACGAAATCCTTGAAGCGCCACTGCCGCGCGTGAGCGCGGCGGGAAGGCCGGGAGAGTAGGACGATCCGTGAGCCAGAAGACCTGCCTGACCGAGGGAGAAGCCGGCACGGGAGTATGCCGCTAGTCTCCATGCGGGATCAAGCAAAACTGGGTGCAATCCCTGGAGCTTTCGGGCTTCAGGGATTTTTTTTGGGGAAAGCCCACCCCATTGGCACCATGTGGCCCTCCTCATCACTTCCATCAACCCCAGACCATCCGGGGAGCCCGCCGGGGGCTCCCCGGGTGCCCTATCTTTTCCGCATTGCAGAAGGAGTTGTCCATGAAGCGAGGATTGATCGTTTACGTGACCGAAGGCGGGCAGTGTTCCGACGACAGTTCCGGGTTGCAGCGGCTTCGGTGCCATTACCGGGCCGACGCCCTGCGCGTGGCCTCTTCCGAGTTCGACGTCACCTACGGCTGGTGGGAGCTGGTGACCCGGGGGATGCAGGAAGTGGTCTGCGTGAGGGCCAAAAGGGACGAGGCGTCCGAAGGGCTGCAGGTCCTCGGCCCGCCGCTCAGGCTGTGCGGCTAGCGCAGCGTGCGAAAGGAGTTGGAAAATGCCGAAGGTTCGTGCTATGCGCGTCACGGTGTGCCTGGCGATCCTGATGACGATGGTCTGCCTTTTCGAAAGGACGGAAGCCTTGGCGAAAAAGCACAAGGAAGGCCCGGCCAAGACGGCCGTCCTGCTGGTGGCGTTTGGAACCAGTCTACCCGAGGCCCAAAAACCCTATGAAATGATCGAAGAAAGGGTGAGGGCCGCTTTCCCGGGGGTCGAGGTGCGTTGGGCCTATACGTCATCGATCATCCGAAGGAAGCTCGCCGAAGGAGGCGCCGCCGTCGATTCCCCCGAAACCGCCATGGCCCGACTCATGGACGATCGGTTCACGCACGTGGCGGTCTTGTCGCTCCACACGATCCCGGGCAAGGAATTCCACGACCTGTATCAGAACGCCCGACTTTTTTCGCTGATGGCCGGAGGCTTCCGGAAGGTCGCCGTGGCGCGCCCTCTGCTCTCTTCCCAGCAGGACATGGAACGGGTGGCGGCGGCGATGGTCAGCGCCTTGCCGGCGTCCCGCCGGCCCGGCGACGCGGTGGTGTTCATGGGCCATGGTTCGGCTCATCATCCCGCGGACGCCATCTACGGAGCCATGAACGCGCTCTGGCAGGAGACGGATCCCGACGTGTACCTGGCCACCGTGGACGGCCACCCGCCCTTCGAACGGGTGCTGGCGAAGCTCAAGGAGCGAAAGACGACCAAGGCCTACCTGGTTCCCTTTATGCTCGTTGCGGGGGATCACGCCCGGAACGACATGGCGGGTCCCGGGCCGGACAGCTGGAAGAGCGTCCTGGAACGGGAAAACATCCAGGCGGAACCCGTCTTTGTGGGTACCGGGGAAATCTCCGGCGTGGTGGATGTCTGGCTGGAGCACCTGCAAGGTGCCTTCGACGAGCTGTGATTCCGAGCTGCTTTGGCGTTTGGGATTCCGCTGCGAAGCCATCGGGCTTGGATGCCCCCCAGAGCCGCGCCGCGACGACTCACGGACTCCCGGCGAGAGGCTTGGGGATTTCATGGCTGCAGGGCACCTCGCAGCTGCACTTGCCGCACACGTCCACCAGGGGCAGGTCGTCGTAGTGGGCGTCGTTTCGAAGCAGCTGCGCGTAGCAGGTGTGCCGGTTGAACGCCTCTTCGGTGAGCGCTCCGAAGCGGCACTTGGCGGCACAGGCCAGGCACTTCCGGCCCGTTCGGGTGAGGCACCATTCCGTGTCGGGGCGGGCGGTGGGCGGAAGCTCGAGGTCGGTCACGAAGCTTCCCAAGCGCCCGCAGCATCCCGCGCGGGTGATGAGCAGCCGGTTGTGGCCGAAGGTGCCGAGGCCGGCGATGTAGGCCACGTGCTTGTGAGACCAGCGGCTGATCAGGCGTTCTTCATCGAAGTTGTGCGTGGCCGGGGTTACGGCGGCGCGGCGGCCTTTGGCTTCCAGTTCCCGCTGAAGCCGCTGGTTGATGGCTGCGATGAGCGCGTTGGTCGCCGTGTAGGCTTCCGCCCACGAACGTGAAGCGTAGAAGGGTTCCGTCGCGTTGGCCTGTCCCAGTTCGTGTTTGAAGGGGAGGAAATAGGCCACCACGGAGCGGGCGCCGGCGAGCAGGTCGTCGGGTAGGGCGTGGTCGCCGGCCACCGCTCTTTTGAGTTCCATAAACAGCGGGTCGGCGGCCGAGGCGACCGCTACCAGAGGTTCGCGCCAGAAGCCCGGTGATCGCCCCGATTGGATCCAACCGGCGACGGCCTCTTGAACCTGTTCCACGATCCACTCCAACGGGTTTTCATCCAAGGAGGTCGAACGGTGCGCCATGAGGGTTCATCCTTTCTGAGTGGTTGATCATGCATCGGTCGGGTCAAAACATGACCGGGAAAGAAACGTCAAGAGCGCCGGCGCCGGTTTTCGCCGAATCGGAAGAAGCTCCGGTTCGCTTCGCAGCGTTGGAGAGGCGGGCCAGGGTCTGGGACAGGCTGGTCATGATCGCGGCGGCGGTCGTCCTGGCCGTCCCTCTTCCTTTCGTGCGGTTTGAATCCTGGCCGGCGGGGCGCCTCATCCTGGAGCGTCCCGTGCTTCCATGGAGTTCCTTCCGGATCTGCTACCGAACGCTCCCGGAAGGCGAGCCCGTGGAAGAATGGTACCGGTTCGATTGGAAGGGGCGCATGACGCCTTCCCTGCACGGTCCACTCCCCCTGTTGGTCGTTTCGGGGGCGGGCGTTCCTTTGCTGCGCTGGCAAAGCCAGCCGGATATTCCACTGGATGCGGTCTTCCACGCGGGTGAATTTCTGAAGGTGGAAACTGGCTGGCAGTCCGCGATCCTGTGGCCGCTTCGAACGCTTTGGTCCGGCTGGAAAAATCAGGATTTCCCGCCCCAGAAAGGGGGCGCCGGCTGAAAATCGACCTGGATCCGTTCGGGGTTGATGCCGGAAGCCAGCAGATCCACGATGCGCTTCAGGGTTCGGCGAAGCCGGTAAAGGGCCGCAAAAGACGTCGCGACGGCGAAAGGGGCCGCTTCAGCCCCACTGTAGGCCCGGTCGAAGGTTTCGACGGCCCGGTTCAGCACGCGAAGCCCCTCCGCATAGTTCTTTTCGCGGATGTGGACGGAGGCGGCGTTGCTGAACAACCCCAGTCGGACCACCGGATCGTCCGCTTCCTGCTGCAGCCCTTCCTCGAGGAGTCCTTTGGCCTTTTCGGTTGCACCGTGGTGCAGGTAAAGGTAAGCGAGATCCCGGCAGATTCGGGCTCGAAGCGCAGCTGCGCCGGCGCGGCGCGACGCGGCCAGTGCCTTTTCGTACAAGTGTATGGAGGCGATGAAATGCCTGGCCATCAGGGACTCCTCGGCCTTCCGGACCCACAGGGCGATCTGTTGGCGGTCTTTGTCCTCTTGGTCAAACATTGGGAAGTCTCGTCTCTTTGATGCCTTCGGGCAGCGCCTCATGGGCACCGCGGGAAGTGGATTCGGGGGCAAGGGTCCGAAGGAGCGGGACGCTGACAGCCAGCGGAAGAATATAGTAAGCGAAGCGATAGATCAGGGTCGCAAGGAGCGCGCTCTCGTAATCTACGCCCATGAGGTAAAAGGACCCCGCCATGGAACCTTCCATGACTCCGATGGACGCCGGGGTGATGGAAAAAATCCCCGTAAAGATCCCCACGGAAAATCCCACCAGAAGGGTTCGGTTGTCCACCGGGTGGTTGGCTGCGAGGAAAGACCCTTTGAGGCAAAGAAACATGAAGGTCCAGTCCAGCACGGCGAAGGACGCCGCGCTCCACAACCTCCGGGGGTCGGCCATGAACAGGTTCATGCTCTCATCGAAGTTCTCGAAAAACGCGTCCGCCCGCCGCCGCTGCAGCCAGTGGGGTTTCTTGATCATGAGGCAGACACGCTCGTAGGCCCGCAGCGAAATCCTCCACGCCTTTTTCCGGAAACGCCCATCCACGATCACCTTGACGGTGATCCAGGTCAGCGCGAATGCAACCGCCAGGACCACTCCGCCGATCTCCATCTCTCTGCGGCTCATCTTATACTGGCTGTAGAGAAAGAAGAACCCCAAGTAGATCAGCACCACGGCCACCGTATTGGTCAAGAACCCGTGCACCATGGAGACGGAAAGGGTGCGGCTGGCGGGAATTTTCTTCTGAGCCAGCATGTAGACCTTTGCCGCCACACCGCTCAAGCCGCCGAGGGCCATGAGGTAGTTGAGCGTGCAGGAAAGGAGGGTGATGCGGAGGACGGAGGCGAAATTCAGAGGGTGGTTCATTTCTTTGAGAAGTTGGGCGAGGACCCCGGCGATGCACAGATAACTCAACGCACCGGCGGCAAGGACCATGCCGGTCCAGAAAGGATCCACCTGGGTGAGGCCTTCTTTCAGGCTTTTCAGGTCCGCCTGGACAAGCGTGGCGGCGAACAGGGCGAGCCCGACAAGGCCGGCGAACCAGAATCTGCGACGGCCGAAATTCATGCGTAGAAGCGTTTCTCCATCCGAACGGGATACGGGCGGCCACGGAAAGGGTCCGAGCGTGGTGGCAACCGTGACGTACTTATCAGACTTTGAAGACATTGAAAAGCGTAAGCGCCGGCCAAACCAGGGCCATCGCGCGCAGGGTCATCGCCCGTCATGGAGCTGGACTTCGGTCCCAGCGTAGCGGTCACCGTGACCCACTCACCAGACTTTGAAGACGTTGAAAAGCCGAGAGGCGCTCCGATGCTCGCCGGGCGCCCCGGGAACGCCCGGTTCCCTCCGTCAAACGAAAGTGACGAGGAAGAGTTCGTAAACGATGAGGATTCCGTAGAGCACGGGGAGGGCGAGGAGCAACGCTTTGACGGGGAGTCTCCCGCGGAAGATGGCGAGGTTCTTGTGGATGAGAAGGGTGGAGAGCCCCAACGCCGTCAGGATGTATTTGACGAGCAGAAACGGGAGGGGCCCCAAGCCGATGAAAAACTCCATGACGGGATTGGCTTCCACGGCTCCCCGGTGAAGCAAGGTGAGGGTGAGGAAGGCGTCCGCAATGCAGAGGATGAGCGTGGACACGACGGCGAAGACCGACCGCCAACCGTATCGGTCCACGTAGACATACACGCTGCGGTCTTCCCGGCGGCGGGCATGCCTCCTTCGCCCCATGAGGCTGGCGAGACTCAGAGGCGACGTCGGCCGCGCACGCCGATCCCTTCCCGATCGTCGTTCCACGAAAGGTCGCTGATCCATGATTCCCCAAGAAAGCCCGAGTGCGCCAGCGCTTGCCTGAAGCCCTTCCCGAAAGGCTCGTTTTTTGCCGGGGGTCCCTTTCAAGGATCGGCCGGCAAGGTTTCCTGCTTTAGCCGCTGATGACGGGGTTCCGGCAGGCCGACCCGCTGTTTGACGCCCGCTTCGTCCCCCACGATGGGCGCGGAGCCCCCGAGCCCGCTCTCGTGAAGCAACTCATGGGTTACGCTGCATGAAAGTCGGGGACGCACCGGCCTCTCACAGCTGCAAGCCTTTTGGGACCCCGTGAGGGCAGGAAAAAATGCTCCATGGTCGCGTCAATGCTGTCCGGTGGATGAGGGTTGCCGCCCTTTTGCTGACACCTGGGCGTCAGCCGTCGGCCCCAAAAGAAAAACCCGAGAGTTCCATCCAGGGATACGGTTCAGTGGAATCTCTCGAGTTTTTTGGATGTCTCTGGCAGGCCAGGAGGGATTCGAACCCCCATCCCCCGGATTTGGAGTCCGGTGCTCTAGCCGTTCGAGCTACTGGCCTAGGACGCAAATTCCTATAGCGTGTTCTTCCCGGCTTGTAAAGGGAAATGTCTCGGGACGCGCGAATGTGCAGGGAATGCGGTTGTCAACCTCGAGGCTTGTGATTAATCTTCAATGTAATGCCGAGACTTACCGACGGATTGGATGAGGGGCGGTTTGAAAGAGAGGAGGTGTTCGATGAAAATCAAGTATTGCCGAAAATATGAGAAGTACGTGAGTGCCCAGCACTGCGAATTTTTCAACGAGGGTCCCAGATGCGAATTCTACAGCGCCTCGCAGTGGAACAGTATCAAGGAGTTGCTCCAGGACGTGAATCGACCCAAGTGGGAAGTGAGCGAAGTGATCAAGCCCTTCAAGTGCAGCCTTCTGGACCGCGAGTACCTGAACGAAATGAGCCTGAGGCGCCGTTCCCGGAGACGGGCCGTGCCGGCTCGAGCCTGAAAGTGATTTCCGAAGACGAAGCCCCGCCTGTCCGAAGCGGTTCTGCGCCGTCTCGCCGCCAACATCCCGCCGTTGATCGGTCCCCATACGCTGTGATATGAAGAAGCTCCTTGAGACAGGAAAGCCAGGGTTTTTCTCATTCAAGAGGCTGTCTGAGAATACCCTTCATCCTTCTGGGGATTGAGGGTTCGTTGTTTCGCGTAGGGGCGGTTCGCGAACGGCACTTGAGCAGCGACTCATGCCCTGCGGGAGCCGGCTTGCTGGCGACCCCGATCGCGGCCAAGGCCGCTCCAACCGGAACAAGGAAGCTCAGGGCCCGACTTTCATGAGCTTGTTTTTGGACAAGCTCGAAGAGTTTTCAGCGGTTCCGGTTCCCAGCCGGAAAGGATCCCAACCGGGGGCAGACGCCATGTTCAAGAAGATCCTGGTGGCCAATCGCGGCGAAATCGCCATCCGCATCATTCGTTCGGCTCAGGAACTGGGCATCAAAACGGTCGCCGTCTATGAAGAAACCGACAAGACGGCGCTGCACATCATGAAGGCGGACGAGGCGGTCTGCATCGGCTCAGGTCCTCGAAAGGACTACCTGAACATCGACCGGATCATCCAGGCGGCCCGGGCCACCGGGTCGGAAGCGGTCCACCCGGGCTACGGTTTCCTCGCCGAAAACCCTCTTTTCGCCAAGGAATGCACGGACGCCGGCCTCGCCTTCGTGGGACCCCCTCCCCAGGTGATCATCGACATGGGAAGCAAGGTGGTGGCCCGCCGCCTGATGACGGAAGCGGGAATTCCGGTGATTCCCGGTTCTCCGGTGCTGGCGGAGGGCGAGCGCGGGGAAGGGGAGGCGCTGGCCTTTGCCGAAAGGTACGGTTTCCCGGTGATGATCAAGGCGGTGGCCGGGGGTGGAGGGCGCGGCATCCGCCCGGCGAAGTCTCGCGACGAGCTGATCAAGGGCCTCAAGATGGCTCGAAGCGAAGCGCGTATGGCCTTTGGAAATGACGCCATTTACCTGGAAAAGGCCCTGGTACGCCCCCGGCACGTCGAAGTGCAGATCCTGGCCGACAACCACGGAAACGTGATCCATCTGGGGACTCGAAACTGCTCGATCCAAAGGCGCCATCAGAAGATGATCGAAATCGCTCCGGCGGGCCTGCCGAGACTGGTCATCGAGAGGATCTGCCTGGATGCGGTGACGGCGGCTCGAAAGACCGGGTACGTGAGTGCGGGGACGGTGGAATTCCTGGTGGACCACGATGACCAGTACTACTTTCTGGAAGTGAACACTCGGATCCAGGTGGAACACACCGTGACGGAAATGATCACTGGGATCGATATCGTTCGGGAACAGCTTCGGGTGGCGGCGGGGGGCGAGCTTTCGCTGAGGCAGGAGGATGTCCAGCTGCGCGGTTACGCCATCGAGTTGCGGATCAACGCGGAAGACCCCAAGAACCATTTCATGGCCAGTCCGGGGATCGTCCAGGTCTATCAGGCTCCCGGCGGTCACGGCATCCGGCTCGACGGCGCCATCTACCAAGGCTACGAAATCCCGCGGTATTACGATTCCATGCTGGTCAAGCTCACCGTGTACGGTTTCAGCTGGCGCGAAGCGGTGGATCGGCTGCGGCGGGCGTTGAACGGGTTCAACATCGTGGGGGTCCAGACCACCATCCCGTTCTACCGGCAGATCGTGGATGATCCGGATTTCATCGATCAGCGTTTCGACACGTCTTACATTGAAACGCACCCGCACCTGTTGCAATACGAAGAGGCCGTGCCCGAGATGGAACGGCTGGCTCGACTTGTGGCCGAAATCAACAGCCACGGCTTCAACCCGTACGCGGAACCCCGCTGACGGCGGCAGGGAGTTCAAAGAAGATGGCCGACAGACAGCGCATCACCCCCGACATGTCCCCTGGGCACATCCTTTCGTTCCTTCGGGAGACCCCGGGGTATTTCCTCACAAACAACGAGCGGGATGTCTCCCAGTCCGATTTCAAATGCCGCATCCTGCCGCGGACCACCTTGAGGGTGGCGCCGTACCGGGATGACACCGGGTATTTCGCTTTCGAGGTTTCAGGCGGGGCGTCGGTGCACGTGGACCTGATGTACAAACAGGTCAACCCGTTCGAAAAGCTGAAGCTGGTTCGGAGGGCCATGCCGTGCACCCTGATTCAGACGGTGTGCCGGGGGCGGAATCTTTTCGGCTATCGGCCCTACGCGGACAACGTGCTGCGCCTGGTGGTCCGGCAGTTCGCCCGATGGGTGGATGTCTGGCGGGTCTATGATTTTCTGAACCACGTGCCGAACCTGATGGTCGTGGGGGAAGAAGTGAAGGCGGCCGGAAGGCTGCTCATGCCTTGCCTCTGTTTCAACACCGGCCGCGGCCATACGGACGAGTACTATGCCGCCAAGGCCCGGGAAATCGTGAGCGCCTTCGGCGAAGACATCATCCTGTGCATCAAGAACCATTCGGCGCTGGGATCGCCCCAGCGGATTTCCGACCTGGTCGGCGCGCTTCGCCGCGCGGTTCCCGGTGTGCCGCTCGCCTACCACGGCCACAACACCGACGGGAACGACCTGGGGCGCATGGTGGCGGCGGTGGAAGCCGGTGTCAAGATCGTCGAAGTGGCCGATCACGGCTATGGCGGGATGTTTTCCCAGGCGCCCGGGTTGAGCCTCATCCAGACGCTTCATGATTACGGCTACCGGGCCCCGGGGCTCAAGGTCCAGCCCATGGTGGACGCCTCGGACCTGCTACGGCGGGAAAGAACGTACTACGAGAAATTTGAAACCCCTTACCGCGGTTTCGACCCCACCGTGAAGCGCCACAAGCTGACGGGAGGCGCGGCGAGCATCACTTTCGAACAGGCGGAAAAGCTGAACCTGCTGGAGCGGATCCACGAAATCTTCAGCGAATTGATGGAAGTGAACCGCGAGATGGGCAACATCTGGTCGGTGACCCCCGGCAGCCAGATCCTCTGGACCACCGCCGTGAACAACGTGATCCATGGCCGCTACAATCAGCCTTCCGACGATTTGAAGCGGCTGCTGCTGGGCCGCTACGGGCCCTTTCCGTTTTACGAACCCCAGGAATGGATCTACGAAAAGGTGCTCGAGCACCGACGGCGGGACGGAAAGAAGTGGTACCAGATCCTCGCCGAAGAAGCGGGGCTGCAACGGGTGCCCGACGAAGACCTGGAAGCCCGGCGCCTGGAAATGGAGAAGAAGCTGGGCCGGCCCGTGGACGACGAGGCCCTCAGCCTCTACCTCCAGTTTCCCCTGGACGCCTTGGGCTATTTCCGTTTCGAGAAGACATACGGCAAGGCCTGGCTGCTTCCTCCCGACGTGTGGTTCCGCCAAGGTGGTTTCGAAGACGGCACCCGGATCACCTTCCCGGACGAGGACGGCAAGACCCATCACATCGACATCATCTCCACGCACCGGAGAGGCGATACCGTCGACACGTCTCTTCTGGTGGACTATCATTTCCAGACTTTCTCCATCCCCGTTCGGGCGCAGCAGAAAAACGGCTGAATCGGGCGCGGGGGGGGTGGATTCGGCGGCGCCAGGACCCGCCGCATGGAGGGATCTCCGTTCCGTGGACCACGAGGTCGATCAGTTCCTGGACCATTTACGGATCGAACGCGGGCTGAGTGGAAACACCCTTTACGCTTACGGCGGGGACCTTGCGGCGCTCACGGCCTACCTCAAGGACCGCGGCGTGCATCGGTGGGAAGATGCGTCCCTGGAAACGTTTCGCGGCTACTTCCGTGAACTGGAGGCCGCACGCCTTTCCGCCGGAAGCAGGGCCAGGCGGATGGCGAGCCTCCGGTCGTTCATGCGGTTTCTGGAACGGCGGGGGGTGGTGAAGCGGAACGTGGCGGCGAGGCTCAGAACGCCCCGGGGCGATCAGCGTCTTCCGCGGGTGCTTTCCACCGGGGAGGTGGAAAGACTCCTGGCCGCCCCCGATCCGACGACCGCTCTGGGCCGGAGAAACCGGGCGCTCCTGGAAGTCCTCTACGCCACCGGGTTGCGGGTTTCCGAACTGACGGGACTCCTTCTGAAGCAGCTGCACCTGGAAGAAGGGGCGGTGGTCGTCCGCGGGAAGGGAAACAAGGAACGACTCGTTCCACTGGGGGACTGGGCGGCGGAGGCGCTCCGCGTGTACCTGGAACAGGGCCGCCCGCGGCTGGTCGGCCGGCCTTCACCGCCTCACGTTTTCGTCAATCACCGGGGCCGGCCACTGAGCCGCCAGGGCGTCTGGAAGCTGATTCGGGCGCTCGCCGAGAGGGCCGGGATTCAACAGCCCATCACGCCGCACATGCTCCGGCATTCGTTCGCCACGCACCTTCTGGAAAACGGGGCCGATCTGCGGGTCCTGCAGGCGCTGCTCGGCCATGCGGACATTTCCACCACCCAGATTTACACCCATGTGGCACGGGTCAGACTGAAGGAAATCCACCGGAGGTTCCACCCGCGGCCCTGACGGGACCCCCGGCGGCTCGAGCGCCGGCCGCAGCCTTTTCGCGGAAGGGACCGATGGATAGCTGTCGATGGAGATCATCACCACGCACCTCAACGCGGATTTCGACGCCATGGCGTCCATGGTGGCCGCGAAAAAGCTTTATCCCGAAGCCGTCCTGGTGTTCCCGGGATCCCAAGAGCGGACGCTTCGCGAATTTTTCGTCAGCGCCGCAAGCTATCTTTACGATTTCGCCAAGCTGAAAAGCCTGGACCTGGATCAGGTGGAACGGCTGGTCCTGGTGGACACCCGGCAGATGTCGCGCATCGGACGATTTGCCGAAATCGTGGGGCGGCCCGGCCTGGAAATCCACGTCTACGACCATCACCCCGATGCGGAAGACGATGTGCGGGGGCGGTTTGAACTGGTGCGGCCCGTGGGCGCCACGGTGACGCTGCTCACGCAAATCATCCGGGAACGGGCCCTGCCGCTCACCCCCGAGGAAGCGACCATCATGATCCTCGGCATCTTCGAGGATACGGGGTCCTTCACCTTCAGTTCCACCACCCCCGAAGATTTCGAGGCCGCGGCGTTTCTGCTGCGGTCCGGCGCGGACCTCAACGTGGTGGCCGACCTGGTGACCCGCGAACTCACGGCGGAACAGGTGGCCCTCCTCAACGAACTGGTCGAGTCCGCCAAGAAATACCATATCCAAGGTGTCGACGTTTGCGTCGCAACGGTCTCGACGGACAAATACGTGGGGGACTTCGCCGTCCTGGTGCACAAGCTCAAAGACATGGAAAACCTCGATGTCGTCTTCGCCCTGGCCCGCATGGAGGAACGCATCTACCTGGTGGCTCGAAGCCGCATCGAGGAGGTGAACGTGGGGGAGGTGGCCGCGTACTTCGGAGGAGGCGGACACGCGACGGCGGCGTCGGCCACCATCCGGGATCTCACGCTCATCCAGGCAGAAGATCGGCTGTTCGAAGTGCTTCAAAGCGTCATCAAGCCCGCCGTCACCGCGAGCCACCTCATGAGCCGCCCCGTGATCCACATCGGGCCGGACCATCGCCTCGGCGACGCGGAAGAACTCATGCTCCGGTACAACATCAACGCCATGCCGGTGGTGGACGGCGAGGTCGTGGTCGGGCTGATCAACCGGCAGGTGGTCGAAAAGGCCATTTATCACGGGCTCAAATCGCAACGGGTCAAGGACTACATGAACCCCGATTTTTCCACGGTGACTCCGGAAACGCCGCTTCTGGAAATCCAGAAGCACTTGGTGGAACATCAGCAGCGGATCCTTCCCGTCCTGGAAGGCGACCGGCCGGTGGGCGTCATCACCCGCAAGGACCTGCTGAATTTTCTCGTGAGCGATCATTCCAACGTTCCGAAGGCGCTTCGCGGCGACCTGGTGGGGGACGAACTGGGGCGGCGCAAGAACATCACGGGCGTCATGGCCGAGCAGCTTCCGCGGGACGTGATCCAGCTCCTGAAGGATTTCGGCGAGCTGGCGGAAGGCCTGGGCTACAAAGCCTATGCGGTGGGGGGCTTCATCCGCGACCTGCTCCTGCGGCGTTCGAACCTGGACATCGACATCGTGGTGGAAGGCGACGGCATAAAGTTCGCGCGGGCCTTCGCGGAAAAGTACGGCGTCCGGGCTCGCTGCCACAAGAAATTCAACACGGCCGTGCTCATCTTCCCCGACGGACTCAAGGTGGACGTGGCCACGGCCCGCCTCGAATACTACCAGTACCCCGCGGCGCTTCCCGTGGTGCAGTTCGGTTCGCTCAAGATGGACCTCTACCGGCGGGATTTCACCATCAACACGCTGGCGGTCGCTTTGAACCCGAAGGAATTCGGCCAGCTCGTCGACTTCTTCGGGGGCCAGAAGGACATCAAGGACAAGGCCGTGCGGGTGCTGCACAACCTGAGTTTCGTCGAAGATCCCACCCGGATCCTGAGGGCCGTCCGGTTTGAACAGCGGTTCAGTTTCAGGGTGGGGAAGCAAACGGCGGGGCTGATGCGGAACGCCGTCAAAATGGGACTCCTTTCCCGGCTCGGCGGCCACCGGCTCTTTCATGAACTCCAACAGATCCTCATGGAAGAGGATCCGCTTCCGGCGATCCGAAGGATGGGCGAATTCGAGGTGCTGGCGGCGTTTCATCCTTCGCTCCGTTACGACGCCCGCATGCAGGTGCTGCTCACCCAGGTCAAGGAGGTGATCTCCTGGTACGAACTGAGCTTTCTCGATGAGCCGCTGGAGTCCTGGTGGGTGTACTTCCTGGTTTTGTTTTCGCGCCTGTCCCGCAAAGACCTGAAGCAGGTGCTGGATCGGCTGGAAATACCTCCGTCCCAGCAGGAAAGAATCGTGTGGACCTACAACCGGGTCGATCAGCTGCTCGGAACGTTTTTCCGGTTGCCTGATCCCAGACCCAGTGATATCTATCGGGCACTTCAGCCGTTTCGGCCGGAAGAACTGCTCTTCCTGATGGTCCAGGCGACTCGAGAGGACGTGCGCCGCATCGTGAGCCATTACTGCCACAGGTACCGCCACGTTCAGACCGAACTGAAGGGAAGAGACCTTAAGGCCATGGGATTTCCGCCGGGTCCTCTCTATTCCCGGATACTGAACGAGCTGCTGGACGCGCGGTTGAACGGCCAGGTGAGGAGTCGTGCCGAAGAGTTGGAATTCGTCAAGGCCCGCTGGCCGGTTTCGGAAAAGGCAAGCAACGGGTCGTGAAAAGACCGCGGGGGGACGCCCGCCGGCAACGGACTCCTGGCCAGGAAAGTCATGACAGCAGGTATTTCTGAATTTCTTCGCAATATCAGCATCTTTGCCCTCCCGCTTCTGCTCGCGGTCATGGCCCATGAGGTGGCTCACGGCTGGGTCGCGGAAAAGCTCGGCGATCCCACGGCACGGCTCATGGGCCGCATTACCTTCAACCCGCTGGTGCACATCGACCCGGTGGGTACGGTGATCCTGCCCGTGGCGCTCATGTTGATGAACGCCCCCTTCCTGTTCGGCTGGGCCAAGCCCGTGCCGGTGAACTTCGCCAACCTGCGGGGCGGCCGGCGCAGCATGGCGTGGGTCGCCGTCTCGGGACCCCTCACCAACCTCATGCTGGCCTGCCTGAGCGCGCTGGCCTACCGGGCGGTGGTGCTGCTTTACGCCACGGGCTGGATTCACCATTCGGGCCTGCTGGTCCGCATCGCCGAACCGGTTTTCCTGATGGCCCGTTTTTCCGTGGTGTTCAATATCGTGCTCATGGTGATCAATCTTTTTCCCGTCCCTCCGCTGGACGGCGGGCGGATCCTGACGGGGCTGCTTCCCCGGAGCTGGGCCTACCGGGTGGCGGCCCTCGAGCGCTACGGCATGATCATCATCTTGCTGCTCATCGTCACGGGCATGTGGGGCAACCTGCTGGACCCGGTACTCAGCCTTTTCCTGCGGGTGCTTTTGGGGCGATGAGGACCTTGGCTCAACGTGATGGCTGGAAAGCAGAGGAGTTGTTTCGCATGAACAAGGAGAAGCGGATTCTAAGTGGAATGCGCCCGACAGGGCGGCTCCACCTCGGAAATCTCCACGGCGCTCTTGAAAACTGGATCAACCTCCAGAGTCAGTACGATTGCTTCTTTTTCGTCGCCGATTGGCATGCCTTCACCACCGACTACGCCGCTCCGGGCGAAATCCGGCACAACAGCTGGGAAATGGTCCTCGATTGGCTGGCGGCCGGTTTGGATCCCAAGCAGTCCACGCTTTTCGTGCAATCGGAAGTGAAGCAGCACGCGGAGCTGTACCTGCTTCTCGGGATGATCACGCCGCTTGCCTGGCTGGAGCGGAACCCGACCTACAAGGAGCAGCAGCAGCAGCTGCAGGCCAAGGATCTTTCCACCTACGGCTTTCTGGGTTACCCGGTGCTCCAGGCGGCGGATATCATCATCTACCGGGCGAACGGCGTTCCCGTAGGAAAGGACCAGCTGCCGCACGTCGAGTTGACCCGGGAGATCGCCCGCCGTTTCAACCACCTGTACGAGCGCGAGGTCTTTCCCGTGCCGGATGCGCTGCTGACCGAAGTGCCGGTGCTTCCGGGAACCGATGGGAGGAAGATGAGCAAGAGCTACGGGAATTGCATCTTCATTACCGAACCGGAAGAAGACATCCGTCGAAAGGTGCTGCAGATGATGACGGACCCCGCGCGGAAACGACGGACCGACCCCGGGGACCCGGAAGTCTGCCCGGTCTTCGCCTATCACAAGCTGTATTCCAGCCCGGAAGAAATCGCCGAAGTGGCGCATGGGTGCCGTACGGCGGGGATCGGATGCGTCGATTGCAAAGGGATTTTGATCCGGAATCTTCTGGAACGACTCGGCCCCATCCGTGAAAGGCGCCTGCAATTGGAACGGAACATGGAAGGGGTGCGTGCGGGCCTGAAGGACGGGATCGAAAGAGCCCGAAAGGAATCTTCGGCCACCATGGAACAGGTACTGGAAGCGGTGGGGCTTTCGGAATCGTTCGTCTGATGGAATGGCATGAAAACCGTGCGGCTGCAGAAGTTCCTCGCCGATGCGGGCCTGACGTCCCGGAGGGCCGCGGAAGACTGGATCCGCCAGGGGCGGGTGACCGTGAACGGAAAGCGGGTCACCGAAATGGGCGTTCGGGTGAACCCGGACCGCGACCAGGTGAAGGTGGACGAGCGCCCCGTCTCGCCGGCGGCGACCCGGTTTTATGTCCTTTTGAATAAACCGAGATCCTGCCTGACGACGGCCAGGGATCCGCGCGGACGGCCCACGGTTTTCGATCACCTGCCGGATTTCGAAGTTCGACTTTTTCCCGTGGGCCGCCTCGACTGGGACGCTTCGGGACTGCTGCTGCTCACCAACGACGGCCCCCTGGCTCACCGGCTGATGCACCCTCGGCACGGGATTCCGAAGCGATACGAAGTCAAGGTCCAGGGGCATCCCTCCGACGAAACGCTCGAGCGGCTCCGGTGCGGGGTGACGCTCCCGGAAGGAAGGACGGCTCCGGCCCGGGTGAGGCGCCTGAAGGTGCTTCCCAAGGCCACGTGGCTCGAAATAGTGATCCACCAGGGATGGTACCGGCAGATCAAGCGCATGGGCGAAGCCGTGGGTCATCCCGTACTCAAGATCCACCGCACCGGCTACGGTCCCCTATCGATGGAGGGGCTGGCGGCTGGGAAATGGCGGCATCTGAGCCGGGAAGAGGTCCGCGGCCTTCGCCGGGCGGCCTTCGGTGACGAGGAGACGCAGCGGGGGACTTCCCCATGTTGAGCGGCAGGAAGCGCGATTACGGGCGTCGCTACGACGCCACGCTGTTCAGGCCGCGTAGGGAGCGGCCCAAGGCCGGGGCGCGCGCGGCCAAATGGCTGCTCGTCCTGGCCGTGGTGGCCGGAGGCGTTTTCGCGCTGGTCGACCCCAAGGGCGTGGAAGACCGGCTGCTGCCCTACCTTCCGGTTCCCAAGGAGCTGCAGGGGGTGGAAGTGGTCCAAAACGGACGGACGGTTTCCGTGCCTCCAGGCGGCACCCTCGAACTGAACCCCAAAGACACCTTCCACATCGAGACCGTCAAGACCGACGGCTGGATCCCATGGGGCCTGGAGATCGTGAGCGGTGGCGTCGATTTCGAACGGGCCCGCGAGGCTCCGGTTGCCGTCCGGGATCTCTGGCCGGGAGAGACTTTCGAGGAACCCCGGCGGGTGCCCGTCGAGGTCTTCTGGCGGGGTCATCCGTTGGGCTCGTTCACGGTGGTCGTCGAATGGGACGCCCGGGACTGGCTGGAAAAGGCGGCCGGGGCGGAGGACCCTCGGGCCAAGATCGCGTTTCTCGAACGCGTGGTGGCGGCGGATCCGAAAAACGTGCTGGCAAGGACCCACCTCGCGGGCCTCTACGCCGAAGAAGGCCGGCTGGCCGAGGCGGAAAAGATCTACCGGGAGATCCTCGAGACGGGCCGGTCGAGGCCCATGCTCGAAAAGCTGCTGGAGATCCATACGCGGCAGGGAAAAGTGGACGCGGCTCTGGGCGTGCACATGGAACTGCTGCAACTCACCCAGGATCCCAAGGTGTTCGAGTCACTCCTGGGCGTCCTGCGACGCCACAAGAAGGCTCCACAGGCAGCGGCCTTCCTGGCCCGGCAGGAGGAAGCGATCCCTCGGGTCTTCCTTGGTGCCTATTACTTGGCGCTGGCTGACTTCCAGACCGAAGCGGGACTGTGGGCCGATGTGGCGAAGACGTATGGCAAGGCCCTGAAAGCGGGCGTGAAGGACCCGAACATCCATTACAATCTTTCCGTGGCCCACAAGATGACGGGGAACCTCGACCAGGCGGTTCAGGCGCTTGAACGGTACCTGCAGGCCAACCCCAAGGACGTGAACAACCGGTTGAGGTTGGGAGCGCTTCTGGAGGAAAACAGGGATGTGCAAGGAGCACGGCGGGTCTACCAGGAGCTTCTCAAGAGCAACCCAGGAAACGAACAGGCCCTGCTCCGATGGATCGCCCTGCTCGAAAAGGAAAAGGACAAGACCGCCCTGACTTCCGCTTACGAAAGCCTCGTTGCGCTCAGACCCGAAGACAGGGTGGCCTGGCACAACCTGGCGCTGCTCTATTACGAACAGGAGAAATGGAAGGAGGCGGCGGAGGCGTTCGAAAAGGTCGCCGGAATGGATCCCCGGGACGTCCCTTCCCGCAAATACCTGCTGGACCTCTATCAAAAGGCGGGAAACCGCAAGGCCGAAGCACGGGTGCTAGAGGAACTGGTCGGCCTGGAACCCGACAACCTGGGCTATTACGATACCTATTTCGCCGTTCTCAACGATTCCGGGGATTATCAAAAAATGGTCGCTTTTTTCGAAAAGGCGGCCCAAGAGCGTCCGGACGTGGCGGCCTTCCACCAGTACGTGCTCCTGGGTTCACTCAAGCTGGGCGACAAGCGGAAGGCCCTGGTCGCCCTGGAGAACCTGGTGCGACTCAAACCCGGAGAGAAGAAATACCTCCGCCAGGCGGCCCAGCTTCACGAGAGCCTGAAGCAGTACGGCGAGGCCCTGAAAAAGACCGAAGCCATTCTCAAGCTGGACCCGGGCGACCGCCAGGCCAAAGACGATTACCTCCGCTTGCGCCTGTTGCTGCTCGGCAGCGGGAAGACTGACCTTTATGCTTGCAAATCGAGCGGGGTTGTTCTATAAGCACTCCGAACCCAGGGCGGGTAACTCAGCGGTGAGAGTGCCATCCTCACACGGTGGAAGTCGAGGGTTCGAATCCCCCCCCGCCCACCAGCGCACACGAAAAAGTCGGGCGGCTTCCGCCCGGCTTTTTTCTTCCTGGATCCTCGGCGGCCGGCAGGCGCCGCACGGCACCATGCGAAAAAGTGCACGAAAATTCACCCCCTCCATTGTCTTTCCGATCCCCGGGCCTCATAATTCAATCAATACGGCTGTCCGCCCATGATCCGGTCCGAGCCCGGTTGCTTGGATGCCTGATGAAAGGAGGATCTCATGACTGGGAAGGAAAAGCCTGAGTTCGAGGCGTCGCGGATCCACGAAAGCGCGGAATTCTACCGGTTCGTGATAGAAAGCCTCCCCATCGCGGTGGTGACCGTCGACCCGGAACTTCGGATCACGGGGTTCAACCCGTGGGCCGAGAGAATCACCGGCTATTCGGCCCAGGAAGCCATCGGAGAGCCGTGTTCAAAGATCCTGAGATCCGCCATCTGCGACAAGCGATGCCCTCTCAGAACGGTCATCAACCGCCAGAACCAGAAGGTGCAAACCGAGACGTTCCTTCTCGACAAGTCCGGCAACCCGGTGCCGGTTGAATTGCGCAGTGCCGCGCTTTTCGACAAGGACGGGAACGTCATCGGCGGACTGGAGTGCTTTCGGGACATCACGCGCTTCAAGAGCATGGAGCGCTTTCAGAGTCATGTGCTTTCCATGTTCGCCTACGACATGAAATATCCGCTGGTGTGCATCCAGGGGTTTGCGGTGCGACTGCGCAACAAGCTCCAGAAACTCCAGGACAAGAAGGTCATGAACTACCTGGACGTGATTTCCAAGGAATCGGAAAAGCTGCAGTCCATGGTCGATGAATTCCTGGACTACGCGAATCTGCAGCAAGGCAAAATCACGCTGAATTTCAAACCGTTTCGCGTCGGAGAGGAATTGACGCGCCTGGTGGCGGCGTATCGCGAAAGGGCGGACCGGCGCGGGGTGCATCTGTCTTTGGAGGTCCCCGAAGCGTTTCCGGAGATCGAGGCGGATCCGGTGCGGCTGGGACGGGTCTTTGCGTATTTCCTGGAAAACGCCGTCAAAAATTCGGACAAGGCGGACGCCGTGCGCGTGAGTGTGGAAGACTCGGAAACGGACATTACGGTGATTTTCGTCGATGAAGGCCGAGGCGTGTATCCTGAGGACTTGAAGCTTTTCGATCTGAGCGAAGAAGGAACGGAGTACCGTAAAGACCGGCCGACAACCCGGGTGGAAGCCTTCACCTTGGAAGCCTTGGAAAGGATCGTCACCGGACATGGTGGCAGTCTTTTCGTGTGCGTGGAAGAAGGCAAGGGGAATCAGGTGCGGATCAAGCTTCCCAGGATGGCTCCTTGAATCCGCTGAGCCCCTCGTGAGCGGCCGGTCTGGTCCTTTTCGGAGGGCTGAGGCCACTGGAACGGATTCACGAGCCCAAGCAAGGAGGAATCTCCGATGGTAGACGGCCTCTGGACGATCAAGTTCGTTGCCAGCAGTGGAGCGACGGGAGCCGGGGTCCTGGTGTTCTGGAACAACCGCATTTATGGGGGAGATGCTCGATATTATTACCTGGGGGAATACCGGGTCGAAGGGGAGACTCTGTCGGCGAAGATGGAAATCACGCACTTCAGCGGCGAACCGGAATCCGTGTACGGACGGATGGAGTTCATCGAGCTCGAAGTGCAGGGGAGAGTCGACGAGGCGGAAATGAACCTTTTCGGGCGGATCCCCAACGATCCGGCGAGCAAAGCGGCCATCCGGTGCGAAAAGCGTGCGGACATTCATCGGGAAAACCGCGAAGGCGGTCAGTAGCTGTAGCGGATCCGGGCATAGATGTTGGTGTTTTCTTCGAATTGGCCGAAGAAGGTGTCGTCGTCCCGGCCCAGGAAGACATTGAGGCCGACGGTGAGGTGTGCGGCGTCGCTGAGCTTGTAGGCCGCCTTGGGCCGCAGGTAGGCGTCGTTTTCCGTGGGCGAATAGAAGGCGAAAAGAGAAAGGGTGAGATTCTGCCGCATGAAGAGGCCGGTGTACCGGCAGGTGAGCCACCATCGGTCTTCGTCCCGCCGGCCTCCGCTTTCGCGGTAGTCGGAATAGTCCAGCAGGCGTTCCACGTAGGCCTGGAGCCCCAGGCTCTGGTTTCTGGCCACTTCGCGGGTGTACCCCACGAGAAGGCGCAGTTCGGAATTGGGCACGTTGGGGTCGTCTCCGCCCGGATCGTCCAGGCTTCGGTACCAGGCAAATTCGGCGTTGGCGACGCCGCCGAAAAGCATGCCCCGGGTGCTGGCCCCCCAGGCTTCCAGCTTCGGAAAGAAGGCTGTTCCTTCGTCCGGATCGAATCCCAGGGGCTGGCCGAAACGGCCGCGGAAGCCGTAGGCCGCCAGTTCCCAACCGCCAACGTTCTTGTAAATCCGCCCGGCCAATTGCCCGTTGTCGAGGGTGTTGGGCGGGTCGCGCGGATCGATTTCCGGATCCCGGGGGCCCGCGCGGCGGCCCTGCAGGCGGTCGTAGTAGGACAGGCGTTCGCCCGAGATGAACTCGTCCGATTCGAAAAGGGGCATCCACGCCACATCGACATTGGCGGGCGCGAAGAAGAAGGTGGCGCGAACCGCGTTGGAAGGCTTTTTCAGGTACTCGTCGTCTCTTCCGATGAAAAAACTCCGCCAGTCCTTGGGGAAGAGGTCGTTCAGGAAAACGAAGTCGCCGGTCCCCCAGGTGAGGATTTGGCGGCCCAATTTGAAATCCACCAGGTGATGCGGGGTCGCCAGCAGATTGGCTTCGCGGATCTCGATCCGGGTTTCCGACGCAACGCCGTCCAGGACGATGTCCGGGCGAAAGGCCACGGTCGCACGGTCGAAGTCCTTCAGGTAATCGAATTGGGCGCGGATTTCACCCACAACGGCGGTCTGGTCGGAAGCCGGGTCGCTCACGACCCTTCCGCCTCCCGCCACTTCCAAGAACCCGTGAAAAGGCAAGGGGGCTCCCAGGACGGAAGTGCCCCCCGCCAGGATGATCGCCGCCGCAACGATGAGCCGACGCCCCATGAAAAAGATTCCTCCCTGAAAGAACCAGCCGATCGCCGTCCGTCGATGTTGGAACCGCGCGCCGAGGGGGGGCGCCCGGTTTCGGGGACCGCCAAGGCCCCTTTGGAGCCGTGCGCGCCCCGGGGCGGCCCGTGCCGCGGTCACCGTTGGATGTATTGACGAGGCGGCCGGCGCAGGTATCGCTCCGTAAAGATTTCTTCCTGGATTTCCAGGTTGTATTGCACGTTCGAAAAGGTCATCACGGTGGAGCCGCCGGTGTTCAAGTCTTCCACGCGGCTCTTCATCACGGTCGGGATCCCGTCCACGTCCTGAACGTCCAGGGCTTCCACGCGCCGGTACAGCGTATCCCGCGCATCGTAGTATTCCGCCTTGACGGGAAGGAACGTGACCCGGTCGATCCACAGCCGGTAACGGGTGAATTCCACGCTTCCGGGGTCGTGCGGGACGTTGTCCAGCACGTAGTGGCGATCCGTTTCTTCGACCAGCGTGTGCCGGTCTTCCCGGATGCCGCGCCCGGAGACGTCTTCGTAGAAGAAGTGGGACCCCACGAAACTGGTGCGCTTGTCGGAGGCCGCGATCCGTTTCACCAGGTCCAGCGCCGGCAGATACAGCCACCGGTCGTCTTCGCGGTCCGGATGCTTGTGGACCATGAAGACGGTTTTTCGCACATCGCCCGGCTTGTGGAAGTAAACGTAAAAGTACTGTTTTCCGCCGTCGGTCACGTCCTTTCGCAGAATCGTGAACTCGCGTTCCCGAGTGCGGCCTTCCTTGTCCGAAATGAGCATCTCGGCTCGCGCCATGCCGTCGTCGCCGCCGTAGTAGGAAGCCAGCTCGGCCTTGCGAACGATTTCGTCCGCCGTCAACGCGAAGGCCGGGCACGCGGTGGCCGTCAGCACGAAAAGGACGGCAGCCGATCCCCACACCAGGCCGATCCAGTTGTGTTGTCGCATCGTGTCACCTCCCCATGCCGGATGTCGATCTTGGGAGCGGAACGGGTTCAGGCCCGCCCCGCTTTCCGGAAAAGCCTCTTTTGAAAGACCTCAATGAGGGCCGTGAGGATGTTAAGGGTCGCCAGGGCCGATACAGCCATGATGGTCGCCAGGAAGAACCCCACGGTCTGATAGGGCACCAGCGGGGCGACCAGCAGCGGCAGAAAACCCAGGGCGATCACCACGGCGTTTCGGAAGATGGCTCGGCACGGCGCCCGGCACATGGCTTCGGCGGTCCGGTCCCAGGACCCGGTTTCGGCATGAAGCTCCCGTGTCCGCTGGATGTAGTGGATGGCGAAATCGACGCTCATCCCCAGCGTCAGGCTGGACAGCACGGCCACGGGCATGTCGTAGTCTTTCCCCGCCAGCCCGATCAACCCGTAGATGAACGTGATGGTCACCGAAAGCGGGACCATGGAAAGGAACCCCCACGCCACGGAACGGAACAGAAAGGCCATCATGAGAAGGACCATGCCGAAGCTTCCCAGCAGGCTTTCCAGCATGCCCCGGACCATTTTGTCCTGCCAGACCACGTTCAGGTAGGTGAGCCCCGCCCAGGAATGAACCAGGGGAACCGGGGGCGGGTGGCGGTGCATGTAGTCGGCCACCGCCGCCGCCACCGACTCCATGTCCTTGTTGTCGCCGCTTTTGAGTTGCATCCAGAGGTTGAGCGCGCGGAAGTCGGGTGTCACGAAATGCCAGAGGTCTTCGGGGTCGTGGCTTCCCTGGTAGGCAAGGACGCATTGGGCGACGGCGGCGGCGCTGTCTGGAATGCGGGCCTGCTCGGGCCGCCCCTCGAAGAGTTCCTGGTGGACCTTCTTGACGATGTCGGTGAGCCCGTTGGATTTTCCGACCGGTGTGTGTTGAACGACATAGCGTTGTAACGCTTCGATATAACGGAGTGTTTCAGGGTCCTTGAAGACATGGAAGGAGATCTTGAGGTCCTCCAGGAGGTAATCCAGTTCATCCAGGGCATCCAGGAGGCGGGGGTCGCCGGCGGCCGATTCCACGGCGATATCCCGTTCCCGTTCCAGCCGGTGGACCAGGGCCGAAGCGTTCCAGTCTTTCCTGGAAGTCGCCTCCCTCTCCCACTGCGTCAGTGCTGCCTGAAGTTCCCGAACGAAAGCCGCATAGGAACGGAGAGGGCTCACGGACTCGGCTTCTGTCAATGCCTGGCGGATGCGTTCCAGGTCCGAGCGGAAGGAGGTCTCGGAGATCCGAGGTTCGAAGAGGAGGTAGGCTTCGTAGGTGCCGCCGAAATGTTTGTTGAGGACAGTGTCGGCAACTCGGATGGGGTGACTTTTCACGAACCATTTGACCGGATTGTCGTTGATGTGGATCTTGGAAATCCCGTAAACGGCCACGGAAAGGACGCAGAGGGTCAGCGCGATGAACAACTTCGCGTGCCGGCGCGTGAACATGCCGCCGGCGAACAGGATCCGGGCGAGGGGCGAGGCGCCGGGTGCCTCTTCGTGGGCGCCGGGTGCGGCCCCGAAGTTTTCGAGGCGTTTTTCTGAAAGAAGCAGCATGATGTAGGCGGGGACCAGGGTCACCGTGAACAGCCAGGCCAGCCCGACGCCCAGGGCGACGAAGGCACCGAAGACGCGTACCGGTGGGATGGGCGTCAGCGCCAGGCTTCCGAAACCCACCATGGTGGTGAGGCTGGTGTAGAGCATGGGGACGAAGAGTTCATCCATCACCACCAGGAGGGTCTGCCGCCGATCCCGGTATTGCTGGTAGCGATCGAAAAATACGGAAAGGATGTGAACGGAGTCCACCACCGAAATGGGCATGAGGAAAATCGGGATCATCGAGCTCATGATGTGGACCGTGTAGCCGAGCGACACCAGGGATCCCATGGTGGCGAGGACGGTGAAGACGGCGACCACCATGGGAGCCAGCGCCAGGACCATTTTGCGGAAGAAAAACCACATGAGCACGAAGATGATGAACCCGGCCAGCGGCGCCGAGATCGCCATTTGCCGGAACATCTGAACCCCGAAGGTGTCCTCGGCCACGGGGAGCCCGGTGATGTGGTAGCTTTCGCCGCCCGGGGCCTCCCGGGCGATGAGCTCCCGGATCTCCCCGCTCACCCGGTGCGCGATGCTTTTGGTTTCAATGGGGACATAGAGCGCCAAGGCCTTGCCGTCTTCGCTCACCAGGGTTCCGTGGAGGAGCGGGTTGGCGGCCGCGCGTTCCCGAATGAACAGGGCTTCCTCGAGGGTATCGGGCGGCCGGGGCATGAGGTACTGGAACCGGACGGTGCCCAGTCCCGCCTGCCGGATGTCGTCCACGGTGGAAGGGGCGAGCAGATCCTGGACAACCACCCCGTCGATGCGTTGGATGCCTTCGGTGATCCGATGGATCTTCCCCAGGGTCTCCGGGTTGAAGACGCCGTGCGGATGGCTCTCGTTCACCACCCCCACGACGATGAGGTCCGAGAGTGTGAAGGTTTTTTTGACCTGGTTGTGATGGACCCGAACCCATTCGTGTTCGCTGAGCATGTTTTCCGGGTCGGTGTCCACCTGCAGGCGGTGGGCCCGGCTGAGGGCGAGCGCCGTAACGAGGAGGGCGAAGAGAAAGACGAGGCCGGGATGGTGGAGCGCAAAGGCGGTGATTTTTCGGCGCATCGAGCGTCTCCGTAAACATCGCTGGTCATGTCGACGGCCCGTGGTGGATTGCAGGTGATCGCCTGCCAAGCGATACATCCAGAGGGCGTTCCAAGTCAAGGGAAGCCTTTTCCACCCCGAGGCTGCCGAAGGGGTACCGTGGGCCCCCGCCGGCCTCAAAGGCGACTGCACGGCCACTTGGGTCCGCCTGTTGCAATCTTGACGGAATGCGGCCGAAGCTTTACAGTACACCGTCCGCGCGGGGCGGGGCTCATGGGGGAGCGGGACGGCCCGGCGGCGGGCGCACCCTGGAGGGAAGACGAAGGCGCGAACCGTTTCGGTCGAGGGATCTATGAACGCGTTGTACTTGTTTCTCAGCGGTCCGGCGGTGTGGTTGACTTGCTTCGTGTTTTTGGGCGGCTTTATCGGTCGGTTGGCGTTCCTTTACGGGTTGAGCCGCGAACGGGACCGGGTGTTATACAATCACGCGGACCTTTCCTGGGGTTTCAAGTCGGTCTTCCACTGGCTCGTTCCGTGGGGGAGTGCGTCCATGCGGCTGCAGCCGGTTTTCACCGCGGTGTTTTTTGTCTTCCACTTGACGCTCTTTGCGGTCCCGCTCTTTTTTTCTGGCCACAATATCCTTCTGGACGAAGCCTTCCACTGGAGTCTGTGGTCCATGCCGGACGGCTGGGCCGACATCCTGACCGTGGTGTTTCTCCTGAGCGGCGCCTTTCTTTTGGTGCGGCGGCTGGTGCGCCCCGAGGTGCGGATCCTCACCACGGCCTGGGATTACGCGCTTTTGATCCTCACGGCGCTGCCCTTCATAACGGGTTTCCTGGCGGTCCACCGGTGGGGGCCCTACGAGCCGATGATGATCCTTCATCTCCTTTCGAGTGAACTCCTCTTGGTCCTTATCCCTTTCAGCAAGTTGGGCCACATGATTCTGTTCTTTGTCACTCGGACGTTCATAGGGTTTGAGATGGGGGCGCGCCGGGGCGCTCGAGCCTGGTAGGTTTCTTGACGGTCAACCTCGGAATGCAGATCTGGAGTCATCGATGGCGGCGGCGGAACATGCGGAAGCAGGGGTAGGGCCGGGGCAGGAACGGCCCGTTGATGTGAAGAAGGTTCGAGAACTCCTTGAAGCCAACGACGGCGCGCGGGTACGGACCTGGTTGAGCATCTGTTCGCGGTGTGGATTGTGCGCGGAGAGCTGCTTTTTCTATCTGGCCAACAACCGGGATCCGAAACTGAGCCCGGCCTACAAGTTCAAGAACACTCTGGGCGAAATGTACCGGCGCAAGGGCGTGATCGACCGGGCGTTCCTGAAGCGCTGCTACGATATCCTTTGGGGGGAGTGCACCACCTGTAAACGGTGCTCCATGTATTGTCCTTTCGGAATCGATATCGCCACCATGATCGCGGCGGCCCGTTCCATCTGCTATTCGCAGGGCGTGGTTCCGGAAGGGTTGGCCCGGACGGTCGTCAACTACCGGGAAACGGGCAACCAGATGGGCATGAGCGCCGAGGATTTCATCGATACCTGCGAGTGGATGGTGGAGGAGACGGCGGACGAACTGCGTGGGGTCACCATTCCGGTCGACAAGAAGGGCGCCCGGTACATGTATACGGTGAATCCCCGGGAGCCCATGTTCTATCCGCAGGATCTGGGCATGGCGGCCAAGATCTTGACGGTGGCCCGGGAAGACTGGACCATCCCCAGCACCGGTTGGGACTGCACCAATCTGCCCATGTTTGCAGGGGACCGTGCCCTGGCCGGCAAGGTGGTGAAGGCCATGTACGACAAAGCGCTGGAACTCGGGGTCCAGAAGATTCTCCTCACCGAATGCGGCCACGCCTATCGTTCCGCCGCCTTCGAAGGACCCTACCTTGCGGGAATCCCCGACGGCAGACCGCCGGTGGAAATCGTCCATTCGGTGCGTCTCTTTTATGAATATCTGCGGGACGGCCGCATCCGAATCGATCCGGCCAAGAAACTCAAGGAACCCGTCACGTATCAAGATCCGTGCAACGTGTCGAGAAACGGTGGGCTCTGGGAGGAGGGACGCAAGATCATGGCTTACCTGGCCGAAGATTTTCGGGACATGAGCCCCAGCCGGGAGCACAACCACTGTTGCGGGGGTGGAGGCGGCTACATCCCCATGGGCCCGGAATTCAAGGCCCGGCGGATGGTTTCGGGGCGGGTGAAGGCCGAGCAGATCCGGGAAACGGGAGCGAAGATCGTGGTCACGCCCTGCCACAACTGCTTTGACCAGGTGAACGACCTGAACAAAGAATACGAGCTGGGGGTGAAAGTCCTGTCGCTCAAGGAAATCATCTGCGAACTCATGATCATCCCGGAAGAATTCGCACCCGAGCAGGAAGAGAAGGCCGCAGAGTAATCCCCCAATCAACGGAGGGGAAGGATGTATCGAAAGATCCTTTTCTGTGCCGATCTTTACGCCAGTTCCGACTACGCGTTTGCATCCGCACTGGACCTGGCGGAGCAATCCGGGGCCGAACTGATCATTCTTCACGTGCTGGAATCGCGCCATCGCTATTCAGGCCACGTGATCACCGAAGACGGAGAAAGCTGGGCCACGGCGGAGGTGATCGGAAAGCTCAAGAAGAAGCTGCGCGAATACTACCTGGCCCGCATCGAGAAGGAAGACCCTCAGGCCGTGCGGGTGGAAGTGCGTGCAGGCATACCATGGGTGGAGATCCTCCGGTTGGCGCGCAAGGAAAAGGTGGATCTCATCGTCATGGGGCCCTACACGATCCAGGACCCGGAACGCGTGACGGAAGAGGACCGACCTCACCTGGGACCGAACGCTCAACGGGTGACGTTGAGGGCCCAGTGCCCCGTATCGATCGTGACCTCGCCCAAGCAGCGCCTGGCCGTGGCAGCCGAACACGAAGAGGAGAGCTGGCCGGGACCTTGACCTGTTGGAACGGAAGCGGAGCGCTGACATGAAAATCCTGTGGATGACGTCCGTCCTGTGTGCGGCGTTGATGGCTGCATCGACCGGTTTTGGCCAGGACGAGGTGATGGTTCTGAAAAGCGAGGCCTTGGAGCCGCATGAAAGGGCTCTCGTTTCCTTTCCCCACGAACGCCACGCCGACCTCATAGACTGCCTGCGCTGCCACCACGATTTCGACGCCTACGGGGGGAATGTGGGGAGCGAAGGCCAGAGGTGTTCCGACTGCCATGACCTCAAGGGCTCGGGAAACCCGGTGCCGCTCATGCGGGCCTTTCACCTCCAGTGCAAGAACTGCCACCAGAAGGTGGAAAAGAGCGCCGAAGGTGCGCCGCTTCCCATCATGTGCGGCCAGTGCCATGCCCCATAGCTCCGGCGGCCGAAATCCGGGGCCGCCGAGCCGGCTCCGCCCGGAGCAATCCCCGCAGTCCATGGGCCCGCCCGTGGCATGAGGCTCCTGGATTTCCTGCCGCCTCCACTCAGGGTGCCGTTCGTGACTCCCGGGTGCCCTTCTTTGCCGGCGATGCCTTCCGCCCCCAGGGAGCGAGACCTTTGCAGCAATCCCCCCTGTTGCGACGGGCGCGATCCGGAACGCCTTGAAACGCATGACGGATCTTTCACGGTCTTGCTGCGTTCGGCTTCGCCTCACTGCGTGCACCCTCCGCAACCATTCCCGACTTCACGATGGACGACCGGTCCCGCAGGGGAGCGCAGAGCCCGCGGCGGCGGGACGGTGCTTCGACGATCCGGAGCCGGGTCGGCCTTTTTCGGCCTTGACATTTCCGGGGGCAGACCGCATGTGAGGGGGACTGCGGCATTGGAGGCTGCTCGGGGTGAATCCAATCATGAGACTTCGGAGGTGGAACATGGAGCGGACGCTGTCGATCATCAAGCCGGACGGAGTGCGGCAGGGCGTGATCGGGGAGGTCATCAGGCGGTTCGAGTCGGCGGGAATCCGGATCGCCGCCATGAAGATGTTGCAGCTCACTCAGGCCGAGGCGAAAGGCTTCTACGCGGTGCATCGCGAGCGGCCGTTTTTTGAAAGCCTCACCCGGTTCATGTCTTCCGGGCCCATCGTGGTGATGGTGCTCGAAGGCGACGGCGTGATCGCCAGGAACAGGGAGATCATGGGCGCCACGAACCCGAAGGATGCCGCTCCCGGTACGATTCGGAAGGATTTCGCGTCCAACGTTGAGCAGAACATCGTTCATGGATCCGATGCCCCGGAGACCGCCAGGACGGAAATCGCTTACTTTTTCAGTGAAATGGAGATCTGCGCGTGAACTTGCCGGCCGTCCGCCGCCTTGGCCCGGGGATTTCATGGAGGCTGCGGCTTCCCGGCGAAGCGCCCCTGGAGGGTTTTCAAAGGATTGGACGATGGCGATGAACGGCGCGTTCCAGAGACTGATGCTTGCGGGTCTTGCGGTTTTCTGCCTGGGATCGGCCCCGGTTGCCTGCGCTTCGGAAAATCGGACGGCCCCGGCGCAGACTCCATCGGGACCCTCCGCCTCCGAAGGGCCGGCGCTGCGGGTCCCCTTCATTCCCACCCCGACCGAAATGGACCTGTGCGGTGAAGCGGTTCCACTGGGAGACGAAGAAGTCTGGGAACGGTTCGATCGTGAATTCACTATTGTGGTTTATTCCCACGCCCAGGTCTATCTTTGGCTCAAGCGGGCGGAGCGCTTCTTTCCCTGGTTCGAAGATGAACTGGAGCGCCGCGGGCTGCCTCGGGACCTGAAATACGTGGCCGTCGCGGAAAGCGATCTCCAGCATACCGCAGTGTCGCCCATGGGGGCCGTGGGGATCTGGCAGTTCATCCCCGCCACGGGAAACCGCTACGGGCTCAACGCCAGAGGCGTTATCGACGAACGCTACGACTTCGAAAAGGCCACCGACAGCGCCCTCAACTACCTGAAGGACCTCCACGACATGTTCGGAAACTGGACGCTTGCCATCGCGGCCTACAACTGCGGGGAAGGCCGCGTGAGGCAGGAACTGGCTCAACAGAAAGTCCGCGACTATTACCGTCTGAAGCTGCCCCTGGAGACGGAACGATACGTTTTCCGAATACTGGCCATCAAGGCGGTTTTGAGCGATCCCGCCCGCTATGGGTACGCCCTGCCGGCGGGAGCCGGATACAGGATGCCCGACGCGGAAACGGTGTCGGTCCGGTTTCCCGTCACCGTTCCCATCCAGGCCGTCGCCGACCTGGCGGGAATCACCTATCGTGAATTCAAACGCCTGAACCCCTCGTTTCGTTCCAGCGACATCCCTTCCGGCACCTACGTGCTGAGGTTCCCGGAAGGCCGCGGGGACCGGGTTGCGAAGGGAGCGGAGGCGCTGGCCGAACGTTTCAAGCCCCGGGCCGTTGTCCACACCGTTCGCAGCGGCGACACGCTGACCGGGATCGCCCGCCGCTACGGGGTCACCATTGAGGAGATCAAAAGGTGGAACGGGCTGAGGAGCAATATCATCCGGATCGGGCAGCGGTTGCAGATACAGCGCTGAGCCGGGGAAAAGTCCTTGACAAGGTTTTCGGCGCCGTCATAGGATGATTTAGCGTTAACGCATTAGAAATTCAACAAAATTGGGAATGCATGGATTGCCTCAAAGAAGTCGCTGAGCGGCTTTCCCGCAGTCGCAACGCCGTCGCGTTGACGGGAGCGGGGATTTCGGTGGAAAGTGGGATCCCCGATTTCCGAAGCGTCGGTGGGCTGTGGTCCCGCTACGATCCCCTGGAATACGGCCACATCGCATCGTTCAGGCGCGATCCCCGGAAGGTCTGGCGGATGATTCTGGAGATCTACCGGCTGCTGGACGCCGCCCGCCCCAATCCGGCCCACCGCGCACTGGCGCAGTTGGAGAAACGGGGGATCCTTAAGGCGGTGGTCACACAGAACGTGGACAGTTTGCACCAGATGGCGGGAAGCGGGAGGGTGATCGAGTTTCACGGCCACGGGCGGACTCTTCGGTGCGAAACGTGCGGGGCGGGCTATCCGCGGGAAGGGGTATCCTTCGACGTCATGCCCCCGGAATGCGGCTGCGGCGGAGCGCTCCGGCCCGACTTCGTTTTCTTCGGCGAGGAGATCCCCCCGAAGGCGCATCACGAATCGGTGGCGGTGACGGAGCGCGCTGACGTCTTCTTGGTGATCGGGACATCCGCCACCGTGGCGCCGGCATCGTACCTTCCGCTGCTGGCCAAGAGTTCCGGGGCCTACCTGGTGGAAATCAATCCCGAGCCGACGGATCTCACCCGTCGTTTGACCGACTGCCATATCCCCGAGAAGGCCGGAGAAGCGCTCCCCGCCGTCCTCGAAGCGATGGGAGCGTGCGAGGAATCCCGAACCTTATAGGAAGAGCACACATGCTAGGGTTGCACCTTTTCGAATGGACCTTTCAGACGGCGACCGCCGTGGCCGCTCCCTACGAACGGGTCGGAAACGGCGTCGGGGACATGATCTGGCACGCCGGTCCCATGGTGAAGTTCGTGATGCTGGTCCTGTTCGCCATGTCCCTTGCGTGCTGGTGCGTGATCTTCATGAAGCTGCGCTACCTTCGAAAGGTTCGGAAGGAAACGGACCGGTTTCTCGACCTTTACGAACAGAGAAAAAGCTTCGCGGTGCTCTACCGTGAAAGCCAGATCATGGAGCACAGCCCCCTGGCCCGGATCTTCCGACGGGGATACATGGAATGGATGCGGTCCGCCAAGGTGCTGGGGGGCCAGAACCTGGCGGAGGGGCCGGCCGCCGGGAGTGTTTTCTTCGAGTCCGTGGAACGGGCCGTGGACGGCGTGGTGCTCGGGGAACGCCGGCAGATGGAACGATTCGTGCCCATCCTGGCCACCACGGGAAGCTCCGCGCCGTTCATCGGGCTGTTCGGGACGGTGTGGGGCATCATGAGCAGTTTCCAGGATATCGGGCTGAAGGGAGCTGCAAACCTGGCCGTGGTGGCGCCCGGCATCTCGGAAGCCCTCATCGCGACGGCCATGGGGCTCGCCGCGGCCATCCCGGCGGTTATCGCGTACAATCACTTCGTGAACCGATTTCGAGTCATGGAAAACGAAATGCAGCACTTCGCTTCCGATTTCCTCAACCTCATGAAACGCGAATGGTACCGCCGTGCCGCCCCCGCCCGGGCGGAAGGGGAAACGGCGCGGGCGGTGCATGAAAATTGACCCGCCGTCGGGCTTCGAGGTCTTTGAAAGTGCACGGTCATGCAGAAACCGAACGATAACCGGGTGATGCTTTCCGAGATCAACGTCACGCCCTTCGTGGACGTGATGCTGGTGCTGCTCATCATCTTCATGGTCACCGCACCCATGATGATGCAGGGGCTGGATGTGAATCTGCCACAGGTTGAGGCCCCTGCCATCCCTGCAGAGGAAGAAAGACTGGTGGTGTCCATCGACGGCGAACGCAAGGTGTTCATCAACGAATATGCGGTGGACCTGGAGTCTCTGGGCCCGAAACTGGCCGCCATCTACCAGAACCGGGGGGACCGGCAGGGGGTCTTCCTTCGTGCGGACGCCGCCGTTCCTTACGGTTTCGTCATGGAGGTGATGGGGAGAATCCGCGAGGCGGGCATCGACCAGATCGGCATGGTGACGGCTCCGGTGACGGAGACAGGCCCGGCTGAGGCGGAAGCTGGGAGGTCCGGCGGATGATCGTTGCGGGCGGGATGGGAAAGGACTATCCGAAGGACGACCTGCTGCTGGGGCTCGCCGGATCCATCGCGGCCCACGCCATCCTGCTCTTCGCCGCCTTTCTTCTGCCTTCCCTGGTGCCGAGCCGGCCGGTGAGGCTTTCCTACACCATGGTGAAGCTGGTGGATCCCGGAGATCTGGCGCCCGGGCCGGTGGGGGCTCAGAAGAGGGGTCCGGGAATTCGGCCGAGGGAAACCGCCAAGAAGACGGCGAGGCGCATCGCACCGCCACCGGTCGTTCCGATCAGGCGGCTCCGCATGCAAGAGCCGCTTCCCGAGACCGCTCTTCGAAAGATCGAACCGCAGGAGGTTCCCGACGTCCCGAAGGCGGAAGGCCCGCCGGTGGAAAAGGCGGTGGAGCAGCTGATGCCTCAAGTACCTCGCGAACCTGCTCGCAAAACGGCGGCGGACGCCGGGCCTTCCAAGGACGAAGACAAGTCGGCGTTGGAACGCAGCGGCGGGCGGCGAGAGCGTGCCGCCGGCCGGGACCTTTCTGGGCCGCAGGGTGCGGATGCGTCATCGAGCGACGAAATCGGGCTGGCGAGACGCCTCTATTACGCCGAAGTCTGGAACGCCATCCGCCGGCAGTGGGCTTTGCCCAAGACCCTGGTGAATGCCAAGGGTCTGGAGGCGATCCTCGTCATCGTGGTGCGTCGGGACGGCCGGATCCTGGACATCCAGTTCGAAAGGCGTTCGGGAAACACCTTGTTCGACGAATCCGTGGTTCGCGCCGTTCAGAAAGCGGATCCCCTGCCGCGGTTTCCCGAAATCTACAGTCCTCCCCGCGAAGAGATCGGGGTCCGGTTTCGGCCCCAGGATATCCTGTGACCTGAAGCGCGCTGAAAAGAGTGTGGTGACGTGAAGGAACGACGGTGGTTCGTGGCGGTGATGGCGGTGTTGCTGAATGGCCTGTTGGCGTTCGGGGGAAGCGGCGAGGCCGCGGAGCGCGTCTATATCGATATCACGCAGCCTTCCTTTGAACGTCTGCCCATCGCCGTCCCGACCTTCAAGTGGGACAACCAGGAAGCGTCGGCGGTCAGTGCCGAAGCGGCGGAGGCCCTGTCCCGGGCCCTGGACTTTTCAGGGCTGTTCCGCCCACTGGATCCGCGCGGTTTTCTCGATGATCCGCAGCAGATGGGAGTCACCCTGGAGCAGATCCAGTTTCCCAGGTGGCGGCGCCTGGGAGCGGAATTCCTGGTGCGGGGCCGGTGCCGGGTGGCGGGAGGCGGACTTGAGATCGAGATGCGGCTTTTCGACGTCGTCGCTTCCAGGCAGGTCGTGGGAAAGATCTACGAAGGGCGCCGGGAAGACTGGCGGGAGATGGTTTACCGATTTGCGGATGAAATCCTCCTGGCTTTGACCGGGGAAAGAGGGGTTTTCGGAACGAAGATCGCCTATGTGCAGATCGAGGGTCGAAGCAAAGAAATCTACGTGGTGGACTTCGATGGATCCAATCCCATCGCCGTGACCCGTGACAACAGCGTGAACCTCTCGCCGGCCTGGAGCCCGGACGGGTCGCAACTGGCCTACGTGAGTTACGTGGAAGGCCCTCCCAAGGTGTTCGGCGTGAACCTGAGGACCGGAACCCGGCGCCTTCTTTTCGGTTTTCCAGGCCTCAATATCACGCCGGCCTGGCGCCCGGGCGCCCGGGAGCTGGCGGCCACGCTCTCGAAGGACGGCAATCCTGACATCTTCTTGGTTTCGGATTCCGGCGAGGTGCTGCGGCCTCTTGTGAAGACATGGGCCATCGAGGTTTCGCCCTCGTGGTCTCCGCAGGGCGACCGGTTCGCGTACGTGTCCAATGAAACGGGGAACCCTCAGATTTACGTGGCGGACGCCGACGGTGGGCGAGGCCGGCGCATCACCTTCGAGGGAACCTATAACACGTCTCCCAGCTGGTCGCCCAAGGGCGACTGGATCGCCTACAGCAGCCTCCAGGACGGACGACATGACCTTTTCGTCATTCGTCCCGACGGTTCGGAATCCCGGCGGCTGACCCACGGAGAAGGCGACAACGAGGCGCCGAGCTGGTCGCCTGACGGGCGGATGCTTGCCTTCAGTTCCACCCGCGGCGGAGGCCCACCGGCCGTCTGGGTGATGCTCGCCAACGGAGAGGGCGTGAGGCGGCTGACACGAGGCGCGGGCGGACAGGAACTTCCCAGGTGGTCGCCTCGGTTTGACTGATGGCGTGACACGAGTTGGAAACCCAGGGGTTCGTGAGGAGGTTGTTGGTGATGAAAAGACAGATCATGGTGATGGGGTTGCTGTTGGGCGCGATGGCTTTGGCGGCCCTGAGCGGGTGCGCGAAGAAGACGGTACCGGTTCAGCCGGGGATGCCAGCGGCGCCCGAAACGGGTCCGGGAGCGGCATCGAGCTTGAGTCACGGCATCGACGAAGCCAAGTGGAGGGAGCTGGGGCTTCTTACGGACGACCAGCGGCTGGAGTTCCTCAACAAGGCGGAGTCCTTCGAAAACGACGACGTTTATTTCGAATTCGATTCTTACGTGCTCTTGGAAGAAGCCCGGCAAGTGCTCGATCGCAAGGTGGAGTTCCTCCGGCGCTATCCGAAGGTCACGGTGACCATCGAGGGGCACTGCGATGAACGCGGAACCAGCGAGTACAACCTGGCCCTGGGCGAAAGGCGCGCCAACAGCGTGTGGCAGTATTTCGTGAATTCGGGCATCGACCCGTCGCGCCTCAGTATGATCAGCTACGGTGAAGAGCGGCCCATCGCTTTGGGTCACGACGAAGCGTCCTGGGCCAGGAACCGCCGCGCTCATTGCGTGCTGCATTTCTAGGATTCGTCCCGGCCGACCGCCGCCGGGCGCGGCCTGAATCCAACAGAACATTTCCGATGCCGATTGACGTCAAAGCACCACGAGGGAGACACCGTTGCCGGTGATGTCAGGGTTGCGGGAGGTTACGGGAGCATGAAAATACCGGAGAAGACGGCCTTGTGGCTCGCCCTGGCCACTCTTCTTTCTTTGAGCTTCGGGTGCGCCGCTTCGCAGCAGTCCGTGGCGCTGGAACAGAACGTGTACCGCCTCGAGAGCCAGGTGCAGGAACTGGAACGCCGGGTCGAATCGCTGGAAGGCGCGCTCCAGGGCGGTGGTCAGGGGCGCCGGAGCCTGGCCGACCTCTATGCCCGACTGGAAGCGCTGCAGGTGGAAGTGGGGGCCCTGAGGGGCCAGGTGGAAACGCAGGCGCGGCAGATGCACCGGACCGCGGGTGGGGGCACGCAAACGTCTCCAGCCCATGTCTCTTCGGCTCCGAGGGGGACGGCGCCCGTGGAGCCCGAACCGGTCATCCGGATGCCGGAAGGCGATGAGCCGACGCAGCCCCCGCCGGAAAGCGCACCGCCTCCCGCCATCGCCGTCGTGAAGCCTCCCGAGGATCCCGAAAAGGCACATTACAACCGCGCCCTGGACCTGTTCCAGAAGAGCGACTATGAAGGCGCGCGGAAGGAGTTCCTTGATTTCGCCTCCAAGTATCCCGATTCGGAGCTGGCCGACAACGCCTACTTCTGGGTGGGAGAATGCCACTACATGCAGGAGCGTTACCGGGAGGCCGTGGAGTCCTACCAGGTGGTGTTGGACCGCTACCCCAGGGGCAACAAGGTGCCTTACGCGCTGCTCAAACAGGGCGCCGCATTCCATAAGCTGGGCGATCCGACCGCTGCAAGGATCCTTTACGAACGGGTGATTGAAGATCACCCGGACACGCCCCAGGCCGAAATCGCCAGGAAATGGCTGGCGAATCTGCCCTGAAACGGACGGGAAAAAAGGTTCGTGGCCTGGACTCCTGCCGCCTTCAGGACCGGAAAATTCCAAACGGTCCCTTTCCTTCTCGTGTTGTGCTTCGTCGGGCTTGCGGCATGGGATGCGGCGGTGGCCGCATCCCATGCCGAGAAGACGTCCGAAGAACACCCCGTCGTTCGCTTCGTTCGGTTCAAGGGAGTGGATTCCCTTTCTCCCGGTGAAATCAAGAAGATCATGGAAACCCGGGAAAAGCGTTTCCGCTGGTTCGGCGGGTCACCGCTCGACCCCGAAGTGCTCGAAGAGGACCTGAGGCGCATAGAGCGGTACTACCGAAGCCAGGGGTTTTACGACGCCAGGGTGGTTTCCCACAAGTTGACGCCCCTGCTGGGCGATGAAGTGATCCTGGAAATCGCCATCGAAGAAGGCGACCCCATGGAGGTGTCGTCCGTCCGACTTTCCATCAACGGGCAAACCAACGGTCCCTGGCACGACGACGTGACGGCGCTGATGCCGCTCGAACCCGGCGACCGTTTCACCACCTCCCGCTATCGCGACATCGAACGGGTGCTGCTCCGTTTTTTCGCCGAATGGGGATACCCCAAGACCAAGGTGTCTCTCAAGGCGCGGCTCGACAAGGGCGCCCAACGGGCGGAAGTGGAGGTCGCGGTGAACACCGGGCCGGTGTGCCGGTTCGGGCCGGTGACCCTTGAAGGCAATCACCGGGTGGACGACGCCATCATCCTTCGCGAACTGACGTTCCGGGAGGGGGACCGTTTCAAAGCGTCGAAGATCCAGGAAAGCCAGAAAAGACTTTTCGATCTGCGGCTGTTCCAGTTCGTGGACCTACAGGTCAAAGGCCTGGAAGAAGAGCGAACGGAGCTTCCCATCCATGTCCTGGTCAAGGAAGCCAAGAAGCAGACCGTCCGGTTCGGTGTGGGCTATGGTACCGAAGACCGGCTGCGGGCCCAGCTGGGTCACGAGGTACGGAACTTTCTTGGAGACGCCCGGAGCCTGCAGCTGAACGTCAAGGCCAGCTCCCTGGTGCAACTCGTCGAAGGACGGTTCATTCAGCCTTACCCATTGAGTTTGCGAAACACCTTCGTGGCCACGGGAGGCGTGACCCGGGAGAACCAGGAGGCCTTTGAAAACGAGAAGATCTATGTTTCGAGCCAGCTGGATCACGGGCTTTCCGACAGGGTGCAGGTCCACGTGGGGCACCGTCTGGAAAGGAACCGGCTGCTGGAGGTGAGTGCGGCCGCGGCGGACAACGATGTGGACCAGGAACGGGAAGAGTACTTCGTTTCCTCGATCTTCGGCGGCTTTTCCTACCGGGTCCTGGACGATCCGCTGAACCCTACCCGGGGGATTCAATTCATCAACACGGCGGAGTGGGGATCCAGGGGCTTGGGTTCCGAAGTGGATTTCCTCAAGCTGACCCTGGAAGGCCGGGGTTATGTGCCCCTGGACCGCTTCGGCGTGCTGGCTCTCCGATTGCGGTGGGGGGGGATCCGGGAACTGGAAGACACTTCCCGGATTCCCGTTTTCAAGCGTTTCTTTTCGGGTGGCAGCAACAGTGTCCGGGGCTATCCCTACCAGCGGCTGGGACCCCTGGACCGGGACGGCGACCCCTTCGGCGGGCTCACCCTGGTGGAAGGAAACGCGGACTGGCGTTTCCCCATCCGGAGTTCGTGGGAAGGGGTTCTCTTCTTCGATTTCGGAAACGTGTACGAAAAAAGCTACGAAATCGTCATGGATCAACTCAAGTACACCGTGGGTGTCGGGTTGAGGTACCAGACGCCCATCGGTCCCGTCAGGCTGGATGTGGGTTACCAGTTGAACCCCCCCGATGATCCCCCGTTCAAGCGCTACCAGGTCCACGTGAGCATCGGGCAGGCTTTCTGATTATTCTTCCGGCACAAGGACAGCCGTCCCGCGGATGTTATCCTGCTTGAGTTCGAGCAGCACCTCGTTGGCCTCGCGCAGAGCGAAACGACGCACCGTCGGGCGGATGGGAATCTGGGCGGCGACCCGCAGCAGTTCCCGGCCGTCTTCACGGGTATTGGCCGTTACGCTGTGGACGTTCTTTTCGTAGAAAAGGTGTTTTTCGTAGTGGAGGGTGGGGATGTCGGTCATGTGGATGCCGGCGAGAGCGAGTGTGCCTCCCTTTCGAAGGTGTTCGAGTGCTTCGGGAACCAGCGGGCCCGCCGGGGCGAAAAGGATCGCGCAGTCCACGGGAACCGGAAGCTCGTCGGCCTTCGCTCCCGCCCACCGGGCCCCCAGGTCCCGGGCCAGCTGCTGGTGCGATTCCGTTCGCGAAACGGCATACACGTCGTAGCCCCAATGGCGGGCGATCTGGATGACGATGTGGGCGGAGGAACCGAAACCGTAGAGGGCGAGGCGGCGGGTTCCCGCAGGTTCGGGACCGCACCCGGCGCGCTTGAGGCTGCGGTAGCCGATGATGCCTGCGCAGAGGAGCGGGGTGGCTTCCGCGTCGTCGAAGGTTTCGGGTATGGCGTAGGCGAAGTCTTCCCGGGCCACGGCATATTGTGCGAACCCTCCGGGGGCGTGGTAACCGGTGAAGAGGGCGTTTTCGCACAGGTTTTCCTGGCCCGCGGTGCAGAAGATGCAAGAGCCGCAGGTGTGGCGAAGCCAGGCGACGCCGACCCGGTCTCCTTTCTGAAAGCGCCGGGCGCCGGGCCCAAGGCGGTCGACGTGGCCCACGATCTGGTGTCCCGGGATGACGGGATGTTCCAGCTGGGGGAGATCCCCTTCGATCACGTGCAGATCCGTCCGGCAGACGCCGCAGGCCCGAACTTTCACCCGAATTTCCCCCGGCCCCGGTTCCGGATCCGGAAGGTCCATCCTCTGGAGCGGGCGTGTTTCGACCGACGCACATCGCTGCAGCACCATAGCCTTCATGGCTATCCCTCCGCGTGACAAGTTGGCAACGGAACATTGATTTACTCCATGACCCAAGCGATAATGCGCATATTCTCCAAAACGGGCATGGAACGCAATTTCGTTGACAACCGGCGCGACCGGGAACCGGGAAGAGGCTGGATGTGACAAAGTCTTATGGGAAGGCGGCTGCAAAAACCCGCCGCGGTTCACGGCGGCCGCTTCCAAGAAGCCGCCTTCCCCGGTTTCTCCTGGCCGTGGCATCCACCGTGGTCCTGGTGCCGCTTCTGCTGCTCCTTCTGGTGCATTTGCCCTGGATTCAGTCCCGGATCATCGAAGAGGTGGTGGCGGTGGTCGAAAGGGACACGGGGTTCCGGGTTTCCCTGGAACGGTTTCGATGGAACCCACTTTCGAGGCTCAGCCTGAGGGACCTCGCTGTCCGGGATCCAAGCGGGCTCGAGGTCATCCGCTGTGGAACGGCCGAGGTTCGTTACGCGCTCTCGGCGGGCGCCCCGTACGTCGACCTGCGCTATGTCCTCCTGGAACGACCTTTTCTCAGGTTCGAAAAGGACGCGTCGGGGCGATGGCGCATCCCCGGTACGGGGGAATCGGGTCGAGAGGTGGCACAACGCGACCGTCAACCGTGGCAGGAATGGCCGCTCCCGCCGATCCGGGTGGTGGAAGGCCGGCTGGTCGGCGTTCATGAAGGGGAGACGGTTTTTTCCGTGGATCGGGTGGACGGGCTGATGACCTTCACTCTGGATGAAGAATCCGGAAGCCCGGTCCTGGATATCCGCTTCGATCGGTGGGGAGGCGAATTCATTGAACCGAAGTTGGGCCGAGCGCAGGTGGAAGGAAACGTGCGTTTGGGATCGGCTTGGGTGTCCTGGAACGCCGTGGAAGCCGCCGTGGGCTCGGACAACCGGGTGAGATTGGACGGCCGCTGGCATTTCGAGGACGGGGGGCCTGCGGAAGTTCAAATGGAAATTCGGTCGCTTTCCCCCGCCGTTTTCATTTGGGAAACCCCGCCGCGCACCATGCCTTCCCGTTTTCGCGGGAACTTGTCGGTGAAAAGGAATACCGGGGGGAGGTGGGTCGCTGCGTGCGACCTTCGAAGTGATCGGGGGGCGATTTCCGGAGAGGGTTTCATCGAACCGTCCGGGGAGGGCGTGCGCGTGGCCTGGGAAAGTCGGTTCGCGGGCGTCCAGGCGACGGTTCCCGGCCGGAACATCCCGGTGGAGCTGGACGGGACCCTGGAGGTCTCCGGACACGGCCCCGGGCTGGAGGAAGCAACCTTTTTGTGGAAACTTGCCATCACGAAGGGAGGCGCGGGTTCGGAAACCATCGAGGCGGGATTTCTCGAAGGTGCCATCGGCGGCGGGGTTCTGGAGTTTCGCAGACTGGATCTCGACAGCACGGTGGGCGGCTTCCGTGCCGCCGGCGCCCTCCGTTTCGCGTTCGCGCCGGGGCAAGGGCGGGGCGGGTGCTTCCCGATCTTTCACGAGATCGAGTACGAAGCCACTCAAGTGGACCTCGGCAAAGCCTCGGCGTTGGCCGGAGTGGGGGAGCTTTCCGGAAAACTGGCTTCCCGGGGGCGGATCAGCGGAAGCTGGCCCGCCTTGCAGTGGGAAGGGCGCCTGAGTCTTTCCGGCGTCCGGTACTCGGACCTCCAAGCCGATCGTGTCGAACTTTCCGGAAGCGGGGTCCTCGGGGTTAAGGAAGGCGGAAGGACCTTGAGTATCCGGGCGGCCGGAATGAATCTTCGAGGGACGCGGCTTCGATCCGTTTCGGTCGAGCTGGAGCAGGAGGCGGCCGTGTGCCGATTCAGCGCGGCCGGTGAGGTCTTCGAAGAGGAGGGTTCGTTTTCCGTTTCCGGCCGGGTCGAAAACATCTGGGACGTTCCCCGGATTCTGACGTTCCAGGGCGGAAGGCTTCGATGGGGCGACAAGATCCTGCAGTTCAGCGGATCGGCTCGCGCGGGCGGAGACCGGCTGGACGGCGTCCGCCTGGAGCTGGTGCGGGCGACCGAGCGACTGACGGTGACGGGAAGCCTGGCGCGGGAGAAGCCGACCGACCTGGACGTGGAGCTGGTGGGTTTCCAGCCGAAGGAGTGGCCGGAACTCGCGGACCTTTTCGGCGGGTCGCATTTCCTCGATGGGACCGTTTCCGGCCGTGCCCACGTTTCCGGTGCCTTGTCCGATCCCCGCGTACGTTTCGAAGTGGAGGGGATGGATCTCCGCTACGGCAAGGCTTCGTTCGACCGCGCGGCGTTTTCCGGGACGGCTTCCGGGGGGTTGCTGGACTTCAGGGGCCGACTGGCGGTCGATTCCGAAGGGGAACCCATAGACGTTACCGGAAACGTTCCCGTGGTCTTCTCCTTGCACCCCTTCCGAGCTCGTCGGGCTACGTCCCGAGAAGGGGCGATCCGCGCCGCGGGCGCGAACGTCCGCGTCGAACCTTTTGTTGCCTTCTTTCCTCATACCAGGACGGCGACGGGCACCGCCACGTTTGAGGCCGTACTCCGGATCTCGTCGCACGGATTGGCCCTGGAAGCGGAAGGCCTGGTGGAAGCCGGTTCGGTCCTTCTGACGTTTTGGTCTCATCCGCTGGACAATGTACGCTTCCGCTGGAAGGCGGATTCGGAAACGCTCGTGATCCGAGATGCGGTGCTGAATACCCTGGACGGGCGGGTGACCCTTTCGGCCATGCTTCGGCACCGGTGGGGCAAAATGGAGGAAGCGACCCTGGTGGCACAGGGTACGGACCTGGTGTTTCCGGAACTCTTCGGGATTTCCGGTGAAGGATCGGGGCGCGCCCGGCTGGTGCAGCGCGGGCCCGTGGCGGCCCCCGTGATCGAAGCCGAGGTCGCCTTCTCGAAGGCGGCCATGCACCTGGGCGAACTGGAACTGGATCTCGCGAGGAACATCCAGGTGATCGACGGCGACGACGTGTCGGGGATCACGGAAGTGACCAGTGAAAAGGAAGCGACCTCGAGCCTTTACCGGCGTACCGCCCTGGACGTGGCCCTGGTCCTTCCTCCCGAAGGGACCTGGGTCCGCGGCAAGGGCCTGGAAGCTGAAATCCAGGGGGAGGTGCAGCTCAGGAAGGAGGCCGCCGGACCGCTTCGACTTCTCGGCAGACTGCAGGCCATCCGCGGCACTTACAGCTTCCAGGGCGTTCGGCTGAAGATCACCGAGGGAGAGTTGAACTTCATGGGGCTCGAGCGACCGGACCCCGTCTTGCAGGTGCTTTGCCAGAAAGACGTGCGGGATGTCAGCGTCTTCGCGCGCCTTACGGGCCCGCTCAGTTCGCCGCAGCTGGATTTCTCCAGCGTCCCCTCCATGGACCGGGTGGATATCCTCTCGTACCTGTTTTTCGGCCGGCCCGCGGGACAACTGAACGCCCAGCAGGGCATGGCGCTTCAGGAAAGGGGATCGCTGCTTTTCGGTTCCGAGACCGGGAAACTCCTCAAGGAAGTCCTCGGACAGACGCCTTTCGCACCCGACGTCGTCCAGTTTAAAGGCACCGAAGGGGGAAGCGGGGTGGTGGAAATCGGAAAATACATCACCCCGGAACTCTACGTGACCTACGAGAAGGGACTCACGGGTGACGAAAACGATCAGGTCAGGGCGGAGTTCGAAGTGAATCGCCACATCAGCGTTCAGAGCCAGTTCGGCCGGGAAGATCAAAGCGGCGTGGATGTTTTCTTTCGCTACGATTTCGGGGATTGAACGACGGCGGGTGCGCCCTGAATCCTCCGATCGCGGCTTGAAACGACATGAAGGAGCTGACCATGAAGATGCAGGAAATCAGGGAAATGGCCAAGAAACTCGGTGTCCGCTCGTTCGGCAAGTCCAAGGTCGACCTGATCCGGGAAATCCAGCGAGCCGAAGGCAACTTCGACTGCTTCGGTACGGCCGAAGGCTATTGCGATCAGCTGGACTGCTGCTTTCGAACCCTCTGCCTCGACACCGGCAAAGGCCCGAAAAAAGCGAAAGAAAAGGCAACATGATCGCGTCGTCGACCGGTTCCCGGGCGGCCGAAACGACGGGTTGCTCCGGATCTCACGTTCAGCCTCTAACCCATGCCGTCCGCGGCGCTTTCGTACCCCATGGAAGGAGTCCTCATGATGCAGGTGCAGCCCGGTTCGGACGAGAAGATCGTCCTGCTCAAGATTCAAAACCAGAAGAAGCCCGAACAGGTCATCACGCTGCTTCGAGATCCGGGAACCGACAGCTTTCACACCGAAGGGCTGAAAAGACTCTTTGGAGCGGAAGAGATCGTCATCGATACGAAAGACCTGGCCGAAGCCGTCATGGAATACGCCAAGGTGCTCTCGTTTCTTCTGGAAACCCTTTCGGAGGCGGAGGATCTGGGCCTGCCCTACGGCTACCAGGAGACCTTCGAATTCCAAGGTCGTAAGTACTCTCTGGAACGTCATGGGGAAGTGCGTCTGCTCCGGCGACTTCCCAGTGAAGAGGAAAAGCTGTTGTCGAGCCGATGATATCGGGCTGGGCGGGGCTCGCGGCGGGAGACGCCGAGCGGACATCAGGCCGGGGTTTCGGCGGAAGGGACGACAAGCGGCAGGAGGCGGTCCCAGAGGAGGTCCCGGCCTTCGCGGGTCGCGGCGGAAAAGACGATGACGTCGCGGGGAGTGAGAGCCAGAGCGGCGGCCGCTTGGGTGAGGTTTTTCGAGCGCAGGGATTTCTTCACCTTGTCGGCTTTGGTGAGGACCGGAAGGGTGGGGACGCCGGTTGCCTGCAGCCAGTTCCACAGGGTGAGGTCGTCCGGGGTGGGGGGGTGGCGAAAATCGAGGATCTGCACCACGGCCCGGAGGGTGCGGCGTTCCTTGAGGTAGGTTTCCACCATGGGGCCCCACCGGGCGCGCACGGCCGCCGGGACCTTGGCGTAGCCGTAGCCGGGAAGGTCCACGAAGAAGAAGCCGTCATTGATCCTGAAGAAGTTGATAGTCTGGGTCCGCCCGGGCGTGCGGCTGGTACGCACCAGTTTCTTTGTCCCCAGGAGGCAGTTGATGAGCGAAGACTTCCCCACGTTGGACCGGCCCGCAAAGGCCACCTCCGGAAGCGACTCCCCAGGGTAGCCGGCCCGGTCCACCGCCGATCCGACAAACACGGCCGACTTGATGGTCACCCTCGGCGTGTCGCTCATCCGGAGGCACGCCGGCGGTCGAGGGTGTTCAGGTGGGCTTCGATGCGATGGAGTCCTTCGGCGATATTTTCCAGCGAATTGGCGTAGCTGAACCGAACGTAGCCTTCGCCCCTGGATCCGAAATCAACGCCCGGTGTGATTCCCACTTTCGCCCTTTCAAGGATTTCAAAAGCGAACCGCAAGGAGTCGTTCGTGAAACGGCGCGCGTCCGCGAAGACGTAAAAGGCCCCGGTCGGTTCGCTCCGGATCCCGAAGCCGATTTCCCGCAGGCGCCGTACCATGAAGCGGCGTCTTTCGTCATAGGTGCGCCGCATGCGCTCCACGTCCTTTTCCACCCGGGGGTCGGTGAGCGCGGCATAGGCCGCCCACTGGGATACGGAATTGGCGGAGATGAAGAAGTTCTGCATGAGCGCCTGCATGGGGCGGATGAGGTCTTTGGGGACGATGAGGTATCCGAGGCGCCAGCCGGTCATGGCGAAAAGCTTCGAAAACCCGTTGAAGACGATACAGCGGTCTGTGAATTCCAGGACCGAATGAGCCCGGCCTTCGTAAACCAGGCCGTGATAGATTTCATCGCTCAGGATCCAGCGGCCCATGTCGGCGACCGCGGCCATGCGGTCCGCATCCAGGAGGGTCCCCGTGGGGTTGGCCGGTGAATTGACGAGGATGACTTTGGCGGCGGGAGTCAGCGCTTTCCGAATGGCTTCCGGCCGGTACTGAAAGCCGTCCTCTTCCAGCACGGGGACGGTCCGCGGGACGCCTTCCAGGAATCGGATGAAGCTCGGGTAGCAAGCGTAATGGGGGTCCGAAAGGATCACCTCGTCGCCGCAGGCGATGAGGGCGCTCAAGGCCACCAGAAAGGCCGGGGAAGTGCCCGAGGTGATCATCACTTGGTCCGGTTCCAGGCGGGTGACGCCGTAGGTGTTGGCGTAATGAGCGCAGACGGCTTCCCTGAGCTTCGCCATGCCCAGGCTGTGGGTGTAGTGGGTTTCACCGCGACGGATGGCTTCTATGGCCGCTTCCTTTACGGCTTCGGGAGTATCGAAATCCGGTTCCCCCACTTCCAGATGGACGATAGGTTCCCCCGCCTGCTCCATGGCCTGGGCCTTTTCCAGCACATCCATGACCAGGAACGGCTTGACCTCCTGAACACGCCGGCAGATCATGTCAGTAACGACTCCTCTCCAAATTTTCCAGGTAGCGTTCAGCGGCTTCGGCCAGGGCGCCGCCGGGTTCCAGCTGAATCACTTGCCTGAGGGCCGTGACCGCCTCCGCCGGATCGCCCATGAGGGCGCACAGCCGCCCGTAATGGAAATGGGCTTCCGCGAGGTTCGCATCGTAGGCGATGGCCCGGCCGATGGCTCGGCGCGCCGCCGCGCGGTCCCCCAGCGCTTCAAGGGCCCGTCCCCGCTGCAGGTGAGCTCGAGCGAAACCCGGTTCGAAATGAAGCGCGTTGTCGTACTGAGCCAAGGCGGCGCTGAAATCGCCCCGCTTTTCATAAAGTTGACCCAGGTTGTAATGGGCGTAGTGGGGCGTGGTGTAAAACGGATTGGCCAGCGCCTTGCGGAACGCCGCTTCGGCCTCGTCCAGTCGGCCGTTTCGAGCGTGCAGGGCCCCCAGGGCGTTCCACGCTTCGGAATAGTCCGACCGCAATGCCACGGCCCGAAGCAGGTGGGCCTGCGCCTTTTCGGGGAGTCTTCTGGCATCGTAGGCCAGTCCGAGAGCGTAGTGGGTTTCCGGGTCCCGCGGGTTCTTTTCCTCGGCCATCACCAGGTACTTGAGGGCCTGGCCGATGTCGCCCGCCCCGAGAAATTTCTCCCCCAACTCTTTGAGTTCGGCGCCGCTCATCCGGGTTCCCAAGGGATCGGTCCCGGAAGGCGCGGCGCAGGCGGAAAGGAGTGCGGCGCACAGGATAAATGCCGGCGCCCAAAGGCGTTTCCCTGTCATCTCACGGGCCGTCATGGGTTACCTTCCGCTGCGGTTGGAACCGAATCGATCTCAGATCACCTTGTTCAGGCTGTATTCGATGATGCCCTCCGCGCCGCGCTTCAGGAGCTGGGGGACCAGCTCCCGTACCATGTGCTTCGAGACCACCACCTCCACCGAAAGCCAGTCGGTCTGGTAGAGGTGTGCGGTGGTGGGTGAGGTGAGGCTCGGGAGCAGTTGGATCACGTCATTGATCTTGGATTCCGGGACGTTCATCTTGAGACCCACCAGGTCTTCCGCTCGAAGCGCTGCCTGGAGCAGCAGGGCGATCTGTTCGATCTTTTCCTTCTTCCAGGGATCTTCCCACGACGCCCGGTGGGCGATGAGCTGCGTGTTGGACTGCATCAGCTCCTTCACGATCCGGAGGCCGTTGGCCCGCATGGTGGTGCCCGTTTCGGTGACTTCCACGATGGCATCGCACAGCCCCGAAATCACCTTGGCTTCCGTCGCTCCCCAGGAAAATTCCACCTTGACGTCGACGCCGGCATCGGCGAAATAGCGCCGCGTGAAGTTCACCAGTTCGGTGGCGATCTTCTTTCCTTGAAGGTCCTTCACGTCCCGGATCGCCGAATCGTAAGGGACCGCCAGAACCCAGCGGGCCGGCCTCTGGCTGACCTTCGAATAGATCAGGTCCGCGACCACCACCACATCGGAGTCGTTTTCCATGATCCAGTCTTTTCCCGTGAGTCCCGCGTCGAAGGTACCGTTTTCCACGTAACGGGACATCTCCTGGGCGCGGCAGATGGAACACTGGATTTCGGGGTCGTTGATTTCCGGAAAGTAGTTCCGGCTGCTCAACGAAATGCGCCATCCCGACTTCCGGAACAGGTCGATGGTGGCGTCCTGCAGGCTGCCTTTGGGAATCCCCAGCACGAGCTGTTTCACTTCCTGTAAACCTCCTTGGGATCGAACACGCGTTCCGCAACGATGCGAAGGTCACCCCCTTCAAAGCGCCGGTAAAAGCAGGTGGCGTAGCCTTCGTGGCAGGCGGCTCCACCCAGTTGCTTGACCTTGAAAAGGAGGGTGTCCAAGTCGCAGTCCAGCCGGATTTCCTTAACCAGCTGAACATGGCCGGACGTTTCCCCCTTCTGCCACAGTTGCTTGCGGGAGCGGCTCCAGTAGTGAGCCTTTCCGGTTTCCAGAGTCTTCTCCCAGGCCGTTTCGTTGACGAATGCCAGCATGAGGACTTCGCCCGATTCGGCGTCCTGAACGATGGCGGGAAGAAGGCCGTTACCTTTACTGAAATCGGGTCTTGCCGTCAACAGGATGCCTCCAGCGTTCAAGTTGGTCTTTCCGGACGGGAGCGGTGCCGGTTCGGTGGGTTCGCGAACGGGCCCGCCTCAGCTGAACCCCGCCGCACGGGCCGCCAGTTGGCCGCAGGCGGCGTGGATGTCGGCTCCACGGCTTTCACGGATCGTCGCGGTGTACCCCGCCTTGCTGAGAATCTCCTGGAAGTCCCGTATCCGCTCTTCGGAAGGCGGTTCAAAAGGCAAATCCGGGTGCGGGTTGAACGCGATGAGGTTCACCTTGGACCGGATGCCTTGGAGCCGGTGGGCCAGCTCCCGTGCGTGGATCGCGGCGTCGTTCACGCCTTTGAGCAGGATGTATTCGAAGGTGATCCGCTTCCGGGTCGGTATGGGGTAATCGCGGCACGCTTCCAGAAGCGGTTCCAGGGGATACTTCCGGTTGATGGGCATCAGTTCGTTCCGGACGGCGTCGTTGGGCGCGTGGAGACTCAGCGCCAGGTTGACCGGACTTTCGCGGCCCAGCCGTTTGATCTGCGGGATCAACCCGCAGGTAGACAGCGTGATCTTCCGGTGGGAATAGGCGAGTCCTCCGGGGTCGAGAAAGATCCGGAGGGCCTTCATGACGGCGTCGAAGTTGGCGAGAGGTTCCCCCATGCCCATGAAAACGATGTTGGATATGCGAAATCGGCTGCCGGCGTCCCGTTGAACCTGGCACAACTGGTCGACGATTTCGGCGGTACGAAGATTGCGCGCGAGCCCCAGGGTTCCTGTGAGGCAGAACCGGCAGCCCAGGGCGCAGCCCACCTGGCTGGAAACGCAGAGCGTGTGGCGCGGCGGGTCCGGGATGAGGACCGATTCGATGAGGGCCCCGTCGCGGCAGGCGAAAAGGTACTTGGTGGTTCCGTCTTCGGCTCGAACCTTCTCGCGCAACTCCAGGGCATGGAGGTAGGTACCGTATTCCAGTTGAGCCCGGAAGAGTTTGCCCAGGTCGGTGCACTCGTCCCAGGTGCCGACCAGGCGGCCGTAGATGTGCCGGTAGATCTGGCGGGCCCGAAAGCGCCGTTCTCCGATCCGTTCCACCCACGCTTCCAGTTCGCCCAACGGGTAATCCTTGATGAACACGCGTTCCATGGTCAACTCTTCCGGATGAGGTATTCCCTCTCAAGGCGGTCCTGCAGGAATACGCGGTCGTAGGAACGCAGGTTGGTGGTTTCGAACCATTCGCGGCCCAGTTCCTGGCAGGCCCTGCAGGCTTTTCGAGGCACGTGCACGGCGAAGATATGGTAGCCGCGGTCCGTGAGGGAATCCACGGAAAGGACGCCGCTGCAATCCCGGCACACGTGGATCCTTTCGCGCTGGTTTTCCAGGATGTTATCGGTATCGTAAAAGATGGTGCGCTCTCTCTCGTGGAATTTCTTGGTGTTCCGGTTCTTTTCGAGAATTTCCGGACATTTTTTCCAATATTCGATAACTTCTCCCGCCAATTTGTCGATGTACTGTTCGGTGTCCTCGGACTGGCGGACTTTTACGGGATCGTAGTCGGGTTCCCGCACCGTGCGGTAGTCCAGCCCCGCCAGCGCCAGGATGATTCCCAGGTTTACGTAGGGGAGGGCGCCTTCGATGGAGTAGCCGCCTTCCAGGACCGCGATGTCCGGGTCGAGGCGCTCGGTGAGTCGCGCGTAGCCCTGGGCGCAGAAATTCATGTTGGTGATGGGGTCGGTGTAATGGTTGTCCTGCCCGGCCGAATTGATCACCAGTTCGGGCTGGAACTCCTTGAGGATCGGGAGCACGACGCCGTCGATCACCTGGAGGAAGCCTTCTTCCGAGGTTCGGGGCGGCAGCGGGATGTTGATGGTGCTTCCGATGGCGGTGGGGCCTCCCAGTTCGTGATGGAAGCCCGATCCCGGATACAGGGTCCGGCCGTCCTGGTGGAGCGAGATGAACAGGGTGTCCGGATCGTGCCAATAAATGTCCTGGGTGCCGTCACCGTGATGACAGTCGGTGTCGATGATGGCCACCCGGTCGATCTTGTAGGCTTCCCGCAGGAACTCGACCATCACCGCTTCGATGTTGATGTTGCAGAAACCCCGGGCTCCGTGGACCACCCGCATGGCGTGATGGCCCGGCGGCCGAACGAGGGCGAAGCCGCGGTCCACCTTGCGGTCCAGGACCGACATGGCGATGGTCTTGGCGCCTCCCGCGCTGATGAGGTGGGATTCCGTAACCACGCTCCATTCGTCGGGGGCGCAAAAATGGACCCGACGCAGGTCCTGCACCGTAGCCAGATCGGGCTTGAATGCTTCGATCCCCTGGATATCGAGCACCCCTTCCTCGAACACCTGGTCCTGGGTGTAGAGCAGCCTTTCTTCCCGTTCCGGGTGCGTGGGGCTGATGGCCCAGTCGAAGGCGGGAAAGAAAACCAAGCCCAGCTTGCGCGGCGCGGTGAGCATGACGGCCTCCTTCGGAGCCGGCGGGAACGATTACCCGGCGACTCCGGTCGATTCGGTTCCGGCGGCGGTGAAATCCTCGTTCAGCTTCTGCATGATGGCGCTGGAGTGCCGGATGAGCCCGGGTTTCACCTGGACTTTCACGCGGAGGTTCCGGCCCGTAGTGTAAAAGCCGCGGACCATGTTGAACTGCTGCTGTTCGATGATTTCCGTCTCCAGGTCGTCGGGGTCGGCGCCCTCGCGAAGCGCCTTGTCGCGCAGAAGTTCCTTCGCGAGAGCGACGGCCTTCACCATGGAGAAGTCGCTTTTCACCGGCTGGTAAAAGTCTTCTTCCGGAGCGGTGGCGATGCCGCGTTCGGTGTCGGCGAAGAGCGTGAGTTCGCAGGTGGTGCGAGCGAGGGCCGCGCCCACGGCGTTGGCCACCTCCCAGCGGGGGACCGTGCGGACTTCGTAGCCCGAAAGTTCGCTCAACCGGGACGCCACGAAAGGTGCGGGGCCTCCCAGCACGAGGATGGACTTGGGATTCACTTTGTAGCCTTCCAGGAGCTCGTGAACCGTGTAGACGGGTTTGCCGTTGATTTCGTGAACCATCTGGCGGGCGGCCTGCAAGATCCGGTGGCAGGCGGTGTCGAAGACCAGCTGGGCCGCTTCTTCCAGCGATTTTCCGAGAGCCGCGGCGATGGGTTCCAGACCGCGGCGCGCGGCGTCGACGTTTCCACGGTCGTCCTTTGCGAGCACGAACAAGGCGTCGGTGGGCGTGGGCACCGGCCCTCCGTAGGCCATGGCCCGGCCCATGCGTTCCGGACCCACCCGAAGTTCTCCGCCTGCCACCGAAACGGCGCTGTCGCCGCCCAGACCGATGGATACCGTCTTCAGGGAACGGATGAGGGTCCGATACTGGGCCAGTTCGATGCCGGCAGGGTCCAGCAGCGGAGCGTCGCGAACCAGGACCGCCATGTCCGTGGTCGTGCCTCCCACATCGAGCACCAGCGTCTCTTCGGCGTCCTGCACGAACGGGAGCGATCCCATGACACTGGCCGCCGGACCCGAAAGGATGGTTTGCCCCGGGTACTGCAGCGATGCCTCCAGACTCATGGTGCCGCCGTCGGCCTTGAGCACGTGGATCGGGATGTCGAGGCCGTTGGTGCGAAGCGATTGGCTGACGGCGTCGAAAAAGCGCTTGTGGATGGGATACACCGCCGCGTTGAGATACGCCGTGGCGATGCGGCGCGGAAAATTGAGGCTTCCTGAAATGCGGTGCCCCAGCACGACGAACTCGAAGTCGTCCCCGAGGATTTCCTGGATCTGCAGTTCGTGCTTGGGGTTCCTCACCGAAAACTTGGAAACCACCGCCACGTGACGGATGCCTTGCTTCTTGAGGCGCGACGTGATGGATTCGATCTCGGACACGTCGATGGGCTGGATCTCACGTCCCCTGTGGTCGATGGAACCCGAAACCACGTGGTAATGGTTCCCGGTGCGAAACGCCTCCGGGTCGATTCCCGGTCCGCTCGACACGATCACACCCACCGGGGCGAGTTTCCCTTCCACGATGGCGTTGGTGGTGAGTGTGGTGCTCAGCACAATTCGATCGAGTCCCTTGGGATGGATCCCGGCCTTCACTTCCTGGAGGCCCGTCCAGACGGAATCCAGCAGGTTGGCGGGGTCTGTCGGAACCTTGACCTGCCGCAGAACGCCTTCTTCGCCCAGGAGCACCACGTCGGTATGAGTGCCGCCCACGTCCAGTCCTATGATCATCGCCTTCCTCGAAGTTTACGGTCTGCAGGAGCGTTCGCATGAAACCGCCAGGCAAAGGTCGTGTGGGAAGGAAATCCGCGAAAAAACCTTCCAGTCGGCAAATCTCCACCCTTTGTTCAGGTTGCAGGTGATGCTAACGAAAAGCAAACATAGTGTCAATCTGCGTCTGGACAGGCCCGAGACGGCGGTGAAGGTTTGACGTCAGCGGCAACGATTTCTTTACAACAAACACCAAAGCCGCTAGACTGCGTTTCGCTCCGTCGGAGACCGAAAACCGCGCATTTGTGCTGAAAAGGCCGGCAAACGGATGATACCCCTTCGCGACGTCAATCCTTCGGATCGTGTGCCCGTAGTGACGTACGCGATCATCGGCTGCTGCGTGGTGGCCTTTCTCTTCGAACTGGCTTTGGGACGGGGGATCGAGCGGTTTTTTCTTCAGTACGGCCTGGTGCCGCTCCGGTATACCGAACCGAAAATCGCCGCTCATTTTTCGTTTTTCGAGCAGGTGCTGCCCTTTTTCACGTCCATGTTTCTGCACGGCGGATGGCTGCACCTCATCGGCAACATGTGGACGCTCTACATCTTCGGCGACAACGTGGAAAGCGCTCTGGGAAGAGGCCGATACCTCGTTTTCTATGTTCTCTGCGGGTTGGCGGCCGCGTTGATTCACCTGGTGACCAATCTGGATTCGCGCATTCCGACCATCGGAGCCAGCGGGGCCATCGCCGGCGTGATGGGCGCCTACTTCATCCTCTACCCCCATGCCCGGATCCTCGCCCTGGTGCCCATCTTCTTTTTCCTGCAACTGGTGGAAGTGCCGGCCTACGTCTTTCTCGGGTTCTGGTTTCTCATCCAGTTTTTCAGCGGCACCTTTTCGGTGGTGGGCGGCCAGGCGCAGGCGGGCGGCATCGCCTGGTGGGCGCACATCGGGGGATTTGGCGCCGGCGTCCTGTTGCTGCGGGTGTTCAAGGTGAGGCGGACCCCTCGGACCATCCGTCCCGTGAGGCGCTGGCGATAGAAGGTTCCCCGGTGACGGGCATGGGGGCCCTGGGCGCTAGGTTTCTGGGTCGCAGCGCCTGGTTCCGGCCGCTTTTGCCAATGACGGGCGTTTTGAACTTTTGGAAGGGTTCCTCGTGAGCCCGGGAGGCCGCAAGCCGTGTCCGCGATGGCCTGCCTCAAGCCGACGCCTTCGGGAACCGTGCTCACGGTGACGCTGCAGCCGCGGGCCGCCCGCACCGAAGTGGTGGGACTCCAGGGCGAAGCTCTCAAGATCCGTGTCACCGCTCCACCCGTGGAAGGCGCGGCGAATCGGGAATTGGCCAGGTTTCTCGCCGGGCTGTTTCACGTGGCCAAGGGGAGCGTCGCCGTCGTGCAGGGCGAACGATCGCGCCGCAAGGCGGTCCTTCTGGGCGGAGTGGACCTGGAAACGGCGGAACGCATGCTGAGAGCATTGCGCGTCGGGTGACGCCTTTCCCCGTGGTCTTTGTCGGAAATTCCCGTGAGGGTTTAATGGGAGCAAGCTGAAGCTGAAAAAAGGAGGACGCGACCATGAGAGAAGCCGTGATCGTCAGTGCCGTGAGAACGCCGCTCGGAAGTTTCAATGGAACGCTTTCGAGCGTCGGAGCGACCGAGCTTGGAGCGATCGTCATCGAAGAGGCGTTGCAACGGGCGGGGGTGTCGAAGAGCGATGTAAACGAGGTCATCATGGGCCAGGTGCTGCCGTGCGGCTACGGGCAGAACCCGGCGCGACAGGCTTGCGTGAAGGCGGGGCTTCCCTGGGAAGTCGAATGCTTCACGATCAACAAGGTCTGCGGATCCGGGCTCAAGGCCGTGATGCTGGCCGCTCAGGCGATCCAAGTGGGCGATGCGGACGTGGTGGTCGCCGGCGGCATGGAAAACATGAGCATGGCTCCGTATTTCCTGGACAAGGCCCGTTTCGGCTATCGCATGGGGCATGGAACGCTCAAGGACCACATGATTCACGACGGACTATGGGACATCGTGAACGATTTCCACATGGGCATTTCCAACGAACTGTGTTCGGAAAAATACGGGGTGACGCGGGAGGATCAGGACCGGTACGCCGAGGAATCGTACCGCAGGACCCTGGCCGCTCTCGAAGCGGGCAGGTTCGAAGATGAAATCGTCCCGGTTCCCATTCCGCAGCGGAAGGGCGATCCGATGCTCTTCGAAAAGGACGAATGCCCGCGCGAGACCTCCTATGAACTGCTGGCCAAGATGAAGCCGGCTTTCAAGGCGGGCGGCGTGACCACCGCCGGGAACGCCTCGATCATTTCCGACGGCGCGGCGGCGCTGGTGGTCATGTCCCGTGAGAAGGCGGAGGCGCTGGGGTGCCGGATCCTTGCACGGGTGGGTGCGCAGGCTTCGGCGGGAATCGACATGAAATACGTCCTGGTCGCTCCCATCCTGGCCGTCCCCAAATGCCTCAAGAAGGAAGGCATCGGCCTCGGTGACGTGGACCTCTATGAAATCAACGAAGCGTTCAGCGGCTCCACCGTGGCCGTTCTGAAAGAACTTCAGCTGGATCCTTCCAGGGTGAACGTGAACGGTGGAAGCGTCGCCCTCGGCCATCCCATCGGGGCCAGCGGAGCGCGGGTGCTGGTGACGCTGATCCATGAAATGATCCGCAGGGACAAGACGACCGGGCTGGCGTCGCTCTGCTTGGGAGGCGGTGAGGCCGTGGCGCTGGTGGTGAAGCGCTAGCCGGCCGCCCAAGGACAGCCCCTTTGCCTTGAGCCGGATTTCATTGCAAAACGACCCCGCTGCCACGGGGGTGAGGGGCTCAACGGCGCCGAAAGGGCACGTGCGGAGGCAACGCAAGGACTCTTGGGACTGCTCGATAGTGTGAAGGAGGGAGACTGCGATGGAAGTGAGAACCTTTGGAGTGGTTGGAGCCGGCCAGATGGGAAACGGGATCGCCCAGGTCGCGGCCATGAGCGGCCTGCAGGTGATCATGAACGACATCAAGGAAGAATTCGTCCGGAAGGGCATGGAGAACATCAAGAAGGTCCTGGGTCGCAGCGTGGAAAAGGGCAAGATGAGTGACAAGGACCGGGACGCCGTCCTGGGGCGCATCCAGACCAGCGTCTCCCTCAAAGACATGGCGTCCGCGGACTTCGTGGTGGAAGCGGCGACGGAAAACGAATCCATCAAGTTTCAGATCTTTCGAGACCTGGACGACATCTGCCCCGAACACGCCATCCTTGCCACCAACACCTCGTCGATCCCCATCGGGCGGATCGCTTCCCAGACCCGGCGGCCGGACAAGGTCATCGGCATGCACTTCATGAACCCGGTTCCAGTGATGAAGCTCGTGGAAGTGATCCGAGCTCTCACCACTTCGGAGGAAACCTTCAAATTGACCTGGGCGCTTTCGGAAAAGTTCGGGAAGACTCCCGCCGAAGCCGCCGATTACCCGGGATTCATCGCCAACCGCATCCTCATGCCCATGATCAATGAAGCCGTCTACTGCCTCTACCACGGAGTGGGCACGCGTGAAGACATCGACACCGTGATGAAACTCGGCATGAACCACCCCATGGGGCCCCTGGCCCTCGCGGACCTGATTGGGCTCGACACCTGCCTCGCCATCATGGAGACGCTTTTCGAAGGATTCCGGGACTCCAAGTACCGGCCGTGTCCCCTGCTCCGAAAGTACGTGGAAGCCGGGTGGCTGGGCCGAAAAACGGGCCGCGGATTCTATGAATATCAATAGAAGGAAGGGATCATGGATTTCGAACTGAGCGAAGAACAAAGGATCATTCAGGATACGGCCGCCAAGTTCGCAAAGAACGAACTGGAACCCGTCGCCGCGGAACTGGACCGCACGAAAAACCGTGACATCCTGAAGAAGAACCTGAAGAAGCTTGCGGAACTGGGCTTCATGGGTCTGAACGTGGACCCGACCTACGGCGGAACCGGAGCGGGCGTGGTGGCCTTTTCGCTGGCCATGACGGAACTCGGGCGGGCCTGCGCGTCCACCACGGTGACCACTTCGGTGACCAACATGGTGGCCGAAGTGATCCAGGCGGTGGGAACCGAGGATCAGAAGCAGAGATACATTCCGCCCCTTTGCAGCGGTGAATTCGCTGCGGGGAGCTTCGGGCTTTCCGAAGCGGGAGCCGGTTCGGACCCTGCCGCCATCCGCACCAGCGCGGTGAAAGACGGCGGTGACTGGGTGCTCAACGGAAGCAAGATGTGGATTTCCAGCGCCGAGTACGCCGGGTTGTTCGTGGTGTGGGCCGTCACCGACAGGGACGCCCCCAAAGGAAAGGGCATCACCTGTTTCCTGGTGGAACCGGGAACCCCCGGCTTCACCATCGGGAAGGATGAAAGGAAGCTGGGCCAGCACGGATCGTCCACCAACGAACTTCTCTTTGAAGACTGCCGGGTTCCGGAAGAAAACGTGCTGGGCAAGGTGAACGACGGCTTCCGGATCGCCGTTTCGGAACTGGCCGGGGGGCGGATCGGCATCGGGTCCATGGCGCTCGGTATCGGGCTGGCGGCCATGGATTTCGCCACCCATTACGCCCAGGAACGCATCCAGTTCGGCGTGCCCATCGTCAAGCACCAGGCCATCCAGTGGATGATCGCCGACAACTACACGAGGCTGGAAGCCGCGCGGCTGCTGCTGCTTCGAGCGGCCTTTCTCAAAGAACAGAAGAAACCCTACTCGAAGGAAGCGTCCATGGGAAAGGTCTACGCGACGGAAGCGGCCAACAAGGCTTGTTACGACGCGATCCAGATGCTCGGCGGCTACGGCTACACCCAGGATTTTCCGGTCGAACGCTACTACCGGGATGTGCGGGTGACGAGCATCTACGAAGGAACCAGCGAAATCCAACGGATCATCATCGCGCGGGAGCTCCTGAAATAACCCTCCAGGCCGCCCGACGCCGTTGGTAAAACCTTCGGACCGGGAAGACTCAGCGAGCGTCCCGGTCCGAGTTTTTTGGATCTCGGATGCCTTTAAGGGAGCTGATCACCTGGACGGCGCGGGGGGCCGCTCGAGGAAGCCGAAGGGTGCCGGTTGAACGGGGGCCCGGGAGCCTCTGCGAGCGAGCGGATCTCCAGCGCCTCGCCGGCGGGGGCGATGTCGAGCGCGCGATGGCCGGGAGGACTCCTAAAACCTTTCCCGATGAGTGAACTCGTTCACCTCACGGCGCTTGGGTGCTGAAGGAACCTTGGACGGGTAGCCGAGCGGCAGGAGCGCCACCAGTTCATAGCCCTGTGCGACGCCCAGGATTTCCGCGGCCTTGTCATGGTCGAAAAGACCGACGATCACCGTTCCCAGGCCGGCATCGTGGGCGGCAAGGCAAAGATTCTGGGTGGCGATCCCCAGGTCGAAAAGGAACCAGTCTCCGAACTTGGTGGTGACCTCGTTCTTGTAGTAACCCGAACTCTGAAGCTTGCCGCACATGGCGAGAACCACCGGGGCGTTCACGATGGCCTTGGTGGCGGGATTGCCTTTCGCCATGGTGGCCTGCAGTCTCTCTTTCACCGCTGGATCGCGCACCACGACCACTTCCCAGCACTGGGTGTTGGCCCAGGAAGGCGCCCATTTCACCGCCTCCAGCACCTGGTTCAGAAGTTCTTCCGGGACGTCCTTGTCTTCAAAATTCCGGATGCTTCGTCTTTCCTGAATCGCCTTCATCAGTTCCGCCATAGTGCACCTCCATGGGTTGACCGGTTGACGTATGCAAACAAGTCGAAAGCATTCGTTCGCAAGAAGAAGCCCCGGGGGGCCTTCGCGGTACAATTCCGCCCGATTCGCGACGCCATGACGATGTCCCGTATCTTTTCACAATTTGGGGGAACACTCAAGCCCGGAGCCCGGCCTGCGGAGGAAGGCGAGGGGTCGCCGTTCGGCGGCCGAAGCATTCCCGTTCGCCGATTCTTCCCGCCACGTTCAACGTGGCCGGTTCCGGCTGGAAAACGCGGTGGTCCGAAGTACCTCCTCCGGCAGGCTGAAGGCCAGTGCTTCGAAACTCCAAGGGACCCGGGGCGTGGCAACCGGGCATGGCCAGGGCCAGCCTTCCGGAACCGGGCTTTCGAGGACGATGGTTTCTTGCCGCGTGGGATGGCTCAGCGCAAGCTTCCAGGCGAGAAGCGCCACCTGGCCGTCGGGCAGTGGGGCGGGAGCCCCGTAGCGGAGGTCGCCGGCGAGCGGGAAGCCCCTGCTTGAAAACTGCACACGGATCTGGTGCTTTCGACCGGTCTCCAATCGGACGGACAGGAGACAGCGCGTGCCGGATACCGCGAGCCGCCTGTAGGAAAGCCGTGCCTGGCGGCTTGTCTCGGCGGGTGCCGGGAGGATACGGCTGGATCGTTCTCTGCCCGGGACCATGTGGTTGTGCAGGACGCCGGCTTCATCGGGCACGACGCCTTCCACCACCGCAAGGTATTCCTTGGTGACGGTTCCGCTTCGGAACTGCTCTGAAAGGCGCGCTGCGGCCTTGGATGTTCTGGCGAAGAGGACCACGCCGGCCACCGGGCGGTCGATCCGGTGGACCAGGCCCAGGAAGACGTTGCCCGGCTTTCGGTACCGATGCTTCAGCCAGGCCTTCGCCAGGTCGAGAAGCGAGGGGTCCCGGGTGCGATCGCCTTGAACCAGGAGCCCGGCAGGCTTATAAAGGCCGAGCAGGTGGTTGTCTTCGTACAGGACCGGCCACCGGGGATCGAAAAAATGATGGGTTGGATGTTCCGCTTTCATCACCGACGTCGAGGGAATCCATGACGCGCTTTGAGCGCTCCACCGACACGCCGCGTGTCCCGGTTGGCCGGGATGGCATGCGGCAGATCCTGGCCCGCTGCGGCATCACCTTCACGGACGCTCAGTTGGACCGTCTGTGGACATACCACCAACTGCTCCGCCGTTACAATCCGGAACTGAACCTCACGCGCATTCACAATTTCGCCAACATGGTGATCAAGCTCTACGTGGATTCGATCCTGCCCGGCCGGATGGCGGAACTGCCGTCGCCGCTCATGGATCTGGGAACGGGGCCGGGCATGCCGGGCATCCCCCTCAAGATCGCTCATCCCGGCCTCCACTTGCTCCTCGCCGAAAGCCGCGGCAAGCGCGTGGACTTTCTGAAAACGGTCTGTCGCGAACTGGGTTTCGACGACGTGGAGGTTATCGGCAGAAGCATTCAACCGGATTTCGCCGTTCCGGTCCGAGGTGTCGTCACCCGGGCGGTGGAAGCCATGGGGGCGACCCTGAGTCGCGTGCGGGGATGCGTGGAAAAGGGCGGCCGGGTGCTGTTCATGAAAGGACCCAACTGTGATGCGGAAATCGCCGAAGCGTTGCGAACTCACGAGGGATCGTTCATCCTTGAAGCGGACACGCGTTACGTCCTTCCGGGAACGCCTCATCGCCGACGGCTCGTGATATTCCAGCGCGTCGACGAACCGATGTCGCGTTCGAACGAAACGCCGGGCTCCTCGAGGCGGACCGTGAAGCGGATCGAAAGCCGGCAGAACCCTGTCTTCAAGGAGCTGAAACGACTCCTTTCCGGCCGTGGTGTCAAGAAAACGGGGAAGACGCTTGTTGCCGGTTCGAAGCTGACCGCCGATGTGGCGGCGCGTCACCGGGATAGGGTGGAAGGCTGGATCAGTCGCGGCGATGACCCGCCGCCTCCGGCCGACCTGGAGGAACGGGTCTCGTGGATCGCGCTGGCGCCTTCGCTTTTCGACGAACTGGACGTGTTCGGAACCCGGTCCCCCATGCTTCTGGCCGGTGTCCCTGATGTGCCGGCCTGGGAACCCGCCACGGGGCTTCCGAAAGGATGCAGCCTTCTCATCCCCTTCCAGGATCCGGAAAACGTGGGCGCGGTGGTTCGTTCCGCAGTGGCCTTCGGGGTCGAACGGATCGTTCTCTTGGAAGAAAGCGCCCATCCGTTTCATCCCAAGGCGCTGAGAACGTCGGGAGGCGCCGCCTTTCAGGCGCGCTTTCTCAGGGGGCCCTCCTTGTCGCACCTGCCTCCAACACTGCCCATCCTCCCGCTTTCCCAAGAGGGGATGCCCCTGGAGGGAGTCGACTTTCCCGAGACGTTTGGGCTGCTGCCGGGCATCGAGGGGGCGGGGCTTCCCGCGATCTGGCGCGTTCGAGCGATCGCCGTTCCCATCTCTCCCGAGGTGGAATCCCTCAACGCCGCCACCGCCACCGCCATCGTGCTCTACGAATGGTCCCGCCGCAGGCGGATCAAGGATGTCTCCTGATCGTTCCGTTGCGCCGGAAAAAAAGCGGGCGGAAGCCTCCACCCGCCCGGAAAACCGCTCGATCCATACCCGGCCGGCCGTTCCTTCCCGGCCGGTGTCGTCCGCCGGGTATTCGGGGTCACGCTTCGATGGGGACGATCACAACGTTCACGCGCCGATTCAACTGCCGGCCGCTTTCCGTGGCGTTGGTGGCCACGGGGCTCGATTCGCCGAACCCGACCGTTTCGATGCGAGCCGCGTGGACGCCCCGGGCGATCAATGCATCCCTGACCGCTTCCGCGCGGCGCCGGGAAAGCTCCAAGTTGTAGGGTTCCGATCCCGTGCTGTCCGTATGCCCTTCGACGCGAATGCGCGTCTGCGGATAGTCGTTGAGAACGCGGGCCACGCGGTCGATTTCCTGGTAAGCACCGGGTTTGATGGTCGACGAATCCACGTCGAAAAAGAGGTCGGATTTGAAGGTAACGGCCAGGACGTTCTGGTCGCGCCGGATGCTCGCTTCCTCAACTCCGGCCAGAGCCCGTCTCATGTCCTGCTCCTGGCGGTCCATGTAATTTCCGATCATCCCACCGGCGATGCCCCCCGCCAAGGCGCCGATACCGGCTCCGATGAGCGTCCCCTCCGTATCGCCCCCGATGACTTGACCCAGAACGGCCCCGGTGGCCGCACCGACTCCGGTTCCGATCATGGCTCCCTTTTCCGTTCGATTGCGGGGCCCCGCACAGCCTGTGATGACAAAGATGAGCACCAGCCCCACCAGCACAAGATTCCTTTTCATCGCGATCCTCCTTGGAGTCAATTCGCCGCACTTCCCCTTATGATTAATCCAGTCCGCTTTCCATGGCAAGAAAATCAGGACGGTCCAGTCGCCTCACGAGGATTCTCAGCAACGCGGCGAAAATTCTTTTGTCGAGCCCGGGCCGGCGGGTGTAAAAGCAGGTTTCTCATTCTGACTGTGACCCGATGTTCTTCAAGAGGTGCGACATCATGGCGCGAGCGGTACCGATGGCGGTTTCCTTTCCAGGCCGGCTCCGGATGGGACTCTTTCCGGCCTGCGCGTTCACCTTCACCGCCGTTTTCTGGATGATTCTTTCGTTTCTTCCGGTGCATCTGGAAAGCGCCGGGATTTCCGACACGCTCATCGGAACCGTCATGGGCCTTTATTCCGTGGCGGCGCTTTTCATCATGCTGCCTCTGGGCATGCTCTCCGACCGCGTGAGCCCCAAGCGGATCTTGGCCTTGGGAGCACTCGGGGTCTGCGGGCACATCTTGGGATTACAGGCGGCGGCGCGGCCCTGGCATTTCGTGCTGCTCGCCATCGCGGGCGGCATGGGATGGGCGATCTTCCAGATCGTGCTCCTGGCACTCTATCTGAAGGTCATCGACGAATCCCGACGGGGTCTGAAGATCGCCCTGTTTCAAGCCGGAAACTTCCTGGGCTTCGGCGCGGGGCCTCTTCTTGCGGGTATCGTTTGGGGCGACCTGGAATACACCCGCATGCTCAACTTCGCCGTCGTGGGATCCCTCGTTCTCTGCGTCCTGGTGCTGGGACTCGAAGACAGCCCCCCCATTCGTTTCGGCTGGGGAGACTACCGCCGGGACCTGTGGCAAAAGCGCACCCTGCTCTTTCTCGGCGTTTACTTCATCTACGCCACGCACTTCGGCGTCGAACACACCGCGTACACGCTGCTCATGAAAAAGGATTTCGGTTTCACCAACCAGGCGGTGGGCATTTCGTACCTCGCGGTGGGCGTCTGGATGGCGTTCCTTTCACCGCTGGCGGGGCACCGGATCGATGTCAAACAGAGCGTGTTCCGGTATCTCGTCGCGGGGCTTTCCCTATCCGCCGTGTTCCACATGGCGACGGCCTTCGGCCGTACTCTTCCCGTGCTGATCCCGCTTCGGATCTTTCACACCCTGGGCGACGTGCCGGTCATCCTCGCCATGGGCGTACTCACGGCCGCCTTTTTCCCTCAAGGCAGGATGGGCGGCAACTCGGCGGCGGTCTATACCGTGCGGACCACGGGCGTGTTCGCCGGGAACTTCGCGGCCGGCCTGATGATCCCTGTGGCCGGCTACGGCGGCGTGTTCCTCTGGAGCGGCCTGTTCGTACTGGCGGCGACCCTCTGCCTCGCCCCCATGATGAAACGCCATCTCCTTCTGCGGCCCTGACGGGCTTGGGGTGCACTTTTTCTTTGCGCTATAATGAAAGTCGAAAAAGTGCGAGGACGTTTTCCGGTAGGGGGCGATGGCGTCATGAAAGACTATTACAAGATTCTGGGTGTGCCCAGGTCGGAGAACATCGACGGCATCAGGGCGGCGTTCCGGAACCTGGCGAAGAAACACCATCCCGACAAGCGCGGAGCGGAAGAAACGCGGAACTTCCAGGAAATCACCGAAGCCTACAGCGTGCTTTCCGATCCCGAATCACGGAAACGGTATAACGAAAAGCTCAAGGAGAGCGAAAACCCCCGGCGGGCCGCTCCGCGGTGGAAGGGCCCGCACGCGGTTCGACGTTCCGCCGAGCACGGGGTGACACACCCGGCGGCGGGACCCTCGGACTGGTTTTCGGACGTCTTCGACGAGGTTTTCCACGGCCTTTTCGGATCCGGTTTCTTCGGGCCGTGGAGGCGGCGCGTTCGGGAGGCGGAGCTAGTGCTGAGCCGTGAAGAAGCGGAACGGGGCGGGGACCTCTCCGTTCCGGTGGCGCGATCCTGCCCGGTCTGCGGCGGAACGGGAAGACGCGGAGCCTACGCGTGCCCGCGGTGCGCCGGAGCGGGCGAGGTGGAAAGCGACAGGACCATCCGGGTGCGCATACCCGCGGGGGTGCGCAACGGCGCCGTCCTGCAGCTTTCCGTGGAAGTTCCGCAGGGGCGGCCCCTGACCCTTCGGCTGCACGTCCGGGTTTCATGAATCCGCCAGGTTCCGTTGGGAACCCGCCGGCGGTCCCGGGACCGCCGGCTCTTGTCCCCGTGAATTCGGCGGGGGGTTTGGAAAGCCGCCCCGCCGACCGCTGAAACCCAAGCTGATTCAGGGTCCTCGATGGCACGGACGCGGATCAAGCCGTCTGAACCTTTCGAAAATCGGCCACGTGGGAGAAGAGTTCCGAAATGCGGCTGAGGAGCGCCAGCCGATTTCGGCGGATGTTTTCGTCTTTGTCCATGACGAGTACGGCGTCGAAGAAACGGTCGATGGATTCGCGAAGCTGCGCCATGGCTTCGAGGGCGGCGTCGTAGTTGGCCGCCGCGAGAGACGATCGGACGGCGTCTTCCGCCGTGAGGAACCGGTCGTGGAGGGTTCTTTCGGCTTCCTCGCGGAAAAGGTCTGCGGTCACGGGAGCCGCTTCGGGTTCTTTCACGATGTTGGCCACCCGCTTGAACGCCACCGCCAGGCTTTCGAAGTCGGGCCGCCGGCGAAAGGCGGCGAGCGCCCTCGCCCGGGCCACCACGTCCACCATATCGTCGAAGCCGGTCGCCAGCACCGCCTCGACGATATCCGCCGGAAACCCGTCCTGGCTCACCAAGTGGTGCTGGAGGCGCCCTTTGAAAAATTCAAGCACGCCGTCTCTGACCGCCTGCCGGGGCTCCGTCATTTTGCCGCCCAGCAGCGGGATGGCCCGGTCGATCAGGTCGGCCAGGGAAACCCGCAATCCCTTCTCCAGGACGATCCTGATGATTCCCAGCGTCTGGCGGCGCAGAGCGAAGGGGTCGGCGGTTCCCGTCGGCAGCAGCCCGACGCCGAAGCAGCCGACGATGGTGTCGATCTTGTCCGCCATGCTGAGGAGCGCCCCTTCCAGTCGTTGCGGAACGGGCCCGCCGGCTCGAATGGGCAGATAATGTTCGTAGATGGCTTCCGCCACGGCCTCCGGCTCTCCCTGCAGCTTGGCGTAGGCCCTTCCCATGACGCCCTGGAGTTCCGGAAATTCACCCACCATGCCGCTCACCAAGTCCGCCTTGCAAAGATGCGCCGCTCGAAGCAGGACGTCCAGGCGATCCGGAGCCAGCCGGTGGCCCAGCCAGCGGGCCAAAGCCGAAAACCGCTCCATCTTTTCCCAGCTGGTTCCCAGCTTGGAATGAAAAACCACATCTTTGAGCTGCTGCGCGCGGGCTTCCAAGGTGATCTTCAGGTCTTCCTCGTAGTAGAAGCGGGCGTCTTCGAGGCGCGCGCGGATGACCCGGGCGTTGCCGGCGGCCACCAGCGCGGCGTTTCGGGGAATGGTGTTGGCCACCGTGACGAAATGAGGGAGTAGTCTGCCGTCGGCGCCTTTCACCGCGAAGTAACGCTGGTGTTCCTTCATCACCGTGATGGGCACTTCGGGTGGAAGCTCCAGGTACTTGGCCTCGAATTCCCCCAGCAGCGGGAAGGGGTATTCCACCAGCTGTGTGACTTCGTCGAGCAGGTCATCGTCTTCCACGACGGTGCCGCCTACCTTCGCCGCGGTTTCCTGCACGGCCCTGCGGACCATTTCCCTGCGTTCACCGTGGTCCAGCACCACCGAATACCTGCGAAGATTTTCTTTGTGGGCGGCCGGATCCTTCACCGTGATCCACTCGGGATTCATGAACCGGTGCCCGAAGGAACGATCGCCGCTGTCCACGTCACCGTACCGGAAGCGAAGGACTTCGCTTCCCAACAAGGCCACGATCCAGTGAATCGGCCTGGCGAAAGTGACCGCAAGGCTTCCCCAGCGCATGGACTTGGGGAAGGGGATGTGCGCGATGAAATCGGGGAGCATCTGCTCCAGGAGCTCCCGTGTCGGGAGTCCCGTTTCTTCACGCACCACGCAGATGTACTCGCCCTTGGGCGTCGATTTCACCTGGAGGTCCTCCACCGCCAGCCCCTGGCTTTTGGCGAACCCCTGGGCAGCCTTGGTGGGCCGCCCTTCCGCGTCGAAGGCCGCCTTCCTGGGGGGACCGATGATTTCCACGGAACGTGACTCCTGGTGATCCGCCACTTCGGGCAGCCACAGGCAAAGACGCCTTGGGGTGCCGAAGGTCCGGGGAGCGCCGTGCGCCACGCGGTGATCGTCAAGGAACCGCGTCATTTGCACGCTCATGGCCTCCAACGCCGGCAAAATGTAGCCGGTCGGGATCTCTTCACTTCCGATTTCAAGGTAAAAGGCTCGTCCCATGATTCCCTCGTTTTCCGATGACGCTCGGATCGCGGTTCAGGCTCTCTCGTCGGGCCGTCATGCTTTCTTGAGCAGGGGAAAGCCCATGGCCTCCCTCTGAGCCAGGTAGCCGTGCGCGGCGAGGCGGGCCAGGTTGCGGACCCGCGCGATGTAGTTGGTCCGTTCGGTGACGCTGATGGCCCCGCGCGCGTCCAGCAGGTTGAAGACATGGGAGCACTTGAGGCAGTAATCGTAGCAGGGCAGCACCAGTCCCCTTTCGCTCATGCGCACGGATTCCGACTCGTACATGCCGAAGAGCTTGAAGAGCATGTCCACGTCGGCCTGTTCGAAATTGTAGTGAGACCATTCCACTTCGCCCTGGCGGTGGACGTCGCCGTAACGGATCTTTTCGTTCCAGGCCAGGTCGTAGACGTTGTCCACTCCCTGGAGATACATGGCGATCCGTTCCAGGCCGTAGGTCAGTTCCACGCTCACGGGGCTGAGGGTGATGCCGCCCGCCTGCTGAAAATAGGTGAACTGGGTGATCTCCATGCCGTCGAGCCAGACTTCCCAGCCAAGGCCCGAAGCGCCGAGTGTCGGCGATTCCCAGTCGTCTTCCACAAAACGGATGTCGTGGTCCAGCGGATCGATCCCGAAGCTCCGGAGGCTCTCCAGATAGAGCTCCTGGGAATCGGGAGGTGACGGTTTCAAGATCACCTGGTACTGGTAGTAGTGCTGGAGGCGGTTGGGGTTTTCGCCGTAGCGGCCGTCGGTGGGGCGTCGAGAAGGTTCCACGTAGGCCACCTGCCACGGTTCAGGACCCAACACCCGCAAGAAAGTGGCCGGGTTGAAGGTGCCGGCACCCACTTCCAGGTCGTAAGGCTGCTGAATGACGCACCCTCGGTCCGACCAGAACCGGTTCAACGCATGGATAAGCTCCTGAAACGTCATGGAAGGCTCCTTCAAAACGGTTCGAAAAACATCGACACGACTCCTCGGTCCCCATGGAGCAACCCCGGGAGGCAGGTGAAGGAAAACGACCGAAAAGTGCTGTGAAATTGGGTAAGTAGCAGTCGAAATGGGAGATTGTCAAGGGCAAATGAAAACCGTCCCCCATCCCTCGGTCGCCCTCCCAAGCCCGATGATTTCTCCTCATCGCATGCGGCCCCGAGCGCAGCACCTCGACGATGGCCTCTTTGCTCAGGCGGGCGTCCGGGTCGGACTTCAGAGAATCAAGAAACCCCGTGGGCCGATGGATTCACGGCGGTTCACGGAATCGGACGGACCGACCTGGCCGGTGGTTCCGTGCCGCCGGCCTATTTTGGGACGACGTCGGGTCTTGGAGGAAGGCGCGTCCTTGGCGTGTTTCATGGCAGGGTACCCTGCGGCGGCATCCACCCTGCAGGTCCACCGGGCGTTGATGGAGCGCCCCATCGCCACATCGGGATCGCTGGTGGAGAAGACCGGCATCACCCCGGCGACAGTCAACAAGGCGCTCGCCCATCTGGAGCGGGTCGGCATCGTGAAAGAGCTGACCGCCCGGAAGCGCAACCGGCTGTTCAGCTATGCGGGCTATATCGAGATCATGAGTCGCTGGCCTAAGTTCTTAATATACCACGGATTGCCAACCGGGCGAGCTTCAGACTTCGTCCTGAGAAAACAGAGAATCTGAAGTCGAAACAAACAGAGAATAAAAGGGTGGACAATGGTGGAAATGATGCGGGCGGAGAGGGGGCGGTCGTCGATGTGAAAACGGCCCAAACCTTTGAATACAAAGGGAAAAACAAAACCCGCCTACCCAGAGAACCATTCTGAAGATACGGGTTGTCTTTTTCTAAATGGTGGAGGCGGCGGGAATCGAACCCGCGTCCGAAGGCATTCCGCACAAGCATCTACATGCTTAGCCGCGGTTTTGGTTCTCGCTTCTCGAGACTCCCCGTGGCCGGATGCTCTCGAAGCCAGCTTCCTTGAGTTTCGCCCGCGGAACTGGAAGCACCGTTCCGAAGACTAGCCCGGTGAGTCGACGCTCCATCCGGCTACCCAGGCGCTGACCGGAGGAACGGTAGCCGCTTTAAGCGGCTACGGCATACGCATAGTCGTCTGCGTTTGTCTTTAAGCCTGTCCGTTTTACGGGCGGGCAGACCCCGGCATGCAGCTTGAGCTTCTTTACCTCCGTCGAACCCTTTTCGCCCCCCTAGAGGCACCCGTTGACTTGTGAAGCGATTCTAATACCACAAGAGGAAAAGGTCAACCGGGTAGATTGGGATGGCATCGAAACGCCGTCGCCATGACTCGGTCCTCGCCATGAGCTCCCGCCAGTCTCCCTGGCCGGGAGGAGGCCGGAGTCCCGAATCGCAAAGTGGAACACACGCCTTCGAGGGGTCAAGGGACCTTGTATTTTTTCCGCACCCGGTCCATGTCCCGGGCTTCCTGCTTGCGCTTGAGGGTTTCGCGCTTGTCGTAGACCTTCTTGCCCCTGGCGAGGGCCAGTTCGACCTTCACCTTGCCCTGCTTGAAGTACATTTTGAGGGGCACCAGAGTGAGTCCGCGCTCTTGGGTTTTGCCCAAGAGGCGCTTGATTTCCCGGCGATGGAGAAGCAGCTTTCTCACCCTTTCCGGCTCGTGGTTGTTGTAGGAAGCCGAGGAGTACGGGCTGATGTGCACGCCGTGAAGAAAGACTTCGCCCCGCTTGATCTTGGCGTGGCTGTCCTTGAGGTTGGCCCGGCCTTCACGCAGGGATTTCACTTCGGAACCCAAAAGCACGATGCCCGCCTCGAAAGTCTCCAGGATCTCGAAGTCGTGATGCGCCTTCTTGTTGCTGCAGATGAGGCGGATGCCGTCCTTGGATGCCTTGGGTGCTTTTTTCTTGGCTGTCATGGTCTTCCTGTCGCAAACGTTTTCGACCCGGCGGGCTAAGCGGTGGTGGTTCGGAGCTTGGGGCTGAGAGCGCTGGGGTCGAAAAACTTGAATTCCTCGGGGAAGGTCCGCAGCACCATGTCCTGCAGGTTCATGCGGATCTGCTCGGCGGTCCGCATGTTCAGCACTTCGGTCAGAAACACCCGGCAGTGGGCGAGAACGGAGCGGCGGATGAGGTTCTTGACCCGGGGCACGGACTGGGGGTTCATGCTCAGGCTGTCCAGTTCGAAACCCAGGAAGATCGGCACGTAGATGGGTTCGCCGGCCATTTCGCCGCAGACCGTCACGGGAATTCCCGCCCGGTGCCCCGTGTCCACCACCTGCTTGATCATCCGGAGGATTCCCGGGTGGAGCGGTTCGAAAAGGTACGCCACGTGCTCGTTGACTCGATCGATGGCGAGGCTGTACTGGATCAGGTCGTTGGTGCCGATACTGAAAAAGTCCACTTCCCGGGCGAGGAGATCCGCCACGGCCACCGCGGACGGGACTTCCATCATGATGCCCACCCGCAGGTCGGGATCGAAGGGGATGCGCTGGCGTTCCAGGTCGCCCCTGACTTCGTTGAGCACCCGCTTGGCCTCAAAAAGTTCTCCGACGCCCGAAATGAGGGGAAACATGAGCTGGATGTTCCGGGCGACGGCGCTCGCTCTGAGGATCGCTCGAAGTTGCGTGCGAAAGAGTTCCTGATGTTGGAGGCAGAGGCGGATGGCGCGCAGTCCGAGCGCGGGATTCGCCTGTTCGGGATGAGGGAACCAGGGGCCGAGTTTCTCGGCGCCCAGGTCCAGCGTTCGCATGGTCACGGTCTGGGGGGCCATGAGCTCGGCAAGTTCCCGATATTCCTGGTAGAGCTCCTCTTCCTCCGGGGCCGTTTCCCGGTTCATGAAGAAGAATTCCGTGCGATAGAGCCCGATGGATTCGGCGCCGTTGTCCTTGGCTGCGACCACCTCTTCCAGCAGTTCGATGTTGGCTTCGACCCGGACCCGGTACCGGTCGGTGGTGAGGGCGGGAAGGTGGGCTTTGCGGTTGATTTCCTTGAGGTAATTTTCGAGGGCTTCCTGGAGTTCATAATAGAAGCCGATCTGATCCTCGGCCGGGTTGATGATGACCTTTCCGGAAGCCCCGTCGATGATGAGGATGTCCCCGGTGTGGATGATCTGGGAAGCCTTTTCCGCACCCACCACGGCGGGAATGCCGAGCGCTCGGGCGATGATGGAGGTGTGCGAGGTTCGGCCGCCCATTTCCGTCACCAGCCCCAGGGTCCGCTCGAACTGAAGTTGCGCGGCGTCGGCCGGTGAGAGGTCCTTGGCCACGATGATCACCCGTTCCCGGATGCCCTGAATGGCCAGATCCTCCTGGCCCGCCAGGTTTCGAAGAATCCGTTTTCCGACGCTGTCCACGTCCGAAACGCGGCTCCGGATGTATTCGTCTTCGAGGGAGGCGAACAGTTCGTGGACCTTCCTGAGCGACCGCTTCAGCGCCCACTGGGCGTTCAGTCTTTCCTCGCGGATGATCCGAAGCGTCTCATCATAGATCAGCCGGTCCCGCAGGATCACCTGGTGGGCGTCCAGAATGTGCAGGTGTTCCTTCAGATCCGGATGGATGGATTCCTTTATGGCCTGCAGGTCCCGTTCCGCCTTGGCCACCGCCGCCTCGAAACGCGCCGCCTCCTCCGCCTCGGCTGCGGCGCCCGAAAGCTTGTGGAACGCAATGGGTGTGGATCCGTGATCCACCAGGTAAGCCTTTCCGATGGCGATCCCCGGTGACACCCCGATTCCCTGAACTGTGGTGGGAGTACTGTCCATGACCAATGCGTGCACCATTGAGCGCAACAGGCTCGTCCGAAGGCCATGAAAAAACCGAGAACCGCGGTCCGGCCGACGAACGGGGAGCCTGTGCGCTGTCTCGGCGTTGATTTTGATGGAAATGGATGAACGTCAGCGGGTCACGACAGGCCGGCATCCGTGCGCGCCAATCCCAGAAAGAGCGCGCCCTTCACGGTGGGCATCTCAGGCCGGCTTGGATTCACGTCTCTCCAAACTTGCTCTTGAACAGCTGAGCAACGGCTTTCAGCGCAGCCGCTGCATCCGCCCCCCTGGAAATCACGCGCACCCTGCATCCATGAGGGCATTGCAGGCTGAGGACGTCCAGGATATTCTTCGCGTTCACGCTGGTCTTGTCCTTAACCAACCAGATTTCCGCTTCAAATGAGGACGCGACCTTGACGATTTGAGCCGCGGCCCTGGCGTGAAGACCCAGTCTGTTCGGAACCGTGAACTCCTGCTCCAAGGCCTTGTTGTCTGACGTCACCGTGCTCAACCGTCGCCTGCTCCCGCCTGGGTCGAATTTTTGCGCGTCTCTTATCACATGGCCGGCGCGAAGTCAACTGAAGGTCCGGACCGCCGACCCGTGGAAAGATGGGCTTGAATCGAGCGATCAAGCCGTAATAAAAGGCACTGATGGCGTGCGCCTCCCGTGATGGAGGACGTTCAAAAGTTTGACGGATTCAAACCAAAGCACCGGGATGGTTTCCATGCTCGTGCTGCCTGTGGCATTGCGAGGGTTCGACAATTGGCTCGGCTGCGTGGTCGCCGTGCTCATCGCCGTGACCATCCAGGGGGAAGCCCAAGTCTTCTTTTCCCTCCTGGTTCGACCGAAAGCGCGCCTGAAGGACGTCCGGTTCAGCTTCAACCCCCTGGAACACCTCGATTTGCGATCGTTGCCCGTCTTCGTGCTGGGCGGATGGGTGTGGAACAAGGCGGAGATCCTCAACGCGCCGGAAATCCGCGGCCACTGGGTTTATCCGAGCCTCACCGCGGTGGCGGGGGCCGCGGGAAACCTTCTCCTTGCGGGCATCTTCGCCACACTGCACGACCTCTTGTTTGCGTCGGCGATCATGAAGATCGCCATCATGGTCAACCTCCAGGTGGCGTTCGGCAATCTTCTGCTGCCCATCCCGCCGCTTGCACTGGGGCGCGCGTTTCTGGTGCACCTGCCGGCTTACCGGGACCGGCCGGCTGTCGTGGACTGGGTGGGGTCGGCCCTTCTCACGGTCTGGATCGCGGCTGAATATTGGCGCGTGTTACCGGGTCCCGCATCCGAGATTCTCGCCGCCAGTGCTTGGCTCTACCGGCTGCTCATGGGCCCCGCCGCCTGAAGAAACCTCCGTCGCACAGTCGGCCGACGATTCGGCCGGCCGCCCCCGCATGGTCGTAGACAGCCCGGCGGCAGGCTTCGCCGGTTCGCCGACGGAAAGCCGGTCCCTCCAGCCGTTCCAGGCACTTGTCCCGGATCTCCTCCGCGTTTCGCACCCGTTCTCCGCACCCGCTTTCCAGCAGCAGGGATTCGATTTCGCGGAAATTGAAAAGGTGAGGGCCCCAGAGGCAGGGCGTTCCGTGCACGGCGGCTTCCAGCGGGTTGTGGCCGCCGAAGGGAACCAGGCTTCCTCCGATGAAGGCCGTGTCGGCCGCGGCATAGAATCGAGCCAGTTCACCCAGGGAGTCGAGGAGGAAGACCGAGCGGCCTCGAGCGGTTTCTTCGAGACTCCGGCGGCCCGTGGGGAGTCCCCGTTCCCGGCACAGGGCGATGATTGGGGCCGCTCGCTGGATGTGCCGGGGGGCGAGAATCAGCAACGGATCTTCGAGTTCCCGTCTGAGCGCGGCGTGGGCTTCCAGCAGTACGCTTTCTTCACCCGGGTGCGTACTTCCGGCGATCCACACCGGGCGTTCGGGAGGAATCTCCATCCGGTGCCGGAGAGCGACTCCGTCGGTTTCGGGGGCTTCGAGCAGCGCCAGGTCGAACTTGAGGTTTCCGCAGGCGTGCAAGCGGCCCCGGGAAACCCCCAGGGCGGCCAGCCGCTGCCGGTCTTCCCGGGACTGGGTGAAAACGCCGTCGACGAGGCCGTAAAGGGCTGCGGCGAAGGGCCGGAACCGGCGAAAACGCTGGTGAGACTTGGGGGACAGGCGGGCGTTGACGCAGATCGACGGAACCCCGCGGCGCTTGAGCCCCAGAAGGAGGTTGGGCCACAGGTCGGTTTCCACGAGGATGAAGGCCCGGGGCCGGAGGCGGTGGAGCAGCTTCTCCACGGCCCAGGGGAAATCGTGCGGGAGAAAAAAGACGGTTTCCACCCGGTTCCAAAGTCGAGCCGTCGCAATCCGGTAACCCGACTCGGTCCCGACGGAGAAAACCAGGGGAACGGCCGGGAGGCGTCGGCGGAGTTCCATGACCAGGGGAAGCGCGGAAAGGGTTTCGCCGACCGAAAGGGCGTGGATCCAGACGGGATCGGCGGCGGTGCATTCGGGCACGGCCAGGCCCAGCCGAAAGCGGCGGCTTCGACCGTACTTGCCGTCCGTTCGTGCACGGATGGCATAGTACAGCGCCACCCAGGGCCAGGCGGCGCCCGCGCCAGCCGCGCACAGAAAAGAGAAGAGCCTGTTCATGGGCGTCAGTTGTGTTGAAACTGGATGTCGTAGAGCCGGCGGTATTCTCCCTGCCGCGTCAGAAGCGTCCGGTGGGTACCGTCCTCCACGATGCGGCCCCCGGCGATCACCAGGATTCGATCGGCGAACTGGACGGTGGACAGCCGGTGGGCGATCACGAAGGTGGTGCGTCCCGCCATGAGGTTCTCCAGCGCCTTCTGGACTTCCAATTCGGATTCGCTGTCGAGCGACGAGGTGGCCTCGTCAAGGATCAAGATCGGAGCGTCCCGAAGCAAGGCCCGGGCGATACACAGTCGCTGACGCTGGCCGCCGGAAAGCTTCACGCCCTGTTCGCCGATCACCGTATCGAATCCCTCCGGCAGATTCCGAATGAAATCATACGCGTAAGCCGCTCTTGCGGCCCGCACCACGTCCTCCTCCGATTTGCTCGGGTCCCCGTAGGCGATGTTGTTCCGCACCGTGTCGTTGAACAGGAAACTCTGCTGGGTGACGATGGCGATCTGGTTGCGGAGGGATCGAAGGGTCACGTCCCTAACGTCTATGCCGTCGACAAGGACGGCTCCGGAGGTCACGTCGTAGAAGCGGGGGATGAGGTTCACCAGGGTGGTCTTTCCGCCGCCGCTGCTGCCCACCAGCGCCACCACCTGGCCGGGTCGCACGCTGAAGTGGACATCGGTGAGCACCGGGTCCACATCGTAGGCGAAGCTCACATGCCTGAATTCCACGGATCCCCGAACCGGAGGCATTTCCAGGGCGTTGGGTTTTTCGACCAGCGAGCTCTTTTCGTCCAGCACCTCGTAGACGCGCACGGCGGAGGCGATGCCTTTCTGCACGGTGTTGTTCAGCTTGTTGAGACTCTTCACCGGCTTGTAAAGCATGAGCAAGGCGCCCAGAAAGGAAAAGAAGGTCCCCGGCGTGGACACGCCTTGGATCACCTGGTAGCCGCCGTAGCCGATGATTGCGGAAACGCCGACGGCTCCGATGAATTCCATGAGCGGCGATGACAGGGCATCGATCTTCACGGACTTCAGCTGGTAGCGGAGCAGCTTTTGGTTTTGGATGGAAAACCGCTCCTTCTCGTAGTCTTCCATGGCGAAAGCCTTGACGATTCGCGCTCCGCTGAACGTTTCATGCAGGATGACGTTCAGGTCGCCGAAGTTCTTCTGGCGCTTCGTGGCCAGTTTCCTGAGGCGCATGCCGAAGCGGACCAGGGGGTAAAAGGCGAGGGGGAGCACGGCCACGGCGATGATGGCGAGCCGCCAGTTCTGGTAGAAGACCACGAAGATGAGGCCGATCACACTGAAGGTGTCCTTGATGATGCCGGTGCACGCCTTGGTCACGGCGTTTTGAACCTCGTTCACATCGTTGGTGATGCGGCTCATGAGCACGCCCGTCGCATTGCGGTCGAAAAAATGCAAGGGCATGTCCTGGATGTGGTCGTAGAGCTTCTGTCGAAAGACGGAGATGATCGTCAGCCCCACCGATTCCAAATAATAGTTGCTTCCCCACTGGCACAATCCCTTCAAAAGAGACACTGCCAGGAAGATCAGCGGCATGAGTTGCAGCATGGTGAAGTTTTTGTCGACGAAGACTTCGTCCATGACCGGTTTGATGAGGTAGGCGGTGAGGGCGGTGAAGGCGGACACGCCGATCATGCAGACCGCCGCGACGGCCAGCGGCCGCCAGAACGGCTTCAGGAGTTCCAGCAGGCGTCTGAGGACGTTCCAAGCTATGGACTTTTCTAGCGACATGCGTCCCAAACCATCCTCGCGACCCGTTTCGCCACGCCCGGGGTGCCCAGCCTTCGGGCGACGTCTTTGAGGCGATCCATCTGGGCCTTGCGGTGCGCGTCGTCTTCGAGCAGCGAGGCGGCCTCCGCCGCGATGCGCTCCGGGGAAGCGTCGTCCTGGACGCATTCCGGGCAGATCCGTTCGCCAGCAATCAGGTTGGGAAGGCCGATGTGTTCGACGCGCACCAAGTGTCGCCCCAAAGTGTATTCAAAGGGGGAAACCTTGTAAATGATGACCATGGGGGTTCCCAGGAGGGCGGTTTCCAGGGTGACGGTCCCGGAAGCGGTGACGACCAGGTCGCAGGCCCGGATCACGCCGTAGGGGTCTTCGGCCACCACCCGAAGGGGAAGCCGGTGTTTGCGGGCCGTCCCTTCAAGGACGGGAACCAGGTCGGTGTCGGCCGCCGGAACCAGGAACCGCATGCCGGAAAACCGGCGGGCCAGGATTTCCGCGGTATGGAGGAGGACGGGAAACAGGCGCCGGATTTCCCCGGAACGGCTTCCGGGCAGGAGTCCCACAACGGGACCGGTCGGTGAATCGCCCCCCCCGGAGCCTCCCGGACCCCTCCGGTACCGCTCGAAGGCTTGCGCTTTCGAGGGTGCCGAAGGCATGCGGTCCACCAGCGGGTGGCCCACGTAGGTCACCTCCAGGCCGTGCCGGCGGTAGAAGGCTTCCTCAAAGGGAAGGATCACCGCCATGCGGTCCACGAACTGCTTCAGCGTCCGGACGCGCCCCGGCCTCCAGGCCCAAACCTGCGGGCTGATATAGTAAAAGACCTTGAGGCCGAGCCGGTGAGCCAGTCGTCCCAGAAGGAAGTTGAAGTCGGGGAAATCGATGAGAACGACCACGTCGGGTCGTTCATTCCGGAGGTGCCTGGCCACGCGCCGCCACGTGCGCGCAATGGCTTTCGCCCGGACGAACACTTCCAGGACGCCGATGAGCGAAAGATCGCGGTAATGGCCGACCAACCGGGCGCCTTCGGCAGCCAGCCGATGGCCGCCGAGGCAGGCGGCGGAGACGTGAGGGTCCAGCCGGCGCAGTTGCCGCAGGAGCGAGGCGCCGTGCAGGTCCCCCGAAGCCTCTCCGGCGCTCAGAAAGATCTTCACGGCCTCGCTTCGCTTTTCCGCCCGAGGCTCTGGATCGACTCCTGGATCTGCCGGGATATCTCCAGCGCCACGGCCAGCGCGTTCCGGCCTTCCTCGCCGTCCACGCAGGCCGGGCAACCACTCCGCACGGACTCGATGAAGGCCCCGATCTCTTCTTCCAGCGCGTCCCGTTCCTCCACTTCCAACTCTTCCGCCGAAATTTCCGGGAAACCCGACTCGTCCAGGTCGGGTTCCTTTCGGAACATGAAGGCCCGGCGGATGCCGTAGTCCGCCACCAGGTAGCAGTCGGCCTGGAAGATCCGGATCCGGCGGAGGTTCTTCACCGAAATCCGGCTGGCGGTAAGGTTCGCGACCGCTCCACTGGCGAACTCGATCCTCACGTTGGCGATATCCGGAAGCGCCGTGAGCACCGGAACGCCGGAAGCCGAGATCTTGACCACGGGGGAGCGGACCAGGTGGAGCACGATGTCGATGTCGTGGATCATCAAATCCAGGATCACGTTGACTTCGAGGCCGCGCTCGTTGAAAAGCGCCAGCCGATGGGCTTCGATGAACATGGGCTGCCGGATGTGAGGGGCTACGGCGCGGAAGGCGGGATTGAACCGTTCCAGGTGGCCTGCCTGGAGGACGCGTCGCTTGCCTCGGGCCAGCGCCACCAGGGCGTCCGCTTCGGCAAGCGACTGCGTCAGGGGTTTCTCGACCAGCACGTGGACGCCGGCTTCCAGGAAATCCCGCGCGATGGCGTAATGGTCCGGGGTGGGCGTGGCGATGCTCACCGCGTCCACGCGGCCCAGGAGTTCCCGGTGGTCCGTGTACGCTCGAGTTTGAACGGCCTTGGCCACTTCTTCGGCCCGGGACCGGTTGATGTCCGCCACCCCCACGAGCTTCGCCGACGGAAGCCCGACGTATTTCTGGGCATGAAAAAAGCCCAGGTAACCGACCCCGACCACGCCGACACGAACGGCATCAGGCGCCGGTTCTCGGGTGACGAAGACCCGGGGGAGCGGCTTCCCGGCGGGGCCGCGGGCGACGTCCTTCCCCGCAGGGTCAGCTGTGACCTCGGGCTCCACCGGGGCCTCGCCGCCTTTTCGCGCCACGATGGTGATCCCGGCTCGGTCCGCTTCGGCAACCATCTCCTCCAAGTCGAAGATGAGGGTTCGGCCGGCTTCCACGGCCAGCACCCTGGCCTTGACGTCCTTCATGGCCTGGAGTGTCGCCAGCCCCACGGCGGGCACATCGAACCGGGTGTCCTGGATCGGTTTGCAGACCTTGACCACCACGGCGCCTTCCCGGCAGAGCGCGCCGCCGCGGCGGATGGTGGCGTCGGTACCGTCTATTCCTTCCACCGCCAGAACGGACTGGTCCTTGACCACCAGGCACTGGCCGATGTCCAAATGTCCGACGGCCTTGGCCAGTTCCCACCCGAATGCCACGTCGCGCCGCTCCCTGGCGTTGGGTTTTCTCCGGGTGAGGATTCCTTCCGGGGCCAGCAGAGACGGCAGAAAGAGCGTGGAGGGTTCGATCTGGATGCCTTCGCTCTCCAGTTCCCCCGCCAGGGCCCGCAGGAGGAAGTCGTCCTTCTTGTTGTGCAGGTTCCGCAGCAGCTTCAGCGCGCGCCAATCCGGCCGGATGCGGGCATAAAGCTTCGTCTTGTTGATGGACCCGGCCATGGCGGCGCGCCGGATTCCATCCTTGCGGAAGGCCTTGATGAGGCGGCCCAGCTGGCCCAGCTTGACCCAGTGGAAGCTTTCCACGTGATCGGCCAAGGCGGGGTCGGTCTCGCCCTCGAAGCCCACGGCGGTCACCGCGTAGCCGGCACGGCGGGCGCCTTCCGCGAAAAGAAGCGGAAACTGGCCGCCGCCCGCGATCAGGCCGATGCGCTGGCGGGACGCAGTGGTGTGCTCTTCGCTCATGGACGTTTCACAAGGCAGGGCGCGGCGCGGCCGATCTCCCGTCACCGGGTCACGCCCCTTTCCGAATGCCGGACGAAATCCACCAGGATCTTCACTTCGGGCACATGGTCCGATTCCTGATCCGCCCTTTCGAGGGCTTCCTGCAATGTCAGGCCGGATCGGAAAAGGGTCTTGTAGGCCCGTTTGAGCCCGAGGATCGCGTCGTCGGAAAAGCCCTTCCTTTTCAGGCCGATGACGTTCGGGCCGTAGAGCTTGGCCGGAGCGCCGGATACCAGCATGTAGGGCGGGATGTCCTTGTTGATCCCGGCCATCCCGCCGATGTAGGCGTGGGTGCCGATCCGGACGAACTGGTGCACCGCGGAAAGACCTCCGACCACCGCGTGGTCATCGATGTGGACGTGTCCGGCGAGCGTGGCGGCGTTGGCCATGATCACGCCGCTTCCGATGACGCAGTCGTGGGCCACGTGGGCGTAGGCCATGATGAGGTTGCCGTCGCCCATCCGCGTGATTCCGCCCCCCTCTTCGGTCCCCCGATGGACCGTGGCGTATTCGCGGATGATGTTCCGGTTGCCGATGACCAGCCGCGTCGGGCCGCCCCGGTACTTGAGGTCCTGCGGAGCGAAGCCGACGGCCGAAAAGGGGAGGATCTGGTTGTCTTCTCCGATGGTCGTCCATCCGTCGATCACGGCATGGGGTCCGACCACCGTTCCGGATCCGATCGTCACGTTCGGTCCGATCACGCTGTAGGCATGCACCACTACGGTGTCCGCCAGTTCGGCCTTGGGATCAACAATCGCTGTCGGGTGGATCTCCATGATTTCCCTTGCTGCCTCCGTGGGGTTCACTTGCGGTTCGGCGAATGGCCTGGCGGAAGGCCGGCGGGGCGAAGGGTGAGGTCCTTCGCGCCGGCGGGTTTCCGTGCAACAGAATCGGTCGCTGACGCGTTGGGCGTTACGAAATCGCATCGCTTTCGACGGTCGCCATCAGTTCCCCTTCGGCCACGAGCTGTTCGTTCACGTAGGCTTCGCCCTTCATCTTGAAGATGGGGCCCTTCCGCTTCATGATCTTCATCTTGAGGATCAACTGGTCTCCGGGACGAACCGGCCGCCTGAAGCGCACCTTGTCCATACCAAGGAAATAGACCGGTGCATTCTCCGGCTTGCGCATCACCTGGAACGCCAGGACGCCCCCCGTCTGGGCCAGCGCTTCCATGATGAGCACTCCCGGCATCAACGGTCGCCCCGGGAAGTGACCCTGGAAAAAAGGTTCGTTGATGGTGACGTTCTTCAAGCCCACCACCGAATCCTCGTTGATTTCCAGGATGCGGTCCACAAGAAGGAACGGATAGCGGTGCGGCAGGCTCGCGATAATCTCCTCAATCGTTCGACTCATGGACCTCGTCCTCCCCGGCCTGCGGGCGCACTCGTTTCAGGTAGCCTTCAAGCTCTGCGACGCGTTTTTGAAGTTCGCGGATCTCGTTTTTCATGCGCGGCAGCCGCTGGATGTTCGCATAGGTCCGGAACCATTGCCGGTGCTCCACAGCAGGACTTCCGACCAGATCCTTGCCCGGTCCCACCGAATGAGCGACTCCCGATTGAGCCCCGACGCGGACGGCGTCGCCGAGTTCGATATGGCCGACCACGCCCACCTGGCCTCCGAGCACCACGTGGCGGCCCAGCCGGGTGCTTCCGGCGATTCCCACCTGGGCGACCAGAAGGCAATGTTCGCCCACCACCACGTTGTGAGCCAGCTGCACGAGGTTGTCGATCTTCACTCCCCGCTGGATCCAGGTCTTCCCGAAGGTCGCCCGATCGACGGTGCAGTTCGCCCCGATTTCCACATCGTCGTCGATCTGGACGATCCCCGCCTGTGGGATCTTGACGTGACGGCCCTGTTCGTCCTGAGCAAAACCGTAGCCGTCGCTTCCAATCACGGTCCCGCTGTGCACGATCACCCGGTCGCCGACGCGGCATCCGTCCAGAATGTGCACCCCGGGGTAGATCAGGCAGTCTTCGCCGACACTCACGCCGCACCCGATATAGGCCGACCCGTAGACCCGCGTCCGAGCTCCGATCCGGGATCCTGAACCCAGGTGAACGAGGGGTCCCACGCGCACCTCGGGACCCAGCTCGACGCCCTCGGCCACGAACGCCGTCTCATGCACCCCGTCGTTCAGGAGCGGCAGGCGGTGGAAGAGCTGTGCGGCGCGGGCCATGGTCAGGTAGGGCCGTTCGGACAGGAGAAGAGGCCGATCCATGGTGTCGGCCAGCGACGGCTCCACCACGATGGCCCCCGCGCGGGAACGAGACACCATGGAAGCGTACTTTGCGTTGGCGAGAAAGCTCAGGCGATCCGGTTCCGCCGTTTCCAGAGGGCCGACGCCGCGGATGACGATCGTCGGATCTCCCCGGTATGCCACGCCGAGAATTTCGGCGAGTTCCCCCAGCGTATAGGCGGACTCTTGATGGACGGTCATGGTGGTGTTCTTCCTCCAGGGTGATGCAGCGTCCCTGAACGGTCGGGCTAGGGTTTCGCCGGTGCGGCCTTGTCCAGTTCCTTGATCACGGCCTTGGTGAGGTCCGTCTTTTCTGTGGCGTAAACCAGGCCGCCCTTTTGCACTTCAAAGATGTAGTCGTACTTTTGATCCTTTCCCATCTTCTGCACGATTTCGATGATCTTGTCGATGATCGGGGCGGTGAGTTCCTGGGACAGGCGGTTCAGTTCCGTGTTGGTCTGCATCAGGAGCTTTTCGCCTTCGAGCTGCATCTTCCGGAGCTCGGTGACTTTTTTCCTCTTCGCCTCGTCGTCCAGCATGGCCTGCTGCTTTTCGAAGGATTCCCGCGCCTGCTGGAACGCATCCGACTTTTCTTTGACCTCCGACTGCATTTCCGCCTTCTTGGCCTGGAACTCTTCCTTGGCCTGCTTTCCCCACCGGGATTGATCCAGGACGGCTTGAAGGTCGAAGTAGCCGATCTTCACATCCGCTCCATGAGCCGGTGACAGCGCGGCGCCTGCCAATAACCCGAAAACGACCGTGACCGATGCCAGAAACCTTTTCATGCCACTCTCCTCTCAGCACTTGCCCAAAAACAAGCTCACGAAAGTTGGGCTCTGAGGTACCTTGTTCCTGTAGGATCGGCCTTGGCCGCGATGCGGATCGCCGGCTCCTACAGGGCATGAATCGCTCCTTAAGTGCCGTTCGCGAACCGCCCCTACGCAAAAAAACGGACACTCAATCCCCAAAAGAGTCAAGGGTATTCTCAGGCAGCTTCTCACTGCCCTGCAGCCTGAAATGCACCGTATGGTTTGTCAGAAAAACGCTCCCATGGAGAACTGCCAGTTGCCCGTGTCTTCTCCGGGTTCCGGATCGAGGTTGTAGCCCCACTCGATCCGCAGGGGTCCCATGGGCGAGTTCCACCGGATGCCTCCGCCCACCGCCGTCCGGAAATCCGACACCCGGAAGTCTTCACCGTCGTCGAAGGCATTGCCCGCGTCGAAGAACACCACGCCGCGGAGCCCGAGCTTTTCGATCAACGGGAAAAGTAATTCTAGATTAACGAGCCCAAACTTCAAGCCCCCGATGCCGTCTCCGGTCTCCGGATCCTTGGGGCCCACGTCGCCCCAGTCGAAGGCGCGGATGGAATTGATACCGCCCAGGAAGAAGCGTTCATAGATCGGAACGGGATTCTCGTCGTCCAGTTCCACGATCCATCCGGCCTTGCCTCGCACGAAGCCCACGAATTTCCAAAACAACGGGAAGTACCAGCCGGAATCGATGACAGCGCTCACAAAATCGCTGTCGCTTCCCAGGTAGGGGCTGGAAAACTCCAGGGAAAAACTGTTCATGGACCCCCGGGTCGGCAGAAACGGGTGGTCGGTGCTGTCCCGTTCGATGGACCCGATCACGGCGCTTTTCAGCTGTTCGCCTTCCTGTTCCCGGATGATGAGAGCGGCGTCTTCGTCCACGTCGGTCACTTCCGCATCTTCGATGACGTAGGCGAGGTGCCAGCGGCTCCAGTTTCCAAAGGGATGGCTGATCCGTACCTTGCCCCCTTGGGCGTCCTTGTTGAAATCGTTGTATTCCCGGTACCAATCGTAAATGTCGAAGCCGGCCGATAGCGGCTTGTCGAAAAGCCACGGCTCGGTGAAACTGATAGAGTAGCGTTGCGTTTCGCCTCCCAGGTAGGCCTTGAGGGCCAAGTGCTGGCCCCGGCCGAACAAGTTGCGCTGAAGGATGTCCCCGCCGATGAACAGGCCGTCGTCCGAAGAAAAGCCGCCACCCACGCTGATCGACCCGGTGGGCTTCTCCTTGACGCGCACGTGGAGGTTCATCGCGTCTTCCTCGGTGCCCTGGGAGGGCATGATTTCGGCTTCCTCGAAATAGTCCAGGCGCTTGAGGTTGAGGTTCGTGCGTTCCAGTGCGCTGGCGCTGTAGGTGTCGCCTTCGGCGATCCTGAACTGGCGCCGGATCACCTTGTCCTGCGTCTTCACGTTGCCTGAAATGGTGATGCGCTCGATGTGGATCTTTTTCCCCTTATGCACCTCATACACCACGTCCGCCGTATGATCTTCCGGCCGGCGGACGATCCTCGGGTTCACTTCGGTGTAGGCGTAGCCTTCGTCCATGTAGGCGGTGGCGATCTTGTTCAGGTCGTTTCGAAGCTTCTCGCGGCTGAAATGGTCCTTCTCTTTCAGTTCGAGCTGATCCTGGATCGTGTCGTTCAGTTCCTGGAGGCCCCCGGCCACGCGCACCGAACGCATTCGGTACCGTTCGCCCTCTTCGATGGGGATTTCCACCGTGAAGCCTTCCCCGTCCCGCTTTACCTCGGGCGACCCCACGCGCGCGTCCATGAAGCCCTGATCGTGGTAAAAGGCGGTCAGGCGGTCCACGTCGGTTTCCAGCACATCGCGCTGCAGCACGCCCTTGTCGCTGAACCAGTGAAACCAGCCCCGTTTCTTGGTTTCCATGACGCTTCGGAGCTTCCGGTCGGAAAAGCTGTGGTTGCCGATGAAATCGATCTTTTTGATGTAAATTTGATTGTTTTCGCGGATGTTGAAGGTGACCACGGCCTGCCGGGGATCCTTGGGAAACTGGATGGCCTGGTCCACTTCGGCATTGAAATACGCCTTTTGATGATAAAGGGACAGGATGCGCTGCACGTCCTCGGTCACCACGCTGGGCTGAAGTACGGTGTACGGCTTGGTGGAAATGGCGGCGAGGATATCCTTGTCGTCGATTGCGTCGTTTCCTTCGATCCGGACATCGATCACCGTGGGTTTTTCACGGACCACGAAGGTGAGGATCCTGCCGGCCGGACTGTCGGTCACCTCCGCCTCCACCGTCTCGAAATAGCCCATCTGGTAAATGGTCTTGATGTCCTCGCGGACCACCTCGGGGCGCAGCACTTCCCCTTCGCGGCTCTTCAGGTTGATGCGGATGGCGTCGGCTTCGATTCGTTCGTTGCCGCGCACCTGGATGTCCGCGATCAGGGCTTTCGCAAGGACGCGGACCACCACCTGCTGCGTGAGTTCACGGGTGGCGGAGGCCAACTGGTCGATGGATGCGGCTTCGGCAAACAGGGCCTGGGGCGGCCTGCCTTCCCTGAGGTCCACCAGGGTGGCGTCCAGGCTGAACCGCCGGCCCACCTGCGTCAGACTGCCGTAGACGACATGGTCGGCTTCCAGTCGCCGGCCCAGTGCGGAAGCTTCACCCGGAGTCCGCACGCCACCCAGGGACTCCGCCGCCCGAGCCGCCCGCTCCGACGGTACCGCGTCGACGCCTTGTTCGCCCAGGGCGCGGGTCAGGAGGTCCTGGGCCATGCGCCCGAGGGTGGGCATGGGGTCCTTGGTGAACACCGCGAAAGGAGCCACGGCAATTCGAGGGGAGGGTTCCTGCGCGGCGGCGACACCCGCGGCCAGCACCAGAAGCAGGGGGACGAGGACGAGTTTTCTCATGCCGTCTGAGCCTCCTTGGTTTTCGATCACGAACCCTTTCAGGCCTCCCGAAACTGTCCTTCCACCAACCGAAGTGTCCGCTGCATCAACGAGGCCAGTTCGCGGTTGTGCGTCACCACCACCATGGTGATGCGGAGTTCTTCGTTGAGCGAAACCAGCAGGTCGTGCAGCTGCCGTCCCGTCCGCGTATCCAGATTCCCGGTCGGCTCGTCGGCCAGGAGCACCTCGGGTTTCATGAGAAGCGCACGGGCCACCGCCACCCGCTGCTGTTCGCCTCCGGACATTTCAGCCGGTCGATGTTGGGCCCGATCCGCCAGTCCCAGCCGCTCCAGCAGGGCTTCCGCTTCCCCGCGCAACTCCCGCCGGGGCCTTCCCGCAATGTGCCCCGGCATCATCACGTTTTCCAAAGCGCTGAATTCGGGCAGCAGGTAATGGAACTGAAAAACAAACCCGATGTTCCGGTTCCTGAATTCTGCCAACTCCCGGTCGTTCCAGGCCAGCACATCGTCGCCGCCGAAAAGGACCTTCCCGGATGTGGGCCGGTCCAGAGTCCCCAGGATGTGAAGCAGCGTGGACTTTCCGGCACCCGATGCGCCGACGATGGCCAGCCGTTCCCCCCGCTGGATGACCAGTTCCAGGTCCCGGAAGAGCTCGATGCGTTGAGGTCCGTTTTGAAAGACTTTTCCGATACCCAGGGCGTGAATGTGCGCGGCCTGGCGGTGGTTGACGGTCTCATTCATAGCGCAGGGCTTCCGCCGGATTGAGTTTCGCGGCCTGCCCGGACGGGTAGAGGGTGGCGCCGAGGCAAATGGCCACCGCGGCCAGCGCGATGAGGGTCACATCGGTCATTTCCATCCGGACCGGCAGCGTCGAAATGTAATAGACGTCGCGAGGAAGTTCGATGAACTGGTAGCGCTTCAGCAGGCCACACAACGAAAAGCCCCCGGCCAGGCCGAAAAGGGTGCCCACGACGCCGATCATGAGGCCTTCCAAGACGAAGATTCTCCGGATGCTCGACGTGGTCGCCCCCATGGCTTTCAATATGGCGATATCGCGCGTCTTCTCCATGACCATCATGATGAGGGAACTCACGATGTTGAAGGCCGCCACCAGGACGATCAGCGTCAGAATGATGAACATCACCACTTTTTCCAGCTTCAAGGCCGAAAAAAGGTTCTGATTCATCTGCATCCAGTCCCTTACCCAGTAAGGATAGCCCAGCTTTTCGCGGAGCCGCTCCGCCACCGCATGGGCCCGGTAAATGTCCTCCACGCGGACCTCGACTCCCGAGACCACGTCGCCGATACCGAGGAGTTTCTGCGCCGACTCCACGTGCATGTAGGCAAGGGTGTTGTCGTATTCGTACATGCCGGATTGAAACAGCCCCACCACCCGGAACATCTGGCTCTTGGGGACGCGCCCCACCGGCGTCAGCCGGCCGGCCGGGGCGATTACCGTGAGGTAGTCGTCGGTCCGGACGCCGAGGTTGTTCGCCAGCTCGATGCCGAGCACGATTCCCGGGTGGTGTTCGGCTTCCGTCGAAGCGGAAGGGGGCTTGAGCGCCTCCAGATCGCCTTCCAGCAGGTTCTTGCGGATTCCGGTCACCCGGTGAGCCGTTTCGGGATCGATTCCCCGGGCGATGGCTCCCGAAATGTTCTTTCCCGAATTGAGCATCACCTGAGTGTAAATGAAAGGAGTGGCGGCCACGACGCCTTCACTTTCTTCGGCCGCCTTCACGATGGCTTCGTAATCGTCGATGTTGCCCTGGAAATGGCCGATCACCACGTGGGACGTGACGCCCAAGATCCGATCCCGCAGGTCTTCCTGGAACCCGTTCATCACGGCGAGCACCACGATGAGCGCCGTCACTCCGACCGCCACCCCCGCCATTGAAATGAGCGTGATCAGGGAGATGAAGGCATGCCGCCTCTTGCCCAGAAGGTATCGGAGACTGACGATCAGTTCGAAGTTCATAAAGGCGTCTGGGTCTTCTTCTCCGGTCTCAGGTGTGGAAAGAGGATCACGTCCCGGATGCTCGGTGCATCGGTGAAGAGCATCACCAGACGGTCGATGCCGATCCCCTCGCCGGCGGCCGGGGGCATGCCGTATTCGAGGGCCCGGATGTAATCCTCGTCCATGAGGTGCGCCTCTTCGTCGCCGGCTTCGCGGGCTGCCAGCTGCCGCTGGAACCGAGCCCTCTGATCCCGCGGATCGTTCAATTCGGAAAACGCGTTGGCCATCTCCCGCGCGGCGACGAACAGTTCGAAACGGTCGGTGAGCTCCGGCTCCGCCTCGTTTCTCCTGGAAAGCGGGGAAACTTCCAGGGGGTAGTGGGTGATGAAGGTGGGCTGAACCAGAAGCGGTTCCACCAGGACGTCGAAAAGCTTGGTGAGCAGCTTCCCGTGTCCCTCGTACTTCTCCGCCTGAATCCCGTGAGCGCGGGAAAAACGGAGCGCCGCCTCGAAGTCTTCGATGGCCTCCCCGGGGACGTTTCCAAGCTGGGTCAGGGCTTCGTAGAGCCGGTAGCGCCGCCAGGGGGGTGTGAGGTCGATGAGCTGGTTCTGGTAGGTCAGCTGCAGGCTCCCGCCGTTTACCCGATGAGCCACGTGGGCGAACAACGCCTCGGTGAGCGCCATCAGGTCTTCATAGGTGGCGTAGGCCTGATAGAATTCCAGCATGGTGAACTCGGGGTTGTGCTGGGTGGAAATGCCTTCGTTTCTGAAATTCCGGTTCAGCTCGAAGACCCGCTCGAATCCGCCCACCAGCAGGCGTTTCAGGTAGAGCTCCGGGGCGATCCGAAGGTAAAAATCCATGCCCAGGGCGTTGTGGTACGTCTTGAACGGCTTCGCCGTGGCCCCCCCCGGGATGGCCTGCATCATGGGCGTTTCCACTTCCAGAAACCCGCGTTCGCAAAGAAACTCCCGGACCGCCTGAATGATGGCGCTTCGCTTGACGAACGTCTCCCGGACGGACTCGTTCACGATGAGATCCACATAGCGCTGGCGGTATCGGGTTTCGACGTCTTTCAGGCCGTGGTACTTTTCCGGAAGCGGGCGGAGGTTCTTGGTGAGGAGGTCGAAGGCGTGGACGAGGAGCGTGAGTTCGCCGGTGCGCGTCCTGAACAGCCGCCCCCGCACCCGAATGATGTCTCCGATGTCGAGCTTCTTGGCGAAAGCGTATCGCTCTTCCCCCAGCCCGTTCCGCTGAAAGTAGAGCTGGATGCGGCCCTGGGCGTCCAGGATGTGCATGAACGTGGACTTACCGAAGGACCGGATCGCCATCACGCGGCCGGCCACCGTGAACTCCGGAGCCTGGTCCTCCAGTTCCTCGGCGCTTTTCGATGCATGGTCGCGCAGGATGTCGCCGATGTGATCCGGCACCGCGAAGCCGTTGGGGAAAAGAGCCCAACCGCTTTGCTCCAGTTCTTCCGCTTTCCGAAGCCGCTCGCGCATCACCAGGTTGAGGTCGTCCATTCCTTGCGGGTCCTTTCCGCTGTACAGTCTGGTGCGGTTGAAGTCTCCCAAGTCCGAAGCGGACTGACGTTAGATGATTTGGTGCCTGCCGTCAAGGGTCAGGCCGGAACGCAACTGCGGACGGAACTCAGGAATTCTGCGATTTCTTGAACAGGCTGGACAGGCTGAAGGCGATGATCAGGAGGCTCAAGATGAACAGCACCCATTTGCCTTCGGCGATGAGGTCAAGCACGCCGAGGACCAGCAGGAAAACGCCACCGGACAGGCAGATCCAGGCGGTCGACTTGTTCATGCTACCACGACTCCCCGGGTTGGGATAACAGAGGAAAACGCCACCGTTGATTTCCCTACCAGCCATTCGTTTAGCGGTTTTTCCCGCCCTTGGCAAAGAAAAAGGCGCCCGTTGCGACCCGGCGGAGGAGCGACGGGCCGGGAGGGGAGGGCGAAACTAGCGGTTGACACTCCACGATTTCACCGTCTATTTTTTCGGCGCCCCGCCGAACGTTCTTTGCGGGGGCTTCCCTGTGGCGAGCGCCTGTAGCTCAGCCGGACAGAGCAACGGACTTCTAATCCGTGGGTCGGGGGTTCGATTCCCTCCAGGCGCGCCAGAGAAGACGAAGGGGTTACGCTGATTGCTCGTAACCCCTCTTTGTTTCACGTACGCATTACGTACGCAGACTGCGGTTTGCTGCGCTACCTCTCAAGAAACAATGATGAGGGTTTGTTCTCGCAACTCCCCTTCCCACGCCTTTGGATCCACTCTGGCAATTGCTGTGCCGGCGTTCCTTCTGGTCCCCTCACCATTTACTTCACCCATCTTTGCCGAGACGCGATAAGCCTGTCCAGCCCAAGGGCCGCCCAGCGAGACAGGTGCTGAAGACTCACCCCCATCTGAAACGAGTCCCTGACCATTGACAAGGGCGGAGAAAAGATGACTCCAACGAAATTTCGCCTCAGCCCCGGGGAATTCTACGACTTGGTGGAGCAGGCCGTCGCCCGCATTCCCATGGAAATCCGCCGCCATCTGGACAACATCGCGATCACTGTGGAGCGGCGGCCGAGCGTCGAGATGCTGGAAGAGGTGGGCGTTCCGCCCGGCGAGACTCTCCTGGGGCTCTACCTGGGGGTGCCGCTTACCGAGCGCAGCTTGATGGACCCACCTGTGTATCCCGATACCATCTACCTCTTTCAAGAGCCCTTGCAAGAGCTGTGTGCGACGCGAGAGCAACTCATCCGGGAAATCGAGATCACCGTGGCGCACGAAGTGGCCCACGCGCTGGGGTTGAGCGACGAGCGGTTGGAGGAGTTGGGCTACGGGTAGAAATCCGCGGGGCCGGTGAGGCTCCCGTGCCCTTACAAGCCTTCACTGAACCACGGCAGCGCCCTTGCCGAGGTGCGAGCGTAACCGTGCCTTGTCGGCGAGCCCGCATCGGAGACTTCGAGACCGCTTGAAAGAAGGCGTCTTTTGAGGCACAAAGGGGCGTCGAAGTACGGGTTCCGGGATGGAGGAAGGGCAGGATCGCCTTCTTCCGGCCGGCATGGGGTGAAGGCGCACCAAAGGACAAGGAGGGATCATGAGACGTTTCGTCACGGTTTTGGTAGTGGTGATGGCAGGGCTTTGTTTTGCGGGAATCGGCCGCGCGGCGAAGCTCACGGTGGCCACGGACACCAATTTCCCGCCGTTTGAATTCAAGGATCCCCAGACGGGCGTCCACACGGGCTTCGACGTGGAACTCTGGGCGGCCATCGCCAAGGAAATCGGGGTGGAATACGACCTGCAGCCCATGGATTTCAACGGCATCATACCGGGGCTTCAGTCCGGTCAGCTGGACGTGGGCATCGCCGGGATCACCATCAAGCCGGAACGGGCCGAGGTGGTCGATTTTTCCGACCCCTACTATAACGCCGGGCTCCTCATCTTGGTGCGAGCGGAAAACGAGGCAATCACCAAAGTGGAGGACCTGAAGGGGAAGATCGTGGCGACCAAGTTGGGTACCACTTCCGAAGACTTCGTCAAGAAGAACGCTGAAGCAAAGGAGGTGAAGCTCTACCCCAACAACGACGCCATGTTCATGGAATTGTTGAGCGGCGGTGCGGATGCGGTGGTCTTCGATTCTCCGGTTATCGCGGATTTCATGAACAAGCGGGGAAAGGGCGTGACCAAGGTGGTCGGACCCCTCTACATGGGCCAGTCCTACGGGATCGCCTTTCCCAAGGGTAGCCCGCTGGTGGAAAAGGTGAACGCCGCTCTGAAGAAGCTCAAGGAAGACGGCACGTACCGCGAACTCTACCTCAAGTGGTTCAACACCGAGCCCAAGTGAGCTCGAACCGGGGCACTCCCGCTCGTTGCGGGAGTGCCTTTCCCGGTCCGACGGGGCTCTGAGCCCATGGGGCTTCCGTGGATGAGCCGGAAGGGCGCTGGCGTATCACGAAAGAAGAGCGATGGCCTTTCAATTCGAACCCAGGGTGGTGGTCGAGACCTTTCCCATGCTGGTCAGGGGTCTCAAGCTCACGGTGATGATCACCGTCGGGGGCCTTTTTTTCGGTTTTTTCCTGGGCTCCCTGGCGGGACTGATGAAGATCTCGGGAAACGTCCTTTTTCGGAAACTCGCCGGAGTGTACATCGAAACCATCCGGGGAACTCCCATGCTGGTTCAGGCTATGTTTCTCTATTATGGCGTCCCCATGGCCACAGGGGTTCGTATTCCTCCTATAATGGCCGGAATCATCGTCATCGCGGTGAATTCCGGCGCCTACATCGCGGAGATCGTTCGAGGCGCCATCCAGTCCATCAATCCGGGCCAGATGGAAGCGGGCAGGTCCATCGGGCTCACCCGTTCCCAAACCATGCGGTACATCATCTGGCCTCAAGCCTTTCGGCGGATGATTCCGCCGCTGGGCAACCAATTCATCATCAGCCTCAAAGACACGTCGCTCCTGATGGTGATCGGCGTGGGCGAGCTGCTGCGCACCGGCCAGGAAATCGTTGCCGTGACCTTTCGGGCCTTTGAAGTCTACCTGGCCGTGGGCGTCGTCTACCTCATCATGACCCTCGGCATAGCCAAGGCGCTGCAGGTGCTGGAACAGCGCCTGCGGGTGGTGCCGAAAAAGTAGGTGCCGTTCATGATCCGAATCGAGAACCTGCACAAGTCTTTCGACGACCTTGAGGTCATCAAGGGTATCGACCTGCACGTCCGGCCGGGGGAGGTGGTGTGCATCATCGGCCCGTCGGGTTCCGGAAAATCCACGGTGCTTCGTTGCATCAACCGGCTGGAGCGGCCCACGTCCGGGCGGATCATCGTGGACGGAAAGGACATCACCGATCCCCGGACCGACATGAACCTGGTGCGAAGCGAAGCCACCATGGTTTTCCAGCAGTTCAACCTCTTTCCCCACATGACGGTCCTGGAGAACGTGACGCTCGGCCCCGTCAAGGTGAGGCGCTTGAGCCGGCAGGACGCGGAAAAGCGTGCCATGGAACTGCTCCGGAAGGTCGGCTTGGCCGACAAGGCGCGCAACTACCCGGATCAGCTTTCGGGGGGGCAGAAACAGCGGGTGGCCATCGCCCGGGCCCTGGCTTTGCAGCCCAAGGTGATCCTTTTCGACGAACCCACCTCCGCCCTGGACCCCGAACTGGTGGGCGAGGTGCTCGAAGTCATGAAACAACTGGCCCGCGAGGGCATGACCATGGTCGTGGTAACCCACGAAATAGGTTTCGCCCGCGAAGTCGCCGATCGGGTGATCTTCATCGACGACGGAAAGATCCAGGAAGAAGGCCCGCCCCGGGCCCTTTTTTCCAACCCCGGGAATCCCCGCCTGCGCGATTTTCTGAGCAAAGTTATCAGCCATTGAAGGCCGGTTTTTCCCCGGCACCGGCCGCCTCTGCCGCCGTACCCTTCCAGCGCGGGAGTTCCCCAGGGCTCCGCCTGCGCACCTTGAAAACCATAGGCGCCCGCCAGGGGCTCCCTGGTCCGAAATATGCTACTACGGTTCGGACCGAAGTGAAGCGCAACCCCAAGGGACTCGAAAGCGCCCTCATGAACCCTCGCCCCTCTTTCGTTTTTGCCGTCGGCGGCTGTTTGTGCGCCGTGGACCTGCATGCGGTCGAACGTGTGCTGCGGGCGGCGGCGTTGACCCGGACGCCCGAGGCGCCGGAACTCCTGGCGGGGCTGCTGCATTTTCGCGGTCGCCTCATCCCCGTCTACGATCTGAAGACCTACCTGGGATGTGAAGTTCGCCCTCTGCGCCCTGAAGACCGGCTGCTCCTGCTGGCGACCGGCGGCAGGCGGGCGGCTCTGGTCGCGGACCAAGTGATCGGGGTGGCTGTCCTGGGTGAAGATCAGGGCCTTAAGACCGCGCCGCCTCTTTTCAGACTCGGCGGCGTTGTGCGGGGGATGGGAAAACTTGACGGAGCCGCCGTCCTGATTTTTGACACCGCCGGCCTTTGGCAACACTTCGCCTCGGGGACGGACGCTCCATGTGCCGGATAGGCGGTCCCGGGATGCCGAAACGCCATGAGCGGAAGGAGAAGACGGTTATCACGATGGATGCGGGATCCTTGGGAAAAAGATCGGAAGGGCGGGTTTCCGAGGGAGCGCTGCAGCGGGTGTGCGAGTTTGCGCGGGAGTACCTGGGATTCTTCTATCATCGCCGCAGGATGGGGGATGTGGCACGCCGGCTCGTTCAGGCCGCCGGCGAACGGGGGCTGGAGGATGCGGATCGGTTCGTGGAGACGATCTTCCGAGATCTGTCCCACGAAGATCGGGTTCTTCTCGTGGCGTCCATCCTCACTGTGGGAGAGACTTATTTCTTCAGGGATCTGCGCCTCCTGGAGGCCTTTTCCCAAAGGCTCCTGCCGGAGATGATCCGCCGTAAGGAAGCAGCCGGCGAGCGGCGCCTGTGCTTTTGGAGCGCGGGGTGCAGCAGCGGGGAAGAAGCTTACACGCTGGCCATGATCGTCAGCGAAGCGGTGCAGGGGAGGAAAGACTGGAATGTCCTGGTCCTGGCCAGCGACGTGAATCCCCGGGCCTTGGACGCGGCACGGGCGGCGGTGTATCGGTCCTGGTCTTTTCGAAAGGCCGTCCCGGCTCGCTACGCAAAGTACGTGGCCCCTGCGGGGGACGGTCTTTGGGAGGTGGTCCCGTCCGTGCGGACCCTGGTGAAATTTTTTCGGCAAAACCTCGCCGATCCCGCCCTTGCGCCGCCCGAGGCGGAAAATCGGAAGGTGGACGGCATCTTCTGCCGGAACGTGCTCATGTATTTCGACCCGGAAAAGCGGTCGCAGGTCTTGGATCGGCTGCACGGGGGCCTCGCCGAAGGAGCCTGGCTCATGGTGAGCGCCCAGGAGCTCCACTTTGCGGACCCTGGAAGATGGGAACGCGTCCGGTTTCCCGGCGCCATTTTCCTTCGAAAGATTCCGAGGATTCCGAAATTTCGGACACCAACCGATTCCTCGGCTCCGGACCGGAGTGAAGGGCGCGCCGACGTGCAACGACCCGGCGGCATGTCGATTCGTGTCTCCGGGGGAACGGGTGCCCGGCGGGACCGCCCCGGAATGGCGGCGGCCTCCGACCTCGTTTGCCGCAGCGGGAAGTCGCCCGGGCTGGAGGAGCACGGGGAGCCGGGTGCCGAGTCGCCGGAAGCGGGCGTTCTTTCGGCCTTGGAGGAAGGACGGCTGGCGGAAGCGGTCGTGCTGGTGAACGGAATCCTTTCGAGGAAGGACGCCGGTGCCGGAAGCGCTGCTCTGCGCGATGCGATAACGGCCCTGGTGCAGGAACTGGCCAACGCCGGGCGTCGGAAGGAAGCTTTGGACCTGGTGAACAGGATCGCCGCACGGCACAAGCTGGAACCCGGCTACCCGTATCTCAAGGCGGTGCTCTGTCGGGACATGGGGGACACGGAAGGAGCGGTGGCGGCCTACCGGCAGGTGCTTTACCTGGATCCTCAAGCGGTTCCGGCCCTGCTGGGGCTGGGAACACTGCACCAAGCCGCGGGGAAGAAGCCTCTTGCCGCCAGGTATTTCGAGCGTGCGCTGGAAGCACTCGATGGTTGGGAAGACGGCGAGGCGCCGGAGCGTGCCGATGGGCTTTCGCCGGCCGAAATCCGGCGGATCGCGGAACGTTTTCTCTGACCCGGGGGAACGAGACGCTTGGGGGGCGAGCCGCGCCGCGAACGGGTTCCAGGGCGACCGGCGCCGCCTGGTGGAACCGAACGCAGCGGGAGTTGCCGCATGACGGCGGTCGCGGATGATGGCAGCCTGAAAATTTTGGAACGGCGAGCCCGTGAATTGGCGAAACCCGAGGTTCAGACCGGGATGGGGGGCGGGGTTCCCGCGGTGACTTTTGAACTCTGCGGGGAACGCTATGCCGTGGAGGTTGCCCATGTGCGGGAAATCCGCCGGCTGAACGGCCTCACGCCTGTTCCCGGGGTTCCGGCTTTCGTGCTCGGTTTGATCAACCTGCGGGGCGAAATCCTTTCGGTACTGGACCTCCGCCGAATCCTGGGGCTTCCCAGCCCGTCCCTGGGCACCCTCGCGCGGGTGCTCGTGCTCTCGTCTCCCGCGATGACGTTCGGCCTCGCCGTGGATCGACTGAAGGGAACAGAGGCGATTCCGATCAAGACCCTGCAGCCGCCGCCGACTTCCCGGGAGGGTCCTGGAAAAAGGATCGTGAAGGGCGTGACCCGCGACCGAGTCGTTTTCCTGGATGGCGGGGCGCTGCTCAGCGAGCCCTCCCTGGTGGTCGGTTAGGCGGCGGAACCTTTCGGGGCGTCGAACCGCTCCGGAACCAACCCGGTTGTTGCTCCAAAGGCTCAGGAGGCTTTCATGTTGTTCCGTTTCCCGATGAGTCTCACAGGGAGGATGGCGGCCTACTTCGCGGTTTTGGTCACGGCCGCGCTGGTTTTTTCCGGGTTGCTGGCCTTCACGTATGCCCGGAACAGCCTGCGGGTCGAGGCGCGCGACACGCTGGTAACGGCTCGCGACATCAAGAAAGAACAGATCAGGGCCTACCTGTCGGAGCGGATGAAAACCCTGCGCCTGGTGGCCAGGAGCCGCGAAGTGGCGGAAATCCTCGCCTACGCGCAGCAGGTTGCGACCGGTGAATCCGTTTCGGAAGATGCGCTGAACAGACGGTACGGCATCCTGGCGCAGAACGCCCATAAACATCTCGGTTCCAACGAAGTGACCCACGGCCTGGAAGACCTCGTTATCCTCGCCCCCGACCGCTCCGGGATTCTCTACACGGTACGCCGAGGACTGGATGGGGTTTCCTCAAAGGCGTGGACGGAAGACGAGGCTGAGGTCTTCGCTCCCGTTTGGAGCCGGGTGCGGGAATCCGGGCAAGCCGTCTTCAGCGATTTCGCTCACTACGAGCCCGCCGGTCGGGCCTGCCTTTTTGCGGGAGTCCCCATCGTGGGAGTCGACGGTTCCGTGCAGGGCGTTCTGGTGGGTCTCCTGGATCCGGATCTTCTCAACAATCTCATGCAGGAAGCCACGGGCCTGGGAACCACCGGGGAGACCTACCTGGTGGGTTCCGACGGGCTGCTGCGTTCTCAGCCGCGACTGGCCGCGGAGAGCCTGGTTCTCAGGGGCAGCGTGGCAACGGATGCCGTAAGGAGCGCCATGACGGGAAAGACGGGTGATGCGATCGGTGTGGGTTACCGGGGCCACGAGGTGCTCAGTGCCTACGCGCCGGTGGAACTGCCGCGGTACTTGGGTACCGACTTCGACTGGGTGGTGATCGCTGAAAAGGACACGGAAGAGGCGTTCGCGCTGATCAGGTCCCTGGCTTACCGCTACGCAGGGCTGGGTCTTGTCTTTGCGGGACTCGCCGCGGTGATCGGTTTCCTGGTCTCCCGCTCCCTCGTGTCGCCTCTTCGAGCGCTCAGTGGGGCGCTCAACGAGATGAGCGAGGGCCATCTTTCGGTCACCATTTCAGATACCGACCGCCGCGACGAGGTCGGTCACCTGGTCCGGGGTTTTCGGCAGATGGCCGAGTCCTTGCGATCCCAGACCTTTCAGGTGCTTGACGGGGTGAACCGCCTGGCGACGGCCATCAGCGACATCTCGGCCACATCCGCCCAGCTGGCGGCGAGTTCCAGTGAGACGGCCACATCCATCAGCCAGATCGGCACCACCGTGGAAGAAGTGCGAAGGATCGCCGAGCTTTCCCACCAGAAGGCGGACGGCGTGTCTCGACGGGCGGAACGCATGGCCGAGACGTCCCGGGAAGGCCGGAAGGTCACGGAAGATACCGTGGAAGGATTGCAGCGGATCCGGGAACAGATGGCTCTGGTGGCGGAAAACGTCATGCGCCTGAGCGAGCAGGGGCAGAGCATCGGAGAGATCATCGAAGTGGTACGGGACCTGGCCGACCAGGTGAATCTGCTGTCGGTGAACGCGGCCATCGAGGCGGCCAAGGCGGGAGAGCAAGGAAAGGGCTTCGCCGTGGTGGCCCAGGAAATGCGTTCCCTCGCGGACCAGTCCAAGCAGGCCACCGAACAGGTCAAGCATAGCCTCACCGAAATTCAGAAGGCCACGGGCGGTGCCGTCATGGCCATCGAACGGGGAACCAAGGCGGTGTCCTCCGGGTTGGATCTTGGAAATCAGGCAGGGGCCGTCATTCAGAGGCTGGCGCAATCGATGGCGGAAGCGGCTGAATCGGCCATGCAGATTGCGGCTTCCAGTCAGGAGCAGTTGGTGGGCATGGAACAGTTGGTGCTGGCGATGGAAAACATCCGGGAAGCCAGCAGCCAGAACACGGACGGGGCCCGACACCTGGAAGGGGCCGTGCGGGATCTGGAGCGGCTGAGTGGAGCGCTCAAGGAGCTTTCGGCTCGGTTCAACCTGTGACGGGAGGGCCGGTGCGGTCCATTGCGCCCGCTTTGCCGCACTTGGGACCGTGCCGACGCAGGAGGTTGGAAGCGCTGGATCGGTCGAACCCTTGGGCGGCTCCCATGGCGCGTTGATTGAGTCGCCGCGGCGAAAATGAAATCCGGGAAGCTCATGAAGGAAGAGGAACTGCTGGCCAGGCTGCGGGAGGCTTTTCAGGCTGAGGCCCGCGAAAGACTGGATTCATTGGCATCCTGTCTGCAAGCCGCGGAAGAGTGCGGCTCCGGCACGGTGCCTCCGGGCCCGCTGGAAGCGGCCTACCGGGAAGCCCACAGCCTGAAGGGCGCCGCACGTGCCGTCGGGCTGACCGAGATCGAAGCCATCTGCCAGGCCCTGGAAAGCCTCCTTTCGGCTTTGAAAAAGGGGGAAGCCGTCTTCTCTGCCGAAACCCTGGACGGCTTCTACAGGGCACTTACGGCCATCGAAAAAAGGCTCGACGGAACCGCAAATGCAGAACCCGTTTCAGTGATCCGCCGGTTCCTGGAAGGTCTTCCAGACCGTGGCAAAAGGAGTGCGAAGGACGAAGCGCCGGGACCGTCGGCGGCGGTGACGGAAAGACCGCTCGTCGCACCCCGAAAGGACGGCGACCGCCTGCCCGCAACAGGAGAGGCCACGCCGCGTTCGCCGGTGAAGGGGGACGCGAGGGAGGAGCCTGGTGCCTGGCGTGAGTCCCCGCCCGAGTGCCAAGGGGACTCGCCGCCGGCCGAACTCCGGCTGCCGGGTGAAGAGGCGCCGGTCCGGGACCTCCGGCATACGCAGACCGTCCGTGTGGATGTTCAGAAGCTCGATGCCCTCTTGCGGCATGCCGAAGAATTGATTTCCGCGAAGCTGGCCTGGGCTCAGCAGATTCAGCGGCTGAAGAGGGTTCGGCACGATTTCGAAGCGATCCTGGGACGAAACCCGCTCGACTCCTGGGAAGTCCAGACCCTTCGCGACCGGCAAGGCGCGCCGGTTTCTTTCGAACGGTGCGGCTCCCCGGGCCGCGGCCGGGACCCGCTGGATTGCCTCAAGGACAACCACCGGCGGCTGCTGAGCGTCAGCGCTTCGCTGCAAGAGGTTGTCCGCCGTACCGAAGAAAGCGGCCGGGAACTCGACAACCTGATCGATGAGCTGATGGAAGGGGCCAAGGACGTCCTGCTGCAGCCCTTCTCCGTCGTGTTCAGAGGCTTCACGCGTATGGTGCGTGATCTTTCCTGCCAGTTGGAAAAGGAGGTGGCCCTCGCCATCGAGGGCGGGGACGTGGAAATCGATCGCCGAATTCTGGAAGAAATCAAGGACCCGCTGGTCCATCTCCTTCGAAACGCGGTGGATCACGGCATTGAGACTCCGGCGGTGCGCCGGGACCGGGGTAAAGAACCCCGGGGCACCGTTTCGATTCGAGTCGTCCGGGAAGAGGCGCGAAAGATTCGGCTCACGGTTCAAGACGATGGAGGGGGGATCCCGTTGGAGCGTCTGCGGTCGGAGGCGCAGCGGCGCGGCCTGCTGAGCGGCGATGAAGCGGCCGTTCTCGACGAGACTTCGCTAGTGGATCTGATCTTTCAAGCCGATCTTTCCACCAGCCCCCTGGTGACCGACCTGTCCGGGCGGGGGCTGGGCATGGCCATCGTCAAGGAAAGGGTGGAGGCGGTGGGCGGCCGCGTTCGGGCTGAGTCGGAGACGGGCCGCGGGACGCGGGTCACGATCGAGCTTCCGGTTTCTCTGGCCACCTTCCGTGGCATCTTGGTGGAAGAGGGGTCGCGCTTTTTCATGGTGCCCACGCATCACGTGGAATCGGTGGTGCGCCGGCACCGATCGGACAGTCGCGTGGTGGACGGGCGTGCGACGTTGATCCACGCGGATCGCGTCGTCCCGCTGGAACGTCTGGGAAAGGTGCTGGGTCTCGACGGGCGAAACGGAGCCGACCCAAGGCGCGTGCACGTCTTTTCGGCGCTGGTTCTCCGGGCGGGGGACCGTCGAGTCGCCCTGGAAGTGGACCAGATCGTGGGTGAACAGGAGATGCTCGTCAAAGGCCTGGGGCCTCAACTTCGCAAGGTTCCCAACGTCTGGGGCGCGACCGTCCTCGGAACCGGCCAGGTGGTGCCGGTCCTGAACCCACTGGACCTGGTGCGGTCGGTGTCCCGGCCTAGCGGCAGGGCTTGCGGGTTTCAAGACGGCGATGATTTCGAAGCCCAGGCCGCCGGCCGAAAGCATTCCATCCTGGTGGCCGAGGATTCCATCACTTCGCGGACCCTTCTCAGAAACATTCTGGAAGCCGCGGGCTACAGCGTTCAAACGGCTGTGGACGGGCAAGAGGCTTACACCTTTCTGCGGCAGCGGGAGTTCGACCTGGTGGTCTCCGATGTGGAGATGCCCCGAATGAACGGCTTCGACCTGACGCGCGAGATCCGGCGGCACGAGAAGCTGAAGGATCTTCCGGTGGTCCTGGTCACCAGCCTGGATTCCCGCGAAGACCGGGAAAGGGGCATGGATGCCGGTGCGGATGCTTACATCGTGAAGAGCGCTTTCGATCATACGGCGCTCCTGGACGTCATCGATGGTTTTCTGTGACGGAGATGTCGCTTCCATGGCCGATCCCAAAAGACTGCTCATCGTCGAGGATTCCCCCACGTGCCGGGAATACCTGCGCCACATACTGGAACGGGACGGCGGTTTTCGCGTGGTGGGCACGGCGGCGGACGGTGAAGAAGCCGTCCGGATGGCCCTCTTGCTGAAACCGGACGTGATCACCATGGACCTTCACCTGCCCCGTATGAGCGGCATCGAGGCGTCGCGTAAAATTCTGGAAGTGCTGCCCGTGCCCATCGTCGTGGTGAGCGACCTCTGGGAGACGCGGGAAGTGCAGCGGGCTTTCGAAGCCATGGAAATCGGTGCGGTGGCCGGAGTGCAGAAGCCGGCCGGAATCGGCCACCCGGATCGTGAGGCGTCTGCGCGGAGGCTGGTGCGAACGGTGCAACTCATGGCCGAACTCCCGGTCGTTCGGCGGCTGCCGAAGACCCCCGCTCCGCCGAAAAAGTCTTCCGCGGAGTCGCGCCGGAACGCGTCCCCTCTGCGCTGCCCGCTCAGCGTGGTGGCCATTGGCGCATCAACGGGAGGCCCCCCGGTGCTCAAGGAAATCCTCTCGCACCTTCCCGCCTCCTTTCCCGCACCGGTGGTCATTGTCCAGCATATCAGTCCCGGTTTTCTGGACGGCATGCTGGAATGGCTCCAGCGAACCAGCGCCCTGCGCCTTCGCGTACCGGTTCCCGGTGAAAAACTGGAACCCGGGACCGTCTTTTTCGCTCCGGACGGGCTGCACATGGAGCTCGAACCGGCGGGAACCGTGAGACTTATCGACGGACCGCCTCAACACGGCGTGAAACCGTCCGTCTCGGTGCTTTTTGGTTCTGTGGCGGCATCGTACGGAGCGACGGCCGCCGCAGTGCTGCTCACCGGCATGGGCAAGGACGGTGCAAGGGAACTCGGCCTTCTGCGAGAAAAAGGATCGCTCACCGTCGCCCAGAACGAGGAAAGCTGCGTGGTTTTCGGCATGCCCGGGGAAGCGGTGCAGCGGGGAGCCGCCGAATGGGTGCTGGCGCCTCACGACATCGCGCGGATTCTCCTGGATGTGGCGGGGATGCAGGGACAAGAAGGTCGGATGCGCTGAGAAAACAGGGGAAGAACCGGCGGGAACCGGTCGGATCCTTCCGACGATTCCGGCTCGGGGCGCGCGGGACGGCTTGGTCCGCGGACCCGGTGTGCCGGAAGTGAACTTCTTAGAGGGGATAGGATGAAAACCGTGAAAGAACTTGTCTCGGAGATCGTTGAGATTCTTATCGTCGAGGACAGCCCGACCCAGGCGGTGCGCCTTCAGAGCTTCCTGGAAGAAAAAGGCTGGGAGGTTTCGGTGGCCGCAGACGGCCAGGCCGCTCTGGAACGCATCGCGGCGCACCGCCCGACCCTTGTGATCAGCGACATCGTCATGCCGGAAATGGACGGCTACGAACTGTGCCGCCGCATCAAGGCCGACGAGAAGACGGCGGATCTTCCCGTCATCCTGGTCACGCAGCTTTCCGAACCCGAAGATATTTTGAAGGGCCTCGAATGCGGCGCCGACAACTTCATCACCAAGCCCTACGACGAGTCTTTTCTCTTCTCCCGCATACAGTACACGCTCATCAACCACAAACTTCGGAAAGACGCCCGCACGGACATGAGCCTGGAAGTGTTTTTCGCAAACCGGAGGCACTTCATCACGTCAGATCGGATCCAGATCCTGGATCTGCTGTTTTCCACCTATGAAAGCGCGCTCCAGAAGGCCCGCGAACTGGAACGTGCCAACCGGGAACTCCAGGAAGCCCTGGACACCATCAAGACACTCCAGGGAATCCTGCCCATCTGTGCCGGCTGCAAAAAGATCCGGGACGAAGACAACCGGTGGCACCCGCTGGAGCGATACATCGCGGAACGTTCTGAAGCCAGGTTCACGCATGGGCTTTGCCCCGCCTGCGCTCGAAGGCTCTACCCCCAATACTGCGGGGCCCACTCGGATCCTCCGTCGGATGGTTTCTGAGGGCCGGGTGGAGCGGCCGCCGGAGGGAGCCGAACTCCCTCCGGCGCTTTGCGGCATAGTGGATTGCGGTTGAAAGTCTTTCGCGGCGGTCGCCGGAAACCTCAAGTGGGAATGTTTCCGTGCTTTTTGGGCGGAAGGGCCTGCCGCTTGGTGGCGAGCATGCGAAAGGCGTCGGCGAGGCGCGGCCGGGTTTCGCTGGGGACGATCACGCCGTCGATGTACCCTCGGGAAGCGGCGATGTAGGGGTTGTAGAGAAGCGACCGGTACTCCTCGATCTTTTCCTTGCGCTTGGCCGTCGGATCGTCGGCTTCCTTGATTTCTTTGCGGAAAATAATGTTGGCGGCCCCTTCGGCGCCCATCACGGCGATTTCCGCCGTGGGCCAGGCCAGCGCAATATCGGCTCCCAGATCCTTGGAACACATGGCCAGGTACGATCCGCCGTAATCTTTGCGGACGATGAGGGTGACCTTGGGGACGGTGGCTTCCGAGTAGCACCACAGGAGTTTGGCGCCGTGGCGGATGATGCCGCCCCATTCCTGTTGCTTTCCCGGAAGGTAGCCGGGGACGTCGGCCAGGGTGAGCAGGGGGATGTTGAACGCGTCGCAGAAGCGGATGAACCGTGTGGCCTTGTCGGAAGAATCCACGTCCAGGCACCCGGCCAGAACTTTGGGCTGGTTGGCGATGATGCCGATGGAGCGCCCGTTGAGCCGCGCCAGGCCGACGATCATGTTCATGGCATAATTTTCATGCACCTCCATGAAGTCGCCGTTGTCCACGATGGCCCGTATGACGTCCTTCATGTCGTACGCGCCCATGGGATTGTCTGGAAGGAGGCTGTCCAGGGCCGCGTCCGTGCGGTTGGGATCGTCGCCGGTGTCCACGATGGGCGGATCTTCCATGTTGTTGTCCGGAAGAAAGCTCAGGAGTCGCTTGATCTGGTCGATGGCGTGAGCATCGCTGTCACAGGCGAAATGAGCCACGCCGCTCTTGGAACTGTGCGCCATGGCGCCCCCCAGTTCTTCCTGGCTGATTTCTTCGCCCAACACCGACTTGATGACGTCCGGGCCCGTAATGAACATGTAGCTGGTGTTTTTCACCATGAAGACGAAATCGGTCATCGCCGGCGAGTAGACGGCGCCTCCCGCGCACGGGCCCATGATGGCCGAGATCTGGGGAACCACGCCGGAGGCGATGGCGTTCCGGTAGAAGATTTGGCCGTAACCGGAGAGAGCGTCCACGCCTTCCTGGATCCGGGCACCGCCGGAATCATTGAATCCCACGAAAGGCTTCCCGGCCTTCAACGCCAGGTCCATCACCTTGCAGATCTTCTTGGAATGCATTTCTCCGAGCGTGCCGGCGCGGGCGGTAAAATCTTGGGAAAACGCAAATACCTGACGGCCGTTCACTGTGCCGTAGCCCGTGATGACACCGTCGGCCGGAATGTCCATCTTGTCGAGCCCGAAAAGCGTGCCGCGATGCTTCACGAAAATATCCAGTTCCCTGAAACTCCCCGGATCGAAGAAATGCTCCAGGCGCTCGCGGGCCGTCATCTTGCCTCGTTCATGCTGCGTGGCGACGGCCTTGTCACCGCCCATCTGCTGGATCTTCGCTTCCCGCTCGCGCAGTTCCTTGATCTTTTCGGCCACTGTCTGCATTTCGGATTCTCCTGTTGATGGCAGTCACTTGGGGAGGCATTCCGGCTCGAACGCGGTCTCGACCGACGGGGCAATTCTAGTCGGTCAAAGCCTGATGTCAAGCGCTTTCACCTTGACTTTGCTTGCAAATCAAGGAGTTGGACGTCGGTTTTCATGCAGCACGTATCGGGACGCGCGCCCCTTGCCGATGCGTTCCAAGACACCCCGGTCCACCATTTCGTTGAGCTCCCGGAGCGCCTGGCGCTCCGAAATCTCGTTCAGCTGGGAATAGTCGCGGTTGGTGACGGAGCCCCGGCTGCGCAGCAGTTCCAAGGCGCGGAGCTGCCGGTGGCGGTGGGGGGAATGGGGGAGCCGCCGCGCGAGATCGGATTCTTCGGGCATGGGGGCGACGCCCGGTTCCCGGGGCGAAAGGAAAGGCTCGGCGCTCCCGCCTTCCGCGGTGGAAGGGCGGGGACGGCGGATTTCCTGAGGCAGGTCCCTGGGGGTGATCACCTCTTCCGCCGCCAAGATCACGGCGCGTTCGATGGTGTTTTCCAGTTCCCGGACGTTCCCGGGCCAGGGGTAATCGAGGAGATAACGGAGCGCTTCCGGGTGGATTCGGAAGTTCTCGTGGCCCGCTTCCCGAGCGTATTTTTTCAGAAAATGGTCGGCGAGCAGGGGGATGTCGTCGGGGCGTTCCCGGAGCGGGGGCAGCGTGATGTGAACCACGTTCAGCCGGTAGTAGAGGTCGGAACGGAAACGCCCGGCGGTGGTTTCAGCTTTGAGGTTTCGGTTGGACGCCGCCACCACGCGAACGTCCACATGGAGTGTCTCGCTTCCGCCCACCCGTTCGAAGGCCATTTCCTGTAGCGCCCTCAGGAGTTTGACCTGGAGGGGAGCGGACATTTCGCTGATTTCGTCGAGAAAAAGCGTTCCCTGATGCGCCAGTTCGAACCGGCCCTTCCGGAGCGCCACCGCTCCGCTGAATGCGCCCCGTTCGTGGCCGAACAGCTCACTTTCCAAGAGGTTTTCCGGCAGGGCTCCGCAGTTGACCGAAATGAAGGAATGGTCTTTCCGGGGACTGTTGTAGTGGATGGCGCGGGCGATCAATTCCTTGCCCGTTCCCGATTCCCCGGTGATGAGCACGGTGGCCTTGGTGGGAGCCACCCGCTCGATGAGGTCGTAGATGCGCTGCATGGGAGCGCTCTTGCCGATGATGTTGTCGAAGCGGTACCGTTCCTGCAGAGCTTGGGTCAGGTCCTGGTTGCGCCGGATCAGGTGGTGGTGTTCGACGGCTTTCCGGACGACGAGCTTCAATTCCTCGTTTTCGAAGGGCTTGAGGATGTAGTCGTAGGCCCCCTTTTTCATGGCTTCCACGGCCTTTTCCACGGTGCCGTAAGCCGTCATCATGATCACCGGTAGATCCGGGTTGGCCGCATGGACGTGCTCGAGAAAGGTCATGCCGTCCATGCCGGGCATCTTCATGTCCGTGACCACCGCGTCCACGCTGTGCTCCCGGAGCACTTCCAGGCCTCTGCCGGCGCTTTCCGCCGTGATCACCGAATATCCCTCGTCCGTCAGAAGGTCCTCCAGAACGAGAAGGTAGTTCCTTTCGTCGTCGACGATGAGAATGTTTGCCATGGTCACGGTGTCGCCTCGTCTTCGCATTCCCCGGGACGGGGCTGGCGAAGCGGAAGCCGAAGCACGAAAACGGTTCCCCGGCCGGGTTCGCTTTCCACATCCAGCGTGCCGCAGTGGCTGTCCACGATGGTTCGAACGATCGCCAGCCCCAGGCCCGTTCCCTTCTCGCGCGTGGTGAAGAAGGGATTGAAGATCTTGTGCCGGATTTCCGGCGTAATGCCCGCCCCGGTGTCCGAAACGCGCACTTCCACCACGGGCTCCGAACGGCTGTTGGTCATCACGAGCGCCGATTCCAACCGCAGCACGCCGCCTTCGGGCATGGCCTGTGCGGCGTTGGAAACCAGGTTCACCAGCGCCCGGTAAAGAAGATTCGCATCCGCTTCCAGTTTATAGTGCCCCGTCTGGTAGGACCTTTCAACCCGGATGCCCCTTTTCTGGCATTCGGGTTCGAAGGCTTCCAGGATGCGGTCGATGATCTCCTCGATCCGGCAAGCGGCCGGCTCCAGCGTTTTCGGCCTGGCAAAATCGAGGAATTCCGTCACGATGTTGTTGAGGCGCGTGGCTTCCTCCACCACGATTCCGGCGAGCCTCGCCTGGCGCTCGTTTTCGGCCTTGGAAGCCAGGATTTCCGCGGTGCTCCGAATGATCCCCAGAGGATTTCGGATTTCGTGGGAAACGCCCGCGATCATCTCTCCCAGAGCCGCCAGCCGCTCCGCCTGGTGGAGTTGTTCCTCCAGCTTCAGGCGCTCCCGGGCCCTGGCCGCCATGATCACTTCGGCGCGCCGCCCGATGATGAGAAGCGCCGCAAACAGCAGGCTCACGAAAATGAGGACGCTCGAAACGATGATCACCTGGAAGCGATGGATGGTTTCGTAATCGGAGGAGATGTCCTGGATGATTTCGAAAACCCCCACAACTTTTCCCCGTTTCCAGCTCAAGGGCAGTTCCACCCACATGGGAAGATACGTCTTGAGTCTCCAGGATTCGTTGCGCCACGAAAAGCCCAGGAACGTGGTCTCGGGCCCCTCCAAAATGGACTGTGACTCTCCGCGAAGCGCTCTCTGGAAGTGATCGCCCAGGTCCACCTTCTTGCCCAGATGGTCCGGATTGGTGCTGTAGGTCAGAATCTGCTTGGGATCGTAGATGTTCACCCGTTGGACGGCGAAACCGCGGATCGCGTTTTGCACCACCCGATGCAGGCGCGTGTACTGGTGCTCGCGGCTGAGCCGCACTTCGCCTTCGGCCATAAGCGTCGGCATCGTGAATTCGAAGAAGACCTGGTGGTTGAGGTTTTCCGCCACCAGCAGCGCGTATTGTTCGCTCTTCTTGAGCAGGATCGCCCGCGCCCGGTGCGACAAAAACCAGGACAGAAAAAAGGTCCCCACCAGAAACACGATGAGGCTCGAAACGGAAAGGTACTTCACCAGCCGGAAGCGCTTGATGGGTTCGGCCGAAAGGTTGCTCCGGCGCGGTTGCGACACGTCCGCGGGCCGGGTGAGCGGGCCTTTCCAAGCGTCTCCCGGGGCCTCGCGGGCGGTCTCCTCCCGGGGCGATCCGGCACCCGATTTCCAGGGATGCGGCGGTTTAGCTTTCGGCAGGCTGATCTTCAACGTGGTCTCTTACGGTCTGCTGACGGTTTTCGCCTCCCAGGACAACGCGCCGGCGCTTTTCCAGGAGTTCCCGCCACTTGCCTTCCCAGCCCCAGGGCTTGGGGGTGTAGAACACTTCGTTCCCGAGCGGTTCCGGAAGGTAGCGTTCCGGCACCCAGCCTTCCGGGCTGTCGTGAGGATACTGGTAGTCCCGCGCGTAGCCAAGCCTTTTCATGAGCGACGTCGGGGCGTTACGGAGGTGAAACGGCACGGGGACGGCGCCGGTGCGGCGGGCGGCGTCCCGGGCCGCCTTGTAGGCCGTGTAGAGGCTGTTGCTCTTGGGTGCCAGCGCAAGGTAGACCACGGCCTGGGCGAGGGCCAGGTCGCCTTCCGGGCTTCCAAGGAACCGGTAGGCCCGCTGGGCGCTCAGAGCCTGCACCAGGGCGAAAGGGTCGGCAAGCCCCACGTCTTCGGACGCTGCCCGCACGATGCGCCGCGCGATGTACATGGGATCTTCGCCGCCTTCCAGCATGCGCGCCAGCCAGTAAAGCCCGGCGTCCGGGTCGCTCCCGCGGAGGCTCTTGTGGAGCGCCGAGATCAGGTTGAAATGTTCTTCACCGGCTTTGTCGTAGTGGACCGCTGACCGCTGAAGGGCTTCCCGCATCGCATCTCCGTCCACCCGACGCACGCCGCCGCTGTCCGGGGGCGTGGTGAGCACGGCCAGTTCCAGCGCATTGAGGGCCACCCTCGCATCCCCCCCGCTTCCTTCCAGGAGCAACGCCCAGGCGTTGTCATCCAGTTCCGCTGGAAAATCGCCCAGGCCGCGTTCCCTGTCTTCCAGGGTGCGCCGGACGATGGCACGCAGTTCTTCCGGAGCCAGGGGTTCCAAGACGAGCACCCGGCTCCGGGACAGGAGCGGCCGGATGATTTCGAAGGATGGGTTTTCCGTGGTGGCGCCGAGCAGCGTCACCGTTCCCTTTTCCACGTGCGGTAGGAGCGCATCCTGCTGCGCCTTGTTCAGCCGGTGGATTTCGTCCATGAAGAGCCATGTGCGCTTGCGCGACCGGCTCCAGGCTGCGAGCGCTTCGTCCACCGCGGCCCGGATTTCCCGAGTTCCCGCCGTTACGGCGGACAGGGAAACGAGATGGGCGTCCCCTTGGCGGGCGATGAGGCGCGCCAGCGTGGTCTTGCCGCAGCCCGGAGGGCCCCAGAAAATGAGCGATTGGAATGGACCCTTGTGGATGAGGCGATGCAGGATCTTTCCTTTTCCGGTGAGATGGGACTGCCCGACGAATTCGTCGAGGCTGCGGGGCCGCATCCGCTCCGCCAGCGGAGCGAAGGCGGGGTGCGAAGGGTCGCCGCTTCGAAAAAGATTCAGTTGATCCGACATGATCCGTCACCTCTAAGCCCGGCGCCACGGCAGGCGGGAGCGCACCGCCCGCTCACAACAGAAGCGGCGGTGGATACGGAGGGCCTCCCGTTCACCCGACAGAAGCGCCGCGTGCACCGTGCCGAAATGATCCGGGTCCGTGGCTTCACCGGCGAAATAGATCCGGTTTTCCACCGGCTCCCCAAGAATGGACCGCCAGTGCCGGCCGTCGGCCACCCCACCGTAGCTGTAACTGCCGCGGGACCACGGGTCCGTGAGCCATCGGGTGACGCGCAGGGCGACGGGTTCGGGCACCCTGGTTCCAAACATTTCTTCAAGCCGATCCAGTGCCGAACGGGCGACAGCCTGATCGGCGGCCCCACGGTCCAGCCGCTCGGCGGTGTCCCCGCCGGCAAAACCGATGAGGATCGGGGCGCCCGCAGGTCCACTGAAATCCGCCCACAGGTCGAAAAGACCCCGCCTTGACACGTCCGGGGGAAGGGTCCCCAGTCGTTCCCGGCCTTCCGGCCAAAACTTGCACGCGAATCGGAACACCACCTTGTTCAGCACGCCGCCGTAGCCCACGTGGTTCAACGCCTGCCACTTCCCGGGAGGCAGCGGCGGGTCGAAGCCGGGCTCACCCGCCCGCAGGACGCCCACGGGAACGGTCACGATGACCGCGTCGGCTTCCAAGCTTCCCCGGTCGGTTTCAACCACGACCTCCTTTGCGTTCCAGAAGACTTGTCTCGCTACCGTGTTCAGGTGGATCTCCAGCCCTCCGGCCGCGTCCCGGACAAGCCGTTCGAAACCTCCGATGGGAGCGGCGTTTTCCCACCAGTACTCGGGAACATCTCCGGCAAGCAACCCCAGTTCCCGAGCCGGTGCTCCATTGACGGCCTCCATGACCGCAAGCAGCCAAGCCAGGAAACGGCCCGACTCAAGCGGCACGGTCTCTTCCCAAAGCATCCGCTCCAGCACGTCCGCCAGTGAGACTTCTGAAAGAGGCCGCCCCGTGAATTGCCGGACCCAGAACGGGGCGGCCGTCCGGAAGTACCCGAGGGCCGCCCGGATCACCGTCCGGCGATGCTTCCAGGCGACTTCCTTCAAATGCTTCCCCCGGCCGTTCCGGTAGATCCAGGTGGCCTGCCCTCGGCGCCGGTAAAGGGGTATGTTCAGCACACGGCACCACCGGGTGAGCGGGTTTCGCCGGACACCATGGATCCACGAAGCACCCAGGTCGCACGGTACTCCCAGGCTGTCATCGGTCCAGATGCGCCCCCCGATGCGGTCCCGGGCCTCGATGACCGTGACGGCGAAACCCGTGTCCGCGAGGATTCTCCCCGCCGTAAGTCCCGCCATGCCGGCGCCGATCACCAAGACTTTCGCCTCTGAGTTCGTTCTTGAACCGGGAAGCCCGTGAAGGTTCCACCCTCCAGGAGCCCCTTTGGCGTCGGTTTCATCCATATCCGGCCTGCATCCGATCCGGGAAATCCGTGTGAAAGGGAAACGTTTTCCTCCTGAGAGGCTGTCTGAGAATACCCTTCGCCCTTCTGGAGAACGAGTGTCCGTTGTTTCGCGTAGAGGCGGTTCGCGAACGGCACTCAAAAAGCGACTCATGCTGATAGAGGTCGGCTTGCCGGCGACCCGAATCGCGGCCAAGGCCGCTCCTACAGGAACAAGGTACCTCAGGGCTCGACTCTCATGAGTTTGTTTGAGGACAAGCTCTAACCGATTCAGAGTCTTGTAACATAAAATTGGGTTTCCAGGGACACGTTCGATGCCGGTCGCCGACCCCGGGATCCTGGACGAAGCCCTGGGCCGGTTCCTATGGTAAGAAGAAACGGGTCAACCGTTCCGCGAACCGCACTTCAGGGCCGCCGCCGCATCGCGCCGCGTCCGGGCGCAGCGCGGCGACCGGAAAGGAGATCCCATGCCGGAGGGAACTTTGAACGAAGCGCTCGGTCACCGGCTCCTCCAACTGGGCGTGCTCCTCTTTCTCCTCGGCCTCTTGACAGGCTTTGCCGTTCCTCTCTTCGTCAATCCGCGGATGGGACTTTCGAGCCACCTGGAAGGTATCCTGAACGGCCTGCTCCTCATGGTGCTCGGACTCCTGTGGCCGCGCCTGATTCTCACGCGTGGCTGGTCCAAGGCGGCGTTCGCGCTGGCGATTTACGGAACCTTCGCCAACTGGGCGGCCACGCTGCTCGCGGCCTACTGGGGAGCCGGCGCGTCCATGCCTTTGGCGGCGATGGGGCATCGAGGGACGTCGCTCCAGGAAGGCATCGTCGACTTCCTGCTCTTTTCCCTTTCTTTCGCCATGATCGCGGTCAGTGTAACGGTGCTGCGAGGGTTGACGTCCAGGCCGAGTGCGTCGGGTTTTCGGGATGAAGAGAAGGTGGAGGGGAGGCATGGACGTTAAGGGGATCGTTCAGGTGGCCGGTATCGCAGATGCCGGCGAAGCGCGGCTGCTCGTGGAAGCCGGAGTGGACTGGATCGGGATCCCCTTGAGGCTAGCCGTTCACCGAGAGGATATCCGCGAGGAGGAAGCGGCGGAAATCATCCGTGAGATCGGCAACCGCGTCCGCTGGGTCTGCATCACGTACCTCAACCAAGCCCCCGAAATCCTCGACCTACTGGCAACGTTGCGAACCCGCTCGGTGCAGCTGCACGGCGACGTGGATCCCGGGCAGATCGAAAGGCTGCGCTCGAAAGCACCGGACCTCTTTGTGATCAAGAGCCTCGTGGTGCGCGGCGGCGACGTTTCCGAACTCATGCCGGCGGCCGAAGCCTGCCGCCCCTGGGTCGACGCCTTCATCACGGACACTTGGGACCCGGATTCCGGGGCGTCGGGTGCCACGGGAAAATGCCACGATTGGGCGATCAGCCGCCGGCTGGTGGAAAGCGTGCGGCGTCCGGTCATCCTGGCGGGAGGATTGACTCCCGAAAACGTGGAACGGGCCATCCTGCAGGTGCAGCCGGCGGGCGTGGACGTTCATACGGGCGTGGAAGGGCCGGACGGTCGGAAAAGCGCCCGCAAAGTACGAGCCTTCGTGTACGCGGCGCGCCGGGCGTTCGAAGCGGCCGGAATCCGTTCACGAGATTCGGCGCCGTTTTGAATGCCGCGACCTATGGAAAATCGGCCCGCTCAAGCCCTGTCCACTGGGAAGAGATCGCGGGCGGCGGGAATCGCTCCACGGCCTTCAGCCCTTCGGACGCCGCGCAAGATCGCTTCCGCCGCGGCCTGGGCCGCCAGAGAACCCACAACCGTCACTTCCACCCCGGTCAGTTCTCCGCAGCTCAACGCAAAAACCGCGTCCCCGTCGTAAAGCGTGTGTGACGGGCTGACCGTTCGTGCCAGTCCGTCCTGGGCCATCTGAGCCACCTTGGTGAGTTCGGTCTTCGTGAAGGCCACGTTGGTCGCCACCACGCCCACCACCGTGTTTTCCCCGGCGGAGAAGCCTCTCAGGCGCTTGAGGCGCCTGATTTCCGAATCGGTGCCGACCAGGCGGGACCCGCCGGCGCTGTCCCGGCAGCCGGCGATCGGCCGCCCGCTCAACGGATCCACCACGTCCCCGAAGGCGTTCACCACCATCAGGGCCCCCACCTTCACGCCCGTCGGCGCCTCGATCAAGGCGCATCCCAGGCCGCTTTTCATGCCTCGATCCAGCCCGTGAAGCTTTCCAACCGTGGCGCCGGCTCCAGCCCCCACGCAGCCTTCCGCCACCGGGCCGTCGGAGGCGTTCTCGCAGGCCTGCCGGCCCAAACCCGCGTCGGGATGAGGGCCGGCGGCATTCATCCCCAGGTCGAAAATCACGGCACCGGCCACGATGGGGATGGGGCCGTAGGCACTGTCGAAGCCGATGGCCCGCTCTTTCAAGAACCGGCGGACCCCATCCGCCACGGAAAGCCCGAAAGCGCTTCCGCCAGTGAAGAAAAGCCCGTGGATCCGGTCTACCAGGTTGATCGGTTGAAGGCTGTCCGTTCCATAAGTGCCCGGGGCCCCGCCGCGGACGTCAACGCCCGCCACGGCGCCGCCGCGCGGAAGGATCACGGTGCAGCCCGTCGGCGCGCCGAGGTGCTCGGCATGACCAACCACGAGGTTGCCGACGGCGGTCAGCGTGTCGTTTCCGATCATCCTGTCCCTCCCTCTGAGAGCGTGTCCGACAATGAAAAGAAAGCGATCCGGATCCCTCTACTCCAGCCGATACTTTTCGGCGATGAGTCGCCGGAAACGCGGCGTGTAAATCAGTTCGAACGTCTCCTTCTTGTCCGGAAACAGGCGGAGCGCCTGCCTGCGGACGCCGGCCACAATGCCCTCGGCCTCATCCAGGCTCATGGGGGACTGAGCGATGTGTGCCAGTGCGAAATCGACCAGTAGCTGCAGGTAGCGGATGCGCCGGTCTTCTTCCAGCCGTTCCGCTTCCGGATGGCGCGTTGCCGCTTCTTTCGGTTTCATGAAAAGACTCCTTCCGTCCCAGCCGGTTCAATCGCCGCACTTGTTGAAGACGCGGGCCAGCACCCGAAGGTGTCCCTTTTCCTGCTCGGCCAGCGCGAGAAAAGCCCGCTGGGCTTCGGGATCCCGCACTTCGGCGGCGAGGTTGCGGTAGAGGTCATAAGCGTTGGATTCGATGTCCAGCGCCAGTTCGGCAAAGGCGCTGCAACGATTCAATGGAAGCGTCTCCAGCCGCTTCAAGGCTTCCTCCAGAGGTTCGCCGCCCTCCAGCAGGTCGCCCGAAAGGGCATCGAAGAATGCGTCGAAAGGCGGCCACGAGCGGTCGCCCGAGGCCTTCTTCAGGTACTCGAAAGCCACGCGGGCGTGCCCTCGTTCCATTCCCGTGAGGGTTTCCGCCGCCCGGGCGAAAGGCGAGTCCGGAAATCGGCGGACCACGGCCTCGTAGAACCGCCAGGCTCCCTTTTCCAACTCGACGGCGTTTTCCAGGATTTCGGGGGGCGTCGCGGTTTTTCGAAACGCCCGGATGCGCGGAAACCCCTCCAGTTGTCTTCCGTCCCAGGCCAGGTAGCCGCCTTCCAGGTTCGAAACGGCCCTGGGAGAAAGACCGCTGTCGGCGATGAACGCCGCCGCGGCGCGGGATCGGCCGCCGGCGGCGCAGTAGAGGATGACCTCCTTTCGGGGGTCCAGTTCGTGGAGCCGTTGCTCGATCTCGCGGAGCGGGATGAGCCTCGCTCCCGGGATGTGCCCGGCTTCGTATTCCTCGGGTTCCCGGACATCCACCAGGACGAAGTCTTCTTCCCGCAGACCTCGCAGGTAGCCTTCCAGTTCGTCGGCGAAAATCGTCTTCACGGAAACGGGTTGTCTCGCGGAATCCATGCTTCCCTCCGGCATCCTCACGACTGGTACGTGCATTCGTGCACGTGCTGCTCAAGCAGTCTCTCTTCCATCTGGGCGATCCGCTGGATCATGACCTCCAGGACCTTGAGGGTGATTTCCGGAAATTGAGCCAGGATCTTCCGGAAACTCTCCCGATCCAGAGCCACCACCTCCAACGCCGTCACGGCTCTCACGGAAAAAAGCCGCTTGATGTCCGCCAGGAGGGCCAGTCCCCCGAAAAAATCGCCCTCATGCAGTTCGCTGAGAATATAGGACTGGTCCTTGTACTCCCGGATGACCTGGGCCCTGCCGCAGGCGATGATGTAGCCTCGATCGTCCTTGTCCCCCTGGCGGAAGAGAAAATCCCCCGCGCGGTAGCGGTAGCGTTTGCAGAGGAACGCGTAGAGCTTGAGCCGTTCCAGGGGAACGCCGGAAAAGGCCGGAATGTTTCGGAGAATCGCCAGGTTGGCCTCCAGTTCGCAACGGTAGTCGGCCTTGCCTTCCGGCGGAAATTCGCACAGTCTCTCATCCGTGGACGAGTTCATAGAGCAGTCCTTTCTGCTTCATGAGTTCATCGTATCGTCCCATTTCGACGATCCTTCCGGCCTTCATGACGGCGATCTTTTCGTACTCCCTGATCAACTCCAGGCGATGGACCACGTTCACGAGCGTGCTCTTCCCGCGAAGATCGGTGTCCAGGTACTGCTGGATCCGCCCCTGGGACGCCATGTCCAGGCTCGCCGTAGCTTCGTCCAGGATGAGGATCTTGGGCGCCTTGAGGAGTGCGCGGGCCAGCGCGACCTTCTGTTTTTGTCCGCCTGAGAGGCGGTCGCCCTTGCTTCCGACCTGGAACTCCAGTCCGCCGGCGAGGACCGCATCGTAGAGGCCTTCGGCCTTGAGGAGGTCCACCACGAGCTTCACGATCCGCTCCTGGGCATGGGTCGATTCATCCTTGATTCTCCCGAAGAGAATGTTTTCCAAAAGACTCCAACTGTAAACATATTCGGAAACGCTCACGAAGGTGAACGCCTTGGGGTCCTCTTTGCGGTAATATTCCTGAAGCTCGGGCCGCGCTTTCAAGATGGCGTTTCGGAGCGACTCCGGAAGGGCAGCCATTTTGTGGCGTGCGGGGATGAAAAGGAGCGCCAGTCTAAGGAGGGCCTGTTCGTCATCGCGGTATCGCACCCGCCGATCTTCCTTTCCCAGCCGATCGACCACCTCCCCGTAGGCGTCGATTTCTTCCCGCGAAATGGGGCTCTGTTCGAAGAAGAAGGGATCTTCCTTCAGGTCGCGAAGCAGAGCGACTGTTTGCTTCGCCACGTCGACGCCCAGATCCAAAAGAGGCCCATAAAGGTCATGCCGTTTCAGAAAGGCGACGAAGCGCTTGTTCGCCGCCAGCCGTTCGAAGGCCGTGTCGTCCCGGTTGGAAAACCCGGAAATCAGGTTGGCCGCGACGGTACTGTACTGATGGTAGCGGTCCTCCTGGAAGAACTCCACCACGTCCTTGAGTTCCCCTCCCCAGCGCTTGTGGAAAACGCGGCGCATGACCACCAGCTTTTCGGCGAGCTCCCCGCAGCACGCCCGGGTCACCACCCGGTTCAGACCGAACTTCAGGACGTCTTCCGTGAGCCCCACGCGCTCCACCACGTCCAGGATTTCCCGCTCGTCCGGAAGGAACCGGTGGCCGCTTTCCCCGCCGCCGTTCATGGAAAGCATGAGGGAACGGCAGGCGTAGAGGATGTTTTCGCGGATGGTTCCGTCAAAGATGAAGGGATGTTGCGCGACGAAGCTCATGTTGCGGCTCACGTCCAACTTGCTGAGTTCCTTGAGTTCGCGGCCGTCCACCAGGACGTGACCGCGGTTGTAGTTGTAGAGCTGGCCCATCACCATGGCGAGCGTGCTCTTGCCGCTCCCGGAAAGGCCCACCAGCGCCAGACGTTCCCCGGGTTGAAGTTCCAGCGAGATCTGGTCCAGGAGTCGGATGTTTCCGTCCACCTCGTAGGTGACATCCTGCACTTCGATGCGGCCTTCCAGTTTCAACGGTTCGCGATCAGCGGATTTAAAGGTGAACTCGGGTTCGACATCGAAGGCTTCCACGATTCGGCGGTAGCGCACCCGGCTGTCCTGGAGGCTTTGGTAATAGTCCATCAGTTCCTTCCAGGGGTCGTAGAGCTTTTCATAGGCCGAAAGGAACGCCACCAGCGCCCCCAGGTTGAACCGCCCCTGGATGGCCAGGTAACCGCCCACGAGAAACAGAAGGAAAGGTCCCAGGCTCTGGAAGAAGTTGTTCACGAACTTGGTGAGGTACTTGAACACGTTGATTCGGTGCCGGAGTCGGAACAGGCGCTCCGAGTAGAGAGATACCTTTTCGTTTTCAATGGGAAAGCCCGCGTTTCCGTGAATTTCGTGGATCCCCGAAACGGCTTCTCCCACCGCGTTGCTCAAGGACCGGGTTTCGTTGATCCGTTCGCTGTTGAGCTGGTTGACCTTCTTCTGCAGAAAAGGGATGATCAGGACTTCGAACGGATAAATGGACAGGCTCAGGATCGCGAGCAGGGGATTCAGATAGAACATGTAACCGGCGAAAGTCAGAAGCGTCAGGATGCTCACCACCGGAACCGCCACGGCGCTTCCCAGGAAATCGCCGATGGTGGCCATTTCCGAGGTGAGCGACGAAATCACCATGCCGGGAGGCGTCTTCCGGAAGAAGGGAAGGGGAAGCCGGAGGATTTTTTCGTAGAGCGTGGTGCGCATCTCGTTCAAAATGTTCTGGCCGATGTAGCCCTGGAGGACGTTGATGAGGTACTTCAGAAGCCCCGCCAACACCACCGCTCCAAGGTACAGGCCGCAGTAGAGGAAGAGCGAGTTCACGTCGCGGAAGCGGATGGCCACGTTCACGATGCGCTTCTGCATTTCCAGCGGAAAGACCCGGAAAAAGATGGTGCACACGATGAGAACGAGCAGAAGGAGCTGAAGCCCCCGGTAGCGGCTGAGGGCCCATGAAAAAAGAGATCGTTTCGATTCCATGGAAGACGGCTCCTGGAGGGAAAAGGGGGGCGTCGATAGCGATCGGTGGAAACCTATTCGGTGAAAACCGGACGGTTCGACCGGCCGGAATCGATTTATTCACCATTTTTCACTCAAGCCCGGCAAAAGTCAACGCGGCCCTTCCCACACCGCCGTCAGAGTCCGTCCCTGAGCCGCCCGGGAAAGTGCGGTTTTCTTCATCCTGCAGGAGCCGGCTTGCCGGCGATGCTTGTCGCGGGCCAGCCCGCGCCCACAGGTGATCCCTCGCGGCGTCTCGACGACCGATCCCTTGTCCCTGATCGCGGACCCGGCTACCATGGATCGCGGACCCGGCCGGCATGGTCTTGGCGGCCACGGATGGTGTGCGAGCCCAGGGGGCGTCTGGAAAGCCGGCGGCCGCATTGCAGCGCTCCGGTTCCTCCGGCGCGACGACGAAACATCGCCCGTAGCAAACCTCATCGAAGACCGGGAGACTTCATCCCCATGACGATGCTGCAACATCCCGAGACCGCAAGCGGCTCTTTCGATCTCGGCCGGAAGCTCATCGACTGGTTTTCGGTCCACCAGCGTCCGCTGCCTTGGCGCCGACGTTACGATCCTTACGAAATCTGGGTCTCGGAAGTGATGCTCCAGCAGACCCAGGTCCAGACCGTCATCGACTACTTTCATCGGTGGACGGCCGCCTTGCCGGACATTCCCGCCGTCGCCGCGGCCTCGGAAGAAGCGCTCCTCAAGCTGTGGGAGGGTCTCGGCTATTACCGTCGGGTGAAGAACCTGCACCGCGCCGCGCGCCTCTTGGTGGAACAGCACGGCGGACGATTACCCCCACAGCGGAAGGCGCTCCTCGCGCTTCCGGGAATCGGCCCTTACACGGCATCCGCCGTTTTGAGCATCGCTTTCAACGTAGACTGCCCCGCGGTGGACGGGAACGTGGAACGGGTCTTTTCGCGCCTCGCCGACATCGAAGATCCTGTCAAGAGCGCTCCGGCGCGTGAGAAGATCGAGCGACTGGCCGCCGAATGCCTGCCGCCCGGGAACGCCCGCGCCTACAACCAGGCCCTCATGGACCTGGGGGCCACGCTGTGCACGCCGCGGGCGCCGCGCTGCCCGGCCTGCCCCGTGCGCCTTCATTGCCGGGCTGCAAGGTCGGGGGTCGCCGAAAAGCGGCCGGTGCGTGCCATGGGCCCCGAGATCGTCAAAGGACACGCTGCCGTGGGGGTCCTCGTTCATGGTGGGAAGGTTCTCATTCAGAAGCGGCCGCCCCATGGTCTCATGGCCGGGCTCTGGGAATTTCCGGGAGGAAAACTGAAATCCGGCGAGACACCGGAAACGGCGCTCCAACGCGAATTCATGGAAGAACTGGAGCTTCCCGTGGCCATCGAAGAAAAAATCGCCGTCGTCCGCCACGCCTACACCACCTTTCGCGTCACCCTCCACGCGTTCACCTGCCGGTCCGAAGTGGAAGAGCCGCGGCCGGTGCTGCACGCTGCTGTGGACTGCCGTTGGGTCGCTCCCGAAGACCTGGAAACTTATGCCTTTCCCGCCGCCAATCGGAAGATCATCGATCGACTTCGGAAGGACGGCCTTCCACGCGCCCGGTAAGAGGCTGTCTGAGAATACCCTTCACCCTTCTGGGGATGGAGCGTCCTTTTTTTCGCGTAGGGGCGGTGCGCAAACGGCACTCAAGGAGCGAGTCATGCCCTGACAGGAACCGGCTTGCCGGCGACCCCGATCGCGGCCAAGGCCCCTCTTACACGAACAAAGAACCGCATCATGGCCCGATTTCCATGAGCTTGTTTTGGCACAAGCCTCAACCGTCGCCCGCGGGTCCTTTCCAGACGAAGCGCTTCTTGATGGGTTGGAAGCAGCCCGGGCGATCTACGTGGGTGAAAGGCGCACCGGCGCCGAGGATCGCCGGATGCCGCTTTGCATCCTCGCGGCCTTCAGGCCCCAGGCCGAGCTCACGTCTTTTCGAGCGGTACCGGCGGGGATCATCCGATGGAAGCCGCCAGCAGGTTGTCCAGGTTGTGAAGCGGGAGGGATTCCACGAGCCGCTGAAAGTCCTTGGGCGAAAACCCGAGTCTTACCAGCCTTTGCGCAACGTTTTTGGCTCCCATGATCTCGACTTCGCGGCCGGCCCAGAAACGCGAAGCGACCAGGTCCGCGAAGTAGACGATGTGCGCCGTGAGAGGTTCCGCTTTCGTTTCCTCCGGCAGGTGGTGCCAACGAATGGTGGCCTTGAGCGGATCCGGGAAGTTCCATCCTTCCGCAAGGATTCCGCCGGCTTCGGCGTGGCCCATTCCGAAGAGCTCTTCTTCGATTTCGATGACCGTCATGCTTTCCGAACAGGCTTTCCGGTAGAACCAGCCCGCGTGGGTTTTCATGCATTGGTCCAGGACCACTTTGCCGATGTCGTGAAGCAGCCCGCAGGTGTAAGCGATGTCCTCGGGAACCCCGATCCGTCGGGCCAGGGTTTCCGCCAGATGCGCCGTCGCCAGCGCGTGCTGGAAAAGCCCGCCCTTGCACAGCGAATAGCCGCCGGGCTCCTGCGTGAAGAAATCCTCGAAGTAAGCGGAAAGCGCCAGCTGCAGAAGGCGCTTTTCCCCAAGAACCACCAGGGCTCGATCGATGGAATCCGCCCGGACTCCCGCACCGAAAACGGGGGAATGGCACAGCTTGAGGACGCGGGCCGTGATCACCTGGTCCTGCCGAATGTGCTTGGCCAGGTCGTCCATATCGTAGTCCCGGTCGCGGATCATCCGAATGATCTTGAAGGCCACCTGGGGAACGGGGCGGATGCGGGAGATGGTCCGGTGAATCCCTTCGCGGTCCACCGGCCGGGGCGGTTCGGCCTGCACCGAGCCTTGGACAAAAGCGGGGTCGATACGGAATTCACCGGTCTTGAGGTTCAATGCCAGGCGGCAGCTGAAGATGCCTCCGGCTTCGAAGCGCGAGACACGGATCCCTTCCCGATTCAAGATTTTTCCCACAACCTCCAACGTGCGGCCGCCGATGTCCAGGTCCACGTCGAGCGGGGACAGGGGGCCGACCAGGGCGCCCCCGGCCACGCACACCGTGAGGGTTTCCCGGCGGGCGCCGGCGTTCAAAAGGTCCTCGATGAAAAGCGGAAGCCCCGTCGCCGCATAGCACTCGGCCGGCCAGGGCGTGTCGGGACTCCCCGGCTCCGGGAGCAGCACGTGAAGGAGACCCCCCACCCGGGCGCCGCCGTCGAAGGCGGCCACGCCCACGCAGGTCCCCAGAAGGGCTTCGAGGATTTCGGGCGCCTGGGGCCTGACCACGTAACTTCCCGAGGGGACGAGCGTTTTCGCAAAAGCGGTGGCGTTCATCGCGGCACGTCCTGGGCCATGGGCGATAAGGATAAGCGTTTTCAATCACAGTGTGACTCACGTATCGGCTTCCCGGCGGTTTTTTATGAATATTCCGAGAACACACGCCCCGTCCTGCGCCCGGCCACGGGAAGGCTTCAAGGTTTCTTCGAACGCTCTTCCGCCACGGCTTCCGCGATGTGCTTGACCCGGACGCGCCCGCCGCGTTTGTCCATGCCGCCTCTGAGTTGCAGGACGCAGCCGGGGCAGTCGGTCACGAGCAGTTCCGCTTCCGTTTCTTCCACGTTGTCGAGCTTGCGCTTGAGCAGTTCCGCCGACAGTTCGGGAAACTGGATGGAATAGGACCCTCCGAACCCGCAGCACACGTCTTCGTCCTTTGCGGGCACATAGTCCATCCCCGCGGTCCGGAGAAGATTCCGCGGCTCCTCCGTCACCTTGAGGCCGCGGCACAGGTGGCACGGGGCGTGGTAGGCGACCTTCTTCCCACCTGCGGCGAATTCCTGCGGCGAAACCTTGAGGACGTTCATCACAAACGAACTGAAATCGATCACCCGCAGGGTGAAGCTTCGAGTGCGCCCGGCCCATGCCGGGTCATCGGCCAGGAGCTTGGGGTAGTTTTCCTTCAGGTGCGAAGCGCACGAGGCGCAAAGGGTCAGCACGTAGTCGTAGTTTTGGCCTTCGAAGGCCTCGATGTTCTGCATGGCGACGCGCCGGGCCGTTTCCCTTTCGGCGGCCATGAGGGCCGGAAGCCCGCAGCAGCTCTGTCCGGACGGAAAATCCACCGACACGCCGTGTTCGGCCAACATCGGAAGGATCGCCTCGGCCTGTTCCGGGTAGACGAAGTCCACCAGGCAACCGGCGAAAAGGGCCACCTTGAGGGCCGGGGCCGGGGCTTCCTTTGCGAGCGTCCGCCAGCGGTCTCGAAGAGGAGCGGCCTGGATGACCGGGAGGCTCCGGAACCCGTGTTCCCGGGTGAAAAGGAGCGGGAGGTGACGGATGAGGGGGCGGCCCCCGGCCAGGGGTTTTTGAGCCATCGCCGCCCTTCGAAGCAGGAAGTGGAAGAGTCGTCGGTCCTTCAGCACCGCGGCCAGAAGCCGGTTCTTGACGGGGCGGGAGCCTTCTTCGTCGAGCACCGCGCGGTAGACGTTCTTGATGAGAAGCGGCAGGTTGATGCCGGCCGGGCAGACCGATTTGCAGGCCTGGCAGTTGAGGCAATTCTGGACGATGGCGCGGGCGTTTTCCACTCCGTGGTAGAAATAGGTCAGAATCAGCCCGATGGCTCCGATGTAGACGTGCCCGTAATGATGGCCGCCCACCAGGCGGTAGATGGGGCAGACGTTGGCACACGCGCCGCAACGGACACAGCGCAGAGCTTCCGAGAAGACGGGATCCCCGGCCAGCTTCAGCCGACCGTTGTCCAGAAAGACCACATGTAGGATCTTTTTGCCCGTGGGCGACGAACCGCATTCCACGGCCCCCGTGATCCAGGTGACGTACGTGGAGATGATCTGGCCCGTGGCGTTGCGCGGAAGCACCTTGAGGATCCTGAGGGCCGAGGCGAGATCGGGGACGAGCTTGTCGAAGCCCACCAGCGCCACGTGGACCCGGGGGAGGGTGGTCACCAGCCTGGCGTTGCCTTCGTTGGTGATGATGCCGAGGGTTCCCGAGTCCGCCAGCGCAAAGTTGGCTCCGGAAATCCCCATGTCCGCTTCCAGGTAAGCGCGGCGAAGTTCCCGCCGCGCCACCTTCACCATGCCCTCAATATCGTCCGGATCCAAGGCTTCACCGGTGACCCGCCGGAACAGCTCCGCCACTTCGTGCCGCGAAAGATGGATGGCGGGCATCACCATGTGAGACGGCCCTTCACCGCGAAGTTGAATGATCCATTCGCCCAGGTCCGTTTCCGTCACATGGAAGCCTTCGCGTTCCAGGTGATCGTTCAAAAAGGTCTCTTCCGCGGTCATGGACTTGGATTTGACGATCTTTCGAACGCCGTTTTCGCGGGCGACGGCCGCGATGATGGCGCACGCTTCGGCGCCGGTGCGCGCCGTGTGAATCACGGCGCCGGCCGCTTCCGCGTGAACCTTGAAGGACTCGTAGAGTTCCTCGAGTCTCGGGATGGCGGCGTCTCTGCTGCGGGCGATCTCTTCGATGAGCGCTTCCAGTTCGATCCCCTCGAAAGCCTTGGCCCGGGATTCCCGGTAGGCCGCCGCGAAGTTGTCCAGGGTCCGCCGGAGAAACCGGTTCTTCAGGGCGCCGCGCAGTTCCTTCCGGTAGGTCTTGATGTCGCCGGGGGTCTGGATCATGGCCGGGGGCCCTCCATGAAAAGGATGTGCAGCGCCTGCGGACCGTGGACGCCGATGGTGAGCACCCGCTCGATGTCGGCGGTCCGACTGGCGCCGCTGATGAACGCCAGGTAACGGGGCGGAGCCTCCTGGAGCCTTCGCAGTTCGCCTTCCACGGCGGCCGTGTCCGGGCGGAGACGGTCGAGGGGCAGCACGGCCACGTGAACTTCGGAAAGCATGGTGGCGATGCGGAGGTCTTCCGAGGTGGAATCCAGCACCAGGGTGCCCGTTTCCGCAACACCCCAGTCGGCGGGCGTCAAGGCCGTGTGGATGCCGCTCAGCTGTTCCCGAAAGGGGGGCTCCAGCAGCCGGAGCGCCGCAAAGGACGGTTCGCCCCCGAGAAAGATCTTGAAGACTTCCAGGGTTTCGGCATCAAAACCGGCCGCGGCGACAGTGGTTCCGCCCAGGGACAGGGTGAGTTCCGCCGCGTACCGCAAAGCGTCTTCAAGGCTCGAGACTTCGGCCGTGACGCTTTGCGCGGCCTGGGCCCGTGCGGTCATGAGTTCTCGAAGTTGGTGGGTCGGCATGTTCCATCCTTGTTTTCATCGGGGATCACCGACCGAAAAAGAGATTCGGCAGCCAGGTGACCAGATCCGGAAACACCACGATGAGAATCAACCCGATGACCTGGAGGAGCACGAAGGGAAGGATCCCCCGGTAGATCACCATCATGTTGTAGCCGCCCGGAGCCACCCCGGCGAAGTAGAAGAGGGCGTAGCCGAAGGGCGGTGTAAGAAACGACGTTTGCAGATTCACACACATGAGCATGGAAAACCACAACGGATCGAATCCCAGTTCGATGCTGATGGGCATGAAGATGGGAACCGTCACCAGGAGGATGGCCGCCCAGTCGATGAACATGCCCATGATGAAGACGATCCCCATCATGATGACCAGCACGATCCAGCGATTCAGGCCGCTTCCGATGAGGACGTCCGCCACCACGTCGCCGCCGCCCATGCTGAGGAACACGGAACTGAAGAATTTCCCGCCGATAAAGAGCATCATCACCATGGCGGTGGTGCGCAGCGTGGCGAAACTGGCCTTCTTGAGCACGTCCCAAGTGAGGGCCCGATTGAAAAAGGCCAGCAGAAAGGCGCCGGTGGCCCCGAGCCCCGCCGCTTCCGTGGGGGTGGCCACTCCGGCCAGGATGGTTCCCATGACGAGGAGAATGAGGGCGAGGGGGGGCACCATGGATTTGAGGGTCATGGTCCATTTTTGGGCCGCCGTCCATTTTCCGGCTTCTTCCCGGCTGATGGGCGGCCCGATCTTCGGGTTCAGGTTGCAACGCACCAGGATGTAGAGAAAGTAAAGCCCGGCCAAGACCAGCCCCGGCAGGACGGCTCCGGCGAACAGGTTCCCCACCGAAGTCTCCTTGAGGCCCGTGAGGCCGCCGTAGACCACCATCATGATGCTGGGCGGGATGAGAATCCCCAAGGTGCCGGCCGCGCAGATGATGCCGCTGGTGATCTCCTTCTGGTAGCCTTTCTGAAGGAGCGCCGGCGTCGCCAGGAGCCCCATGGCCACCACCGAAGCGCCGATGATGCCCGTCGTGGCGGCGAACACGGTGCACACCACCACCACCGCCAGCCCCAGACCGCCTTTTATGCCGCCCAGTACGATGTAGAGGACTTCGAAGAGTCTCTCGGCCACCTTGGAGCGGTCCAGAAGCTGGGCCATGAAGATGAAAAGCGGGATGGCCACCAGGACGTAGTTTTCCATGATGCCCCATACGTTGTTGCTGAACATGTCCAGGAGCATCGGGATGTTGAATCCGTTGTCGATGAGGCCGAAAAGCGTGGCGACACCGGCGAGCGTATACGCCAGTGGGTGACCGAAAATGATGGCCACGATCAGGGTAACGAACATCGCCACCGTAAGGAATTCAGGGCTCATGAATCACACCTCGTCGTTGCGCCCGGTGGTTCTCAGCGCGTGGATGTTTTGGATCAGACGCGAAAGGCCCTGGAGCCAGAGAAAGAAGAAGCTGAGCGCCATGATGATCTTGAAAGGCCACACAGGCGGCGCCCAGCTGGTGGGATTGCGTTCGAAAAACATGGTGGAGACGTAGGCGTACTTGGCGGCGAAGACGGTGAGCAGCGTCATGACGGGAAAAAAAATGACCAGGGCGGTCAGAACGTTCATCCACGCCTGAGCCTTCGGGCTCAAGCGGGACGTCAGGATGTCCACCCGAACGTGGCCCTCGTACTGTTCGGTGTAACCGAGGCCCAGCATGTAGTGAATGCCGTAGAGGAAGGTCGTCAGTTCGAACCCCCAGGTGGTGGGCGCGTTGAAGGCGTAACGCATGATCACTTCGTAGAGGACGACCACCACCAGCGGCAGGATGAGCAGCGCGGAGAGCTCACCTTCCTTGAGGATGAAACGGTCGATGGTCCGGGAGACAGGGTGAGACATGATGGTCTGCTCCTGTGGATGATGGGTGGCGCGTTTCAGCCGGACCCGGTTCAAGGGCCGGGCCGGTCCAGATGGAGCGCCGGGGGCGGCCCCCGACGCCCCGAAGGGAAGGGGGCCCTATTCGGTGAAGCGCCCGGAAATATACGTTTCGTAAGGCCACGGCGTGGCGCCGCTTCGGGCGTCCCGCCAGTCGGCGAATTCCGCGATGAAGGCTTCCTGGGAATCCAGCACCTTCTTCACGTCGGGATACTTCTCTTTCAGCTCGTCCAGGTATTCCTTGGTGGTCTTTCGAAACCGAATCAGAGCGTCTTCATCCATTTTCACGATTTCGATCTTTTCTTTGAAGCGGCGAATGGCTTCCGCATTGAGGCCGTTGATCCAGTTGTAGCTCCACAGCTGGGTCTCCTTGGCGGCGATGTCGATGATCCACTTGAGGTCTTCGGGAAGCTCGTTGTAGGCGTCCTTGTTGAAAAAGAGCGCACACTGGATGCCGGGCTGATGCACGCCGGGCTGAATGGCGTATTTGGTGATTTCATCGAAGCCCATGGGGTAGTTGATGGCGGGCGAGGAAAACTCGGCCGCATCGATGACGCCCCGTTCGAGAGCCAGGTAGATTTCGCCTCCGGGAAGCGGGGTCACCGAGGCGCCCAGCCGCGTCAGGATGTCCATGTACCAGCCGGGGGTCCGCACGCGCATGCCGGCGAAGTCGGCCATCTTGGTGGCGCGCTTGTTGGAGAAAAGCCCCATTTCCTGGCCGCACTGGCCGCCGGGAAGGGCGAAGAGGTTGAAGCGGCCGTAGAGTTCCTGCATCATTTCCAGGCCGCCCTTTTCGTACAGCCAGATATTGTAGCCTTCCGCGTCCAGGCCGAAGGGCACGGAAGCGAAGGCGACGAAGGCTTCGTTTTTGCCCTTCCAATAGCCCGGCCAGTCGTGGCCCGCCTGCGCGGTCCCTTGGCTGACCGCATCAAAGGTCTGCATGGCCGGAACCAGTTCCCCGGCGGAAAACGGCTTGATGTCCAGGCGGCCGCCGGAAGCGAGGCGCACGCTGTCACAGAAATGAGCGGCAATGTCGTAGAAGAGGAGTCCCTTGGACCAAGGCATGACCATCTTCCAGCGGAATTTCTTGTCCGACGTTTCGACCTTGAGCCGTTTGACCTTTTCGGCGCGTTCGTCCACGCCGAATTTTCCGCGCCCCTTGGATTCCTGGGCGAAAGGAGTCCCGACGGCCAAGGCCGCCATCAGAAAGGCCGCGACGATTGCGGGAAAGAGCCGTTTCATGCGTTGTCCCTCCATGCTTTGAATGAAATGTGACGGTGCAACGATCCTGGCAAAGACGGAAACCTTCCTTCGTTGTCTTTCGAGCCGCGGGGGCCGACGATCACCTCCCTTCCATCCGCTCCGGCCATCGCCGGAACCGTAACCGTGGGTGTTCGTGTCCAGACAGGCCGCCTCGAGAAGGCGGGCGGCCCCATCACGAGCTTGTCCGAGACAAGGTTTCAGGGCCCACTTGCAGGAACCGGCTTGCCGGCGACCCTGGTCGCGGCCAAGGCCGCTCCACCAAGGGGCCCGCATCGCTGTCGTTTCGCCTTCGGACAGCCTCCCAGTGATCGATCGGGCGGGCATCGGCAGGATGAAAAAGACCGGGGAAGGTGAGCGATGGCATCGGTCAACGGGTGTGGGAGAAGGACGGGCTGTTCCTGCCGGTCAACCGTCGCACTGTCGGTTTGTCGTGCCTCCAATGGGTTTCGAGTGGACATTCGGCCGGCGGACCAAGGACCGCCCCCCACCAATGGGGGCGGGTTGCCGGCGGAACATGCTGCAAGTGGTCATACCAGTGGAATTGGACCCTAGAGCACGCGGCCTCCCTTTGTCAAGTCGAAAAAAGGAATGTCCTTGCAACGGGCCTGGAAATGGTGTTAGAAAAGAGCGCAACGCTAACCGAAGCTTGCGGATTCCGACGAGCCCGGCGACCTTGTCAACTGGTCTTACCACTTGTCCCCGCGGCCGTCTCCCGCCGCGACTCGACCGCCGTTGCCGCCAAACAAAGGAGATTTCCATGATCGGTCCCGCTCTCGTCAAGGCCTTCCAACAGGTCGTGGGCTCCGAAAACGTCTTCGTGGACGAGACGGATCGGGCCACCTACGCCTACGACGCCGCGGTCCTGGAGCCGGTCCTGCCCGCCTTGGTGGTCCGGCCCCGCCATGCCGAGGCCCTTGCCCAAACCGTCCGCCTCTGCAACGATCACGGCCTCCCGCTCACCGTGCGCGGCGCCGGGACGAACCTGAGCGGCGGCACCATCCCGGCTCCCGGCGGCGTCGTGGTGCTCACCAACGCCCTCAACCGCATCCTGGAAATCAATGTGGAGGATCTCTACGCCGTGGTGGAACCCGGGGTGGTCACCGCGCGGTTCGCCGCCGCCGTGGAGGCTCAGGGGCTGTTCTACCCCCCGGACCCGGGCAGCCAGGCGGTGAGCACCCTCGGCGGGAACGTCGCCGAAAACGCCGGCGGACTCCGCGGCCTCAAGTACGGCGTCACCCGGGACTACGTCATGGGGCTCGAATTCTTCGATGTTGAAGGCCGATGGGTGAAGACGGGTTCCCGAACGGTCAAGTGCGTCACGGGATACAACCTGGCCGCACTCCTTGTGGGTTCCGAAGGAACGCTCGGCGTCATCAGCCGCATCATCTTGAAACTCATCCCCCCGCCTCAGCACCGCCGTTCCATGATGGCGGTCTTCGACGACATGGCCGCGGCATCGGAAACGGTGGCCGGGATCATCGCGGCCCGGATCGTGCCGGCGACCCTTGAATTCATGGATCATTTCACCATTCGGACCGTGGAGGACTATAGCCGCGCGGGCCTTCCCACGGACGCCGCGGCGCTGCTTCTCATTGAAGTGGACGGCCATCGGGCGCAGGTGGAGGAAGAAGCCGAGCGGGTGGAAGGGATCTGCCGGCGAAGGGGCGCCCGGGAGATCCGCGTGGCGCGGGACGCCGCCGAACGGGACCGGGTGTGGGAAGCGCGGCGAACCGCTCTTTCGGCCCTCGCGAAACTCAAGCCCACCGTGGTTTTGGAAGACGCCACGGTCCCGCGGAGCAAGGTGCCGGACATGGTGCGCTCCATCGAAGCCGTCGGCCGCAAATTCGGCCTCACCATCGGAACCTTCGGCCACGCCGGAGACGGCAACCTGCACCCGACCATCCTCACGGACCGGCGTGACCGCGAGGAATGGGAGCGGGTGGAACGGGCCATCGACGAAATCTTCGACCGAGCCTTGGAGCTCGGCGGCACGCTCTCGGGGGAACACGGCATCGGGATCGCCAAGTCACGATTCATGGAACGCGAAACGTCGCCGGCGACTCTCGATTATTCCCGAAAGATCAAGCGGGCGCTGGACCCCAAAAACATCCTGAACCCCGGAAAAATCATAGGAGAGGCGTGATGGCTCGGATGAGGCAACTGGCGCGGCTCATCCGCGAACTGGAAGATCAGCTCATCGTCTGCATGCGGTGCGGCATGTGCCAGGCGGTGTGTCCGCTGTATGGGGAAACGGGGCGCGAGGCCGATGTGGCTCGGGGAAAGCTCGCCCTCCTGGACGGACTGTCCCGGGAAATGTTCAAGGATCCCAAGGGCGTTTCGGAACGCCTGAACCGTTGCCTGCTGTGCGGGTCGTGCGCGGCCAACTGCCCGAGCGGTGTGCGGGTGCTCGACATTTTCCTCAAAGCCCGGGCCATCCTCGCCGGCTACATGGGCCTATCCCCGGTCAAAAAGGCCATCCTCCGCGGCATGCTCGCACGCCCCGCCTTCTTCGATTCGCTCATGGAATGGGGGTCACGCTTTCAGACCGTCTTCACGAAACCCGTGGACGACATGTTGGGAACCAGTTGCGCGCGGTTTCTGTCGCCGGTTCTCGCCGACCGCCGGATCAAACCTCTGGCGGCGGTCCCTTTCCACGCCAAGGTTCCCGAACGGGATGCGCCGCCCGGCCGTTCGAGCCTCAGGGTCGCCTTCTTCGTCGGGTGTCTCATCGATAAGATCTTTCCCGAAGTGGCCGAAACCGTGCTCCGCGTGCTCGACCATCACGGCGTCGGGGTTTTTCTTCCGCGGAACCAGGCCTGCTGCGGCATCCCCGCGGCGTCTTCCGGAGACGCGGCAACCTTCCGGAAGCTGGTGGGCCACAACCTGGAACGCTTCGACGCGGGACGCTTCGACTACCTGGTGACGGCCTGCGCCACGTGCACCGCCACCATTCGAAAGATCTGGCCGCTGCTGCTGGAAGACGCCGATCCGGAAACCAAGGCCCGGGCCGCCGCCGTTTCTTCCAAGACGGTCGACATCCATCAGTTCCTGGCGGCCCACATCCAAGACGTGCCTCCGGCGGCGGAACCGCTCGAAGACACTGCTCCGGTGGTCACCTACCACGACCCCTGCCACTTGAGGAAGTCTTTGGGGGTTTTCGTCGAACCGCGCCGCCTCATCCGGGCCAATTCCAACTACCGGTTTCGCGAGATGGCGGAAGCCGATCGCTGCTGCGGATTGGGCGGAAGTTTCGGGCTGGAGCATTATGATTTGTCGTCAAGTATTGGCAAACGGAAGCGAAATAGCATAATAGAGACGGGTTGCGCCGTGGTGGCCACGGGATGTCCGGCGTGCATGATCCAGCTGCACGATGTCCTTTCCCGATCCGGCGACCGCATCGCCATCCGCCATGCCATCCAAATCTACGGGGAGCTTCTGGATTCGTCATGATGTTGCCGCTCAAGCCCATCCGGCCCAAGAGAATATCCGATCAAGTCTGCGACCAACTGCGTGAGATGATCTACCGCGGATACCTGAAACCCGGGGAAAGGCTCATCTCGGAACGAGAGCTTTCTCTGGCGCTGGGCGTGAGTCGGCCCACCGTGCGGGAGGCCATCAACAAGCTGGTCATCCTGGGCTTGATCGACCAGAAGCAGGGGCAGGGGAATTTCGTCAAGCAGCCCGATCCGAAGAAGCAGAACCCGCTGGCTCAAGCCATGGACGCGGAAAACGCGACCCTGGTGGAGCTGCTCGAGGTGCGGATGGGCCTCGAATGCAACGCCGCGGCCATGGCCGCGCTTCGGGCCGACGACCGGGACATCGAGTTCCTGCAAAACAGCCTGCAGGAAATGAAAGAGGACATCGCATCGGGCGGGTTGGGAAACGAAGCGGACGTCTCCTTTCACATGGCCATTTCCTATGCCACGCGAAACCCCGTTCAGGTTCATATCATGCGGAACCTTTACGATTACCTCTTCTTCGGCATCAGCAAGAACCTGCAGGGGCTCTACGAAGATCCCCGAAACATCGAACGGATCATTTCCCAGCACACCGAGATTTACGAAGCGATCAAGAGCCGCGACTCGGGCCGTGCCTTTTCCTGCATGCAGCGGCACATCACCTTCGTTTTGGACTTCTTCAACGCAAAGGCCTTCGAGACCCGCTGAGCGGGGGCGTGGCAACCGAGGCCGCGCCTCAAGGCGCCGAAGCGCCCGGGTGCCGGAAGAAAGGGAGTCCGAGGGCGCAGCGGGGGGGCTCCGCCGTCAGTCGGTGCGAGCGCGGATGAGCAGGAGCGGCCGGTCGATGCGCTGCAGGATCCCCGCGGCCACGCTGCCGTAGAAGACGCGGGTCAGGCCGCCGCGTCCGTGGCTGGCCATGGCGATGAGGTCCACGTCTTCACGCTGGGCCACCGCGATGATCCCCGACACCACGTGACCGTATTCCACGACCTTGCGCGTTCGGATGCCTTTTTCTCGGAATTCCCCCTGCCATCCGGCCAAGTAGGTTTCCGCTTCCTGGATCCGCTGCTGGGTGAGGTCCTGGGCCAATTCGGGAACGCTTCCGTGAGGCCCGAAGGACAGGGGTTCGGGTTCGACCATCTGGAGCAGGATCACTTCGGCCTCGAACCGGTGAGCCAACTCTTCCACGTGCGTCATGATGCGTTCGGCTCGTGCCGAGCCGTCGAGTGGAACCAGGATTCTCCGGTACATGGCTGTCTCCTTGTACGGTTGTAGGAGGAGATGTCGCTTATCGTTCTCCCGGCGACGGCCTCGGTGCGCGGACGTTCGCCCGCGGCCTCAGCGGATTCCGAAACGCCGGAGCTTCTTATAGATGGCGGTCCGGTGGATACCGAGTCGGCGCGCGGCTTCCGCTTTGTTGTTTCCGGTTTCCTGAAGGGTATCGAGGAGTATCCGCTTTTCGGCTTCCATGAGCTGCGTCTCCAGGGAGCGGTCGTCGCGGGATGGGCCGCTCGCTTCGCATCGCGTGATGGCGGGAGGTAGATCCTCCGCCAGGATGGTCCGGCCCTTGACGGTGCACAGCAGCCGCTCCAGAACGTTCACCAGTTCCCGGATGTTTCCCGGCCAGTGGTACCGCTGAAGGGCGAAAACGGCGTCTTCGGAGAGCCCGGCGCAGGGCGACCCCAGGTCTTCCCGCAGTTCCCGTAGCTTGTGTTCGATGATGATCGGAATGTCCTCGCGCCGTTCGCGAAGGGGCGGGATGCGAATGGGGATCACGTTCAGCCGGTAATAGAGGTCCTGACGGAAGCGGCCTTCCTTCACCAGAGATTCCAGGGAACTGTTGGTGGCGGTGATGAGTCGGAAGTCGGAGCGGATGAGGCGCGTGCCGCCGAGCCGTTCGATTTCTTTTTCCTGGAGCACCCGGAGCAGCTTGGCCTGCATGCTTTTGGGCATCTCGGAAATCTCGTCCAGGAAAATGGTCCCCTGGTGGGCCATTTCGAATTTTCCCGGCTTTCCGGTCTTTCCGGCACCGGTGAAGGCACCGGGTTCGTAGCCGAAAAGTTCGGCTTCCAGGAGGGTTTCCGGGATGGCCGCGCAGTTCAACCTCACGAAAGGGAAGCGCTTTCGGTCGCTTTCCGCGTGAATGGCGTGGGCGAAGAGTTCCTTTCCGGTGCCGCTTTCGCCCGTAATGAGAACCGGCGCCCTGGAAAGGGCGGCGTCCAGCACTTCCTTTTTCGCCTGCCGGATGGCGGGGCTGGTCCCGTGGATCTGTTTCAGGGAATACTTGGCGGAACGCAGGGCCGCCAGTTCCTTTTCGTAGAATTCGACCTTGGAAGCCAGCAGGTCCAGTTGTTCCATGAGGGAGACCACGTCCTCCACCTTCCGGAACATGACGAGCCCGACGGCGCCGATGATTTCTCCTCGTTTGCGGATGGGGATGCGCTGCACCACCATTTCTTGGTTGTTGATGCGCTGCGAATGGCCGATTTCGGGAACGCCGGTTCTGGCCACGATGTGCATGCGGCTGTTTTCGATGGCTTCCGTGCAGTGTTTCCCCAGCATCCGGGATCGTTCGATTCCCAGAAAGTCCTGGTAGCTCCTGGAATAGAAGACGACCGTGCCGCTTCGATCCACCACCAGAGTGCCGTTCAGCAGGACGTTCAGCCCCTCCTCGATGAAATCCACGTATTCCTGGAAGGAAATGTCGTAGGGAAGAACCCGGCGGAGTTCTTCATAGGCCTCGGTGGTGGGGAGTGCGGGGTCGGCTCCGGAATCGGCCTTCTTGGGTCGCATGGCGGTCTTCCGATGCGGTTGGGTGACGAAAGGTGTGCTTGACAAGGGCTGCCTTTCTTTTCTATGTTGCCTTCACAGGTCTTGTGAGTCAAAGGGATAGAGGGGAAGCCGTGGGCGGTGCCAGTCGATTTTTTATGTGTTTTTTTACCGGCCGGAGAGCCGACGGCTGACCCGCCTTTAGTCCACGTCAAAATGGGGATCGTGTCAAGGCCGCGGGTTCAGCCCGCGGCCTTTTTTGCTTGTGCGCCCGGCCGGGGAGGCGGCGGACGGCCCCTCGAGCCCGGCGGGAGACTTCGAGGACTCCCATGAAGGAACTATGGGTGCAGCTGGAGGAATGGTCCAAGGATCTTGCGACCACGGCGCTGGAAAGCGGGGCCGCGGCCCTGGTGCTTCCACCGGGCCACGCCCAAAGCGCCAGGGGCCTCGGGCGCCTCAGCGTGATCGCCGATGACGGAGACCTGGCGCCGGAAAAAGACGTCTTCTTCCTGGAGCTCAAGACGCCGGAAGACGAGCGGAAGATCGGCGAGAGGCTCCAGGCGGGGGCGGTGGTGGTCGTGCAGAACACCGACTGGGAAGTGATCCCGCTGGAAAACCTGGTGGCCGTAGGGGGCCGTCTCTACGTTCGCGCGGACACGGTGGAACGCGCGCGGCTGGCCTTGGGGGTGTTGGAAAGAGGGGTCACGGGCGTCGTGGTGCGCACGTCCGACCCGGAAACCATCCGGGCCGTGGCCGGCGGCATCCGCGCGGCTTCCGTTCCCGTGCGGCTTGAAGAAGCCGTCGTCCAGCGGGTGGAACCCGCGGGGATGGGCGACAGGGTCTGCGTGGATACCTGTTCCATCATGACGGACGGCGAAGGGCTGCTGGTGGGAAACGCTTCCGGATTCCTCTTCCTGGTGCACGCGGAAACCCGGGAGAACCCTTACGTGGCCCCCCGGCCCTTTCGCGTGAACGCCGGCCCGGTGCACGCTTACGTGAAGGTTCCGGGAGGACGGACCCGGTACCTTTCCGAACTGGCAACCGGCGACGGCGTGGTGGTGGCCCATTGCCGCGGCGAAACCCGTGAAGCGACGGTCGGCCGGGTCAAGATCGAGCGGCGTCCGCTGCTTCTCATCGAGGCGTCCACATCCCGCTCCACGGGGACGTTGCTCCTTCAGAACGCCGAGACCGTCTGTCTTGCGACTCCGGAAGGGCAAGCGCGTTCCGTGGCGGCTCTGGCGCCGGGCGATGCGGTGTTGGTATCCCTGGAAGCCGGGGCCCGCCATTTCGGCAGGCCCGTCGAAGAAACCATCTGGGAGAAGTGAACGTGACCGAAGAAATCCAAGCGTTGCGAGAAGGGATCGACGGACTGGACCGCGAACTGCTCGAGCTGCTGAACCGGCGCATGGATTATGCCCGGAGGATCGGGGAAATCAAGGCGCGCCACGGGATCGACCCGTTTGATCCCGGTCGGGAAGAGGCCATCTGCCGGCGCCTCGCCGCGCGGAACCGCGGGCCGCTCTCCGACGAATCGGTTCGGGCCATCTACCGGGAAATCCTCGCCGCATCACGCATCCTGCAGCAGCCCCTCGGCATCGCCTTCCTCGGCCCCGAATGGACCTATTCCCACCTGGCGGCGATTTCGCTCTTCGGACACAACGCCCGCTACGTGCCGCACCACACCCTCATCGACGTTTTCGACGCCCTCAACAAGAACCTGGCCCACATCGCCCTGGTCCCCGTGGAAAATTCGCTGGAAGGAGGCATCGCTCAGACCATGGACCTCCTTTACGAGCGGCCGGTGGTGATCGTTCGGGAATGTTACCTGGAAATCGCCCACTGCCTGGCGGGACGCGGCGGCGAACTGGCCGCGGTCAAACGCATCTACGGTCACCCGCACGCCCTGGCTCAATGCCGCCGCTGGGTCTTTGAAAACCTGCGCCATGCCGAATTCCACGAGAGCGCCTCCACGGCCCAGGCCGCCCAGCGGGCCGGCCAGGACCCGGAAGGTGCCGCCATCTGCAACCTGCAGGCGGCCCGCCACCACGGCCTGGAGATCCTCGCGGAGCGGGTTGAAGACCATTCGGGGAACACCACCCGCTTTTTCGCTCTGGGTCATCGAAAGAACGCCCCCACGGGACACGACAAGACGAGCATCCTCTTCGCCGTTCCGGACAAGCCGGGGGCCCTCTACACGGCCCTGGAACCCTTCGCCAGATGGCAGCTCAACATGACCCGGATCGAGTCCCGTCCCAACCGCTTGATGCCTTGGCAGTATCTTTTCTTTTCCGACTTCGAAGGCCACCGGGACGATCCCCAGATACAGGACGTGCTTCAGGCGCTTTCCGAGCGGACCTCGTTTTTGAAGATTCTGGGTTCCTATCCGAGAAGCGATCCCATGAAACCCATCCGGTTCGATTTCGAGAAGGTACGGTTCGGTGGCGAAAACTGACAGTCTTCCCGGCCCTCTCTGCGGCTGCCTGTGGGACGCGGCGCCGGAGACGCTCGCCTCCCTTCTCGCGGAAGTCCCCGTGGACCTGGTGGAATGGCGCCTGGATCTGTGTTCCTGCGAACGGTTGCGGGACGCGCTGCTCGCAGCGTTGAAAGAGATCGAAAACGCACGGCGGCCGCCCCTTCTCGTGACCAACCGGCCGGCGCGCCAGGGCGGAAGCTTTGAGGGAAGCGAAGCTCGAAGGATCGATCTGCTGCGCCGCGCCGTTTCGGCGGGCGCTGAATGGGTCGACCTGGAAGACGATGTTCCGCCCTCGGTCGTCCGCGAATTTCGGAGCCTGGGTGCGGGGGTGGTGATCTCCCACCACGACTTCGGCGGCACGCCCCCCGATTTGGAAATCCGCGGGATACTGGAACGGATGGCCGCCAAGGAACCCGATGTGCTCAAGTTTGCCTCGCTCGCACGTTCCGCCGCGGACCCGCTCCGCCTGCTGGCGTGGATCGCCGCATCCGAAGCTCGCCGGGACCTCCCACTCATCGCCTTCTGCATGGGAACGCTCGGCCGGTGGTCGCGGCTGGTGAGCGTCATCCTCGGAAGCCCCTGGACCTACGTCCAGCTCGCGGGACAAGGCGAGGCGGCGCCGGGGCAGTTCAAAGCGGAAGAGGCGAGGCGGCTTCTGGGGGTGCTGGGCGGATGATTCCCGCTCCACATTCAGAGATGGCCGCGCGACTTTTTCGTGGAACCCCAGGAACGTGTCCGAGAATTAGTATACATGACATTTCCACCTTGTTCCCAAGCTCCAGCTTGGGAACACAACTGTGCAGAAGCTCCAGCTTCGATTCCCATGAGGCCGTTCCTAAGCCAGAGCTTGGGAACGAGGGGAATTGCGTTGCCCCGAAGGGTTGATTCTGTGTTCTCGGACACGCTCCTAGACGAAGGTTTTGGGGATGCAGCCATGGGCGCCGTTCGACCCGTTCATGAACAACTCTATGCGGTAATCGGCCATCCGGTGGGTCACAGCCTGAGCCCGGCCATGATGCGGGCGGCCTTCGCCCACCTCGGACACCCGGCGGTTTACTTGGCGCTGGACGTGGCGTCGGTCCGGGAAGGCCTGGACCTTCTTTACCGGGTGGGCTTCCAGGGACTCAGCGTGACGATTCCCCACAAGGAATCCGTCCTGGGTCGTTGCGTGAGCGTGGACGAAGGGGCGCGGGCCGTCGGGGCGGTGAACACCGTGCGCCGGACCGCTTCCGGCTGGGAAGGCCGGAACACGGACTGGCTGGGTGCCGTCCGGGCGCTCCAACGGAAGGGCTCCTTCGAGGGACGAACGGCGCTGGTCATCGGGGCGGGTGGTGCCGCACGCGGCGTAGTGTACGGACTCATGCAGGGTGGAGCCGCCGTCGCGGTGACCAACCGGAGCCCGGAACGCGGACGGGCCTTGGCCCGCGGCTTCGATTGCGATTTCGTCGCCTTCGAACACGTCGGGTCGCGGTCCTTCGACCTGGTGGTTCAAACGACTTCCGTGGGCATGATGGGCCAGCCCGATGCGCTGCCTCTTCCGCCGGGTTTTTTCCGGGCCGGGATGACGGTCATGGACATCGTGTACCGGCCCCTGTGGACCCGTTTTCTCAAAGAAGCCCGCGATGCGGGTTGCGAGACGGTGACCGGCCTCGACATGCTCCTTTACCAAGGCATGGCGCAGCTCGAATGGTGGACGGGCCTCAAGGCCCCGGAAGACGTGATGCGCCGGGCCTTGGAGGCCGCGCTGGAGCCGGGCGAGGGCCCGTCGGCGGACCGGTGAAGGCGGCGTTGGGCCCGCGAGGCTTCTTGCAGAACCAGGAACCTTGGAAAGGGTGAACCATGGCCAAGACCGTTGAAACCATCCAGCCCGTGGAACGGATCCGGGGGCGGGTCCGGGTACCCGGTTCCAAGTCCGTCACGCACCGGGCGCTGATGCTGGCCGCTCTGGCGCGTGGGGAAAGCGAGATCCTCGATGCCCTTCGCGCCGAAGATACGGAACTCACCGCGCGGGCGCTGGAGCACCTCGGGGTCACCGTGGAATGGGACGATCGGAGGGTGCTGGTGCGTCCTCCCGCGTCGCGGTGGGAGCCGTCGCGTGAGGCCATCCACCTGGGCAACAGTGGAACCAGCATGCGACTGCTGCTCGGGATCGCGGCGGCCGGAAAGGGGGCTTTCGTCTTCGATGGGACGCCGCGGCTTCGAGAGCGCCCCGTGGGACCGGTGGTCGATGCGCTCCGCCGCCTGGGGGTTCGAGCCGCCTACCTCGGTCGAGAGGGCTATCCGCCGGTTCGGCTCCAAAGCGACGGCCTTACCGGCGGATCCGTCACGGTCGATGCCCGCGAGAGCAGCCAGTTCCTGTCGGCCCTCGTGATGGCCGCCTCCGCCGCTCGAAGCGACGTCGAAGTATCCTGGGAAGGCAAGGCGGCCTCGCTGCCTTACCTCCACCTGACCGTCGAAATGATGCGCCGCGTGGGCCTGAGGGCGGACTGGATCGGGTCGAACGGTATCAGGGTTCCCGGAGGGCAGGAGGCCCGGGGATTTCGATACCGGGTGGAAGGCGATTGCTCTTCGGCGTCCTACTTTTGGGCCGCAGCCGCCTTGACCGGGGGTGAGGTCTTCACGTACCCTTTGACCGCCGAGGCACTCCAAGGGGACTGCCGCTTCCTCGCCGTACTCGAAGCCATGGGCTGCACGGTGGCCTGGGAAGAAGAGGGGGTGCGCGTCGCGGGACCGGAGCGACTCCGCCCCATTGATCTGGACATGAACGACATGCCCGACATGGTGCCCACGCTGGCGGTGCTGGCGGCGTTCGCCCCGGGAACCACCAGGATCCGGAACGTCGCCCACCTCAGGATCAAGGAATCGGATCGGATTCGTGCCGTGGCGGAGGAACTGGCGAAACTCGCCGTCGCCGTCGAGGAGTTGCCCGACGGCCTCGTGATTTCCGGCGGAGGCGTCAAGCGCGCGGTGGTGGAAGCCCACGACGACCACCGGATCGCGATGGCGTTCGCTGTGGCCGGGTTGAAAGTCCCCGGGATGGCGATCGCCGGGGCGGAAGCGGTTTCCAAATCCTTTCCCAAGTTTTGGGAGGTTTTTCGAAAACTGAGCCATGGCTAGACTTCGACTTCAGACGGTCTCCCGCGATCATCCCGCGTTCACTTTGCTCTCATCTTTCATGGCGTTTCTGTTGCTGTGCGGCGTTTCAACCCCCCGCGAAACCGCCGCCGCCAAAAACACCCTCATCAGCTGGTCCGGTCACCTGGAACGCCTCCGGAAGGTGGCGGGCGACATCGGGATCCAGGTCGTTCGACTTCCCCGGGGCCAAGTCGTTTGGGAATACCGGCCTCGAGTCCCCCTGGTCCCGGCTTCCCTGGCCAAGATCCTCACTTCCTACGCAGCCCTGGAGCACCTGGGGGCGTACCATACCTTCAGGACGGGCATTTGGGCCCTCCAGGCTCCGAAAGACGGCGTCATCTCCGGAAACGTATGGATCCGGGGGGAAGGAGACCCGTACCTCCTTGCGGAAAAGGCGTGGCTGCTGGCCTTGAAACTCAAAGCCCTGGGCGTGGAACGCATTTCCGGGGGCGTCCTGGTGGACAACAGCTTTTTCAGCCCCCCCGTGGAACGGCTCTGCATCGACGGCCGGTGTGAACGGCCGCACAACCCGGTGATCACGCCCACCGCCTTCAACTTCAATACGTTGGAATTCCAGGTCCACCCCGGCGCGGAAGCGGGAAGCCCGGCTCACGTCACCTGGTTTCCCCCCGGAAGTTACGTGGCCGTCGAAAACCGGGCCCGGACCGTGGCTTCGAACGGCAAGCTTTCCGTGGGGCTGGTATCGCTGGGCGTCCGGGAGACCGGGAGCGAAGCCTTTCGCCTGACGGGGACGGTACCCTTGGGCATTCAGAATCCCCTGGAATACCGGGTGAACGTGGGGGATTCCGAAGCCTTCACGGCGCAAAGCTTTCGGGAGCTGCTCCGGCAATGCGGGATCGCCGTGACCGGTTCGGAAGCCGGAGCGGGCAGGGTGCCGAGCGGTGCGAAACTGCTGGCCTTCCACGATTCCCCGCCGCTGGGAGACCTCCTGTTCGGCCTCAACCGCTACAGCAACAATTTCATGGCGGAGGTGCTCCTGAGGGACCTGGGGGCGACCCGGTCCGGCGGTTCTTCCAGCTCCTTGGCCGCCGGCCTGCAGGCCTTGCGGGGAAGCCTCCTGCGTCTGGGACTTCACCCGGAGGAATTTCAACTGGACAGCGGATCCGGGCTGAGCCGGACCAGCCGCGCCAGCGCCCGGACGTTCTGCAAGGTGCTGGAAGCCGTCTACGGGGACTTCGCGGCGGCTCCCGAGTTCGTTTCCTCACTGGCCCAAAACGGCCGCGACGGGACGTTGCGGCGGCGCATTCGGACCGACACGCTCCTGGTCCGCGGAAAGACGGGGACCCTCAGGCAAGTGGTCACCTTCTCCGGATACGTGTCCGATTCTCACGGCAGGGTTTACGCCGTGACGGTCCTTTTGAACGGTGTGACAAACAACTGGGAGGGTCGAAGGGCCCTGGACGCATTCGTGCGCGACGTCCCGCGGCTCGCCGGCTAGGAGCGTGTCCGAGAATAGGTCTCACGGCTCCTTCGTAGGAGGCGGCTTGCCGGCGACCCCGGTCGCGGCCAAGGCCGTTCCTACAGGAATGAGGAACGTCAGAGCCCGACTTTCATGCGCTTGTATTTGGACACGCCCCCAGAGCGTCCGGAACCCTTCGCCTTCTTTCAATCCATGACCGCCAGTCGCCGCAGCACCTTCACCACGGCGGCCATGTCTTCATCCCCCCAGCCCTGGGCGCGAGCCGCACTGAAGAGTTCCCGGGCCGCGGCGGTGAGCGGCACCGGCACACCCGTTCGACCCGCCGCCTCCAGCACCAGGTTCAAGTCCTTGAAAACCAGGTCCACCGGAAAGTGCTTGCTGAAATCACCCTGCGCCACGGCCTTGCCCTTCAGAGCGAACATGGGGGCGGCCATGGCGCCGGAAGCCACCGTATCCAGCATGGCCTCCATGGACAGCCCGCAACGGTCGCCGAACACCACCGCCTCGGAAAAGGCGGCCATCATGTCCGCCAAGAGCAGGTTGATCATGAGCTTCATTTGAGTGCCCCTGCCGACGCCGCCGCATCGGATGACCTTCTTTCCCATGGTGAGAAGAAGAGGCTCCATGCGGTCGATCAGCGCCGGGTCGCCGCCCGCCAGGACGACCAGAGAACCTTCTTCGGCGGGTTTTCGGCTTCCGGAAACAGGGGCGTCCAGGAACGAACCGCCGGCGCTCGTGACGGCGCGAGCGGCTTCCCGCGTGGCGTCCTCGGAAACGGTACTCATGTTGATCACGGCCCGACCCCCCTGGAGGCCTTCCCTCACGCCGTGCTTTCCGGAAACGATCTCCAGCAGGGCTTCCGGCCCGGTCACCATGATCACCACCACGTCGGAAGCCGCCGCCGCTTCCGCGGGAGTCTCGTAGACCCGGCAACCCTCCGCCCGGAACGGTTCCGTCTTTCGTCGATCTCGATTGTAAACGCCGAGCGAATAACCTTTTCGATAGACGTTCCAGGCCATGGGCGCTCCCATGGTTCCCAGACCTATGAATCCGACCGTCGTTTCTGCCATATTCTTGCCTCCTTTCCGCATCACGGCAAATGGCTTGACCGCATTTCGGTGATCATTGTACTGTGCCTCAATGCCTTGGCGTACGCTGGACCATCCGATCACTTAATAAGTTTCCGCACAAGTTTCAAGCGAATGGGACGCTGTCGCCTGGACGGCCTTCCGGGCCGCCGATTCACAACCGAATGCGAGCGGAGGGTGACCATGAGCGCGAATCTTCAGGTGAAGCCTTACGAGCAACTGTCCGAAGCGGAACTGATTCCCTGGATCATGGACGGGTTGCGCCGGACCATCGTGCACTACGGATGCTGGTTCCGGGAAGTGGAGTACCAGCTCGGGATGGAAAAGGCCATGGAGGTGGAAGCGGAAGCCGGTGATGCGGCCTTCGCCATCATCTTGAAGCGCCTGTCCCGGGTGCTGGGGTTCGAAATGGAAGACGGTATCCCCAAGACGTTGAAATCACTAAGTAAGGAAAAGCTCCTGGAACTCATGGGCGCCGTGGGGACTAACTGGCTGGCCAACGACGGGGTCTGGTTCCAGGCCGTTGAAAAACGCCACGGGATGGACGCGGCCAAGCGCTGCAACGACACCTGCTGGACTCGGTTTTCCCCGTACGAAGCGCTCCGCATCAAGCGGCTTCTGAATCTGCCGGCTCTTCCGGGGCTGGAAGGCCTGAAGGCGGCCCTCGGGTATCGCCTTTACGCGCGTATCAACGAGCAGACCATCGAGGATGCGGATGAGCGGTCGTTCCTATTCCGGATGGTGGAATGCCGGGTTCAGAGCGCTCGAAAGCGCAAGGGCCTGGACGACTATCCCTGCAAATCGGCTGGCTTGGTGGAATATCCCTATTTCGCCGCCGCCATCGATCCCAGGATTCAGACCGAATGCGTGGGATGCCCCCCGGACCCGCACCCGGAAGGGTGGTGGTGCGCTTGGAAGTTCACACTCAAAGAATAAGGCGCGACGTACAGAAGGCGGCGGGGCGTCGACTGTTGCACAAACACCACACTCAGGAACGCCGGTGTTGTCTTTGCGCCACAGCGGTGGCTGCGGCCGATGCGCGGCTTGGGAGGGCCGCTACGGGCCAGGGCTCGTCATGTGGTTGCCTTTACTGAGGAATGAGGGCTTCCGGCAAAATCATCCCGTTGTTTGTTATTTGGTACGTCCCTTGCTCCAATAGGCGGGTCGAGGAGGAACGAGACCATTGCAATACGACCTGTTCAATCAGCATACCATTCAAGCGGAAGTTCGATTTGGCGGGACGGGCCTGCATTCGGGGGCTCTGGTGAATGTGGCGCTCCGTCCCGCGCCTCCCGACCATGGCATTGTTTTCCACCGGGTCGACCAGCCGGGGGCGCCGCGGATTCCGGCCCGCTATGACCGGGTGGTGGACACGTCGCTTGCGACGGTGATCGGCGGCGACGGGGTCACGGTGGGCACCATAGAGCATTTCATGGCGGCGGCCCGCGTGGTGGGGATCGACAACCTGCGGGTGGAGATCGACGGGCCGGAAATGCCGGTCCTCGATGGAAGCGCCGCCCCGTTCCTGGACATTTTCAAGCAGGCGGGGCTTCGGGCGCAGGGCGCCTTCAAGAGATGCCTCAGGATCGAGCATTCCTTCAGGGTTCAACATGGAGATGCGTTCATCAAGGTGCGTCCGGCGGATGCGCTGCACATCCACTACACCATTGAATTTCCTCACCCCCTGGTGGGCCGCCAGTCCTACAAGTGGACCCTGGACCCGGGTTCGTTTGCCCGGGAACTGGCCGGTGCCCGGACCTTCGGCTTTCTGAAGGACGTTCAGTACCTGCAAAGCAAGGGGCTGGCGCTGGGCGGGTCCCTGGAAAACGCCGTGGTCTTCGACGAGCACGGGGTGTTGAACGGAGAAGGTCTGCGGTTCGGCGACGAGTGCGTCCGGCACAAGGTGCTGGACTTCATCGGCGACCTGGCCTTGTGCCCGTTCCCTGTCTTCGGCCGGTTCGAGGTTCACAAAGCCGGCCATGCGCTCCACAACCGGTTGCTTCGGGAAATGTTCCAGCGGCCGGGATATGCGCGGTTCGTGACGCCGGCACCTCTGATGCCGTCCGCCCGGGTGGGTGGGCCGTTGCCTTCGCTGTATTGGGAGCCGCCTTCGCTGAACCGGTCCTGACGGCGGGGCCTTCGGGCTTTGTTGACGCCCGAGGGCTTCACGCCCCGCCTGCCGAACCTCACGATTTTCCCCGAAATCACCGCGAAGAAAAGACTTACTGAATCCTTGTCACGGTAGGGGGCCTCCGCTACAATCGTGCCTTCGTGATTCCTGTACGTGGGCGGAGGCGGCTCGATTCATGCGTTTTCTCACGATTGGCTTCTGTGTTGGTGCCTTCCTTGTGGCGTGCCTGGTTCCGGGCGAGGCTCGCGCGGCCGGCGAGGCGGAAATCGTCGGGCTTGAAGTCTTCCGGGATCCGCCGAATCTGAAGGTCAGCTTCCGGATCGAGAATTCCTTCACGCCCCAAATGGACGAAGCCATCGTGAGCGGCATCCCGATCACGTTCCGAATCTTCCTGCTGCTGGAAACCCCCGGCCTCCCGATGATGCGCACGAACCTCCTGGACCTGTCTTTCGAACATTCCATCAAGTACGATACATTGCATAATCAGTTCCAGGTCAGGCGGACGGAATTTCCGGGGGAAACGCTGCTCACGGCCGACTATGAAAAGGCCAAGCAGTGGATGAGCGAGGTGGCCGGCGTTGCGATCCTCCCGCTCTGGCGACTCACCAAGGGCCAGGAGTATCGGCTGAAAGTGAGGGCCGAACTGTCCAAGGTCCGGCTGCCTCTTTTTTTTCGATACATGTTTTTCTTTGTCTCCCTCTGGGATTTCGAGACCGGTTGGGCCCAAATTGAGTTCAGTAACTAGATGTCTCCATGAATTATCCTGACTTTTCCACGCTTCGAAGGCGCCGCCGCAGGGAACGGGTGTGGGTGGCGGTGATCCTGGCCCTGCTGCTCATCTTCGGTTTTCTCGAAGGGTGGTTTTTCCAGTTCCAGTCGGACCTTCCCCTGGTCGCGAACATCCTCCTTTTCGCCCTGATCAACCTGAACGTTCTGCTGCTGTTGTTGCTCCTTTACGTGGTCATGCGCCACATCGTGAAGCTCATCTTCGAGCGGCGCAGGAACGTCCTGGGGCATCGGCTGCGCATGCGGCTGGCCATCGCCTTCGCCTGCCTCGCGCTGATCCCCACGCTCCCGCTCTTCGGGCTGGCGACCCAGTTCATTTCCTTCAGCCTGGAATACTGGTTCAGCTCGCAGGTGGAACGGTCCCTCGAAGAAAGCATGCTCCTCGGCAAGCAGTACCTGGAGGAAGAGACCCAGGAGCTGCTCGCCGACGGGGACGGCCTTTCCGTGGAATTGATCGGGGCCGGGGGAACCGGTGAGGACCTGGCCCGAACGCAACCGGATCGACTGCCCGAGGGACTTCTGGATCGCTACCGGCTGAGCGGGCTTTTCGTGGCCACGGCCGGCGGCAAGGTCTTCTGGCAGCGATGGGATGAAGACGGGCCGACCTTCGATGCTGCGGCGCTCAAGGCGGTGATGGAGGAAGCGCTCCATCGGGAACTGAAAAGCCAGCTGGTACCGTTGGAAAAGGGTGCGGAAGTGCTGATCGCTCTGCGCGAAGTGCCCCTCGCTACGCCGCTTTCCGATCCGCCGCGGCTGTTCATCGGGTTGGTGCGGAAACTCCCCGCGGGTGTCACCGAACGGCTGAACGCCGTCACGTCCGGCTACGAGAATTACCTGCAGCTGAAACTGCTCCAGGACCCCCTGAAAACCAGCCACCTCATCACCTTTTCCATCATCACGCTGCTGGTCATGTTCGCGGCCATCTGGTTCGGTCTGTTTCTCGCCAAGAGCATCACCGTGCCCATCCAGGGGCTTCTTCAGGCCACCGAGAGGGTGGCGCAGGGTGACCTGAACGTGCAACTGGACTGGGACCGGGAAGACGAACTGGGGATGCTGGTGAAGTCGTTCAATCGGATGGTTCACGACCTTCGGCTGAGCCGCGAGCAACTGGCGAGCGCCTACGAGGCGCTGAAGGCGAGCCATGAGGAACTGGAAGCCCGCCGCCGCTACATGGAAATCGTTTTGAGGAACATCGGGGCAGGGGTGGTGAGCGTGGACGCCGACGGAGTGGTGCGGACGATGAACAAATCGGCCGAAGCCATGTTCGGGCTTCGGGCGGAGGAAGTGAGCGGCCGTTCCTACACGGACCTGCTGCAGCCGGATCACCTGGAAATCGTGAAGGCGTTCATGAGTGCGTACAGCGTGGGGCGCCAGGCGAACGTGGAAAAACAGTTCCAGGTGATGGTGGGCAACCGGCCGCTGGTGCTGCTCATCAAGGCGACGGTTCTCAGAGACGAATCGGGGCGGTACCTGGGCGTGGTGGTGGTCTTCGACGACCTGACGGAACTGGAAAAGGCGCACCGCATGGCCGCCTGGCGGGAAGTCGCCCGGCGGATCGCTCACGAAATCAAGAACCCGCTGACCCCCATCCAGCTTTCGGCTCAGAGGCTCCGGCGGCGGTATCCCGAGCTGGTGGAAGCGAAAGAGGGCATCCTGGACGAGTGCACTCGGACGATCATCGACCAGGTGGAACAGATGAAGCGGCTGGTGAACGAGTTTTCCACCTTCGCGAGGCTGCCCAGCGCCAACCCGGCACCTTGCCACCTGGGAGACCTGGCCCGCGAATGCCTCGGCCTGTACCGCCACACGTACGGCCGCATCCGTTTCGACGTTTCGGTGGCCCCGGACTTTCCGGTGCTCCGGCTTGACCGGGACCAGTTCCGGCAGGTGATGATCAATCTGCTGGAAAACGCGGTCCAGGCCATGGACGGCTCCGACGGGCGGGTGGAGGTGCGCCTCACCTACGATCCGATCCTTCGGATCGCCCGGCTGGAATGCGCCGACACCGGCCAAGGGTTGCGCCCTGAAGACAAGTTGAGGATATTCGAGCCGTATTATTCGACCAAAGAGAAGGGTACGGGTCTGGGACTGGCGATCGTTTCGAACATCGTGGCCGACCACAACGGCTACGTCCGGGTTCGGGACAACCAGCCCAAAGGAACCGTGATCGTGATCGAACTGCCCGCCGTGTAGCGCGAAAACGGCGGCGGGCGAAGTTGAAACGGGTTGGCCCCGATGAAAGAACGCATATTGGTCGTCGACGACGAGGCAAGCATTGTCCAGTCGCTGAGCGGGGTGCTGGAAGACGAAGGCTACCAGGTCTTGTCCGCGGGTTCCGGAGAAGACGCCCTGGAAGAGATCCGGAAGGAACCGCCCGACCTGGTGCTGCTCGACATCTGGCTTCCCGGAATGGACGGACTCACCGTGCTGGAGCGCCTCAAGAGAACGTCTCCCGGGATCCCCGTCATCATCATCAGCGGCCACGGGAGTATCGAAACGGCGGTCAAGGCGACCCGCATGGGGGCGTGCGACTTTGTGGAGAAGCCGCTTTCCATCGAACGCATCCTGGTTTCCGTTCAGAACGCCCTGCAGATTTCGAGGCTGGAAGCCGAAAACCGGCTTTGGCGCCAGAAGGCGGAAAAGCGCTACGACATCACGGGGGAAAGTCCCGCCATCAAGGCGCTCCGCGACCAGATCGCCCGGGCCGCCCCGAGCAACGCGACGGTGCTCGTCACCGGCGAGAACGGAACGGGGAAGGAACTGGTGGCCCGATCCATCCATCACTTGAGCGGGCGCCGGGACCGGCCCCTGGTGGAAGTCAACTGCGCGGCGATCCCCGAAGAGCTGATCGAAAGCGAACTGTTCGGCCACGAAAAGGGGGCTTTCACGGGAGCCCAGGAACGGCGGCGGGGGAAATTCGATCTGGCCGACGGAGGGACCCTCTTTCTGGACGAAATCGGTGACATGAGCCTCAAGACCCAGGCCAAGATCCTGCGGATCATCCAGGAACAGGCCTTCGAACGGGTGGGCGGCACCCGGACCATCCGCGTCGACGTCCGGATCGTCGCCGCCACCAACAAGGACCTGCAGCAGGAGATCGTCGCCGGCCGCTTCCGCCAGGACCTCTATTTTCGCCTCAACGTGATCCCCATCCACGTGCCGCCGCTTCGCGAGCGGGTCGAAGACCTTCCCCTCCTGGTGGAAGATTTCCTGGCCGAACTGGCCCAGGAAAGCGCGTTGGGGCGGAAGCGCATCGCCCCGGCCGTCTACGGCTACCTGCAGCGGCATCCGTGGCCCGGCAACGTCCGGGAACTCAAGAACTTCGTCGAACGGCTCGTCATCATGACGCCGGGGCCGGAAATCGAGGTGAAAGATCTCCCGGCGGACTTTTTGGATCAGCTCGAAGAGCGGCCGCGCAGCGGCGATCTTTACCGCTTCGAAACGTTCAAGGAGGCCCGGAGCTTTTTCGAACGCGAGTTCCTGTCCCGAAAGCTCAGGGAAAACGGCTGGAACGTGTCGCTCACGGCCTCGAAGATCGGTCTCGAACGCACGCACCTTCACCGCAAGATGAAGGCCTTGGGGATCGGGGGAGACGATTGAACCTGCACCTTGACACGGCGGGGGGATGGTGCTACACCCTCCGCACAAGCTGTCGGGGCGTGGCGCAGTCTGGTGAGCGCACTAGCATGGGGAGCTAGGGGTCGGCGGTTCAAATCCGCCCGTCCCGACCAGCACGGCGAGTCGAGGGGCTGAGGACCAGCCCCTCTTTCCATATTGAGGGCGGCTGCCCTTGCGGGGCGGCCGCTCCGGCCTCAACGATCTTCCCGCCGGCTCGAAGGCTGCGCCCTCATTCCCGTTCAACCCGAAGACCCTCCGGCGGCGCGGCTCTTTTCGCTCATCTTCTGGTTGAATTTCGAACGATGGATGACGAACCGTTCGTGACTCCCCCTTGAGATGGTGTCGATCCCGTCATCCGCTTCCAGTTCGAAAACGAGTCTTCTTCCTTCGACGTGTGTGAGCCGCCCCCGGATGTGCACCGTGAGGCCGGGGGGAGTGGCCGCCACGTGGCTCAGGTTCACGTGGATGCCCACGGTCTGTTCTTCGGGCCAGTCCAGGTGAGGGTTCAAGGCCTTGATGCACGCCCATTCGAAAAGCGCCACCATGAAGCCCGTGGCCAGCACTTCCGGCATGAGGCCGAATTCGGGGGATTCCGGGAGCAGGTGGGGAACCGTCCGTTCCGGCGGCACCCGGTACCTGAAATCCACCTCCAGCCCCGGCTGCAATGTCTCTTTCATGGCCGACCTCCTTCCTCAAGGATTCACCGACAGTGAAGAAAACGCCCGCAATCCCCTCGATCCGGGGCTTACGTCCGAACAGAGGACGGAGGTGCTCCCCGCCGATGCGCACGGGGAGGTTCCGAGCCGATGCCCTCGAGCGGGTCCTCGTTGCGGTGGGACCCTTACAGCAGCCGGGCCAGATCGCGCCGCAACTCCTCGAAGAGCAAGACAAAGGCGGCTTAGGCCGAGAGCAAGGTCCTTGAGCCGGCGCGGGCGGCCCTTTCAAGCGACGGGCCATGAGGTGGGACCCCATGGCCCGGGGGGTTCAGGCCGCTCCGATCAAGGGCAGTTCCTTCTCCACGGCGAAAAAGACGACAAATTCCTTCCCCCCTGCTTCTTCGGATCGGCTGGGGTAGCTTTTCCGCCGAAGCGAATCAATCAACGCGGCATCTTCCGACTCACCTGTTTTCCTCAAGAAGAAACGTTTGCCGTGGTACCCTGCGCCCTCTTCGCGAAAAAGGTAGGCGGCTCTGGGATTGGACTGCAGATGGTGATGGGTCAGCCGATCTTTCATGATGAACGCCAAGGTGCCGTCTTCCGTAACGTGCGGTCTGGCGTAAACCGCTGCATCCACATGGCCCTCGGCATCGGCGGTGGCCAACACGCCGAAACCTTTCGTCTGCTCGAAATACGTCTTGAGATCCATAAGGCGCTCCTCTCACATGCTCAGCGTCGTCGCAGTCCCCCAAAGGCATGGAGGATCGGTCATCGGGTGCGTCATGATCCATGGGCTTTAAGCTAAGACGCTTTTCCTCATTGGCCAAGTCGGGCTTGGATGATCTCAACCGTTTTTCCAGGCAGGTTGCGGCGGTTTTAGGGGTGCCATGTGTCCTCTGAGCGTCCCGGAGGACTAGCTATGGAGCGATCCACCGAACCGGGACCTTCCCCCGGAGGTGTGCCTTCACTTCCCCGATGCCCACCTCCCGGCGGTGGAAGATCCCGGCGGCCAGGGCGGCTTCGGCCCTCGTCCGGGTGAAGACCTCCAGGAAGTGCTCGGGTGAGCCCGCGCCGCTGGAGGCGATCACCGGGATGGTGACCGCCTCCCTCACGGCGTGGATGAGTTCCAGATCGAAGCCCAGGTTCGTGCCGTCCCGGTCGATGCAGTTGAGAAGAATCTCCCCCGCCCCCAGATCCTCGCACACCCGGGCCAGGGTCACGGCGTCCACGGGGCGGCCTTCCCGGCCACCCTTGACCGTGCATTGGTACCAGCAATAGCGTTCTCCGCCGGGGCCGGGAAAGGCCGTCTCGATCACCCGGTGCGGCACCGCGCCCGGCGACGGCACGTACACCCGCCGCGGGTCGATGGAGATGACCACGGCCTGGCTGCCGTAGACCCGGGAAATCTCCTCGAGGGCGCTCCGTCCCGTGGGTGCGCCCGTCTTCAGCACCTCTTCCACGATGGCCACGGCGTCACTTCCGATGGACACCTTGTCCGCTCCCGACCGGAAGTATTCGGAAGCCACCTGGAGGGCCCCGTAGCGGGTGCCGTCCTTGTCGGTGTAGTCGCGAATACCCCCGCCGATGGTGAGCGGCACGAAGACCTTCTCCGAGGTCCTGCGCAGGACTTCCAGCATGGGCATGTCCTTCAGGGGGAAATCGCGAAAGCCGGTGATGTTGAGAAAGGTAATCTCGTCGGCGCCTTCTTCGTAGTAGCGGCGGGCGAGGTCCACGGGTTTGCCCAGGTTGCGCACCTCCCCCCTTTCGCGCACATCGTAGTGATCCCCCTTGGTGACCACCAGGTCCCCCCGGTCGTTGGCCCGCACGTCCAGGCAGGCGATGATCCGCTTGGCCAGTTCGGTCTTGGGTTCCACCACCCGCGGCAGCACCGGGGCGCCCGTTCCTTCCAGGAAGTTTTCCAGGATCTTCAGCCCCACCGGGCCGCTCTTTTCCGGGTGAAACTGGACGGCCGCCACCCGTCCTTTCTCCACGGCGCTTACGAACTCCACGCCGTAGTCGGTGGTCGCCAGCACCACGGACGGATCCCGCGACTCCACATAATAGGAGTGGACGAAGTAGACCTTTTCGTTGCCTTCCAGCCCGTGGAACAGGGCCGACGGCTTCCTCGCCTTGATGCCGTTCCAGCCGATATGGGGCACGGCCAGATCCACCCGGAACCGGCGGACGATCCCCGGGAAAAACCCCAGGCCGTCTTCTCCCGGAGCCTCCTCGCTCCCCTCGAAGAGGGCCTGGAGGCCCAGGCAGATCCCCAGAAACGGCCGGTCGGCACGGAGATACGCCAGGAGGGGTTCCACGTAACCGCGATGCCTCAGCACCCGCATCATCTCCCCGAAGGCCCCCACACCGGGAAAGACCAGCCTTTCCGCCTGCAGGATGTCCTCCGGGCGCTCCACGAAGCGAACATCCCGGCCGAGACTCCGAATGGCGTTCACCACGCTGCGAACGTTTCCCGCACCATAGTCGAGCACCGTCACCATGAGGGGCGTCTCCTCTCTTCCGTTGAAAACCGCATGATAGGGGGGCTTAGGTTCCTTCCTCTCGTAGGGCTGGTTCGCGAACGGCACCTATGGGCCGACAGATGCCCTGATAGGGGTCGGCTCCACCTTCCACCTTGTTCCCAAGCTCCAGCTTGGGAACACAACTGTGCAGAAGCTCTAGCTTCGTAACATTTTGAAATGTTACCAAGGCCGACCCTACAGGATGAAGGAACCTCAGGACCAGACTTTGATGGACCCGTTTTCGGACAAGCTCCTATAGGCCGTTGCGCTGCAGGGTCTCTCTCTTTTTCTTGAGTGGCACGAGCACGTGAGGCCGGTCGGTGATGATGCCGAATACGCCCATGTCCCGGAACCGCTCCAGGTCCTCAGGTTCGTTGACGGTCCAGACGATCACCGGAATGCCTTCCTCCCGGCACCGGCGGAGGTCTTCTTCGCGCAAGATCGCCGCCTTGGGGTGATAAGTGTCCACTCCCAGGCGCCGGATGGTCGCCACGGGGTCCTGGAAGGGTTTTTGGGTCAGGATCCCCACAGCCAGGGAGGGTTCCAGGGCCTTCACCCGAAGGACGGCATCCTCATGGAAGGACGAGACGAGCACCGAGTGGGCCATGCCCGTTTCCATGACGATGCGCACCGTTTCTTCCGTCAGGCGGGTCCGGGTCTTGCCGTCACCCTTGATTTCCACGTTGATCCTCCAACCCAGGGCTCGGGTCAACAAGAGAGCTTGGCGCAGGGTGGCCAATCGGTGGTGGGTTTCATCTTCGGAATCCTTCAGGCTCTGGAGGATCCGCTGGATGGGATCGCAGGGTGGGCCCGCTTTCGGCGGATGGACATCTATGTCCAGTTTTTCCAGGTCGGCCAGCAGGTAATCCCTCACCCGCCACGGGGACCGCTTCGCGTCCACCTGAGCCGCATTGGACGTGCGCTTCAGCGTGGGATCGTGGATCACCACCGGGACGCCGTCAGCTGTCAATTGCACGTCCATTTCCCAGAAATCGGCTCCCACGGCGAAACTGAGCATCGCCGCCGCCAGGGTGTTTTCCGAGGCCAAAGCGCGCCCCCCGCGGTGCGCCCCCACGAGGGGATGACCCCAGGGGGAGTGCCAGAGGCTTCTCCAATCATGGATAGGGGTCGCCGACAAGCCCGCTCCTACAAAAGGGCCCTGAAACCCATTCTCGGACAGGCTCCTGGCGGAAGACCATGCCAGGGAATTCCGGCAAAAGGCGGGAACCGATCCTCCACGCGCTCAAAGGCAGGGATCCTCTCCCATCGCTGTCACGAGGATCCGTGGGAAAGTCGAAGCTCGTAGGATAGGTAGACCTTGATGCCCTTTTCGGCAGCGGCTTGTTTCACCTTGGGGGATACCTGGTAGGTGATGAGAACCGGAAAGACTTCCATGGCCGAAATTTCCCGGACCCTCGCCATGGTCTTGAGGAATCCGTCCACATCGCGCTTTTTAAGCTGAGACTTGGCTTCGCCGAGGATGGCCACCCGCCGGCCGTTCAGAACGCCGTAACCCCAGATGTTCACTTCCACGTAGCGATTGGGCGCCGTCTCCAGGAAGGTGCGGACCAGCTGCCCTTCGATCTCCATCCCGAAGTCGCGGGCCAAAAGATGCGGCAAGGCCCATATGGCTTCGTCTTCCAAGCGGTATCCCACCGTGTGGGCCAAGCCGCCCAGCATTTCCCGCGTCTTGCGGTGTTCGTCGGTGAGTCTGGCCAACATGACTTCCGTCTTTTTCTGGGCTTCCGCCAATTCCTCGACTCTAGCCTCGGTGCGTTTTTGAGCCTCCGCCAGTTCCTCGACTCTAGCCTCGGTGCGCTTTTGAGCCTCCGCCAGTTCCTCGATTTTTTCAGCCAGTCGATCGAGGCGCTGTTCGGTGCGGGCTTGGGCTTGAGCCAGTTCGCGGACCACCTGTTTGAGATCGTCGAACTCCTCGCGGGTCACGCGGATTTCACGCACCCGGTCGTCTACGATCGCAACGATCGCCTTGTAGATCTCGCTGGTGATTCCCTGGCCTGTGGTCTGCGGCATGGTTTCCCCGCCTGAAATTCCTTTGCCTTTCGCGATGTTTCCCTTTTAACTTCTGCGCGCTGCGGTCGTCAATGGAAAGTCCGCCGAACCTGGGGGACCTGCCCACGGCTGGACGGCGTTGAAGCCACAGGCTGCAGGGTCCCATTCACCACCTCGTAAACCCGATCGGCGAGGCGCTGGACCTGCTCCAGATCGTGGGACACCACCACTTCATGTCTTTGTTGACCAAGGAGGGCGGTTCATGGAAGGGGACCCGCCAGGGCGGCGCCCAAGGCACCCACCACGTCAGGGTCTTCGGCCAGGATCAATCCGCCGCCCAGCGAATCGCCTATGAGACGAACGACGCAGCGGTTGTGGGCCACGCCGCCCGCGAACACCACGGGGCGCTCCCCGCCCACGCGGCGCAGCATGGCCAGCGTCCGTCGCACCACGGCTTGATGCAGGGCCATGGCGATGTTTTGGGGCTTTTCCCCACGAGCCATCAAGGAAGTAGCTTCCGACTCGGCAAACACGGTGCACATGCTGTTGAGGGTCACTTGTTTGTCGGCTTCCAGGGCAAAATCACCGAAGGCTTCCAGCGGAACCTGAAGCGAAGATGCCATGAATTCCAGGAACTTTCCTGTCCCGGCGGCGCATCGATCGTTCATCTCGAACTTCACCACCTGGCCGTTCGGGGACAGGGCGATGACCTTGGTGTCCTGGCCGCCGATGTCCAGGACGGTCCGGGCCTCGGGGACCAAGTGGTGCACGCCCCGGGCATAGGCCTGAATCTCGGTGATGGTTTGGACCGAAAGGTCCGGAAAGTGTTCCGCCACCAGCCGCCGTCCGTAACCGGTGGCCACCACGGGACAGCCGTCGGCATCGGCCAGCAACTTCCGACACTGGGCCACCGGGTCGAAGGTGGTGGGGACCTTGTCCCAGCTCCAGCGCCCGGTGGCGGAGTCCCAAACAACCCGCTCGATGGAGCGGCTTCCGATGTCGATCCCGATAACGCACATGGCGCCATGAGCTCCTAACGGATCATCTCCACGAAGGCCTCCACCCGGGTCTTGAGCTGCTCCACGTCTTCCATGCTGTAGTCCGTTTCGATGGCCAGCATGGGGATGCCCGCGTCCCGGAGCGCTCTTTCCACCTTGAAGCTTTCCATGGCGTAGGGCTGGCAAAAAGACAGGCCGTAGTGGATCACACCTTTCACATCCAGCCCGCGCGCCAGGTCCACGATGTGCTCAAGCCGCTCGGTGTTGGGCGTAAAACAGGCGCAGTCGATCTTCATGTATCGGTCCACGATGGCATCTAGCATCTCTTGCAGGGTCGTGCCGCTTTCGTCCACCAAGTCGCGTGTATTGCGGGTTCCGATGCACGATTCTTCGCCCACCACCACCGCCCCGGAAGACTCGATGATGTAGGGAAGCTTCCAGTTGGGAATCGCCATGGGGCACCCGGAAAGCAGGACCCGAGCGGCACCGTCCGCCACGCCTTCGCCGCGGCGGACCTTTTCTTCCAGCTCGTCACAGAGCTCGTCGATCTTCTGCGTGAAACGATCCGGATCGTCGTAGAAACTCACCTGGTTGATGAGCAGCACATCGCGGCCGGAGATGGGAACGGGATGGGCGGCCCGCAGCCGGTTGAGGCGCTGAAGCGCCCGCCGGCGCCGGTTGATGAGACGGATGGCCTCTTGGAGCCTTTGGGCCGTGATGGACCGGCCGCTCAGATCCTCCACGGCCTCTTTGAAGCGCAGCACCTCCGCCTTCCACAACGCCCGGTCCGCGGCCCGCTTCATCTGGGGGATCTCCATGACGTAGACGGGGGCGTGATCGGAAAGGATTTCGTAGGCCTTTTTCTTGCCGTCGCAGGTGGTTTCGCCTACCACCAGGTCGCAGGATTCGATGAACGGACACAGCCGGGCCAGCTTGAAACCCACGAAAGACTTGATGAGCGCGCAGGTGTTGCGGGGAAGGATCTTTTCCGCCGCTTCGGTGCCGGCTTCCGCCCCGGCGCAAAGCCCCACCTGGATGGCGTCCGCCGCCCAGACGATCTCTTCGGGCACGAAGACACAAAAGGTCCCGATCACCTTACGTCCTTGAGCCCTGGCTTCCTCCAGTTCCCGGATGCGAAGGCCGTGGATCTCGGACAAGACGAAATCCAGATATTCCATGCCCCGCAGGCGCCGCTGCTGACTCATGTAGATGTCGCCGTAAAACTTTCCCAACACCTCCAGCAGGGACGCATGGGCGTCCAGATCCAAGCCCAACTTCTCCCACATGGCCTCGTAGCTTGCCGTCATCGGTCTCCTCCCTCAGCACACGGTACCGGAAATCACGCACAAGGACGCGCCGGCCCATCCGCGGGGCGGATGGGCTTCACCGCCTGTTTCTAAGAGATGAAGGCCGAAGGGGCAAATAGGAAATGACAGGGCTTATAGATGGTACGCATCGGAATGTTCTATGGTGACGGATCCATGTCGACGGCGGATCCGTTCAGCCGCCCACGGCGTTTGCGGTAGCCATACCCAGCCGAGGGATGCCTTCTCTTTTCACCCACGGCCACGCGCTCCTTGTGGAACCCGTCCTCTGGTCCATTCAGAGAATCTCCAATGCCAGGCGGGACCAGAGTTCCAGGGGGTGTCTGTCCGCCTGGGAGACCGGAATCCAGTGGAATCGGTGGAGTTCGGCCCCGGGCCGGACGGCTTCCGGTGTCGCAACGTCCATGCGGAAGACGAGCCCAAGGTGCACTTCGCCCACCGCTGATTCTTCTTCATTGATGACTCCCCGAAAGGTCAGCCGGCAGGATTCGGGTAGGGCGGCGAACTCCTCGGACAGTTCCCGGTGCAGGCCGCGGGTCAAAACCGCGGCCAGGCCGTTGGAGGCCGAGGCTGCGTCTTCTCGGGTTACATGGCCTCCCAAACCCACCGATTCCCGGCCGTGAAGTCTCTTTTCCGAGCCCTTCCTCTGATAGCAGCCCACCCGGCGACCCCGGGGGTCCAGGGCTACCACGTAGGGGATGAGTTGCTTGTAACGCGGGTCCCGCTCCACTGGTCCGCGGGGAAGGTAGCAGCAGTCCGCCGCGGCAAGGATTTCGAGGCATCGGTCGTAGGGCAGGGGAAGGGAGGTTCGCCGCTGCAGCCAAGCCGACGGCAGGCCCGCCCGGGGGACGCACAGCACGTGTTCTTCGGAACTCATAGCTCACAGCCCATCTCGAGCACCTGAAGGATCCTGTTTTCGGCCTTTCGCAGAAGATCGTGCCGCTTGGGGGCCTGGGTGAAGGCCGCCTTGAAGCCGTTTCGGACGAGAAGCAAAATGTCCCAGAGGCTCAGCCCTTCCGGGCTGAGGCGCCCCGCCCGGTGGTATTCCCTGGAAAAATCGGTTCGGGAGATGCCCGGATTGTCCGTGTTGACGGTCACCCGAAGCCCTTTTTTCAAATAGGTCGAAAGGGGATAGACGGTGCGATGTTTCGAGCCGGCCAGGTGGGTGTCTCGAAAACCCACGATTTGGCAGTTGCTGGAAGGGCACATCTCCAAGGCGATCCGGCGGTCCCGGAAGCGCTCCAGCAGGTCGTGGTTTTCTCCAAGGGTGAGTCCGTGGCCGATGCGCTCCGCGTTGAGATGATAGACCGCTTGCCAAATGCTCGACGCGTCCGCGATCTCGCCGGCGTGGATGGTGGCGTGCAAGCACCTTTCCATGAGCGGCAGGAAGGCTTCGCGGACCTTTTCCGCTTCCAGGGACCTTTCATTTCCGGCCAGATCGAAGCCCACCAGCATGCGCGAGGCGGCGCCTTCTTCTTTCAAGACCTGTTCCGCCAGGGCCACGCTTTCCCAGAGCGTCTTCAAATCCCGGTGGCGGCTGCCGATGAGGAGCAACACGGTGGACTCGGGCCCGCTGCTGGAAAGTTCGTCCGCGATGATATCCAGGACCCGGGTCGAACGCAGACCCCCTTGCGTGTAGTTCTTCGGCGAACAGCGCACCTCCAGGTGAAGGACGTGGTGTTCTCGCGCCTTGCGGCCCAGGATCCGGCAGGCGGCTCGAAGGGTTTCTTCGCACTGCAGCAGGGCGGAGCCTTGAAGATCGCCCAGCTGCTCGTACGCCTCGAACCCAATGCCCGTGAAGTTTTTTTCCTGCAGGCACTCTCCGTAGATCATGGCCTCCAGCACGTCTGGACAGGACTCGAAAAGCAGGACGAAGGCCGCCACAGGGATCGGTTCGGGGACGCTCGGAACCAGCTGCCGGAGATCCTTCCAACCGATGGATGCCCCCAAGCGGACGGGACCTTCGCTTTCGAGCCGCGATCGCCATCGGTCCAGAGAGGGCTGGAGGCGCCTCTTGTATGCGAAGACCTTGTCCCTGAGGGCCCCGGCCACTTCAATGATTTCCTGCACGGTCAGCACACCGCCCAGGTGGCAATGGAGTTCGGCCTTGGGAAGTCTGCGAAGCAGGTCGAGCTCCTTTTTCACTCGTTTGGGCTCCGGGCTTCGGCCCAGGACCATTTGCTTGAGTCTTTGGATCTCCCTTGGAGGGAGGCTGTAGAGGGCCAGGAAGTTGGCCGCGGTCTCCTTCTGGATGATGAGGCTGGCGTGATTGGCCGCCAGGTTGGAGGCGGCCTTGAGACGCCTTTCCAGGGCGTCCAGCAGCGGCGTGCCGTCAACGGAAAGCCTGTGATCCACCCAGAGCGCTTCGGGGTTCGTACCGGCCCGAAGGCTTTCATGGAGCCACTCCGTCAGAGGCCGGTCCCGGGTGTTCGGGTAGTCCATGAGCGGGCTGGGGGTGTGCCGGCCCACCACCACGGGAGTTGCGGCGTCGGCGAGCTCCGGGGGCAGGGGTCTACAGAAGTCATGGATGTCCAGTTTCTTGAACGCGCCCAACTTGTCGTCCCGGCCCACCACGTGCACCAGGGCTCGGCACCCGAAAAAGGCGGCGGCTGTCTGCATGTCGCTGCTCATGGTCTTTCGCCCGCCGGTGAGGGACAGGACCAAAGAGCCTTCGGGGCCCGCCTCGGTGCATCCGCAAAGAACCACCTGGTGAATGGCTTCGCTCATGTGGCGGCAGTCGGAGAGGGACGACAGGTCTTGAACGCCGCTAACCCGCAACACCTGGAATCGGATGTGGCTCGCGCCCGCGGCATCCCGCCAGGTCTTCAATGTTGCGATGGCTTGATCGATCTCCGCCCCGTCCGTGGTGATGATCCAAAGACGTTGAATCGGTTCGATGTGGCACTCGGCGCGAAGACCCTGCAATGCCTCACGGTTCGGGTGGTGGCGGTACAGGTCCACCACCTCGGGGTTGGTCCAACCCAGGATTTCCGGGACGATCTCCCAGTTTCTTCCCAGGGTGGTGATGAGAACGTGGGCCACGGGGCTTCCCCTGCTGCAACTGGAAACGTCGTCGTGATCGCATCTTCCAGACCTCGGTGCACCCCGACACTTACCACGAAACCCTGAGGCGCTCATCCACATTTTGAGGGGGCGAAGAGGTCGGCCCCCTTCGGAAGATAGGATCCAAGGGTTACCAGAGAACCTTGTAGCCCCGATTCTGCATGCAATTTTTGAAAACGGTGTCGCCGTGATTCTGCACGGACCCCAAGCCTCCGGCCGCACCCGCAACCGCCCCGGTGGCTGTCCAGCCCGCATCGTGATACCCACCCCAGGCTCGGCCCAAGCCATAGCCCAAGCCGGCTCCCAAAAGGGCTCCCGCAAGGCCGTTGGCCATGGCTTCATTCTGGGCCCGGTAGTGCCATCGGGCGGCAAGGTCGGCGCAGGTGTCGAGATCCTGTTGGTATCGGCTCATATCCTGAACGGAACCCATATCGATACGAGCCGCCATATTCTGAATGTATCGTTGCTTCAGTGCCTGCCTACTGGCACAGCCGGTGAGCAAAACGATGAAACTCATGAGGATCCAAACCGCTTTCTTCATGGTTGCCTCCCGTCCTTTTCCGAGGATTACGTGCCGGCCGGTGACGAAGCTCCCGGCCCGACGCCCAAACTCCGCTTCACCCGCTCTGTGCGGAATAACGGCCCCGTTCGGTTTTTTTTCAAAGATCAAGAGGACGGTTCGTGGGAGGGCGTGATGGTCCAAAGACTCGACAAGACCCGTTGGGCTTTCACCAAACATGAAGGGCGGCCGGCACTTCCAGTCGAAGGAGGGCCGCTCAGGGGATTGGGCGGGATCGGGGTGGTTGCCGCCCCTCTGTTTCACTTCGGGCTGGGGGATCAGGTCTTGGGGGCACGCGGCTCACGATCTTGCACCAGACTGATCAAGGCGGTCGGGAGCGCTTCGTCTATGAGCGGCGGAAGTCTCTTCCATCGCCCAAAGGCGTCTGGATCAACCCGCCGCGCTCAAACCGTCGTACGGGCAAGGCATGCTTGGGTAATGCGTCGATGTCGCTGCCTCAAAATCGCTGACGCATTCCGAGGGGCAGAATCACGATGGGCCGTAGGCGCCTTCGTTTACATGGCGGACTATTTCAGCCGCCTGAGGTAGTCGGCGACGAGCTGGGTCTGCTCCTCGCCCCTGGCCGTGGTCTCTACCCGAAGAGGCAGCGCATTTTGCGGGCCGCCATAGCAGACTCCGATGATCTCGTTTGTCGCATCGATTACTTTCACCCCCGATCCCGAAGCTTGGGGATCGTATCGAACCGAGGTGACACAGGGGATATCGCAAAGCCTTTCCACGAACTGCTCCCATCCCGCGGGTCGATGGTGTTCCACGGTCGAAACGTGGTTTTTCTCCCGGGGCAGCCTGGGGTCCGCTTTGGGCCAGACCGCGCGAGGCCCCATGGAAAGGCGCTCTCGGGCAACCTTGTAGAGAAGGTCCCCAGCTGCCGAAAGGTAGGTACATCCGTCTCCGGCGTCTTCCACCAGCGGCCTGAGTTCCGGCCTTCCTTTCAGCCACGATTCCACTTCGGCGCTCTTTCGCGGTTCCTCGTCAATCCATTGGAAGAAATCGCTGTGTTGGACGACAAAGTCCGCATCCCAGGTGAGCGGCATCCGCGGCAGACGGACCAATTCCCGGTGTAGCTCGTGGATATAGACCACTTCGATTCCAAGAAGCGCGCCCATCAGGTTGAGAAAGGCGATTTCCGCCTTGAAGCCTCCGGTGGCGCAAACAACCGTTTGAATCCCACGTGCTCGGGCGTCGCGAACCCTCCTGATCGCTGCATCGACCAGGGCCTTGAGCCCCGAGGTGAACTGGGCGGCTCCGTACCCCAGCCTGCCGATTTGTTCCAGCGACACATCTCGGACCTTGGCACGATAGAAGCTCTGGAGTCGCTCCGCGCAAAAGTGGCCCTCGGGGGTATCGGAGTGCAACAATACGAGGATGTCCGTTTCGGCAAGATCGAGCCTGGCGAGGGTGTTGATCTCGGCGCTGGCCGCGGCCGCATCGGCCGTTTGGAGCCAGCGGTCCACTTCATCGTCGGCGGGCAGGGGGTCGCGGTTGCGCGGATTCCAGCCGCCCCAGGGACGGCCGTCACGGTTGGTCAGAAGCGATGTTCCTACGGTGCAAAGGATCTGGCGGGGCATAAATTCTTCCTTCCTAGATCACGTAACCGCCTTAGCTTAGACATCCTGGAGCGCAGGCAACCCCGTATCATCCACAAGATCACGGAGGGCAAAGCGGGCACCAGGCTTCTCATTGGCAACGAACCACTTGAAAGACTCACCTTGGGGATGCGGTTGTTTTGTAACCCGGGGGTAATGAATCGGCAGCGGGTCGTCGAACCCTCTGCAGGCCCTGAGAAACGCCTCGATGAAGGAGACCTCTTCGAAACAGCCTTTGCCCTTGGGCCGCCCGTAGGCCCGAACCAACGCTTCTTTGAAGGCCGCCATAGCATCTTCAGGGATCTCTTCCAGCCTGCCTTGATCAGACCAACCACGATACCATTCACGCAGAAGTATCCCCGTACCTAACTTGCATTCGGCCCCCGATAACCGCACACTACCGAAACCAAGGGGCTTGCCGCCGCCGAAGCGATGGTAGTGTCTTTCTGGAAGGTTCAGAAGAAACCATAAGGCCCCCAATTCGACTTTGGACAGGTTGGTCACATGAATGTCGAAACTGAATCGTGCACCCTGTTTGATCCAGCCAAGAATGGAACGGTTTTGGTCATCCCGCTGCTCCCTGCCGTCATATATCGGGCGGCGGTACTCCTGCCAAGGTCCGTTGGACCTTTGGGTCCTATCTTCCATAGGAGAATCCCAGTGATTGGCCGGGAGTCCGCTGTGGTGCGGGAAGACCTTGCGACCCCGGAGGCCTTTGCCCGGCTTGTAGCCGGCATCAGTCTTAGAGAGCCTGTCCTGTTGAGCCTCACCTTGGGGCGAGGCGGCAACGTAAAATCGCCCCTGTTGAGGCTTGGGGGCGGCCAGAATAGCCAAAGGCAGCCCGTCTCCCGGAAACGTTTCGACGGATTCGTCCGGGGATGTGTCACACGTTACCGGCCCAATACGCAAGAGGCCCTTGAACGCTCTGGAGTTTTCCGGCCCCCTCAGCTGGTTGTCGGAATCCCCCATAACCCACCCGAAGACGCGGTCGGCAGGGGAGAGTTCAGACATCGTCGAAGCGGGTCGAAGCGAGGGGTCCAGCAAATGCCACGGAGCGACAGAGTAGAGCTCCCGTGCGATCATGACGGGAAAAAGCGCTTCCACACCAGCGTTTCCGTTTCTCAGGCGGGCGTAGCACAGAGTGCCGTCTCGCAGTTCGCGATCCTTATCTGTGTACACATGGCGCGACCAGGCGGTCCGGCCCGGCTTCGGACCGAGGTATTCATCCGGCCTTCGGCTGTCCCTTTTACGCCTTTCCAGGTCTTCTTCATGTATTTTCTGGTAATTTTCGATCAACTGCTTCCATTGCTCTCGGATCTCGTCGGTTACGGGAAATGGCCCGGCGGGAGGCGTCCCTTCGCAGAAAAAGACTCTTTCATCGTGCTTGCGTTCGATGTTGGCGTTGGTGATGCACACCCAGCCGCGAATTGGTTTTGAGGGTGCCGATTGATTTGCCAAGTTTGCACCAATTTTGCCTATCTTTGTTACCTTCCAATACTTGAACTTACCACTGCGGTGTTGAACAAGCTCCACCCAGCACTCCACCTTGTCGCCATGCTGAGGGAGAGAGCCGTCGGCATAGGTGAGCGCACGGCTCGTGTCCTTATTGTTGCCGCTGTATCGGGGGAGCCAGGCAGCGTATTGGGGTCCGTTAGGGGATCCATTATTCCCAATTCCAGACGTACCGGTGAGCAGATGGATTTTTCCGTTTTCAATCCGGGCCGGGATCAAGCGCAGCCCCTCCCTTGCCTCCATTCGATAGGCGAGACGCTTGCCATGATTTGTTCGGGGGAACCGGCCCAGTCGCGAGTTGGTTACGGCCTCGTAGGCTGAGCGCAGCATTCCTCGTACGCTGGATGAGGGCAAGAGAGGTTTGCTGTCGCTGTCGAGCAACAGGGCAAAGGTCTTGTGCCCGTTGTCGTCTTCCCGGCAGCTGTTGGGGTCGGGGACGAGAAGTGGGGTGCTCGCTTCCATCGTGACGCGAATCCGGCCGGTGAAACGATCGGGGTGAAATCGATCATGTGTCGCGGGTTCATGGTCGCCCAAGTCCGGATCGTTCGTTTCGCGGGGCGGTGCGGGGATGAAGTTGTACGGGTTGTGGAATTCTCGGTTCACGGTGCGCGGTTGGCCGGCTGTTGGTTGATGTCCGGCTCCCTTTTGATGGAAGGTTTTTGAATGACCAGTAGGGGCCGTCGCGGTTGCCGGCGGCACGTACTGCGATCCCACCTCGCGGATTTTTTTCGGCTGTCCGCCTTCCCGTTCGAACTCCACTTCCGTGCCGTGCAGCTCCTCCAACCTTGCGGAAATGGATTGGCTCAATTCGCCTCGGGCCGGATTAAAGAGCTTCCCGCCTATTTCGATTTGGGGTTTCCCTTTTTTGCTGAGAATGAGCTTCCCGCGTTCGAGTGCCATCAGCGCACCTCCTTGAAAAGATGGACAAGGCGACTTGCGGCCACGCGGACTGCGCCGGTATGCGGCTCCTGTTCAAAGTAATGCCGCACGCTGAGCCGAAGCGGCCACCATCCGTCCTTGAAGTCGCTTTCCGTGCATTCCAGCGGAACCGCCTGTTGAGTCCCTGCGGCTGTCTTTACACGAGAAAAACCGTCCTTGGGACCTTCCAGCAGACGGTCCCCCGACAGGATGCGCGTCTCGTCATGGGGCCGAAGGGGTGAGTCCTCGCTTTGTTGCGGCTCATCGACCAGGCGACGACCCAGGAATTCTTCTTCACTCCTCCAGATCATGATTTCCTCTCGTTTCCCGAAGAGCCGCATCTCGAGGAGATTGTCTGCGGAAACGGCCGGGCAGAGGTCCGGAAACGGCGTTGCGGACAACGGCCAGGACAAATTCTCACGTCGCCCCCAGGTCACGCCGTCCCGGCAATGAGCCAGCAGCCAGATCAGACAACGGTCGAATCCGGCCGGTGTTGGTCCGCCGGCAACCCACTCGAGAACCGCCCGGCAGGTTTCCGGATTCAGCGGTTCGATGGTGCATCCTTCAAGCCGGTTCATGGTCGTGCCTCCTCCGCTTTCAACGTCTCAGCCTCATGAAAGGCCGCGATCTTCTTATCGAAGACCTTACGGGCTTCTTTGTTTACCGATAGGTCCTGTGCGATTTCGTATGCCGTTTCACCCGGGAGCCGAACCCGGGCCGTTCCCCGGAGCACTCCCCGGCCCACCGCCACCGTCCCACCCACCGGGATGTTTCCCGAAAGCAGGTCCTTGAGCAGAAGCAGCAGTAAGCCGATTTCGGGGTCGGTCGGATCGCGCAGCTCCAGGCGGATCTTGAGTCTGCCACCCACCTGCACCTGCTCCTCGAAAAGCGCCCCGGAAACGACCCCTCCGGTGAACCGGTCGATGGCGATCCGCGTTTGCCGCCGCACATCGCTGTCTTCGAGAAACGATTCGGTCAGCCGCAGCTTCGAGGCCGCGGCTTGCTCGCCCTCGGAATCCTTGTTTCCCCCTTTCAGTCGCGGTCCGAAAAGGCGGTCAACCCAGCAATCCCCATCGCCGTGGCTTTCCCGGACGAGACGGGCGATCCGAAGGACCTGGGCGCGCAGCGCCCCCGCGAGGCCTGTGCCCGGAAGCACCGGCTTTCCCGCACTGCAAAGGTGAATCACATCGGGCGCCCCGGGCTCGGTTGCGGGGCTTCGGACCAGAAGCTCACCCGCCGGTTCCATGTCGAGATCCACGAGCAGGCGCCGGCGCTTGTCGTCGAACGCCTCAATCCTCAGAGACGGATAGGCGGTCCGGATCGCCTCGGCGGCCGAGCTGTGACCCTGCACATGGTCTCCAATTGGTTGCTGGTGGTCTGATGTCAGCCACGCGAGCCAGCCCTGGGGCTTGGTGAGATCATAGCGGAGGGCCTTCCACCGGCCGGCCTTGACGGCCCCCAAACCCCGTGAGCGGCGCATCCCAAGGGCGATGTCGCCTTTTGTGAGACCGTCCAGTGCGGCGACGAGCAGCCCGACAAGCCGCGCTTCCTTTTTGAGATCTTCGACAACCTTTTTGGGATCCTCGACAACCTTTTTGGCATTCCCGACAACGAGTTCCACCCGCACAGGAAAACACGTTCCCGCCGGCAACACCTCGAAGTCGAACTTTTTGTGGACCTCGGCCGTTCCGGTGGCCGAATCGATGGCCACCCCGTCGCGGATTTCAGACACGGTCCCCTCGGGCAGGCTGCCCAGTGAATCAAAGACAACGAGAGGGCTTTGCGAGCCTTCGTCATGGCTTCGGGCCGCCCCGAAAAGCACCGCCACTTTCTCATCTTCAACGGAGCGGTATCCGCCGAGAACATCGGCAAGGTGACCGCGCAGGGCACCGGCGAGCGAGGTGCCGGGAAGCAGGGGCACGCCGTCCTTGGGATCGCGCAAGACCGCCATGTCCACGGCGGTGTCGCCTTCCCCGCCAAAGTGCGCGGCCGTTTCCAGACGCATCTCGCCGGTGACGATCCACCGGACCGCCATGGAACGGATGCCGCCGCCATCGCCCAATTGGGACGCTTCAGCATTCATCACCGGCCTCCTTTGTTTTGTTGCGGACGGCCAGCGCGGCCAAGACCGCGTCGATGAGTTTGACCGAGATTTCCACGGATCTTTTCTCCAGGCTCTGCTTCGCCGATCGTTCCGAAACGATGTGGCTGTGCTGAGCCAGAACATCCGCATCGAGCCACGAAAGGACCCTGTCGGGCTCGGTCGCCTTAAGCATCCAGTCGGCCAGGTTTTGATGGTCGTCCATCCGGCAGCTTTTCAATTGATCCATGGCGGGTTTCTTCAGGCGCTCCGTCTCGCTTCCGTCCCTCAACCACCGCTTCAAGGTGTCGATCGCCTCCTCGGGATTACCGCGCAGAGGAGTCCGCAATCGGCCGATCAGGCTGTTGGCCGGGAGGTTTTGGGCGGACCAGGTGATGACAGCCGCCTGCTCTTCAATCTTTCTTGCGATCCGCCCCCAAACGATTCTCTTTTCGATGTCCGAAACGAGCGGCGGCGGTTGACCATCGCCCGCCGGGAAAGAAGCGGCTTCTTTGTGTTCCTGCAACGAGATGGAGGGAAGCGGTGCATCGAGAAACAGGACCCGTCCGTAGCCTTCTTCCCTTCGTTCGCCCAATCCCTCGTTTTCGACGGCGTAGAGCTGACCGACGGGGATGTCTTGATTAGCCTCGAGCAAAAACACCGACCCGGCGGACACGGCCAGGGTTTGCGGCAGTTCGAGGCGCCATTTGCGGTTGAAGCCTCCGATGGGCGTGAAGGACCAGCGTGTTCGAAGCAGCTTGGCCAGGCCGCAGAATCGCCCCTCGATCAAATCCGGCAATGCCGCCGGGTCGATTTGCCCGGTGCTCGCATTGCGCGCGATGCAAGCCGAAGTGAGAAGCAGGCGGAACCTGATGCCCCGCGGGATATCGGCGCCTACAGGCCGCAAGCCATCCCTTCCCACACCGTGGACCTCGCGGGTTCGGCCTTCTCCCCACTGAAGCGCCGCCATGCCGCCGTATCCTGCTCTTCGGGAACGGCCCACCAGGATCGTGTCTCCGAGGAGAGCCTTGAGAAGGCGTACAGTCCGCTCCAGTTCTTTTTCGGTTCCGCCGCGCACTTGGATCAGGCCTTGGAAAGACTGCCCGGCATCCAGGGACTCGAAGGCGAAGATCGCTCCGTGGGCAGTGCCGTCCCGGTCTTTCCACGCCCGGCCTTTTTCGCGGTCGCGCTGGTGATGGATGCGGGCGTTCATCTTCGGCTGGAGGAGCACCGGTTGGGCGGCGCCGATGGTCAGAAATCCTTGCTTGAGCGGCGCCAATTGTTCTTCCGGCCAGCATTCATTCGGTTCCTTGCCCGGCGCGGGACGCCCGTCAAAGGCGGCAAGATCGACGGCATACACCCGGCGGTCGGCTGGCGCATCATTCTTTTTCCGCCGCAAGGATAGCGGAACGGGGAGAGACCTGAGGCCGTCCAGAGAAGGGTAGGCATTGAGATACCGGACCTTTCCACCGAAAATGAGGTCCTGGAATTCTTTCTGCCCGGCTGTGTCCGCGCCCGGATCGCCCAGGACCCTGGCCACGGCCCCGCGCACAGCGGCTCCGGGGATGTAGGCGAGGGTCGATGAGCTGTTGGGATCACCCCCCAAGGCGGTGATGACCGCCGGAGATTTCAGCGTCAAGGTATAGGGAAAATAACGGCAGCCCGTCATACCGATCCTCCTTTCGCCGCCTTCCGGGTTTTCTCAGGATCTCCATCGAGGGTCATGCGGACATGCCCGCGGCCGCGGTTGCGGGTCAGTCCCGCATGCCGGGTGGCGAGAAGCGCCAAGCACAGGCACCGCACATCCTGCGGGATCGGATCTGCCAACCATTGGAGGGGCGCACAGAGAATCAAACCACGGACGATCACCCGGACCGCCCGCAGGGTGGTCTCGGCCGGTGCACCCGTTTGCCGCATCTCCGAGGTCTGGCGCCGGATATCGGTCAAGGCCTCCAGAACGGCCGCCGGGGAAACGGGATGGTTTGCCCGGGTTTGCGCCGCTTGGATCCAGCGGCGGGTTTCTTCATCGACCACGGCATCGCCGATGTGCAACATGGAGGACTCGTCACAATCGCCCTCGGGGCCGAACAGGCGCACAGCCGATGGCGCCGCTTCCGGGAAAGATTCCTGCATGGAAAGCCAGGAATCCCGCAGGAGCCCGCGGACGGCCTTTCCGCCCAAAAACGGAAGGCCCCACGCGTCGTGCTCGACCTCCACGTCCACCAGGCCCGCGGTCCCTTCACCCCGGCTGAAGGTCGTGTCGGAGAGGAGTTCGATTTGAATGAACGGATTCTGGCACACGGCGTCTTTTCCTCCTTTACCGGGTTGTCTCAGGGCGCATCCAGCACCAGGTGCAGATCGATCAGCTCCAAGGCGTCGATGAGCGGCGTGCGCGTATCGTCGAAAAAGCCGTTCCCTGCGATGGGCTGCGGAAGCTGAAGTCTTTTGTCCACCACCTTCCAGGCTTCCAAGGCCGCCTTCACGCTGTCCGGCCCTTCCCGCACCAACTCGGGAAAGGCCTTGACCTTGTTGCGCCTTTCGGACCAGGCTCCCTCCCTAAGCCCCACCGTTTCGGCGTCCAGGAGCGTACCGGAAAGCCACCTCCAGGTCTTGGCCTCGTCTTTCCCGGAACCCAATCGATAGGGGCGGCAAGTCAACCGCCTGTCGTTCATTTGATATTGCCTCTCCCGAATGCCTTCCACGGTCTCGCCGGGCCGGCAGGCACCGATGTGCCAATCCAGGGCGCACCCGCAGTCATCCTTCTCTTTCAGCATGCGTTTGGCGGAGGCGCACAATTTGTCCGCCAGTTCGTAGGCTCTGGCAAAGGGCGCATGAACGCGGACTACGGCCACACCGGCGCAGGCGGTGATCTTCCCAAGATGAGGGATCTGTCTTGTTTCAAACACGCCCAGGGCGGTTTCAGCCAGATCCATGGCAATGCGGCCGTCGCAGACGAATGTCAAATCGTCCCCGCCAAGCAAGATCGGTCGCAGGGGAAGCATCAACGTGTCATTAATCTTTTTCAGTTCAAAACGCAGGCGCTTCGGCCTACCCATTACCGTTTCGGTGTCATCCTGAGCCGGTTTTCCCACCTGTCGGCAAAGTCGATTGACGACGGCCTGCAAGGCTTCTTCGCCGAGTCGGTCGATGGCCTGAGACCACTCGCGGTATTGCCGGCGTACGAGGTCGTCATCGGCCGTGCTGTCTTCCGCTTTCTGCTTCAGCCAGCTGGTGATCTTTTCACCCACGCTGTTTCCATCGATGTGGACCACACCGATGAGGCTGGTATCGCCCATGGTTCGGCCAAGGTGATCCAGTTCTATGGGAAACGCGAATCCGTCCCAATCTTTTAGATACGCCTCCCAATGTCTCTTGGCTTCGTCCTTTTTCTTTCGGCGACTCAGGATTTCCTTGGAAAGGGGAACCGTTGGTTCGTCCTTATCGAAGCCACAGGCCACAAGACCCGTTTCCCTGCAAGATGCCGTGACGGAAAGGCCCAAAAGAGGTACAGAGGGGAAGCGTTCGGTCTTTGCATGCGCCAGTTCGATCTGGAGGCCGTGGAGCGTCGAAGCCAGGTTCCCCTCTTTGTACTCCTTGTGAACCACGGCGACTTCCAAACCCGGCGCGTCGTTGTGCAAGATGCGGGTATATCGGGCCGCAAACGATCGTGCCTCGTCCATGGAACCGGTTTCGACAATAGCGTTTCCCCCACCGGCCAAAAGGATCTTATCCGTGGGGGTCAAATCCTTCAGCGCACCCTTCTCCGAGGTGCTCCAGTGCACCAGATACGACCCGGTCACCACGTCCCGAAGCCGGTTTGATTGAAAGACAAACCTTTGCACCCCCAGCACATCGATCGCCGTCAAAACAGGCATGGCCGCCCTCCTTATGATTCGAGCCAGGTTCTGAGTGAGTTCAATGCGGGCGGGCTGCCGATTCCCGCCCATTCCTTCAGGTCGTCGAGACCGAAAACCTGCGGCGTGTTGGGCGCGTCCCACACGTCGGCCACGTCGTTTCGCAGCTGATCCACAAAAGCGCCCTTGAGATCGCTGCCATGAAGGAGACACACCAGGGCGGACCGGGCCAGATCCCCACCCAACTGACGCGCCCGCATGGCCGCCTCGAAAAGCTTCGACTTGCAGAGGCCGATGTTGCTGTCCGTGGTGCAGGAGATCACGTAGAGCCGGTGGCCTCGGACGAGCGCCACATCGACTTCGCACTGCCTCCCGTTGGCCAGCTTACAATCAAGGCCGACGGCAATTTCGTCTCCATCGACAATCTGACCCACCAGAGCGCCGCACCAGGTCTCCAGCCATCCGCCCCCCAGAAAATCCAACCAATTCTCGTAGGTCCGTGCTTTCCAATCTTCTTCCGGGATCGACTGAATACTCAGGCCACCGGGTACCAACTCATCAATCTTTACGGCATTGGCTTTTGCTTTTATAAACGGCAGCCGTTTATTCGTCTGTCTGTCCCGATGGAGGTGATAGAGGCTTTGTGCGAGACTTGAGTCCTCCAAAACGGCTCGGGCGATCCTTGCAGCATCATTTTCACACGGGTCATCCGCCTGTGGTTGACTTCCGCTGAGCGGCTTGATCCCGTGCAAGCCAAGAACGTCGTCCAGGGTCAATCCAAGCTGTTGTTTTGACAAATCGAGTCCATAGCCATTGTCAAAACGCAACACCCCTTTTCGTTCATCCAGATAAGAAGCCTGTTCATCCTTGCCGCCGGCGTCCCGGAAAGCCATCCGAGCATGAGCCGCCATGATTTTGGTGCCCCCCGTGTAGTGAAAGTGAAGATCATGGAGGTTTGGGGGGAAGGCGTTCCTGACCTTGGCCGCACTGGTCGCATCTTCGATGCAGTTCGCATCAAGGTGTGCACCCGAAAGGGCAACCTCCAGCGCTTTGCAAAGGTGCTTCATCACTTCTTCTGTTTCCCGGGTGTAGAAGAGAGAAATCGATTGAGGTTTCAGGATGAGAGCCGTGATGTAATTGGGCAAGGGGTTGGATCCGACAAGAAGCAAAAGCCGTTTACAGGTCGTTTCTCCATAATCCATCTGTTTCTCCTCGATTTGTTCATCAAAGTTTATTTCCATCTGGACCATACAGGATGGACCCCCCAGCGTCTCAATCCCCTCAAATCGGGGCCGTCCTTAGGACGAATGGTGGCGACCGGGGATATGCATCTGGCGGGGTCGTCTCAATCCCCTCAAATCGGGGCCGTCCTTAGGACCTTTTTACTACGAATTGGAAGAGGCTCCGCGCCTCGGTCTCAATCCCCTCAAATCGGGGCCGTCCTTAGGACGTAATAAAAAAAGTAAAGGACACCCAGCCTAATAATCCGTCTCAATCCCCTCAAATCGGGGCCGTCCTTAGGACGCAAGCTGCTTGGTGAGCCGCTTGCGTTCCTTGCCTTGTCTCAATCCCCTCAAATCGGGGCCGTCCTTAGGACGCAAGCTGCTTGGTGAGCCGCTTGCGTTCCTTGCCTTGTCTCAATCCCCTCAAATCGGGGCCGTCCTTAGGACCAATTATCGTGGTCGCATTTCCGCGACTACGTAGAGGTCTCAATCCCCTCAAATCGGGGCCGTCCTTAGGACCAGGCGTGAGCCGGAGTTGGGGAGCAAGCGCCATCCCATGTCTCAATCCCCTCAAATCGGGGCCGTCCTTAGGACTCCGTTCCGCAAGACTTTTGAATCGATACCGGAATCCGTCTCAATCCCCTCAAATCGGGGCCGTCCTTAGGACATCAGACACACTATCCCATCATCGGTACGCGGTTGTGTCTCAATCCCCTCAAATCGGGGCCGTCCTTAGGACTCCACGTGGGACCTGCTCAACCTGGCCTATAGGGTCAGGTCTCAATCCCCTCAAATCGGGGCCGTCCTTAGGACTGTTGGATCTGGTAGTTGAGACAATCAAGCCCCTTGTAGTCTCAATCCCCTCAAATCGGGGCCGTCCTTAGGACTGTTGGATCTGGTAGTTGAGACAATCAAGCCCCTTGTAGTCTCAATCCCCTCAAATCGGGGCCGTCCTTAGGACCCATCGACGTCCCAGCCGAGCTCCACACGGCCATCAAGTCTCAATCCCCTCAAATCGGGGCCGTCCTTAGGACCCAAGCATCTCCGGCCCAAGACGATCCTGCGCCTTCGTCTCAATCCCCTCAAATCGGGGCCGTCCTTAGGACGAATTTTGGGGGATGTGCGCGGACTCGGCCGCTCAATGTCTCAATCCCCTCAAATCGGGGCCGTCCTTAGGACTCGAAATGCCGCCTGGGGCGAAAGATGTCCAGGACAGGTCTCAATCCCCTCAAATCGGGGCCGTCCTTAGGACAGTCAATAGCGTCCTAGACGCTATAGGTGACATCGAAGTCTCAATCCCCTCAAATCGGGGCCGTCCTTAGGACTTCAAAAATACAAACGGTGGCTATGGCAACAAATCAAGTCTCAATCCCCTCAAATCGGGGCCGTCCTTAGGACTCTGGTTGATCTTCCACTTCCCACAAGGGAAGAACTGGTCTCAATCCCCTCAAATCGGGGCCGTCCTTAGGACCACCAGTATCAGACATTCCAAGCGAGATACATCGAAGTCTCAATCCCCTCAAATCGGGGCCGTCCTTAGGACAGGAAATCGGGAAAGCTCTTATGGCTGTTCTGGACAGGTCTCAATCCCCTCAAATCGGGGCCGTCCTTAGGACATAAAGATGAAAGAGAACTATCGCTGGCTTATCGAAAAGTCTCAATCCCCTCAAATCGGGGCCGTCCTTAGGACCCGCGTAGACGGGAAGTCAACATGGTCTGCCCCCTCAGTCTCAATCCCCTCAAATCGGGGCCGTCCTTAGGACACATGAGATAGCAGCATTGAAGAAACATTTCGAGTTGGTCTCAATCCCCTCAAATCGGGGCCGTCCTTAGGACCATACTTGTCCAGGGACAGAAAGGCCCCGTCCTTGAAGTCTCAATCCCCTCAAATCGGGGCCGTCCTTAGGACGTTAAACAT